>JGI12270J11330_10003466_pt1 | contig 11297 bp, 8 predicted proteins | sample PeaSoiMetSII2010_FD_11330 | JGI IMG/M metagenome (IMG submission 11330)
TCCCCCGTCGGCCTTGGCTCAAGAACTCGCACGAGCGTGAGCGCGGCTTCCATAGCCTTTGCGACGGCAACCGCGTGGGAAATGACTTTTTGTGCGAGCGCCGACGTGTCTACACAGGCCATGACACGGCGAAATGCCGGTCCGGAGTTGGCGGCAGTGTTGGGGCGCTCCGCCGGCTCATCTTCGCGATGAAGAGAGAGTGCTGACATGGTTTGCTCTCCGCTTTGCGCTACAACGAGCCGCTTTTAACTGCGACCCAGCCACCTACGCCTGCAACACAAGCAGTCGGTCTTTATAGATCGACCGTGCTTCCCTACTTTGCCTTGCCTCGGCCGTAGATTAAATAATTCATCATTAAACCGGGGCAGCCCGTCTGGCTAAGCCACCTTAGAGTGCGGCATGTTGTGGTTATGTTTCACGATGTACGACTGCTCACGACCGCAGTTTGCACAGACGAGTATCTCGTCCTCCAAATCAAGTTCGCGGTTGGCTGGCTCGATCAGCTTGAACCGTAGCTCGCCACCGCATTGGTCGCACCGCGACGATGGCGGCGGTTGGGTGACTGTGCGCATGAACTTTCCTTTCGTCCGACATGCTTCGGAGCGAGGGAACGGGGCGCTAAAAAGGGTCCCGATTTAAAGGTTGAATTGAAAGCCGAACGCCTTGCGTTGACGTCTCGTCTTTGATTTAGTTGACGTCTCGTCTTTGATTAAGACGACGCTCCCTCCTCGGCTAGTCTGCCGCGGCGGCATGTCTAAGCGGCCCTGTCCCGGGCGGATTGCTCCGCCTCCCTGACCACTTCGATCGTGCGCAGCACGCTAGATGGGTTGACGCTGATCGAATCGATGCCGATGCCGGCAAGAAAGCGGGCGATTTCCGGATAGTTCGCTGGCGCCTCGCCGCAGATGCCCACATGGCGATGGTTGCGGTGTGCACCGGTGACAGCAAGCCGCAGCATCTCCAGCATTCCTGGATCGCGCTCGTCGAAGTCGAACGCGACAATGTCGGAATCGCGATCGACGCCGAGCGTGAGCTGGGTCAGATCGTTGGAGCCGATCGAGAACCCATCGAACACCTTGGCGAATTCATCGACCTGGATGACGTTGTTCGGGATCTCGCACATGACGTAGAGTTCGAGCCCCTTCTCCCCGCGGCGCAGCCCGTGCTTGGCGAGTTCTGCGAGCACCGTCTTCGCTTCGACAACGCGGCGGCAGAACGGCACCATGATCACGAGATTAGTGAGGCCCATATCCTCACGCACCCGGCGCAGCGCTGCACATTCCAGCGCGAAGCCCTCGGCATAGGCCGGATGCGCGTAGCGCGACGCACCACGGAAGCCCAGCATCGGGTTGGCTTCCTTCGGCTCGAACCCGGCGCCACCGATCAGTGCAGCGTATTCGTTCGTCTTGAAATCGGAGAGCCGGACAATCACCGGATTAGGCCAGAACGCGGCGGCAATGGTGCCGATTCCTTCGGCCAAGGTGCGGACGAAGAACTCGGTGGGCGAGGAATCGGCGGCGGCGAGCGCGGCAATGCGCGCCCGGTCCGCGGGGTCGGTTCGCTCGGGATGCACGAGCGCCATCGGGTGGACGCCGATATGTTCGTTGATGACGAACTCCATCCGCGCCAGCCCCACGCCGGCGTTCGGCGTCATCGCGGTGCGGAACGCGAGGTCCGGATTGCCGAGATTGACCATGATCTTGGTCTTCGGCATCGCGAGGCTACGCACATCGACCCGCGCCACGTCGAACGGCAGCGCGCCGGCATAGACCGTGCCCACCTCGCCCCCGGCGCAGGAGACCGTGACGTTCTCGCCGGTCTTGAGCCGGCTCGTTGCATCCCGGGCGCCAACCACCGCCGGCACGCCGAGTTCACGCGCCACGATCGCGGCGTGGCAGGTGCGGCCGCCGTGATCGGTGACGATGGCGCCAGCGGTTTTCATCACCGGCTCCCAGTCGGGCCGAGTTTCGGCGGCGATCAGCACCTCGCCCGGACAGAAGGCGGCGAGGTCGGAAACATCGCCGATCACCCGCCCGGTGCCGATGGCGATCTTCTCGCCCACCGCCTTGCCAACCACCAGCGGCTTGGCCGTGGTGCGCAGGGTGTACGTTTCGAGCATCCCGGGTTCCTTCCGGGACGCCACCGTCTCTGGCCGCGCCTGTACGATGTAGAGCTTCTTGTCCTCGGCGTCTTTGGCCCATTCGATGTCCATCGGCTCCGGATGGCCGGCGGCGGCGGAGTAGTGGTCCTCAATGCGCACCGCATAGTCGGCGAGCGTCAGCACTTCGGCATCCGAAAGGCAGAACCGGCTACGCAGCCCGGGCGGGGTCGGTTCGTCGGCGGTGGTGGCGCCGAAATGGCCCGGTGCCAGCACCATGGTGAGTTGCTTACCGCCAAGCGTGCGGCACAGTACCGCCCGGTGACCCTGGCGAAAAGTCGGCTTGTGCACGTAGAACTCGTCCGGATCGACCTTGCCCTGCACCACGTTCTCGCCGAGACCGTACGAGCCGGTGATGAACACCACGTCGCGGAAGCCGGACTCGGTGTCGAGGGTAAAGATCACTCCGCTCGCCGCGCGGTCGGAGCGGACCATCTTCATCACGCCCACCGACAGCGCAACCTTGAAATGATCGAAACCGTTATTGACGCGATAGACGACGGCACGGTCGGTGAACAACGAGGCGAAACAGCGCCGGCATGCCTCGACCACATCGTCGAGACCGCTGATGTTCAGGTAGCTGTCATGCTGGCCGGCGAAGCTCGCAGTGGGCAGGTCCTCAGCGGTGGCCGAGCTTCGCACCGCGACCGCCACCCCAGCGCCGCATTCGGCTTCGAGCTTCGCGTAGGCCTCGGCGATCAGCCCGCGCAGCGACGAGCTGCGAGTTGCGTCATAGACAATCGTGCGCGCCGCGTCTGCCGTGCGGGCGAGCGCGGTCACATCGGTGACATCGAGCGTGTCGAGCAAAGCATGCAGCCTAGGCCAGGCACCGGCGGCGGTTAGCGCTTCGCGGTAGAGCGAGGCGGTGAGCGCAAAACCGTTCGGGACCTGGACGCCGACGGCGCCGAGGTGGCTGGCCATCTCGCCGAGCGACGCATTTTTACCGCCGACCTCGGGGATATCGGCGATGCCGAGCGTGGCGAACCAACGGACCGGCGCGGCAGATACGGACATGGCGCCCTCCCGGTTGAAGCGGTCGCATACAAGCCGGTCCGCCGCCGGGGCGCATTGATTTAGATCAGGACCTCAATCCGATCGAGCGGGCTTTCAGCAAACTCAAGGCGCATCTACGAAAAGCAGCCGAGCGAACCATTCCGCGTCTCTCGCGCAGGATCGGTGCCCTCATGGCCGCATTCAGCCCGCAAGAATGCGCCAATTACCTCCGACATGTAGGCTATGCTACGCTTACACATGATCGGAATCCGCTCTTAATTAACAACTATCTAGAAAAATCGATGGATCGCAACACCACGGGTCGATCAGCCTGGGCCTGCTCTTCGAAGAACTTACGCGACGCTCGCTCCTCAATTACTTCGCGCAGCCGGATAAACTGATCTACGCGATGATCTGCCTTCACGTCATGCCTACCTTCAAGATCGTCCATCGCCGCGGTGCTGATCGCGCACAGAATTACCTTGCCCTGATTGAGCATCGTGAACTCCAGAACCATCCGATTGAAGTCGTAACTTCGGACCTCGCCTCGCTGCAGCGGCATTGCAAATGCTCCATGCTGGAGGGACTATGACAGCAAATCGTTGCAGGAGACGCTACTCGATCCGAGTGAACCGACGACGCCGTTGCGATTTGGCTTGTTGATCTCAGCGAACGGGCACAGTTTAGGACAGCACTCCTCCCTGGTCACTCATATCGTTGTCTTCGAGGTCGCCTTAAATTATGCCTAACAGGGAATCGACTGAGGGCGCAGAGGTAATAAAAGTGGACGCTTGGCTCCCCGCATCCGAGAATGAGTATTAGTAAGTGATCAAGAGCAACCAGAGGGATTGCACAAGCCAGCACCAGTTCCAATCGCTCGGTAAATTCATTGTCCGTCAAGAAGGCGTCCGATGGTTTCCCGAGCGTCTTTTTGAATCTCGTGCAAATGATCTTCGTTACGGAAGCTCTCGGCATAGATTTTGTAAATGTCTTCTGTGCCGGATGGCCGCGCAGCGAACCATCCGTTCTTCGCGATGATCTTGACGCCGCCAATTGGCTGGTTGTTGCCTGGCGCACGGGTTAGTTTTTCCTCTATCGGCTCGCCGGCAAGTTCCTTCGCATCGATCCGGTCAGGATCGAGATTTGCAAGGCTTTTTCTCTGCCCCGGTGAGGCCGGAGCGTCGATCCGCTGGTAGAAGGATTTGCCAAGATCCCGCGTGACGGAGTCATAGTGTTGGGCGGGATCATGACCGGTTCGTGCGACAATTTCCGCAGCAAGCAGGCCGAGAATGAGCCCATCCTTGTCCGTCGTCCAGACGGACCCATCACGTTTGAGAAACGAAGCACCGGCGCTTTCCTCGCCACCAAAGCCGAGCGACCCGTCGATGAGACCATTGCTGAACCACTTGAACCCCACCGGCACTTCAACGAGCTTGCGGCCGAGATTTGCCGCAACGCGATCGATCATCCCACTGGAGACGACGGTCTTGCCGATGCCGCTGTCACGGCGCCACCCCGGCCGTTTGACGCATAAATAGGAAATCGCAGCGACGAGATATTCGTTCGGGTTCATCAACCCCTTCGAAGGACAAACGATGCCGTGACGATCCGCGTCGGTGTCGTTGGCGAAGGCGATATCGAATTTGTCGCGGACGGCGATCAGCCGCGCCATTGCGTAGGGTGAGGAGCAATCCATCCGAATCTTTCCGTCCCAATCGGCGGTCATGAAGCGGAATGTCGGATCGACGGCGTCGTTAACGACGCTTGCCGCGATCTTGTAGCGCTCGATGATCGGTTCCCAATAATGAACCGCCGCTCCACCCAAAGGATCGATTCCGATCTTCACATTGGCCGAGCGGATGGCATCTATATCAACGACATTTTCGAGATCGTTGACATAAAGCGAGATGTAGTCATGCGCGTGAACGCAAGGGGACTTGCGCGCGCGTTCATACGGGATCCGCCGGACATCGACAAGATTCTTTTCAAGGATATTGTTCGCCGTTCTTTCGATCCATCCCGTTATATCGACATCCGCCGGTCCGCCGTTGGTGGGATTATATTTGAAACCTCCTTCGTTCGGCGGATTGTGCGACGGGCTGATGACAATGCCGTCCGCGAGTCCGGTCTTGCGGTTTCGATTACTGGTCAGAATTGCGTGAGAGATTACCGGCGTCGGCGTGTACCCGCCATGCCTGTCGATCATCGTCTCAACGCCGTTGGCGGCCAGCACTTCGAGCGTACTAACGAAGGCAGACTCTGACAGCGCGTGCGTGTCCATGCCAAGGAAAAGCGGACCGTTTATTTCAGCCTTTTTTCGATAGAGGCAAACGGCCTGGCTGATTGCCAGAATATGCCCCTCGTTGAAACTGCACGTGAATGCCGACCCGCGGTGTCCCGAAGTACCGAAAGATACGCGCTGCGACACGATCGAAGGGTCGGGCGCTTGCGCGAAATAAGAGGTCACAAGTCGCGGCACATTGACGAGCATGGCCGCCGTAATTGGCTTTCCCGCGAGCGGGCTTATGCTTTCTGCCATCTCATCCTCAAAATCTTAGAGGCAAGCTCGTCTTTCGAGTACGTTGAAATGCTTACGGCTTGATGCGTGCCCTTCGTCCGTTTCACGCGTTATCCATTGGCCGCCCGCGGATTTCAGCCTCTCGCGCAAGCCTTGCAGCGGTACCAGTTCGAGCTCTCCGATGCCATAACTCTCCCCGTTGATCAGGGATTGCAGTCGGCCGTCATCGAGCTTGAGTTTGGCGCGGGTGTCGTCGTAGCTCGCGAAATCCAGTAAGTCTTTCAAACCAGTCCATCGCCCGGGTTCTCGGATTGCTCNAGTCGATCAATGCGACGTGCAATTGCGTTAAGCTCCTAATTCCAGCGCGCCCGTCGTAACTTGACCAAGGTAACCAACTGCCCATTAGGAGGCTATCATGAATACCAAGCTCAAGTTTGCGTTTGAGAAGGAAACCAAGGGCGCTGTCCGTTACCAGAGGTCGGCGAGGATGGGGCGTCAGCGTTCGCGCCGCAGGTCGGTGCGCTCTACGTCCGCAAGAGCGCAATGCCGAGCGGCAAGATCCCGAAAACACTTATTATTACTATCGCAAGCGAATAACTTCCGCGTTCCAATTTCTTGACCATACGAGGTCATTTTCGGCCAATCATTGTTAGCTAAAGCCGGTCAGTAGCACGTATTGTCATCACTCGCCCGCTTGCCTTCACCTTCCGAATGAATCACTGCACGAGGAAAGGAATGCCATGTTCGACCATCTGTTGACCGACGAACACCGACGCGTCCGCGACGAAGCACGCGAGTTCGTCAAGACCACGCCACGCGAACTCATTCTAGATATGGATGCAGAGCGAGTTCACTTTCCGAAGGAGTGGCTGCGCGAGGCAGCGCACCGCCGGCTGCTGGGGGTACGCCACCCGGTGCGCTGGGGCGGGCGGGGGCTCGATTGGGTGGCGGCGAGCGCGGTGTCGGAGGAAATCGGCAGCCTGAGCTACGAACTCGCCTGCGTCTTTGGCGTTGGCGCCGACCTTGTGTGCGACGCCATCCTGAGCCACGGCACCGATGTCCAGAAGGAACGCTATGTCGCGCCGCTGCTCAATGGCGAACTCTTCGCGGCCGAGTGCCTCACCGAGCCGCGCGGCGGTTCCGACTTCTTCGGCGCCACGACCCGGGCCGAGGATTGCGGCGACCATTTTTTGCTCAACGGCCAAAAGCGCTTCATCGTCGGCGCCGAGGGCGCCGATTATTTCTTGGTCTATGCGCGGACCGATCCCCGTCCCGATACTCCACCGCGCCAGACCATTACCTGCTTCATCGTCGATCGCAGCCCCGGGGTTGAAACCAAGTACCTCTATGGCCTCATGGGCTGCCGCGGTGGTGGCACCGGCCGCTTGGTGTTCCGCGACGTCAAGGTGCCGAAGGAGAACGTAGTCGGCGAGGTCAACGGCGCGTATGCGGTGTTCAACACCATGATGATCCCCGAGCGGCTGGGCACCGCCGCCATGACCCTCGGTCCGGCCCGCGCCGCGCTCGACATCGCCACACAGTATTCGTCACGGCGCAAGGCCTTCGGCCAGGTGATCAATCGCTTCCAGGGCGTGAGCTTCCAGGTCGCAGAAGGCGCGACGTTGCTCGACGCCAGCCGATCCATGGTCTACATGACCTCGCGGGCGGTCGACGACGGTGTGGAGACGGACCAAATCAGGCGCCTGATCTCGGAGACCAAGAAGTTCGTCACCGAATCCTGCCAAAAGGTCGTGCATAACGCGATGCAGGTGGTGGGCGGCATCGGCTATACCAATGTTCTGCCGCTGGAGCGCATATACCGCGACCTACGCCTCGCCTCAATCTGGACCGGCACCAACGAGGTCATGGCGATGATCATCGCCCACGAGTGGTATCAGGAGGCGGCGCAGGCCCGGGCCGCGCGTTTCGGCCGCGACTATGTCGCCGATGCCGCTGAGGCGCACGCGGCTGACGAGATCGTCTACGAGTAGCAGAGACCTTCGCCGGCTGGTTGTTGTCCTTTCCGAAACTGTCATCCGACGCAGATTCGCGTCGTGAGATAGGTCCGCCTTGACGGCAGCCATTTGCAGGGCGCGGCGCTCGCCTGGTGATGGAAAAGGCACACTAGGCAATCGCGCCTTCGCCGACGCCTTCGCGGCCTGGGAAAAGCGAGCGGAAAAGGTCGCACGACGGCGCTATCACTTGGAGGCGTTTCGCATCTGCTGCCGTGCTGAACGCAAGATGACACGCGCTAATCTCGATCATCCGCTTCAGGTCGTGATCATCACTTTGTGCATCGAGGGGCACTGCCACCGCACCTGCCCCGATAATCGCCCAGAAGGCGACGATCCACTGGGGGCTGTTGGGGGCGATGAGAGCGACGCTATCGCCACGGGAGATCCATCGCCGCGCGAGGCCACCGGCGAGGCGTGTGGAAACGTCGCCAAGCTTGGCGAAAGACTAGGTTTCTTCGGCTTCGCCGGTAAAAGCGACGACGGCGGCATTCTCGCCGTTCGCCGAGAGCTCTCGCCGTAGTTGCTGCAGAGTATCAGGACCAGGCATGCGACAACCTTTCCGAGGAAGGCTCTCACTAGGCGACGCTTACGCACGCGGCTGTCTTGCCGCGTTTGTCATAGCCGCGACATCGTTGTGCGCGTCAATAATTTGACTGCCGCTTCGATTACAGCCAAATCTGCCGCGTCGCGCGACTTGATCTTCGCGTTTTCAAGCGCTGTTTTTAAAATTTCGCGTTCTGGTTCGCTAACCAATAAAGCTGTTACGCCATCCTGTTCAACTGACTTCATGTTGCTACCGAGCAAGTTGCCAAGTCGCCCCAGACGTAACGGTAAGTGCAGTAACTCAAACCATCTTGCGCCGGTTCCATGATGGTAGTCGGGCCGCTGCGGTCATGCTTATAGAGCGGCACGCGCTGGCCGCGCCACGTCAAGTCGGCGGCGTGCTCGTGGTCCAACGTGACCCAAGCGCGCCCACGATCAAGATCACTCTCAAACCACAATCTGGCGCGAGATAGGCGTGGTGCAGCCCGATAGTGCCACTGCAATAGTCATTAACTGCTGAGTACGAACCGAGCGTCCTCACGACGGCAGCGGGACCTACAGTCCGACCTGTAACTTTTGCGAGATAACGCTCGGGACCATACTGCGAGATACGGGGCGGAGACCGCAAATGGGGGCAATTTGGAAAATAGCGCGTCCGGCGTTAATCGTAATGGCACACACGTCTCGCGCGCGCGAGGCGGAGCCGAGCGACGCGCTCCGCCAGCAGAGCGAGGGTGTGGTCGGCGGCGCCGGGCGAGCGCAGCGATCTACGTTCGCTTGTGGGGTGGGGTTAGCATCAGCGGCTCCATCAATTTGACAATCTGTCGCCGCGCGTCTTTGTCGACGATTTCCATGCTCGCGAGGCCTTGGGGGCCGTCGTCGACGGAGATGCTTTGCGGCTTGTTGATAAGATGGTCGAATCCTTCCAGCGCGATTTCCAGAAGATCGTCCTTGGGATCGTACGTGATGCCGAGCAAAGGGAGCCACTTCGCCGCAATCTGATCACCTAACGTGAGGGAGGTAACTTCGATCTGAGCGCGTTTTCCCACCAATCCTTTTGAAATACGGTCGCAATAGGACTCCCACTCGGGCTTGGACAAAGCTCTAGATGCCATGGCTTTCCTCGCTTCTTGTTTCAGTCGGCCTCAAAAACTGTGGCGGCCAATGGTAGCTGACTGTGACGGCCCATTCGAGCATCTTGCGCACCTTCAGGCCGCTAACGGTACCTCGTTGCCTCAGACTCGACCCTCGGGCCCTGGCAGCCGCGACCAATCAAGGCCGAGCTCTTCACAAGCCCGACGCACCACAGCCAGGCCCGCAGTCGTCGAAGGACATCTCGATCCTCAACAATTGAGGGTCGCGGGCGCCCGGCGGCAATACACGCTGCTCTCGATCGGCCAGTCGGCGTATATCGATATCGAGCTAAAGCATCGATCAGTTGAGTATCTATGGCCGGTTGAGGGCGGACGCCACTCTGAGGGCGCCCATGTGTCTCCGCTTGACCGGCAATCTTCGTCACCAAAGTCGCACTTTCAACCACCGTTCTACATCAGCCGCTCATCGAGCCCGATGACGTGAAGCGGCGCCTCGCCAGTCAAGGCGCGACGACAGTTCTCAACTGCGCGGCGCAAGCTGATATCGTACGCGCCTCCGCCCTGTGCCGAGTTGTGCGGTGAGGCGATGACGTTCGGCAGGTCGAGAAACGGTTGATCGATGCGGAACTCTCCGTGGCGTACCGGTTCAATCCACCAGGCATCGATGCAGGCGGTGAAGCGCGGGTGCCTGACCAAGTGGTCATACAACGGTCTTTCCTGCACGACCTCCCCACGGGCCAGGTTGACGAGAATGGCATCGTCCTTCATGCGGCGAAGTTCGGCGGCGCCGATCAGGCCGTAAGTGGCACGGGTAAGCGGCGCGCTGATCAACAGAACGTCGGCCACCTCCAGGAGCTCATTCAGCCGCTCCGGCGTTCCGATCCAGTCTATCCGCTCATCTGTCCGGCCATGCCGGTTGATGGCGTGCACCCGCATGTCGATGCAGTGCATCAGCCGGGCGGTCGCGGCTCCGATGCCGCCAAAGCCGAAGATTCCGCAGACCCCGCCCGCCAGCATGCGGGTCCGCGTGAACTGATTGAACTGGCCAAGTTTGAGGTTTTCGTGCTCCAAGATCAGGCGCTTGGCGGCGGCAAGTGTCATGGCGAGCGCGTGCTCAGCCATCGACTCGACAAAGCCACCGCCGTTGGTGGCCACTGGCACACCCTCCGGGAGCTCGCCCAGCGGAATGAAGTCCACGCCAGCGATCATGAACTGGATCAGCCGCGCGCCGTCCAACAGCTCTGCCTCGCCGGACCGCAGTTCTTTGGAGGTGTTAAATGTCAAGAGCGCGCCGGTGTTGCGCAGCGCTTCGGCGCGGGCCGCCTCATCAAGCTCGGTGAGATATACGACGGCGCTTGCGCCGGCGAGAGCGTGGGCAACGATCGCCTTATGCTTCTCGCTCAGCTCGAAGGCGACGATGAGCGGTGGTCGGCTCAGCTCCATGCACCCCCAAGATTAGCGCGACTCAGCTCACGAAGCCGCGCCTAATATGTTTAATTTGCGGGATCTTCGGCCGCGCCTCATGCCTAAATACACCATCTTCGGACACCTGACAGCTGCCGACGGCGATATTTTGGAAACAAGGGGCGTCCGCTGTTCCCGTTCTTGCCCGGCTTCGGATTCTTTTTGGATCCGGTGGCGCAGAGAAGAATTGATCCCCATATTGCCTCAACTGTGACTGTTACCCATCGAGAGCCTTGACCAGGCGGTCGGCATCTCAGGACAGGAGAGTGACGTGAGATAGGGCGGCGCGTTGTGCGGCGCGATCAGGCTTGCCGTCATTTAAATGACCGATTCCAGTGCGAGTAGATCAAGTCTCTGGATCGGAGTAGTAATTATGGCCAGTTCGAGCTGCCGGCCGGTGGGCATCACCTGGGAATATGACCGTGGCGAGTTGATCGTGGACGGTATAGTCCATGTGCTCGGAGTCAGTCTCGGGTTGGTTGGCGCGATCGCGATGGTCATCTTAACGGCTA
>JGI12270J11330_10003468_pt1 | contig 11295 bp, 10 predicted proteins | sample PeaSoiMetSII2010_FD_11330 | JGI IMG/M metagenome (IMG submission 11330)
TGCCGGCTGCCGGCCTGGTCTCTGGGGGCGGGGCTGCGCAGGCCGCCAACGCGGTAGCGCCCGGCAGCAGTTCGCAGGTGGTGGCCAACGCGGCAGCTAATCCGCCACCAGCGGACGCTTCGAGGACCACGGCGCCCGTGACCTGGATCTGGCCCTTGTACGGGCGGGTGACCGTAAAGTTTGATCCGGTGCACTCCAAGGGGATCGACATTGCCGTCGATCAGGACGCCAAGGTGGTGGCGGTGGCCGACGGCGAGGTGAGCTATACCGGCAGCCCCCGCGACTATGGCAATCTGGTGATTCTGAAGCACCCAGATGGTCTGCTCTCGGTGTACGCGCGCAACAAGACGATACTGGTGACGCAGGGTCAGGCGGTTACCCGCGGTCAACCGATCGCCACCGCGGGCAAGACCGACGGCGCAACGCCCAGCCTGCACTTTGAGGCACGCCGCAAGGGTGTTCCTGTCGATCCGCTGGGCCTGTTGCCGGCGCGTTAAGCGCAGCTTGCAGCGAGCATGCGCGTGACCCCGGTCCTGGCCTTTGACCTGGAAACGATCCCGGATATCGCCGGGCTGCGGCGGCTGCGACCGCAGTGGGCCGCTCTTGGCGATCGGGATCTGGCGGCGCAGGTATTTGCCGAGCGCCGCGAGCACACGGGTGGCAATGATTTTCTGCCCTTGCACCAGCATCGAATCGTTGCCATTGGTTGTGCATTTCGAGATGACAGTGGATTTCGGGTGCGCTGCCTGGGCAATCCCGGCGACGGCGAAGCCAAAGTCGTACAGGATTTTTTTCGCCTGCTCGATCGCTACACGCCGCAACTGGTGAGCTGGAACGGTGCTGGCTTTGATCTGCCGGTGTTGCATTACCGTGCTCTCGTGCACGGTGTGGTTGCGGCGCGCTACTGGGAAACCGGCGATGAGGACCGCGAATTTCGTTACAACAACTACCTCAGCCGCTATAACGCGCGCCATACCGACCTGATGGACGTGCTGGCCATGTACCAGGGCAGGGCGGCCGCGCCGCTGGATGAGCTGGCCAGGCTGTGCGGATTTGCGGGCAAGCTCGGAATGGCGGGCGACAAGGTATGGGACGCGTATTGCGACGGCCAGATCGAACTCATCCGCAACTATTGCGAAACGGACGTCGTCAATACGTTCCTGCTGTACTGCCGATTCCAGAAAATGCGTGGCTTGCTCAGCGCGGCGGCGTACGCCGCCGAGATGGAACTCGTTCGTCGGAGCCTGCAGCAGACGGCTGGCTCGCACTGGCGCGAATTTCTCGCCGCTTGGGGCCCCGATGACGACGCGTTGGAATAGTCCTAGTGCCGACGCCTCGCATTGCGCACCTTGGCCGGGAGCCGAGCGCCGCGGCTGAGCCGCAGATCGCCGAGGTGGAGTCGCTCGACCTGGAGGGCCGCGGCGTGGCTCGAATTGACGGCAAGGTGGCGTTCATCGAGGGGGCCTTGCCCGGCGAGCGGGTGCTCTGGCAGCGCAGCCGTTCCAAGGCCCGGTTCGACACGGGAATTGCCGTGAAAGTGCTACGGCCGAGCAGTTTGCGCACGGCACCGCGCTGCCCGCATTTTGGCTTGGCGCCCGGCAGTTGTGGCGGCTGTTCCATGCAGCACCTGGACGCGCGCGCCCAGGTTTCGATGAAGCAGCGCATGCTCGAGGAGACGCTCGGGCGCATCGGGCATGTTCGGCCCGAGATGATCTTGCGGCCGGTTTGCGGTCTGACCTGGCACTACCGGCACCGTGCCCGCCTAACGGTGCGCTACATCGAACGCAAGGGCGGCGTGCTGGTGGGCTTTCACGAGCGCGCCAGCAGCTACGTGGCGGACATGCGTCAATGCGCGGTCCTGGCCCCATCCGTGTCCTGTCTGCTTGTGCCGCTGCGCGCACTTGTAGGGAGCCTGTCGATCCGCGATCGCCTACCGCAAATCGAGGTGGCGGTTGCCCAGGATACAACCGTGCTGGTACTGCGTACCCTGGCGCCGCTCACGGAGGCGGACCGCGTGTTGCTCGCGGAATTTTCGCGCCAGCACGCAGTTTCCTTATGGATCCAGACCGCCGGCCCGGACAGTGCCGAACCGCTCGATCCGCAATGCGCGGACGAGCTATCGCTACCCCTACCCGAGTTCGGCTTGTCCCTGCCATTTCGGCCAACCGATTTCACCCAGGTCAATCATCGTACCAACGAAGTGCTGGTGCGCCGCGCCGTGGCACTGCTTGCTCCCGAGGCCGACGAGGTCCTTGCCGACTTCTTTTGCGGCATGGGAAATTTCACGCTGCCTCTGGCAACCCGCGCTCGTCTCGTGCTGGGTCTGGAAGGCAGCGCGCCGCTGTTGCTGCGTGCCGCCAGCGCGGCAAACGTTGCCGGCCTGGGGCAAAAGACACGCTTTGCAATTCGCAACCTGTTTGCCTGGACTGCCGCTGATTGGGTCGACCTGTGCCGGGCAGCGGGAGGAGTCATCCACCGTGTTCTATTGGATCCGCCGCGCGACGGTGCGCTGGCCGTGATCCAGGCCCTGGCCGGCGACGTACCGCCGCCACGGCGCCTTGTGTACGTGTCCTGCAATCCTGCGACCTTGGCGCGCGATTGCGGCTGGCTCGTGCACCAGGCAAATTGGCAGCTACGTGCCGCCGGCGTCGTCAATATGTTTCCCCATACGTCCCACGTCGAGTCCATTGCGGTACTCGAGCCTGGCGGATCGGAGTCTGCTGTGTGATCTTGTGAAATGCAGCCCGTTTCGGCCTTCGCTTTGCCTGCCGATCGCGCTGGCGCAAGGCCCCACGTGCTACAATTCGCTCCGAAATTTTCTCGCAAGTTATTAATTTTTCAAGATATTTTTCAAATGGGATCCGCCTTGGCGGAGATTCTGCATGGCAATTGAGACCACCTTGTCCATCCTTAAGCCTGACGCCGTTCGCAAGAACGTGATCGGTCAGATCGTGGCGCGTTTTGAATCGGCAGGTTTGCAGGTTGTCGCGGCGCGCATGCTGCACCTGTCGCGGCGCGAGGCGGAGGCGTTCTATGCGGTTCATCGTGAGCGTCCTTTCTTCAAGGATCTGGTCGAGTTCATGATTTCCGGGCCAATTTTTGTCCAGGCACTCCAAGGCGAAGGAGCCATCGCACGCAACCGCGATCTCATGGGAGCTACCGACCCGAAAAAAGCGGCTGCGGGCACGATACGGGCCGATTTTGCCGACAGCATCGACGCGAACGCGGTGCATGGCTCCGATGGTGCCGACACCGCCCGGGCCGAGGTCGCTTTCTTTTTTCCGACCCTGGCAATACACCGGCGCTGACCATCGCCGGCGACCCGACTCCGACCACAGGCACTGACGACCGTTGCGGCAATGATGGGCGACGTTAATCTGTTGAATTTCGACCGCGACGGCATGACCTCGTGGTTCGAAACGCTGGGCGAGAGGCCCTTTCGCGCGCGCCAGGTTATGCGCTGGATCCACCGCCGCGGGGCGGCTGAGTTCGGCCAGATGAGCGACATTGCGCGCAGCCTGCGCGAGAAACTTGCGAGGGGCGCGTGCGTTCGGGCGGCACCGGTACTGCGCAGCGGCGCTTCTCCCGACGGCACACGCAAGTGGCTGTTGGATGTCGGGCAGGGCGAAGCCGTCGAAGCCGTCTACATCCCGGAGCCCGATCGTGCGACCTTGTGCATCTCGACCCAGGCCGGTTGCGCCGTGAATTGTCGCTTCTGCGCCACTGGCATGCAGGGGTTCAGCCGCAACCTCACGACCGCGCAGATCATTGGACAGCTCTGGATGGCCGAGCGCGAATTGCGCCCGCGGGCCGACGGGCAGCCGACGAACGTTGGACATGCCGGGCCGGAAAGCGCGACACGCGCCATCAGCAATGTCGTGCTCATGGGCATGGGCGAGCCGTTGCAAAATTATGATGCGGTGCTGCCCGCGCTGCGCCTCATGCTCGACGACGACGCCTACGGTCTTTCGCGGCGCCGCGTTACGGTATCGACCTCTGGCATGGTGCCGATGATCGACCGACTTGCGCGTGACTGCCCGGTCGCCCTGGCCGTTTCGCTGCATGCACCCAACGATGCCCTGCGCAGTGAACTCGTTCCCATGAACCGCAAATACCCTCTGCCCGAGCTATTGGCGGCGTGCGTGCGTTATCTGCGGCACGCGCCCCGCGACTTCATCACATTCGAATACATCATGCTTGCGGGCGTCAACGACAGCGACCGCCACGCGTGCGAACTCATCAAGCGCGTCGGCGACATTTCGTGCAAGTTCAACCTGATACCGTTCAATCCGTTTCCGGGTTCGGACCTGCGACGCTCGGATGCGCAGCGGGTGCGCGATTTTGCCGGCATCCTTACCGAAGGCGGCATCGTGACGACGGTGCGACGCACGCGCGGTGAGGACATCGATGCCGCCTGCGGACAGCTTGCCGGTGCGGTGCGCGATCGTACGGACGTGGCTGCGCGCCGCGCGTCCATTCCTCTGGTACCGGCCGTGTCGACGGCAGCATGAGCATCGCTGTGCACCCGGCAAGACAGGCCGAGCCAGAAGGGTCTTCGCCCGCGTGCTGGAGCCGGTGGTGCCCCCCGTGGTCCGTGCGTGCAAGCCTCTTCTGTATTGCGCTAGTGATGCTCACCGCCTGCCGCACGACCACGACTGTCAACGGTACGCAGGTTCCTCCGGGTACCGCCATTCCAGGCGTATCGGAAGGCGACGCAAAAAAACGCGCTGCCGTCCGGCTGCAGCTCGCCGCGAATTACTACCAAAGCGGCCAGCTGCAGATCGCGATCGAGACGGCGCGCGGCGCGATCGACCTCGACCCCAACTCGGCCGTCGCCTACGGTCTGCTCGGCCTGATGCTGATGGATCTGGGCCAGGTGTCCCAGGCCGAGACCAGCTTTCAGCGGGCATTGTCGATCGATCGCGACAATCCGGATTTGAACAACAACTACGGCTGGTTCTTGTGCCAGACCGGCCACGAGCGCGAGTCCATCAAATATTTTGACCGGGCGGCCTCGAATCGTCTCTACGAGAGCCCGGCGCGCGCGCTGCAAAACGCCGGACTGTGCTTGCTGCGCATCCACGACGACACCGATGCCGAGAAATACCTGCTGCGCGCATTGGCAGCCGATGCGACCAGCCCGGTGGCGAAGTTCCAGCTCGCGCAGATGTATTTGCATGAGCGTCGCTTCGATCGTTGTGACTTCTACTTCAATCTTTTGGTGAACTCGACCGAGCCCAACGCCGAAGTCCTATGGCTGGGCGCGCGCATTGCCCACGCAAAAAAGGATGTGGCCACCGAGCGGCGTTACGCCGAGCAGCTGCAGACGCGCTTCCCCGACTCGCCGCAGGCCGATTCCATGCACCATGCGCGCTACGATGAATGAGCCGACGCCACCCGGCGCGGTGCCGCCCGCCCCGGCCCAAGATGGGCCGGTGGGAAGTTTCGGCGCGGCAGTGCGCGCGGCGCGGGAAAAAGCCGGCATGAGCGTGCCGGACCTGGCCGCACGCCTGCGTCTGCACGTCAAGCAGGTCGAGGCGCTGGAGCGCTGCGATCTGCAGGCCTTGCCCACGCTGATCTATGTTCGCGGCTTCCTTCGCAGCTGCGCGCGCGAATTGAAGCTCGACCCGGGACCTTTGCTCGAGGATCTGAATCGACGCTCCGGCGTGGGTCCGAGCACTCTCGAGGGGCCAACCGTCGGTTCATTCCGGCTGGCGCGCTTCGGCGATGGCTCCAAGTCCATCATCGGCTTTGCGATCCTGGCCTTGGTGCTCGCCGGTCTAGTGGGAATCCTGGTACCGCGGCGGCAATCGGCGCCGGCCGCGCCGGTGGTGCCGGAAACGCCGGCATCGGCCCCCAATGCCCTGGAGAAACCGACCGCGGCCCCGGCGGCGCCGGTAGCGGATGCCACCTCTGGCCCTGCTCCCGCCCCGGTCGTCGCGCTTGAGGCGGTCCCGCGCAGTGGCGCACCGCAGGAGTCCGCCGCTACGCCCGAAATGATGACCGGCGGTGCAGCGACGAGTGCCGTGGGAATTACCACAGCAGCGCCCACGTCGGCTTCCCGGCCGGTGGCTGAGGCGCCCGGCAAGACGCCCAATGAGGAACAATTGCCGGCGCCAACATCCCCTACGGCGGGTCCCGCGGCATTGGTTCTGCGAATCCGCTCCGAGGCCTGGATTGAGGTCGTCCAGTCCGATGGAGCCACCTTGCTGTCGCAGATTTGCGCAGCCGGTACGGTGCAGACCATCAAGGGTACGGCACCCCTGCGTGTTGTCGTCGGCAATTCGGCGGGCGTAGAGGTACAGTTTCGCGGTGCAGCAGTCGATCTGGGCCGATATACCAACCCCAACGGCGTTGCACGATTGACGCTGGAATGACAGCATCGAAAACAGCAGGGGGTCGCTCCGACGTGAGGCAGGTTGTGCGTATTGCGGTTCCTAATCCGGCCGGCGGTATCGCGGTCGGTGCGACGGGATCGGGCAGGGCACCCGGGCCGCTGCTGCGCCGGCAAACGCGACAAATGGAGGTGGCTTGGGGGACACGACGCGTCGCCATTGGTGGTTCGAGTCCGGTGGCGGTTCAATCGATGACCAACACCGATACGGCGGACATCGACGGCACGGCTGCCCAGGTCACGGAGCTAGCGCTTGCCGGATCCGAACTGGTACGCATCACCGTCAATACGATGGAAGCGGCGCGCGCAGTGGCCGCGATCCGCGAACGACTCGATGCGCGTGGCGTCGATGTTCCACTAATCGGCGACTTCCACTACAACGGCCACCGTCTGCTGGTGCAGGTTCCCGAGTGTGCCGCCGCCCTATCGAAATACCGCATCAATCCGGGCAATGTCGGAACCGGATCGCGCCGCGAGGACAACTTCGCGCAGTTGATCGAGCTCGCTTGTCGCTACGATAAGCCGGTGCGCATCGGTGTGAACTGGGGCAGCCTGGACCAGGACCTGCTCGCCTCGCTAATGGATGCCAACTCGCAGTTGGCAGAACCGCAAGATGCCGGTGCGGTGCTGCGCGAGGCGCTGGTGCGCTCGGCGATCGACAGCGCCGAGCGCGCGGTGGCCCTGGGTCTGGCGGCCGATCGGATCTGCCTCTCGGCCAAAGTAAGCGGGGTCCAGGACCTCGTTGCGGTCTACCGTGAACTGGCAAAGCGTTGCGCCTTTCCGCTCCACGTGGGCTTGACCGAAGCCGGTATGGGCAGCAAGGGCATCGTCTCCTCGACCGCGGCGCTGGCCGTCCTGCTGCAGGAAGGAATCGGCGACACGATTCGAGTGTCGCTTACGCCGCAGCCGGGAGAGTCGCGCACGCGCGAGGTCGTCGTTGCGCAGGAAATCCTGCAATCGCTGGGCTTGCGGGCGTTTTCGCCCATGGTGGCAGCCTGCCCGGGCTGCGGGCGCACGACCAGCACCGTGTTCCAGGAACTTGCCGAGAAGATCCAAACGCATCTGCGGGTGCAGATGCCGCTGTGGCGTACCCGGTACCAAGGCGTGGAAGCGATGAAAGTCGCCGTGATGGGATGCGTGGTCAACGGCCCCGGGGAAAGCCGGCACGCCGACATCGGCATCAGCCTGCCGGGCACGGGCGAGACCCCGGTTGCACCGGTATACGTCGATGGCCGGCATGCCGTAACACTCAAAGGCGAGGGCATCGCGGAACAGTTCCAGGCATTGGTCGACGAGTATGTTCAATCGCGATACGGCCAGGCCTGCTCGGGGTCGGTGCCGGCGCGCGCCGACTAACCGACACTTTTTTCTTTTCCCATGCGCCATTCCAAGATCAGCGCCGTGCGCGGCATGAACGATTTGCTGCCGTCCTCGGCCCCGACGCTGGAGAGATTCCAGGGCCTAGCGATCGCGGCATTGCGCAGTTACGGCTATTGCTACATCCGCACACCGGTCGTCGAGCCGACGGCGGTTTTCCGCCGCAGCCTCGGCGAGGTCACGGACATCGTCGAAAAGGAGATGTATACCTTCGTCGACGCGCTCAATGGTGATTCGCTGACGCTACGACCGGAGAATACGGCCGGGGTGGTACGAGCCGCCATCGAGCACACTTTGCTGCACGACGGACCATGCCGGCTCTGGTACTACGGACCGATGTTTCGCCACGAACGTCCGCAGCGCGGCCGCTACCGCGAGTTCTATCAGATCGGCGCCGAGGCATTGGGGTTTGCCGGCCCGGAGGTGGAGGTCGAGCAGATGCTATTGCTGCAGCGCCTGTGGAAAACGCTCGAACTCGGTCCCGTGCGCCTGCAGCTCAATACCCTGGGCGAGGCGGCCGAACGCATGCGCCACCGCCAGGACCTCATCGCTTATTTGCAGGCGCATCGTTCGGAACTCGACGCCGACGCGCAGCGCCGGGTCGAGACCAATCCCCTGCGCGTTCTTGACTCCAAGCATCCCGGTACGCAGGCGGTACTGGAGCATGCGCCGCGCCTGATGGATTACCTAGACACTCAATCGCTGGCGCATTTCGAGCGCGTGCAGCAGTTGCTGCGCCAGGAAAACATCGCTTTCGAGATCAACCCCCGCCTGGTGCGGGGCATGGACTATTACAATCTTACGGTGTTCGAGTGGGTTACCGATCGCCTAGGCGCGCAGGGAACCATCTGCGGCGGCGGCCGCTATGATGGGCTGTTCGAATTGCTCGGAGGCCGGCCCACGCCTGCCTGCGGTTTCTCGATTGGCGTCGAACGGGTGCTCGAACTCATGGGCGCGGCCGAGGATGCCGGGGCGGTGTGCGACGTCTACGTCTTGCACCAAGGCGGCGGCACATACGACGCCGCTCTGCGCGCCGCCGAGCAGATACGGGACGCGGGCGTGGACGTAATACTCCACGCGGGCGAGGCGAGCTTGAAATCCCAGATGAAAAAGGCCGATGCCAGCGGTGCCGAATTTGCGGTGATCCTGGGCGCCGAAGAAGTGGCCGAATCCGCGGCCACGGTCAAGGCCTTGCGTCCGGCCAATGAATCTGCGCCCTTTGCGCGCCAGGCGCGTGTGTCCGCGGACCAATTGGCGCAGCGTCTGGTCGATGCACTGTGTGCGGAAGACGATCTTTCCGAGCAATAAAGCGCGGTCCGGCGCGGATGTCGGGCGACAAATGACGGGGAACCATTGCGATGGCGTACGACGTAGAGCAGCAGGAATCGATTTCGGCCTTGAAGGCGTGGTTCGAGCAGTACGCGAACTGGCTGATCGGCGTCTCGTTACTGGCGTTGGCTGTAGTTGCCGGCAATTGGGGCTGGCGCTGGTACGAGCAGCGTGAGTCCACTGCGGCCTCGATCCTGTACGAGCAGTACCAGCAGGCGGTCGCGGCGCAGGACAGCTCCAAGGCCCGGGACCTCGCCGGTACGCTGGTACAGCGGTACGGTTCGAGCGCCTATGCCGTCCTGGTTGCTCTGGCGCAGGCGCGTGCGAGCCTGGCGACGGGCGACAGCGCTGCGGCCAAGGCGCAACTGCATTGGGTCATCGACAAGTCCGGCAACCGGGAGTGGGCGGCGCTGGCGCGCCTGCGCCTGGCCGGCATACTGCTCGATGAGAAGGCCTACGAGGAGGCGCTTGCGCTGCTGCAGGCCGACGTGCCGGCGGCAATGGCAGCCGAATTTTCCGATCGTCGCGGCGATCTGCTGCTGGCGCAAGGTAAGACGGCCGAGGCCCGCGCCGCCTATGCGAAGGCTCTAGAGCAGGCTGGCGCGCAAAGCCAGCTGCGACCCATGATCCAGTCCAAGTTCGATGCCTTGCCGGCGGCAGGTTGAAATGCGGCTGTCCTTTGGTCCCTGGCCGGCAGGCCTTGGCCGGGTCGCGATTTTGCCGCTAATCGGCAGTCTCATGCTACTGGCGGCCTGTTCGTCGAGTTCCCAGGCGGTGAACAAGCCGACGGCCCTGACGCCGATCGCCGCACCGATCCAGATCCAGCGCAACTGGGAAATTGACCTGGGCGACTCGGCGGGCACGTTCCTGCGTCCCTGCGTGCTCGAGCACACGATTTTTGCCGCCTCCCGGGGCAAGCTCGTACGGTTGGATCCGTCCTCGGGCAAGGAGCTTTGGCGTGTCCCGGTCGAGGGGGGCATCGCGGCAGGCGTAGGTAGCGACGGGCTGACGGTTGCCGTCGCCGGTCCGCGCGGCAATGTCGTCGCCCTCGACGCCGAAGGCAAGCAGCTGTGGCAGGCACAGGCGCCTAGCGATGTCATCGCGCCGCCCCTGGTGGGACATGGTCTCGTGCTGGTGCGATCGACCGACCAGCGCATCACGGCCTACGAGGCTGCCACCGGCAAGCGCCGCTGGGTCTTTCAAAAGCAGCCACCGTCCTTGTCCCTGCGCGTGGAGGCGGACATTGTCTTTTCCGGTGAAAGCGTGCTGGTGGGTTTCGCCGGCGGCCGCTTGGGAGCCATCGCCTTGGACAACGGCGCGGCTCGCTGGGAAGCTGCGGTTTCCGAGCCCAAGGGCGCGACCGAGGTGGAACGGCTTGCCGACGTAATAGGCCTGCCCGGCCTTGTGGACAATGATGTCTGTACCGCTTCGGCCCAGGGGCGCATCGGCTGCTTTGATTCGCGCAACGGCGACCTGCACTGGGCGCGCGAATTTTCCGCGGGCGCCGGCGTCGCGGTTTCCGCGGATGCCGTCTTCGGTGTCGACGCGAGTTCGCATGTGAGTGCGTTCCAGCGCAGTTCGGGCGCGGGCATGTGGCAGACTGCCGCGCTCGCAAACCGTGGCCTCAGCGCACCGGTCGTCATCGGCAAACAGCTGGCTATGGGTGATTTCGAGGGCAAGATCCTCTTCTTGGGCACCGAGGACGGCAAGCTTGTCGGACGCTTCGACGCCGGTGCGGGTCCCGTGATCAGTACACCGCAGGCATGGAACGGCGGGGCCGTGTTCCAGACGGCGCGCGGACACCTGCTCTTGCTTACGCCGGGCGGCAGTTAGGAAATTGAACATCGCCACCGTGAAACCCGTTGTCGCGATCGTCGGTCGGCCCAACGTCGGCAAATCGACGCTTTTCAATCGTTTGACGCGTTCGCGCGCTGCCCTGGTGGCGGATGCGCCGGGGCTCACACGCGACCGCCACTACGGTGAGGCCAGGATCGGCCCGGTTGCCAGCACCGTCATAGATACCGGGGGATTTGATCCGGCCGACAGCAGCGGTATGCAACAAGCGGTCAACCAGCAGGCCGAACAGGCCATTGCGGAGAGCGATGTGCTGCTGTTCGTAATGGACGCGCGCACTGGATTGACCGCACACGATCGCAGGATCGCCGAACGCCTGCGTGTTACCGGCCGGCGCATCC
>JGI12270J11330_10003470_pt1 | contig 11292 bp, 15 predicted proteins | sample PeaSoiMetSII2010_FD_11330 | JGI IMG/M metagenome (IMG submission 11330)
GGACCACTCCACGCATCAATACCAGGAAGGGACAAACGACCATGAAGATCAGCGCCAGAAACGCCCTCAAGGGAAAAGGGACGGCGATCAAGAAGGGAGCCGTGATGGCCCAGGTGACGGTGGACGTCGGCGGCGGCAATCACGTGGTCTCCGCGATCTTCGTCGATTCCGTCGAGGATCTGGGGCTGAAGGTGGGCGATCAGGTCACCGCCATCATCAAATCGACCGACGTGATGATCGCGCGCTCTTGATGCCGAGCCCGGCCGGGCCTGGATCCGGCTATCGGGCCACCGACGGGGCCGCCTACGAGCGCTTCCTCAGTCGCTGGACGGCGCGGCTTGCCGAGGCCTTCTGCGATTTCGCACGGCTGGCGCCCGACGGGCCGCGCTCGCTGGCCGCGACCGCCTGGGCGGTCAGGGGGATCGTTGCCTGAGATTTCGGCTGCGCCATACGCTAAGAGTTCAACATCACGGCCAGGATCGCGCTGGCCATCGCCGCCGCCACCGCGACGGCGGTAGCCAGAAGCCCCGAAAGATAGCGGCGCGGCTGGGGCCTCGCCAGGTTCATGCCCGTGTCTCCTCGTGACCGACGGGGATGCTGACGCTGAGCGCGGCAAGGAACGAGCCCAGGCCGGAACTGCGCAGGGGAAGGAAGGGCTTGGCCGATTGGCGGCACAGACGCTTGACTGCCGAGGCGGCCTCATGGCTGACGCAGTCGACGGGGAATAGAGCCACGTCGGCGCGGCTCACCATGCCGGCGAGGAGCCCGCCGCTCGCCTCGACACCGCCATCGTGATGAAGAAAAACCGCACCAGCCTTCTCCGCCAGAAGCCTTGCGCTGACGACCTGCTTCGGCCGGCCGCCGACATAGAGCAGGGTCATTCCCGCGAGACGGAGCGGCGGACGCGAAGACGCAGCATCCGACCCGCTGCCGTTCCCATACCTGGCTTCGAGCGCCGCCAGCTCATCCTCGAGGGCAAAGGCGCGGCGTTCCATGGCGGCGCGCTTTTCCCGCTCGACCGACAGGTCCGTGAGGCTGCGCTCCAGGCGCTGGGCGAGCGCGTCGCGCCGCCGGGTCTCAGCGCTGAGCCGTCGCTCCAGATCGGCGATCACGCCTTCCAGCGCCCGGCTCTCGCCGTTCGTGCTGTCGGCCGTTCGCTCGGTGTCGTTGTGCGCGAGCAGCCCGCACAGCTCGCGAATCTTCTCGTCGCGCGAGACGACGGCATCGCGCAGCTGGTCCTGCTGGCGCCGGAACTTCTCCTGGAGGGCCGCCATCTCGGTCTCGAGCCGGCTGAGCCGGCGGATGTCGGCCCGGTTCGCAGCCCCCACCAAGTGGGACAGCATGTGCACTTCGCCGAATATCCGGCGGGTCAGTTCCCTGGTCGCGGCGGGATGGGTGAGCGCCGCCCAGTAGGCGCCCGGAATCTCGCCCTGCTGTCGGGCCGCGGCCCAGGCTGCGGCGATCTCGGCCTCCGTCTTCGCCCGGTCGAATTGAGCGATGGCGAGGCGATGGCGCTTGTCGAGGGCCTTGTTGAGGAGCCTGGCCGCCTTGTCATGCCGTCCGGCAAGCGATACCGCCAGGCCGTGGAGCTCATGGTCCGAAACGCCCATGGCCGCCTGGTCGAGCTTGGCGAGCAGGTTCTTCAGATCGGCGGCCGTGAGGCANGTGCCGATGATGGAGCAATGGAAATGGCCATCGAGCTCCCAGATCTTGGCGCGGCGAACCGCGCCGGCGGTCGGTTTGGGCGCNGGCGCTGGCAGGGGCGCCGGCATGGCGATGACCGAGGAAAGAGCCACCCCGGGCGACGCCGGGCCGCTACGCATCGTCGCAGAAATCCACGCGTCGGCCGCCGGCATTCACGACTCTTTGCAAGCGATATATTCCACCATATACATCGATAGTGACAGGAGACAGCATGACGCGCAAGGCGCCAACACCGGCGGCTGGCGGAGCCGAAACGGGATTGGCCGGCTATCGCCGGCGGATCGATGACATCGACGACCGCATCCTCGCCATCCTCGGCGAGAGGTTCGCCGTCATCCGCGAGGTTGCCGCCTACAAGAAGCCGCGCGGAATACCGGCCGTCATTCCCGAGCGCGTGGTCGAGGTGCGCGAGCGCTGCGCGACCCTTGCGCCGGTCCATGGGCTGGAACCCGGCTTCGTGCGTGCCCTCTACGACCTCTTGATCGAAGAAGCCTGCCGGATGGAAAGCGGGCTCATGGCCGCGCCAGGGACTGGCGAGTGAACGGGCCGGCAGTCCGGTTCACGGCGTCGCGGCGCCGACGGTGACGGCGTTCTCTCTGTAGTCCTCGGGCAGGAGCCGCTTCAGGTTGTCGATCTTGGGCAGGTCGTTGAACACGATGTAGGGGTAGTCCGGGTGGTTCACCAGGAAATCCTGGTGATAGGCCTCGGCGGGATAGAATCCCTTCAGCGGGTCGACACGGGTGACGATCGGGGCGTCGAAGGCTTTGGCCTGCTCGAGCTGGGCGATATAGGCGAGCGCGACCTGCTGCTGCCCGAGGTCGGCATAGAAAATGGCGGAGCGATACTGGGTTCCGTCGTCGGGACCTTGCCGGTTCAGCTCCGTCGGATCATGGGCGACGGAAAAGTAGATGCGCAGGATTTCCCCATAGGAGATGACCGCCGGATCGAAGGTGATCTGGACCGATTCGGCATGGCCGGTCGATCCGCTTGATACTTCCTCGTAGTTGGCCGTGGACTGATCGCCGCCCGCATAGCCGGCCAGCACCTTGCTGACGCCCTTGACGTGCTGGTAGAGGCCCTGCATGCCCCAGAAGCAGCCGCCCGCCAGCACGGCGGTTTCCACAGTTGCCGCCGATGCGGGCTCGGCCATGGCCGGCGCCGGCAGCGCACGGGGCGCCTCGTCGGCGCGGGCCAGAGAGGGCATCGCGAAGAGCGGCAGCAGCAGCATCGCCGCGGCCGCCTTGCGCAGGGATGACCAGTTGACTCGCAGATTGCCTGACATGGGTCTTCTCCTGGTTATAGCCGTAGCCGACCTGCTCCAGTTCGCCGTCCGGGCGTCGGAGGTTACGCCTCGCCCCAGCGCAGCTGGAAAGGCTCTTGGCCGGAAAATTCCCGGGCGGTCAGCGGTTGGCAGTTGGCAGATTAGTCCGCCGATGCTCCCACACCGTAAGCCGATAGGCAGAAGACACTTCCCCAATTCCCGATGTCCGGCCGGTCTATTTCACGATCGCGATGCGCATTGGAGAATGATATAGGGAACTCCGCCTGTCCGGGCGGGTGACTGTCGAGGCTTCCTTGCCCAGGAACGTCGACGGGCCGCCAAATCCGAGGAGAAGATCCATGTCGCACGAGATGCAGTTCTATATCGATGGCCAATGGGTGGACCCGATTGCGCCCGCCAGCCTCGACGTCATCGATCCGTCGACAGAAGAACCTTTCGCGACGATCTCCATCGGCAGCGCCAAGGATGTCGACCGGGCGGTGGCGGCGGCCAAGGCGGCATTCCCTTCATTCTCCCGCACCGACCGGCGCGAGCGGCTGGAACTGCTCCAGCGAATCCTCGACTGCTACAAGGCGCGGCGCGCCGACATCGCGCAAGCCATCTCGCGCGAGGTGGGGGCACCGGCGAAATTCGCCATGGAATCCCAGTCCGCGACCGGGCTCGCCCATCTCGAGCGGATGATCCAGGTCCTGCGCGATTTCCAATTCGACCGCCCGATGGGTACCAGCCGCGTCGTGCGGGAGCCGATCGGCGTCTGCGGCCTCATCACGCCCTGGAACTGGCCGCTCAACCAGATTGTCTGCAAGGTCGCGCCAGCACTCGCGGCCGGCTGCACCATGGTGCTGAAGCCGAGCGAGATTGCGCCGTTGAACGGGATCGTCTTCGCCGAGGTCCTGCATGATGCCGGCGTCCCCAAGGGGGTGTTCAATCTGGTCAACGGCGACGGGGCGACCGTCGGCCATGCGATCTCCAGCCATCCAGACATCGATATGGTCTCCTTCACCGGGTCGACCAGGGCCGGCATCCTGGTGGCCAAGGCCGCGGCCGACACGGTGAAGCGGGTGCATCAGGAGCTCGGCGGCAAATCGGCCAACATCATACTTCCTGACGCGGACCTCGCCCGGGCGGTGCATTTGGGTGTCGGCGGCTGCTTCCGCAATACCGGCCAGTCCTGCAATGCGCCGACCCGGATGCTGGTTCCCGCCGACCGACAGGAAGAGGCGGTCGCCGTCGCCAAGGCCACGGCCCGAACCTTCAAGGTCGGCGCGCCCTCAGCCGAAGGCACGGTGCTGGGCCCGGTGATCAGCCAACTCCAGTTCGACAAGGTCCAGGGTCTCATCGAATCCGGGATTGCCGAAGGCGCACGCCTGGTGATCGGCGGCCCCGGTCGCCCGGAGGGCCTGAACCGCGGGTACTATGTCCAGCCGACGGTGTTCGCCGACGTGCGGCGGGAAATGCGCATTGCCCGCGAGGAGATTTTCGGACCGGTGCTGTCGATCATGACCTACCGAACCGAGGCCGAGGCCATCGAGATCGCCAACGACACGCCCTATGGGCTGGCCGCTTATGTCCAATCCGGCGATCTCGGCCACGCCCGCGAGGTGGCATCCCGACTGCGCGCCGGCAACGTGCACCTGAACTATCCGGGCTGGGATACCGCCATTCCCTTCGGCGGCTATAAGCAGTCGGGGAACGGCCGGGAGTATGGCGAATTCGGCCTCGAAGCCTTCCTCGAGACCAAGGCCATCATCGGCTACGAGGCGCCCAAGTCGTCCGCGCGTTGACCTATATCGGCTGCTTGCCCGCGTGTTCCCGGGCCGTCAGCGCCTGGCGCTGGCGCCCGTCGGAGGTGAAATTCGAAGCTTCGAGCCAGCGCTGGAATGCCTCGCGGATCGCCGGCCAATCGCGGTCGACGATGGCGTACCAGGCGGTGTCGCGGTTGCGCCCCTTGACGATCAGGTGCTGGCGAAAGAGGCCCTCGAAGGTGAAGCCGAACCTGAGTGCCGCGCGGCGCGAGGCGGCGTTGGCGGCGTTGCATTTCCACTCCAGGCGCCGGTAGCCGAGGTCGTCGAAGGCGTGTTTTGCCAGGAGGAAGACCGCCTCGGTCGCCTGGCGGCTGCGCTGGATGGCGGGCGTGAACCAGATATGGCCGATCTCGATGACGCCGTCGGCGGGCACGATCCGCAGGTAGCTCATCATGCCCGCAGCCTTGCCGGTCGAAAGATCGATCACCGCGTAGAACAGCGGATCGCTCGATGCCGCCCGCTCCGCCGCCCAGCCGGCGAAGGCGGCCTCGTCGGCGAAGGGCCCGTAGCCGAGGTAATCCCAGATCGCCACATCGCCCTTGGGCCCGTGGGACAGCTCGAACAGATCATGAGCGTGACGGACGGGATCGATTGGCTCNAGACGGACGTAGCGCCCGGCGATGGGGATGCGCGCCGGGGGCTGGCGCGGCGACCAGGCGAGCTTGGGCCCGAGAACCTCGTCGTTGTGTTGTTCCAGATTCATGCCGCTTCGCCCATTCGGTGACGACGGATCATATCGAAGCGGGANAGCGGCGGCGAGGGCCGCCGGGCTCAGTAAGGTCCGCGGGCGAGCAGCGTGCCGCTGAAGAGGATGGCGCCGATGAGGCTGATGAGGATCGGGCCCAGCANGGCAAGAATTGCCNCGGCCCGGTCGCTGTTGCCAAACCGCGCGATGGCATGACGATGGGTGAGAAGGCTGGCGATGCCGAGCGCGGCCAGGGTGAGGCCCATGCCGACCGCGATCGTCAGGGTCATCAGCACGCCGATCATCAGCATGCCGTTGCCGAAGGCGAAGAGCAGGATCAGCACTGCGCCTGAACAGGGCAGGAACCCGGCCGCTACCGCCAGCAGGCGCTGCTCGCGCCGGCGGCGGGCCACCTGCGCATGATCATGGGCGTGGTCATGGCCATGCGCATGCGTGTGCATATGGCCACGCCCTGCGAGGGCGCGGACCAGCATGAAGAGGCCAATCGCGAGGATCGCGCCATAGCTCGCGAGCCGCAGCCACCAGTTCTCTTCGACCGGCGTCAACAGGCTGTGGGAAAGGATGAAATGGGCGCCGCCGACGATGACGATGGCGCCGATGATATGGCTGAAGGAGATCCAGCCGGCCATGGCGAGGCCCCGGCCGACGCTGCCGCCGCGTCCGAGGAAATAGCCGACGATGATGGTCTTGCCGTGGCCGGGCCCCAGCGCATGGAACACGCCGTAGAGGAAGGCGATGGCGAGGCCGCCCAGGATGACGGGCAAGCCATGCCCGTCGCGGATCGCCACCAGCTGCCGGTCGATCGCGCGCATGAAATAGGCCTGGGCCGCGATGACGAAGCCTTCGAGGCGATGGACAAGCCCGTTGTCGGCCGCAGCCGGCGCTTCTTCCTGGCTCGTGGGCGCCTGGCCGCCCAGCAGCGGGTTTTGCTGGGCAGCCGCGGGCAGCGGCGAGAAAAGCGCCAGCAGCAGCAGGAGGACCGGGACAAATGCTGGGCGCATCAATGGCACTTGAGGGTGATCCGCTCAGGATAGACGAAGCCGCCGTAATANGCGTTGGCCACGTCCTTTTCCACATTGGGCTTGCAGGCGCGCCCTTTGAGGCCGATGAAGGCGAAGGGGTTTTTCTCGGCCAGCAGCATCTGGACGTAGTAGGTGCGGTCGTTCGCTTCCAAGACGAAGCCGTCGCGGACCGGATCGATTGGCGTCGATGGCGGCGCGGAAATCGGTGGGCGTGATCTGGGGCAGCATCTTGCCGCCGAGCCAGACATAGGTGAAGTAGTGGAATCCGGCGAGGTTGGGGAGCGTGCCGGCCGCCACGCCGTCGCTCTCCTGCTTGCTGAACTTTCCGTCCTGGTTGGTGTCGAACTGCTGGATGAGCTGGTCGCTGAAGATGTCGTCGAACAGCCAGTTCTCGCGAAAGCCGATCATCTTGGCGCCCGAGAAGACGAATGTGATCCGGGTGTCGATGAAGACATGGGGATGGGCTTCTGCTGACCGGGGCGAGGCGAGGGCGAGTGCGGCGGCCAGGGCCGCTCCCCCGAGACGGCGCAAGTCAGTTGCTGGCGTCGGCCGTCACGGTGAAGCTGCAGCCGCAGATCGGGCAGACCACGATCTGCTTGGTATTGGCCGGAAGCAGTCCGGCTGCGATGTCGCGCCGGAGGATCAGCTGGGCATCATGGATGAGCTCGGCATGACCGGCGTTGCCGCCGGGCTTGCAGGCGAGCGCCATGATGTCCGCCACATGCTTGGGCATGGGCTCGGTGGTGAAGGCGGCTGCCGGGCGCGCGGCCAATCCGCCCGCGAGCCCGCCGAGGGCGATACCCGATAGAAGCTTGCGGCGCGTCAGCATGCCTTGATCCTCACGGCTGGCGGCATTTCGCCGCCACTATGCGCGCGTGCAGCCACCGGTCAAGTAACAAGGCCTAACTAATTGGTAATGCGCCGGTTTCCCGGGAGGGGTCAGCGCGGCAGGCTGGCGAAGTAAACGGCGGCGCTGAGGGCCGTGATCCAGAAGCTGGTCGGCCAGTCGGTGTAGTAGGCGAGCGTGACGCCGGTCCAGGCCTCGGCGAGCGCCAGGATCGCGGCGAGCACCACGCCGCGGCCGAGCCGAGAGGTCCATCGTCCCGCCGCGGCCGCCGGGCCCACCATCAAGGGTAAAGACGAGCAGAACGCCGACGATCTGGGTGCATTCGGCCACGGTGAGGGCGACGATGGCGAGAAAGAGCAGCGAGACGAGCTGGAGCGAGACGCCTTTGGCTTCCGCGAGCTCGGGCTGGATGCTGGCGAAGAGCAGGGGCCGGGCGATCACGGCCAGCGCCGCCAGGCTGACGGCACCGAGCAGAAGCAGCGTCCACAGCGTTTCGGAATCCACGCCCAGCACGTTGCCGAACAGCAGCGCCGTCACCTGGGTCGCATAGGCCGTATAGAAGTGCAGGAAAAGGAGTCCCAGCCCCATCGAGAGCGACAAGATGATGCCAATGGCGACGTCGCGGCCGCTCAAGCGCTCGCCCAGCACGCCCATGCCGAGCCCGGCGCCGACCGTGAATACGACCAGGCCCCAAAGCGGCGGCAGGCCGACGAGGACAGCGCCCGTCGCTCCGGCGAAACCGACATGGGAGAGGGCATGGCCGGCGAAGGTCTGGCCCCTCAGCACCAGGAAGAAGCCGACGATTCCCGCCACCACGGCGACGATGCCGCTGGCGAGGAACGCGTTGACCATGAAGTCATAGGTGAGCATCGTGCCGGTGCTCCGATTTCTCCAGGTCATGGGCGCCGGACATGACGAAGATCCGGCCGCCGATCCGCACCACCTCGATCTCAGAGCCGTAAAGCCGGGAGAGCACGGGCCCGGTGATCACCTCGTCCACGCCGCCCAGTGCGGCGCGCCCGCCGCCGAGATAGAGGACCTTGTCCAGCGCGCCCAGCAGCGGGTTGATCTCATGGGCACTGAACAGCACGGTCATGGCGAGCTCCTTCTGCAGCTGGCGCACCAGCTGCACCACGACGCGCTGGTGATGCGGGTCCAGGTTCAATAGCGGCTCGTCGAGAAGAAGAAGGCGCGGCCGGCCGAGCAGGCACTGGGCCAGCAAGAGCCGCTGGCGCTCGCCGCCTGAGGTTTCGCTGAGCGGCCGGCGGGCGAGATCCCTGGCGCCGACCGTGGCGAGCGCCCAGTCGATTTCCTTGCGTTCCGCCGCGCGGGCGCCCGGCAAGCCCCATTTATGGCCATTGACCGCGCTGGCGACGAAATCCCAGCCGCTGAGGCGCAGGCTCCTGACGCTTTGGCGCTGCTGGGGCATATAGCCCGCCGCGGCATTCCCGCGCCGGGCGGGCTTGCCCAGCACCTTGATTGAACCGGCGCTGGGCTTGACCAGCCCCAGGATGGCGCGCATGAGCGTCGTCTTGCCGGAGCCGTTGGGGCCCAGCACGCCGATGAACTCGCCGTCTTCCAGCCTGAGACTGACCTCCGACAGAACCACCCGGCTCCCGAGGGAGACGGTGACGCGTTCGAACTCGACCGCCGTCACGACCCCGCGCCCGAGAGTGCCTTGTCGAGGGCGCCGAGCTGGCCGGTCATCCACGCCTGATAGGTCATCCCGGGCGGCTCGGTCTCGCTCACGCCCACCACGGGCACGCCGGAATCCCTGGCCAGCTTCTGCAGCCGCGCCGTCAGATCGTCGGTGACTTGGCTGTTGTAGAACAGCACCTTGGCCGTCCGGCTCTTGAGATCGTTCTCGAAGGCGCCGACCTGCGCGGCGCTCGGTTCGGTGCCGTTCATGACCGCGACCTGGAAATCGCCGTTGCGCATCTTGAGGCCGAGAGCCTCGGCCATGTAGCCGAACACCGGCTCCGTCGCCGTCACCTCGGTGCCGGCATATTTCCGGTGCATGGCCGTGACCTGCGCGTCCATCGCCTGGAGCGACTGCAGGAATGCCCCCAGCCGATCTTCATAGTCCGCCTTGTGGGCGGGATCGCCGGTTTCGAACGCGGAGGCGAGAGCCTTGGCAACCGTCGGCATGGTCGCGGGATCATACCAGAGATGAGGATTGTCGCCGGACTTCCGATGCATCAGGGCAGCGACGACGATGACCTGGCGGGTCGAGGATGGCGAAGCCGAGAGCAGTTTCTCCATCCAGGGGTCGTAGTCGGCGCCGCTGTAGACGATCAGCGCCGCGTCGGCGATGGCCCGCGCGGTCGAAGGGCTGGCCTCGAAGTCGTGCGGATCCTGGTTTGGGTTGGAGAGAATGCTGGTCACGTCTACCTCAGGTCCGCCGATCTGTCTCGCTACATCGCCGTAGAAGTTTTCCGCGGCCACGATCTTCAGCGGCCCGGCATGTCCCGGCGCCGAGATCAGCAGAACGGCCGCGGCGGCCGCGGCCAAGGTGAAATTCCTCATGTCTGAGTTCCTTTCCTGCCCGATTGCTGCGAAAGACGGCCGCCCCATCGGCCGTTTGGACCGACCGCGCGGCCCGGCACATATGTAATGTTATATCATTTCGGCGGTCAAGCCGGGAAGCCGTCGGGGCGAATCGGTCGCTCGAAGTCCGGCTGCTCAGCCGACCCGGACTTCTATCTCGTCGTAGCGTTTTAGGCGATAGATCGCCATCGAGGTGATCCAGCTAAACGCGAACACTCCAATGATGATGTAACCGAGAATGCCGAAATTGTCGTTGAGCTTGCCGATGAAATCCCAGAACGGTCCCTGGAGATTGAGTTGGTCGCTAATCAGTCCCAAAGTCTCGATCCCGCCGATGACGATAGCCACGGCCACTGAGACGAAAGTGATCGTGAGGTTATAGAACAGCTTGCGGATCGGCTTCATGAAAGCCCACCCATAGGCCCCCAGCATGAGGATGCTGTCGGTGGTGTCGACAAGGGACATGCCGGCAGTAAACAAGGCTGGGAACACCAGAACTGTTCCGAGGGACAGGCCTTTGGAAGCCTGAGCCGCCGAGATCCCGAACAGGGCGACCTCGGTCGCGGTGTCAAAGCCGAGGCCAAACAGGAAGCCGATCGGAAACAGGTGCCAACTGCGCGTGACCATCCCGAAGAGCGGGCGGAACAGGCGTGCCAGCAGGCCACGGCCATTAAGGAGAATGTCCAGATCCTCGTCAGCAAACCGCCCGCCCTGCTTCACCGAACGGAAGGTCCGGTAGATGGAAGCGAAGATCACGATGTTCACAAAGGCGATGGCGAAGAGAAAGAACGCAGAGCAGAGGGTGCAAATGACTCCGCCGACACTCTTTAGGGTGTCGAACCTCGACTGGACGGCCGCCGCCGCGAAGGCGATAGCAACGGACATGGCGATCACGACGGTCGAGTGACCCAAGGAGAAGAAGAGCCCGACCCCCACCGGTCGCTTGCCCTCCTGCATCAGCTTGCGGGTGACATTGTCGATGGCGGCGATGTGGTCGGCATCGACAGCGTGGCGCAAGCCGAACGTGTAGGCGAGCAGGGCGGTGCCGAGCAGGAGCGGACGGTCGTGGAGGATCGTATAGGCCCAAACCCAGATCAGGACGTTGGCTCCGATGAGCAAGGTATAGAGACTGGCAATACGGCCACGCAGGTTCGCGCTGCCGTCGTTGACGACATTGGAAAGCAACTTACGCATGAGTGATCACCCTCGCTTGCGGTTGATGCAAGCGGTCGCTCCAAGAGACCCGGTCGCCGGATGTCGCTGAACTGTCTGCATCGGCCTTCCCCGTCCGAGTCCTTGCGCTACCGCGTTGCGAAGGCAGGTCTCCTGGCTCGCGGGTCACCGCCTGACGCCGACCTTCCCGGTTTCCCAGTGGTCAG
>JGI12270J11330_10003471_pt1 | contig 11292 bp, 7 predicted proteins | sample PeaSoiMetSII2010_FD_11330 | JGI IMG/M metagenome (IMG submission 11330)
CGCCAGGTTTTCACCCATTGTGGAAATGGTCTCCATTGACGAAGCCTATCTCGATCTCTCGGGCACGGAGCGCCTTCATGGTCCGCCCCTCGCCGCCGCGGACAAGCTCCTCCGCTCCATCACGCAAACCACCTCACTTCCGTGTTCCGGCGGGCTTGCCACCACGCGCCTGGTCGCCAAAGTGGCTTCCGAACAAGCCAAGCCGCGCGGCCTCGTCTGGGTGGCGCCCGGCATGGAAGCACGCTTCCTTGCGCCGGTGCCCATCCGCAAAATTCCCGGCATTGGCGAAGTCACCGAGCGTGCTCTCCGCGCCCTGGGCATTGAAACCGTCGAGCAGCTCGCTTCTCACCCCCAGGAAAAACTGGAAAAGATCTTCGGCCAGTGGGGCGATGCGCTCTATCGCAAAGCGCGCGGGGGCGACGCCTACGAATTCCTGATTGACGCCGAACCAAAGTCCATCTCGCACAATCACACCTTTGGGGAAGACACGGACAACGTGCAGGAGTTGGAGGCCCTGCTCAGCCACCTCTCTCAAAAAGCCTGCAAACGCTTACGCGAAGCTGGCCTCTCTTCCCGCACACTCACCCTCACTATTCGTTACGCGGGCTTCGAAACCCACACACGGTCCAAGACGCTTCAGGATCCCCTGCGCTTGGACAGCGATATCTTCGCCGCCTTTCTCGGTCTTTTCCGCGAACATCGCGACGGCAAGCGCAAGGTCCGCCTCCTGGGCGTCGCGCTCTCCGGCCTTTCTCATGGCGCCGAACAGCTCGACCTCCTCGAAGCCGAACGCCGCGAAAAGCTCGAAAAGCTCACCAAAGCCACCGACCGCCTCCGCGACAAATTCGGTTTCGGCTCCGTCCAATTCGGCGGTTCTCTGCGCCGCGACGACCCCTAATTCCCTGCGCCCGGCTGCGCGCCTCTCACCAATGTCTTATACTGGCAATCCATGAGCGCTCCCTCTTCCACCCCCCCCCCCCCCCCCCCCATCAGCGAAGGCCGCGCCGTCGAAGATCTTTGGTCGCAGTTTGCCGCCGACGCGCGCTCCAGCTACGGCTTCTACGGCAAAGACGTCGATTGGGACGAAATCCGCAAACTTCCGCGATGGAAGCAGCCTTGGCCTGTTATCAAGCAGTTTTTCTGGGCGCTTCTGAGCAAGCTCACGCCTGCGCGCCGCGTCCTCCTGCTTGTCGCCCTCGCTTTGCTTCTCGTTTCCGGCGTCAAATTTCACTACGGCAACCAAATCGCTCTGGATTTCAACTTCGAGTTCGTTTCCGCTCTTCTTTTCCTTCTTCTGTTGTCTCTCGAACTCGCCGACAAAGTCATCATGAAGCGTGACCTCGAGATTGCCCGCGAAATCCAATCCTGGCTCGTGCCCTCGGAGCCCCCCGCTATTCCCGGCGCGGAAGTGGCCTTCTGGACCCGTCCCCAAAACTCGGTCGCCGGCGATTATTACGACGCGTTCTTTCCCACTGCTGACGCTGCTTCCGGCGGCAAGTTGCTCCTCGTCATGGCGGATGTCGCGGGCAAAAGTGTACCGGCCGCGCTTCTCATGGCCACTCTCCAGGCCAGCTTGCACACCCTCGCCTCCGAGGGCCTTCCCCTCACGCAGCTTGCCGAGCGCTTGAATCACTACGCCTGCGCCCACAGCCTCGAAGGCCGCCGCTTCACCACCGGCGTGATTGGCGAGTACGATCCTTCCACGCGCCGCCTGGTCTATGTGAACGCCGGCCACAATTCACCCGTCGTTCGCCGTGCTAACGGTGGCATCGAACGCCTCGAATCCGGCGGCTTGCCGTTCGGCATTCTCCGTGAAGCAGCCTTTGTCGCCGCTTCCGTCGATCTCCAAGCTGGCGATACACTCGTTCTATTCACCGATGGCGTCGTCGAAGCCTTCAATTCCGCCGGCGAGGAGTTCACCGACGCGCGCTGGCTCCACCTCGTCCGTGATCTCCCCAATCTGCCCGCGCAGGCAAGCTTGCAATATCTCATGCAGCAGGTGGGACAATTCGTCGGCGCCACCCGCCAGTCCGACGACATCACGTGCCTTGTTCTTCGTTGTAAATAACCTCTGCGTTTCTCCCTCCTCTCAATTCTTGTTCGAGCTTCGCCGCATCTGGCGCATAATCAGACCGTGAATTCCCGCGAGCTGGCCAATTCGATTTGCGATACGCTCCGTCTCCAAGACCATGAAGCGTTGCTCGTCGGCGGTTGTGTCCGCGACCTGTTGCTTAAGCGCGAGCCCGCCGACTACGACGTGACCACCGATGCTACTCCGGAGCGTGTCTTGCAACTTTTCCCCGATAGCGTCGGAGTGGGCGCCCAATTCGGCGTTGTGCTTGTTCTTCGCGATGCCGCCAAGGTCGAAGTCGCCACCTTTCGCTCCGACCTGGGCTATTCCGACGGCCGCCATCCCGATCGCGTGCTTTACTCCAAGACACCTCAGGAAGACGTCGCCCGCCGTGATTTCACCATCAACGGCCTGCTGATGCGCCACGATACCGGAGAAGTCCTCGATTATGTCGGCGGCCAGAACGATCTTCATGCTGGGCTCGTCCGCGCCATCGGCGATCCCGAACGGCGTTTCACCGAAGACAAATTGCGCATGCTTCGCGCGATCCGCTTTGCTGCGCGTTTCGCATACGCCATCGAGCCCGCCACTTTCGCCGCCATTCAGGAACACGCCCCGGAAATTCACGTTGTCTCTCCCGAGCGCATCCGGGAAGAGCTAACGAAGCTTCTCACCGAAGGGGCCGCACGCCGAGGCTTCGAACTGCTATATGATTCCGGCCTGCTCCAGCAACTCCTTCCCGAAATCTCCGCCATGCAAGGTGTCCCGCAGCCCCCGGAGTTTCATCCCGAGGGCGACGTCTGGATTCACACCCGCCTGATGCTTGCGGGCCTGCCCGCCGGAGTCTCCCCTACACTCGCTTGGGGCGTACTCCTGCACGATGTCGGCAAACCCCCCACGTTTCGCTCTGCGGCCGCCACCGGGGACCGCATCCGTTTCGATGGCCATGCGGAAGTCGGAGTGAAGATGGCCACGGCTATCTGCCATCGCTTGCGTTTTTCCAATGACGATACCCAGCAGATTCTCGCTCTCGTCGCAAACCACATGAAATTCAAGGATGTCGCACAAATGCGCAAATCCACTCTCAAGCGCTTCGTCCGGCTACCCGGTTTTTCCGAGCATTTGGAGTTACACCGTCTCGATTGCCAGTCCAGCCACGGCCGCCTCGACGCCTACCTGGCACTGAAGAACTTCCTCGCAGAGACCCCAGCTGAGCAATTTAGCCCGCCTCGCCTCTTGACCGGCCTCGATTTGCAGGATATGGGATATGTGCCAGGGCCCGGCTTCCAGAGAATGCTGACCGCCCTGGAGGATGCCCAGCTCGAAGGCCAGCTGCAGACCAAGGAGCAGGCAGTCATTTTCATCAGGAAGCACTATCCACGGCCAGGAGATGGCCGATAGGGACAAGTGGGGCTGGCACGGCTTTGCTGGCAGTTGAATAAATTATTTATTTTCAATAAATTAGTGAAGGATTTGCATTTGGCATTAAGATGAATTAATATCTTAGCGTATATGACTAAGGATATCTGCCTGATGGAATTGCACTTTTGGGCACCCTTTTGCTCTCTCAGGCATCTAACCCACCATAGCGGCGCATTCTGCCGCTGGATTTGAGGGAGACCATGGCTGAAAAAAAGCATCATGTGCCGGACACGCTTGCTATCCTTCCGGTTCGGGACACAGTACTGTTCCCGGGTGCCGTCCTGCCTTTGACCGTAGGCCGCGAAAGCTCGCTGGCCCTCGTCGGTTCTCTTGCCGGCGAGGAAAAGTTCCTGGGCGTTGTTGCCCAGTTGGATCCGCGGGTCGAAGATCCAGCCGCGGCCGATCTGCATAAAGTCGGCACACTCGCCAAAGTCCACAAGACCGTCAAGATGCCCAACGGCAATGTCGTGATCTTTCTGGAAGGACTTCAGCGCATTCGTATCGTCGAACTCCTCGGCCTGCGCCCCTTCCTGCGCGCCGCCATTGAAGCGGAACCCGATTTTGTGGGCGAACAGGACGCCGAACTCGAGGCCCTGGTGCGTAACTCTCAAGAGCTTTTCCGCGATGTCGTCAGCCGTTCGCCGCAACTCTCCGACGATTTGCAGAACGCGGCCCTGAACATTGACGATCCCGGCCGCCTGGCCGACTTCATCGCCGGAACCCTGCCTAGTCTCTCCACGTTGCTGCGCCAGGAGCTGATTGAAACCTCCAACGTGCGCAAGCGCCTGGAAACGCTGATCCGCGAGCTTTCCAAGGAAATGGAGGTTCTCGAACTCCGCAGCAAGATCAACGAGCAGGTTCAGGAACAAGTTAGCCAGAACCAGCGTGAATATTTGCTGCGCGAGCAGATGAAGGCCATTCAAAAGGAACTTGGCGACATCGACGATGCGCAAGCCGAAATCGAAGAGCTGCGCACAAAAGTGGAAGAAGCCGGCATGACCGCGGAAGCCAAGAAGGAATGCGACCGCGAACTCAAGCGGTTGTCGAAAATGACGCCCGCTTCCGCCGAATACATGGTCTCTCGCACCTATCTCGAATGGATGACCTCCCTGCCCTGGTCCAAGTCTTCCGGCAGCGCGGAAATCGACATCGTGAAAGCGCACGAAATCCTGGACGAGGACCACTACGACCTGGAGAAGGTGAAGGAGCGCATCCTCGACTACCTGGCCGTCAAGAAACTCCAGCCCGGCATGAAGGGGCCGATCCTCTGCTTCATCGGGCCTCCGGGTGTGGGCAAGACCTCGCTAGGTAAGTCCATCGCGCGCTCCCTCGGCCGCAAGTTCGTCCGCATTGCCCTGGGCGGCATGCACGACGAGGCCGAAATCCGCGGTCATCGCCGCACCTATATCGGCGCGTTGCCCGGCCAGATTATTCAGGGCCTGAAACGCGCCGAAACGAATGATCCCGTGTGCATGCTCGATGAGGTCGACAAGCTCGGCCGCGACTTTCGCGGCGATCCTTCGTCCGCGCTCATGGAGGTTCTCGACCCAGAGCAGAACAACACTTTCCGCGATCACTATCTGGACGTGCCCTTCGATCTTTCCAAGGTCATCTTTATCGCGACCGCCAACTGGATGGATCCTATCCCGGATCCTCTGCGCGACCGCATGGAGATCATCGAACTCCCCGGCTACACCGGCGAAGAGAAGATTCATATCGCGCGCAAGTACTTGATTCCGAAGCAGACCAAGGAGCACGGCATCAAGGAAGGCGAGCAGCTCGAATTCTCCGAAGAAGGGCTCCAGGAGATTATCCACAGCTACACGCGCGAAGCCGGTGTGCGCAATCTCGAGCGCGAAATCGCCACACTGGTTCGCAAGCAGGCTCGCCGTATCGCCGAGGGCAAGCCCGACAAGATGGTGGTCACGCCGCAGGTGGTCCGCGAATTCCTTGGTGTGCCGAAGTTCCGCACGGAGAAGGAAGTCGAAGAGCGCGTCAAGAAGCCCGGCGTCGCCGTCGGCCTGGTCTGGACTCCCGTGGGCGGCGACATCGTCTTCATCGAAGCCAGCCGCATGCGTGGTGGCAAGCAGTTCACCATGACCGGCCATCTCGGCGAAGTCATGCAGGAATCTATGACCGCGGCTTTGACTTGGACTCGCGCCAATGCCGAACGCTACGGCATCGACCCGGACTTTTTCCGCAAGTCAGACATCCACATCCACGTGCCTTCCGGCGCGGTGCCGAAGGATGGCCCGTCTGCTGGCGCGGCGATGGTTACGTCGCTGGTCAGCCTGCTGACCAACCGCCCGGTTAAGAATCGTCTTGCCATGACCGGTGAAATGACCCTATCCGGCGTGGTTTTGCCGATTGGTGGCGTAAAGGAAAAAGTTCTGGGTGCGAAGCGCGCCGGAATCAAACATGTGCTTCTGCCCGCGGACAACGAGCCCAACGCAGTAGCCGATCTGCCCCCGGAGATCCTGGGTGACTTGACGATCGCCTACGTGCGCACGCTAGATGAAGTTCTCGAACATGCCCTCGAGAAAGATCCCATTGCCCCAGTCGTCCCGGAACCCGAACCTCCGGCGCCCGGTGTCGGCGATTCCACTCAAGCGGTTCACTGAAACTCCGCTTTAATTACCATCGGCCCGGCACGCTCTCTGCCGGGCCTTTCCTTTTGCCCAATTGCCTTAGCCTCACCTCGGATATAGGTCTACAATCGACTTGATGATCAAAGCGGCCAAGCACGCGTCCGGTCCCGAGCCAAAGCATCTCGTGCCTTTCGGCCCCTATGGTGCCGGCCAGTGGACGGCCCATCCGATCGGCCTCTTCCTAGTTTTGGGCTTCCTGGCCATGGGTCTCGCCGCCATGCCGGAGACGCGCTGGCTTCTCCTAGCTTCTGCCGCCGGAGGCGCAATCCTCGGCTTCCTTCTCTGGCTTCGCCATCGGTAACCAGTAGACCCCGGATAAACCGGCCCAGACAATCCTCCCGTCGACTCCTGCTAACATGAGTTCATCTTGAAGGCGCACCCTAAATTCGATTCCGCCAATTCTGCCGCCCTTTTGGCGCAGCGATTGGGCGAAGTTCTGCTGCGGGAACGCATCGTTCCGCGCTTCGTGGATTCCTACGTTGTCGAACACGGACGCTACGGTCTGCAAGTGCACGCGGCGCTTTACCGCGACCTGCTTACCCTTTTGCAGCGCGAAGCCTTGCTGGCGATGTCCGCGCGTACCTTGGAAATCGCCGAATCATCCGCCGCCCCGGGTGGCGCGAAGGCCCCTCTGCGCACCAAACGCAAATTCGCTGCGGCCTTCCAACAGAAATACCTCGCGGCGCTCACGCGGCAGCAGGGTTGGAATGCCGGCGACGCTTTGGAGTTCCAGGCGGACTTACAGCTGTACCAGGCGATTTTGGCGAAAGCGGGCTCGACCCGCCGCGCACGAAAGCCGTTCGAGGTGGCCAATCACCCCTTCGTGGATCGTTGCGCCTTCCTGCTCGATTCTTCTTTCCTGGAAAAAGCGCGCGTTGCCGCCAGCCGCGCGCTCAGCGGCCTTGATACGTTGACTGCGGAGGTTGCTCTGGGAGTTTTTCAGGCGGCTCTGGACACAAGGACTCCGGCGAAGCGCTAGAGTTCCAGCGCATTACCGCCAATGATGGGTTTCCCTGCGCGTGACACTTGAAATCCATAGGCCGCCACGGCTAGGATCGCAATCACCGCCACAACTCCACCCTCGGTCCACCAAGCGCCCAAGGGCGTGGTGAGCGGCATGTTGTCCGCCAGTTGATCCACAAAATAAAGCACCGTGAGGGCCACCAGCCCGAACCGGTAAAGAATGTACAGGTACGCGAGGATAAATGGCGCGGTGAAAAGCGCATCGATCAGCGGATTCTGCGCTCCCAGGCTCGGTACAAAAAATCAGAGACATCACTCCGGCTGCCAGCCAGTTGCGCCGGAACACCAGCCGGAGAATGAAGAACAGAAAGAAGATCAGCAGCGCGCTGGAAAACGAGGAGGACGCCTGATATAGCACGGATGCCAGGCTGCCGCGGAAACCCTCCAGGAAATATGTGGAATTCAGGCCGAGAGGCCGCATGGGAGCCTTGCCGAGTCCTGCTTCTACGAACGGCTGCAGTTGATCAAATACGGCGGCTGCCAAGCCGAAAAGCGTTCCCAGCAGCACATCGCGTGCAAGCACAGGATCCGTGAACTTTCCCGCAAGCATGCGCGACCATGAAATCAGGGTGCCCGGCCAATACTTCCTCACGTACGGCTCCAGCGCCGCATACAGCACCCACGTCAATATTCCAAAAAACAAACTCACGCTGAACGCCAGGATGAACAGTATCAACTCGAAGAACGACGAAACGTGATGAGCCAGCAACGCCCAATTCACCAATCCGGTAAGCACCACAAACAACGCCAGCCGCAGCGAGCCCTGCAAATCTCCCCGTCCTTCGCGCAGGTTCTTCGTCGCCACCCAGATTCCAATCCCGAACACCGTGAACAATATTCCCAGACTAAACCATTGCGCGATCGTGTTCTGTCGGCTTCGATTCTCGATTCCCATGCGGTCCGGCTTGTCCCACGGAGAAATCATCTGAAAATAAATCGGCTTGCCGCGGTAGCCCGCTGCTTCGAGGCGCAGCGGGATTTCAGGGTGATTCGGCCAACTGCCTTCCCAAGCCGCGCGCGCGTCACCCCATGCCAGTGGATACCACTTCGGTTCCACCGCCTTGAAACGCGAAACATCCAGACCGGCTGCCGCAAACAATGGGCTCCAATCCGTTGCAGGCGGCGGGCCGCTGAGAGGATCATCTACCTGTGGTGGGATCGCGCGGAAGCCCAGCATCCTGCCTTGCGGCGTGAGCGTGAGCAGGCGCGAGCCGGACAACACGAACGGCGGCTCTTCCGGCTGCACTCGTCCGTAAATCAAATTGTCCACCGGTGAGAGCGGTGTCAGAATCCGCGGGCTCTGCCGGTACCAGAAAAGCATGCTGGGCGGCTCATCTTGCCGGAGTAACTCCCAACGCTTAGAAGTTTTCACAGTGTCGTTGATGTGGCTCAAGTAGCCTTGCATCAACGCAAGCCCCTGGGCCGAATCCGTCGGCGCGTCAGCATACCCGAAAGTGCGGACTATTTCGTTGGCTTTCGCCGCCAACACTTCCGTGCTGGGGCCAAACGAGATGTACGAGATCATCTTCGCTCGCTTCGCCATCCCCACCAGCAGCGCCAAGAGAATGCATACGCCCGCCACACACAACAGTCCAATGCGCGGGTTGAGCCCTTCCTTATCTCCCGCTGCCGCCACCATCTCCGGCGAGGGCGTTTCCCCCGCCGCCAGCGCCGCCGCCAGCGGGTCGCCCCCCGGCAGGGCCGCGGCCACTTGTAATGCTGAAGCGGGCCGTTTGCTCGGATCTTTTTCCAGGCACCGCAGAATCACGCGCTCCAGCAGTGGATCCAGATCGCGCACCAGCGTCGAGGGATTCGTCAGCGTCCCTGCCTCGCGAGTCTGCAGAAGTTCCGGCAGCGTGGCCGCCTCAAAAGCGCGCTTCCCCGTCAGCACCTCGTACATCACCAGCCCCAGCGAATACAGGTCGCTTTTCGGCGTCACCTCTTTTCCTGCCAGTTGTTCCGGCGCCATGTACGCGGGAGTCCCTGCTCGTACCTCCGCGCCTTGAATGCTGGCTGCAATTCCCGCCAGCCCGAAATCCGTTATGCGGATTTTCCCCGCGCCATCCAGCATCAAATTAGCGGGTTTCAGGTCGCGATGAACCACTCCTCGCTCGTGCGCCGCCGCCAGCCCCGCGCAAATCTGCCGCGATATTTCAATGGCTTTGTCCTGCGGTAGCCTGCCAATGCGGCGCACCAGCGATGCCAGGTCCTCACCATCCACATATTCCATCGTCAAGAACGGAATTCCTTCGACATCTCCGATATCGAATACACGGCAGACGTTGGGGTGTGATACTTGGCGCGCAATGCGCACTTCAGAATGGAATCTTGCCAGCGCCCCCGCATCTCTCGAAAGCGCTTCGGGCAAGAACTTAATCGCCACCGCCTGGCTGAGTTTCAGATCCTCCGCGCGGTACACTTCCCCCATCCCGCCGCGCCCCAGGATGGCCACGATGCGGTAGCGGTCCCCAACGATCACTCCGGGAGCAAAGCGGCCGCCGCCGATTGCGTCGCTGCTGCTCAACAGGGGGTTGCTTGGGGGACTTGAACGCGCCACGCGCGGCGTCGATGCCGGCCGGGGAGTGGACCGTGGTGGCGGCACATCCGGCGCAAGTGTCTCTTGATTGGCGTCCAGCTCCGCCTCATCGCCCAGGACGGTCGCGGCTGTATCAACGTCGTCAACGGGCGTCCCGCAGCGCGCGCAAAACCGCGCCGTCGACGCTATCTTTGCTCCGCATGATGAACAGAACATTGAAGGCAGATTCTACCATTCCTGAATTGTCCAGGCGACCTGCTAGGTATTCTTAGCTGATCTTTTCCACCTGTACGGCCGTGCCGTACGCCAGCACTTCCGTAACGCCCTGCATCACTTCATTCGCGTCATAGCGCATCGCCAGGATGGCGTTCGCGCCGTGTTGTGCGGCATGTTGCAGCAGCAATTCGTACGCCTCTTCACGCGCCTTCTCGCAGAGTTCCGTTAGCACCGTGATGTTTCCGCCCACGATCGTCTGAATCCCCGCCGCCAGGTTGCCCAGCACGCTTCTCGACCGCACGGTGATGCCCCTTACGATTCCGAAATTCCTTACCACACGGTACCCTTGCAGTTCGGTTCCCGTGGTCACCATGGAATTGTCCACTCGTCCGTTCATGTATGTTCTCTCCCTCCGCTTGCAGATGTTTACCCCTGCGATTCTACCTCTGGACATCCCGATTCCCACACCGCTTCTCTCTGCTATGCTCAGCTTGCGTGGAAACTCTCTTTGCCATACTGGCGATCGTGCAGATCGCCGTCGGCCTCTATCTGCTCTGGCAGGGCCTTCAGTGGCTCGCTTACGTGCGCCGTCGCCTGAAAACCGACCCGGGGTTTTTTGCCCCGCACACCGCCGTCATCTGCCCGTGCCGCGGCATGGAGCCCGGCCTCGAACGCAATCTCGTTTCGTTGTGCGAATTTGCCCACCAGAACTATGAAGTCTTCTTCGTGCTTGCCTCCGAATCCGATCCGGCCTACAGCATCGTGAAACGTGTCGCGGCAACCTCCCGCGTCAAAGCCACCGTCGTCATCGCCGGCAAGCCACAAAACTGCAGCGAGAAGGTGAACAACCTCCGCACCGTCGTCGAACAACTTCCTCCCGAATTTGAAGTGTTGGTCTTCACCGATTCCGATGGCCGCCCCGGCAAATCCTGGCTACACCATCTCGTTGCCCCTCTCACGGACTCGCGTATCGGCGCCACCACCACCATGCGCTGGTTTATTCCCAATCGCAGCGATTTGCCCACCGCTCTTCTCGCCGCTTGGAACGCCTCTGTCGTAACCATGCTGGGCGATCACCAGAAAAACTTCTGCTGGGGCGGCGGCACGGCCATCCGCCGGAAGCTCTTTGAAGAGATCGGTATGCTCGACGTATGGCAGTACTCCTTCAGCGATGACTATTCCCTGACCATGATGGTGGAACGCACGGGGCGGGGCATCGTCTTCCTGCCCGAATGCTTGACCGTGTCCTATGTTCAATCGGACTATTCTGGTCTGCTTGAGTTTACGAACCGCCAAGTCACCGTCACCCGGGTCTATCGTCACAATATGTGGGTCACCGCCTTCGCCGCTCACTTTCTCTATTGCTTGACTGCGGT
>JGI12270J11330_10003474_pt1 | contig 11284 bp, 10 predicted proteins | sample PeaSoiMetSII2010_FD_11330 | JGI IMG/M metagenome (IMG submission 11330)
TAGGTCGGGTTCGACTGCCCGCCCTTGAATTGCAGGACGCTCAGCGGGCCGCGATAACCCTCGACGTGGTCGCGCATCCACCCCTCAAGGCGCGCCTCGTCGATCCGGTGGCGCTCCTCGACCGGTTTGGTGCCGGAAAATTCCTCGTCGTTCCTGACGCCTTCGGCCACCGTGACGCTCCCTCAATATTCTCGGGAGCGCCATCTTTGTGGACTCCCCTACCCCTCCGCGTCGTCAATCCTCATGGTGAGGAGGCGCTTGGCGCCGTCTCCGGACGATGCTTCGCATCGCCTTGAGAACCATGAGGCCCGATTTTCGGCCCGCATCCTTCGAGACGCTTGCTGTGCAAGCTCCCCAGGACGAGGGAATAAAGACCGGTCGTGATGCAGTCAGCTTAATGCGAAGTGGGAGAGTTTGCATACTTCCGAAGTTCAAGTCTGGCAATGGCGCGGTTGTGGACCTCGTCCGGTCCGTCGGCAAGCCGCATCGTGCGCATCGAGGCGTAGTCCCGCGCGAGGCCCGCATCGTCGGAGACGCCGGCGGCGCCGAACGCCTGGATCGCGTGGTCGATGATCTTCAGCGCCATGTTGGGCGCCGCCACCTTGATCATGGCGATCTCGAGCTGCGCGGTCTTGTTGCCGACCTTGTCCATCATGTCGGCGGCCTTCAGGCACAACAAGCGATTCAGCTCGATATCGGTGCGGGCTTCGGCAATGCGCTGCTCCCAGATCGAATATTCGATGATCTTCTTGCCGAAGGCGGTGCGCGAGGAAAGCCGCTTCACCATCTTCTCCAGCGCTTCCTCGGCCTTGCCGATGGTACGCATGCAGTGATGGATGCGGCCGGGACCGAGGCGACCCTGGGCGATTTCAAAGCCCCTGCCCTCGCCGAGCAGAATGTTGCTGGCGGGAACCCGGACGTTCTCCAAAAGCACCTGGGCGTGGCCGTGCGGCGCGTCGTCGAAACCGAACACCGGCAAGAGCTTTTCGACGGTGATGCCGGGGGTGTCGAGCGGCACCAGGATCTGCGACTGCTGCTGGTGGCGCGGCGCCTTCGGATCGGTCTTGCCCATCAGGATCGCGATCTTGCAGCGCGGGTCGCCGACCCCCGACGACCACCATTTGCGGCCGTTGATCACGTAGCGGTCGCCGTCGCGCTCGACGCGGGTTTCGATATTGGTGGCGTCGGAGGAAGCTACCGCCGGCTCGGTCATCAGGAAGGCGGAGCGGATTTCGCCGTCCATCAACGGGCGTAACCACTTCTTCTTTTGCTCCTTGGTGCCGTACCGGATGAACACTTCCATATTGCCGGTATCGGGGGCCGAGCAATTGAAGACTTCGGAGGCCCAGCCGATGTGGCCCATTTCCTCGGCGAGCGGTGCATATTCGAGATTGCTCAATCCCGCGCCGCGGAATTCGTTGTCCTCATGCGAAGACGGCGGCATGAACATGTTCCACAGCCCTTCGGCCCTCGCCTTCTTCTTCAGTTCCTCGACGATCGGGATCACCTTCCAGCGCGGTCCCGCCTCGTCCTGCTGCCGGTAGATCGGCACCGCGGGCCGGACATGCTTGGTCATGAACGACTGCACACGGCTGAGCCATTCTTTCTGGCGATCCGACATGGTGAAATCCATTGGGCGTTCCTCACATTCTTGAGACGAAATTGTTGGCGGCACTGTCTCCCCGCCGCCGGTTCACTGCAAGAGCGTTTATCGCGCTGCCGGCTCCCGCGAGGGTCGCCGGCAATGCGCTCGCCGGCGCGGCGATGCGTCACGCGCATTGACATTCCGGCCTTCAAACCATAGTTTCATACAATTGTTTGAAATGCAATGCCCCATTCCACGTGGTGTGAGATGCCGTCAGACCGGACCCGCGCATTGATCCTTGACGCCGCCGAGCGGCTCTACGCCGAGCGCGGCTTTGCGGATGTCACGCTGCGCGACATCGTCGCCGCGGCGGGGGTCAATCTCGCGGCGGTGAATTACCATTTCGGCTCCAAGGACGAGTTGATCGCCGAACTGTTCGTGACCCGCAGCCTCGCCACCAACCGCGAGCGGCTCACCGAACTGAAGGCGGTCGAAGCGGAAGGCGGCGGGCGCGCGGATATCGGAGAGATTTTGCGCGCGCTGGTGGGGCCGACCTTGCGCGGCTGCCTTGGTCCCGACAACGAGCGCTCGACGGCGGCACGGTTCATGATCCGCGCCTCGATCGAGTCGGTTCCCCCTATCCGCCGTATCAAGAATCGCGAAATCGACCATTTGCGGAAATTTGCCGCCGCGATGCGGCGATCGCTGCCCGATTGCAGCGATGCCGAACTTTATTGGGGTCTGCATTTCGCGCTCGCGATGGCGCACCAGACCATCCGCGACAGCGAGCGGCTGACAAAGCTCTCGGAAGGAAAGTGCGACCTCAACGACGTCGAAGGCGTCATCGAGCGCGTTGTTGCGGTGTCGGTGATGGCGCTGACGGGACGCGAGGCGGAGGCCAACACTCTGGATTCGGCCAGGTTGCGGCGCACGGTGCCCCGCGCCGAGAACTTGAAGAGAGTTTGAGCCTTTCCGTGCTTGTTCGGCGAGGTAATTGCCAGACCAAGGTTTTTTCACCGACGCCTGGACGCGACGCACACGAAAATAGTGTTGGATAGCCCCGATCAATTCCGCCGATACGTCAAATTGCAATAAAGGTGTCACGCCACCTCGCTAGCTTCCCGCCGCTTTTCACTCTGGGGAGAACCAAAATGCGAGGAAGTAAGTATTTGCCGGGCAAAAGAAAGCTTGGCTTGCGGGTTGGCGTGGCGGCGGCTGCGCTGGGGGCGTTGACCGCGAATGCCGGAGCCGGCGATCCGGACAAGTCCGCCGATCGCACATTCACGACGACACCGATCAAGCATGTCATCGTCGTTATCGCCGAAAACTCAAGCTTCGACCATGGCTTCGCCACCTTCCGCCCGCGCGACGGCCAGCATATTCGCAATCTGTTGTCGAGGGGCATCGTCAACGCGGACGGCACGCCGGGTCCCAATTTCAGCAGGGCGGCGCAGTTCACGGTGTCGCCCCAGCCCAATTATTTCATCAGTGCGCCTGATGGGACCAAGACGCCCTACGCCACGCTCCCCCCGCCGGACCTGCGCGGTGTGCCGCTGCAGGCGAGCGACACGAACCCGCCGCCGTTCGCCACCGTTGCCGCGGCCCAAGCCGCGGAGCCGAGCCTGGAGCCGGAAGATGCGGTGTTGCTGACCACCGGAGCCGCCGTAGGGTTGACGTTCAAACCCGAGGTGAACGGCGTGCGCAACCCGGATACGCGCATTCTCAACGTCACCAATCTGCCGAACGGGCCGTACCAGCAGACGGCGAAGGATGGCCAAGGCCACGGACTTCCCTACGACGCCTACACTGAAGACACCATCCACCGTTTCTACCAGATGTGGCAGCAATCGGATTGCAGCGTCCAGCATGCGACCCGGGAAAATCCGACCGGCTGTCTCAGGGATCTCTTGCCCTTTGTCATCACCACCTTCGCCGGAACGGCGGAAGAAGGCATGGGCACGTCGATGTCCTTCTTCAACATGCAGCAGGGCGATGCGCCGATTCTCAAAAGGCTCGCGCTGGAATACTCGATTGCCGACAACTACCATCAGGCGATGATGGGCGGCACGGGCGCCAATCACATCATGATCGGCACCGGCGACGTCTACTTCTTTAACAACACCTTCTTCCAGGACGGCGTCGCCCCCCTCAACTTCAGTCCCGCGCCGCCTCCGCTGGTGCCCGGCGCGGTGCTCGGGCTGCCGCCTGCGGTCAAGGTTTCGCTGGTGGCCAATCCCGATCCGGTGCCCGGCTCCAATAACGTCTACAAAAACGACATTGCCGCCACGCTCGGAGAATACGTCAATTGCTCGGACCCGACCCAGCCCGGCGTTCCCGCGATCACGAGCTACCTGGCGACGCTGCCCTACAAGGCCTCGCCCAACTGCGCGCCCAATACCTTCTATGCGATCAACAACTTCTTCCCTGGCTACCATGCCGATGGTACGCCGGCGAATCCGTTGTCGCCCAAGCAGGCGGCTGACGGGAGCGACTTCTTCTTCATTCCCCCGCAGAACCTGCCGACCATCGGAGATGCGCTGATCGCCAAGAATGTTTCTTGGGTCTATTACGGCGGCGGCTTCAATGAAGCCGTAGCAGGCCAACCCACCGCGTTCTGCCCGATCTGCAATCCGATGCAGTACGCGGCCTCGATCTACGGCAACAAGGCGCTGATCAACCAGCATACCAAGGACATCGTCGACTTCTTCTCCGACGTCGCCAAGGATACGCTGCCGTCGGTTGCGTTCGTCAAGCCGAGCGGCTTTGTCGACGGTCACCCGCAATCTTCGAAGTACGACCTGTTCGAGGCGCTGCTCGACAACATCGTCGACCAGGTCCGCGCCAAGCCCGAACTGTTCGCCGAAACCGCGATCATCGTCACATGGGATGAAAGCGGCGGCTTCTACGATTCGGGCTTCATCCAGCCGGTCGACTTCTTCGGCGACGGCCCGCGCGTGCCGCTGATGGTGATCTCGCCGTTCTCGCGCGGCGGCAATGTGGTCCATACCTACTACGACCACGTCTCGATCACCAAGTTCATCGAGCGCAACTGGGGACTGAAGCCGCTGAGCGCCCGCAGCCGCGACAATCTGCCGAACCCGATCCACGGTGACGGTGACGACGATGACAATCGCTACGTGCCGCGCAACATGCCGGCGATCGGCGATCTCATGGAGATGTTCCACTTCGGCGACCGCGGCGATCACGATCACGATCACCATGATCATGATCACGACCATGATCATGACCGCGGCGATCGCGACGGCTAGGCGCTAGCCACCAGGCTTGTTGAACAACCCACCGGGCGGCGCCGCTTGTGCCGCCCGGTGAATTTTTTTCAGGAAAGGTCGAGCATCTCGCGCGCTTCGCCGGGCGTCGCAATCGCGGCACCCAGGTTCTTCAGGATAAGGGCGGCGTGCGTCACGAGCTCGGCGTTGCTCTTGGCGAGCACGCCTTTGGACATATAAAGATTGTCCTCAAGCCCCACCCGCACATGGCCGCCGAGCAACCAGGATTGCGCCACCATCGGAAACTCCGAACGGCCGATGCCGAAGCCGGCCCAGATCGACCCCGGCGGCAACAGGTTACGCGCATAGAGCATGGTTTCCGGCGACGGGTCGAAGCCGTATTTGACACCGAGCACGAGCGTGCACAGCGGCGGCCCTTGTAGCGTCCCCTCCGCGATCAGATCGCGCGCCAGATGGATGTCGCCGGAGTCAAACAGTTCCAGTTCCGGCAGCACGCCCGCGGCCCGCATCCGTGCCGCCATCCTGCGCACATTGGGAGGCGTGTTGATCACGACCTGCCCGCCCGAATTCATGGTGTTGAGATCGAGCGTGCAAATCTCCGGGCGCAGGATTTCGACGTGCTCGACCCGCTTCTCCGGCGCCATCAGCGTGGTGCCGGGACCGGCGACCTTCGGGTCCTCTTCCGACGGCACGAAGCGGCCGCCCGGCCCCGTGGTCAGATTGATGATCAGCCGTGGATTACGCGCGCGGATGCGATCCATCACGTCGCGGTACAAATCGATCGACATCGAGGGACGGCCGGTCGCGGGATCGCGCACATGGATATGGGCGATCGAAGCGCCGGCGTCGGCCGCCTCAAGCGCGCTGTCGGCGATCTGCTGCGGGGTGATCGGCAAATAGGGTGACTGCTCCGGCCGCGTCAGGTTTCCCGTGATCGCGCAGGTGATGATGACCTTGGGATGAGGTTGATGTGCCATCGTCAGCTCTTCTTCTTGACGGCCTTCTTTGCCGCCTTCTCCTCAGCTGCCTTGATATCTTCCGCCGCCTTCTTCATCGACCGTGCGTAGCTGTCCGCCGCATTCTCCGCCGTGATCTGCAACCGCCTTGCAGCTGCGCCTGCCACAAGCAGCGTGGTCTTGGCGAGTTGCCTGTATCGATCCCTGGTGTCTTTGCCCTTCGCCTTGGCGGCCAAACCCATCAGCCGCGCGTGCCGTTTTTTGGCGGCGTCCATCAGGGTCTTGTGCTGCCTTTTCCCGATGGACCGAATGACGCCATCGAGGTCCGCTTCTGCCATTTTGAACCTTTGGGATTTGACGCGAACTTGGCGGCAGGGACTAGGCGGCGCGCGCTGGAGCGGGTGAAGACGCTCCGACTCAAAATTCTTGTTTGATTTTTCATCGCAAGAACAATTACTTAAGTCTACAGCTTCATTTTCATGTTGGACGTTTTGTTGGACGTTATGTTGGACGCTTTTTTGCCGCTGGACACTGATCGTTTGCCACTCAACACCATCGCGGATCACAAGTCACCTGCCGCTGAACTTTCATCCAGTGGCGGTTAGAGCGCGGGGTTGCTCGCGGCCTTAGTCCGAATTGACAGCTTCGCCCGCTAATCCACGTCGGCTTTGCCCCAAAGAGCGACATCGCACGCTGAATTTGATCTGCTTTCCCTCCAACAACGGACATCCGGGCGTGACCATTAGATGCCGCGGATCATAGAATACCGATTGGTGATAGAACACCGCCGGATCGTAGGTGGGATCTTTTGCTGATGGAACAGCGCGCATGAATGGGCCCCGCAAAAAGAGAGGCTCATTGTATTCCCGATCGTCGCTTAAACATCGTGTTGCGTAACCGCCGTGGATGCGTTGGCGCTCTGCTCGGTGTCAGTCAGCGGTGAGATCAGCAGAACGCATGCGCGACGAAAATTGCCGGGATGCCGCGCGACCCGTCACCGCCACCACCGCTGGGCCGCGTCATGCGCGCGTATCAAGCAGCTGGTCACCTGCCGGTCGCAGTAGCTCATGCATGGGTTCTGATTCGCCCCACTACCGCGGTTGGCACATCTGCCAATGCAATTTGCGGCTTGATCCTGACACCGCGCGGCTGTCACGGTTTCCGCCGGTGAATTGAGAAGCACTCCGTGCCTATGAGGGTGATCGCGAAGAAAAGGTGGCGTGCCATGGTCGAACCTCCTGAGAAAGGCGAGCGTGCCATTCTAAATCCTAACCTCTCGACGAGACAAAGTCCCGTTGCGGTTGGCGGCGCGCTCACTCCGGGGCGTCCCGTCAGTAAAAAGTCGTCGCTCCTTGTCGGCGGCCTCTTTTCAATTTGCGGAACGGTCCAATCGGCGGCGAAGATCGCGATTTCGGGCCGAAATTGGCGGGCGACTATTTCTGGTTGCGGTGTTGCATCAAAGCATCAACCGGGATCGAACTTAGCTTTGTGAAAGGAAAACTCTTTACTGTGCAACGGGGCAGTCGTTGCATTCGAGTTGGGGCTCATGATAGGTGCCGTGCCATGCGAGATGAATTCGCTTCCAAATGTTTCCTTGCAGTGATCATTGCCGGCGTTGGTCTGCTTTGCTCTGGCTTGGTCGCTCTCACATTTGGCTAATCCCGCCGGGCGGATTTGAGGGGCCCCGGCGACTACCCAACGCCGCCTAGCGAACATACTCCGCTAGTGCGGCGTTGTGCATTTTTCATCGAGGGGCCAACCGTGAGAATAATCGCGCTGCTTTGTTTGCTTGGCACGCTACCAGATGCTGCGATCGCGCAAACGGCCGAGCAGTGCCAGTCGATGCGGGGAGCCGGTGATCTCCTCGCTTGTTATAACGGGACTGCGCCGCACACGCTCGGCAGGCCCCGGCCCAAAACTACCAAAGCTTCGACCCCAGACAAGCCCGCAGTATCTGAAGCTCCGATTGCAGTAGACAAGCCGGTGGCTTCCAAAACTCCGACCGACCAGAGGGCGAAGTACATCGATGTGCTCGACGGCGAGAACTCAAAATTAGACGCGAAGATGAAAACCATTTGTCGAGGATGTTGAGGCGCCGGGGGGCCCTTCCAAGCATTCAATCGAAGTAGCCGAGCGGTCGCCCTTTGGGGGTAGGTAGGTTGAGGCGGCGCCCTGCTACTCGACCCGCGCGGGCTCTCTATGAAACCGCAAATTACCTAAGCATCCGTGTAATTCGGCGGCGGGACCGAAGCCCAGCGCCCTTGTTGTCAGTTGGGGCTGAAAGGAGAAATAATGAGCACTTACCCGTTTTTTCCGCGTTGGACAGAAGAGGAAGACAATCAAATGCGGGCATTTGCCCAATCGGGGATAAGCGCCGCTGCTATTGCGGAACGGCTGAATCGAAGTAAGGCGGCCGTCCGCAAGCGGGCACGAGGCCTCGGTCTTACATTCAAAATGGTTACGGTGGGGAAGCGGCTGCCATAAACCGGATCGGGCTGACGGCAAAGGGGAAATAAAATGACGCCTCGGGGTCCCGAAATTCCCAACGATCACGAGCGGCAGTTCATGCAGAACTTGGAAGGCTTTGGCTGGGTGAAGGCATTCACAATGCATTCGAGCCCCAGAGTTATTGAAAAGCTGCTCATAAAGGGTTGGATTGAAAAGAGCCTTACTGAAGGCCGGCTATGCTACCGCATCACCGATCGAGGCCGCGCTGCGAAGAAGATGCGAGTCTGACGTGTCACCGGTATTGTGCCTAACTTGCCAAGCCCTCACGGGCACTTCGCTCAGCTTTTCTAATTCCCCGACTCAGCAGAAGATGGCAATTTGCGCGCGGGGTAGGTCAAAGCGAGTATCGGCGATGACCAAGAAGGCAACTTTGAAATTCGTCGTTCTGACGGTGTTAGCCATTACGCTGGGGATCATGGTCTCGGTCGGTACAACGCATTTGAAAAACAAACCCCCCGTCTCTACCGACCGTGCGCAAGCCAATGCTGAGCTGCCAAATCTGCAGCTTTCCCGCGTTCACCTGTTGATTTCTAGTATGAAGTGAGCCGCGCTCTGAGGGTATTCGCCGACTGGTCGAGCTAGGGCTGCATACGAAAGCCAAATGATGGCTCGTCTCGCCAAGTTGGGGGCCATGGTGTTGGCTCCGTGAGCTGGGGGACCGGCATATGGGCAAAACGATCAAGACCGCTGCCGAGCTTGAGGCGATGATCCTCAGCAAGATGCAGACGCTTAGCGAGTGCCCGGATGGAATGACCGTCACCGTGAAGCGTCGCGGCGAAACTTGGGAAGCGATGACGATGTCACCGAACCAAACCGCCTACCCTGATTGCGTGACCCGCGTGGCGCGCTATGCCGCGGTGCTTAGAACGGAATACGCCCTAGCGGACGACTGAAGGTCGTGGGCAGAAGGGCTCCAAGCCCTCTCGGGCGGCTTCCCGACCATTTGTGAAGGGGCTCACACTCCCTCTTACGTGCATTGGTTATGTTGCACTGCCCTCGGCTTCTCGGCCCCCAAAGCTAAGCCGTAGGCAGGCGGCCTCGGCGCGCGTTCTCAACGTGGTCGGGGCCGTTTCTTTCAACGCTCGCGGCTGCGCGCCTTGTGGGGGGACTGAGGTGAAACCCCAAAATCCAGCGGCTTCACTTACAGCCTGGTCCGCGCAATCATGGGGCTATGCCCGCCCGGTCATGCGTTATCGCCAGACTTGCCTTAGCATTCCGCCTTCTTTGTCCAATCCGTTGCGGGGGACTAGGGAGGATGACAGGCAACCAGACGCGCCGCACAGGAAACGAGTCCTCCGGGCCGTCCGCTGGCCCAGAACATGCATGAAATCGATCACCTGGGCGGGTGACCATTCCCCCGGTTTTCGTTAAGGCACGTTTTCTCCCAATATCTGGTCGTCGCATTGCCTAACAGTGCGGCGGTCATTTTTGCCGAATCTTTTTAGACCCGATCCCTGAACCTTTTTGTCAGCATCACAGACCTACCCCGCAGGTAGGCCAGGTCTGCACGAGTGTTGCGTCGATGCATCAACCCCAAACAAAATTGGGTGTGTGGAATAAAATCTTTGACTGTGCAGCGGGGCAGTAATCTCATTCCAACCGGGGCGCGCGAGAGGTGTAAGATGCTGGACATATTTGGTTCCAAAAGCTTCCTCGCATTGGAAAGTTTTTTCGCCGTGGCCGGCGTGGTCTGCTTTGCTCTGGCTTTGTCGACCTAATCCATAACTTGCCTCGTCGCCCGTCTTCGTAGCGGACCTGAAGTCAGGTGGTCGCTAGACGTGCTGTCGGGGATTCCATGCGGTTTCTAATCACAGCAAAGGACACTTCGGGCCTCATCACCCTTCGGCGCGAAACGACCGCAGCCGCGGTGAAAAAGGCGTCAGAACTAGCCGAAGACGGATTTCTCGAAATTGAGATTACCACGCCGGACGGACACCAATATCCGCCGCAGGCGTTTGACCAGCTTCCACGGGATGGCTGAAGGCCCTGCAATCGACGGGGGCGCTCGCTGCCGAGTCCAGGATTCGCGGGCTGTCATGTGCCGGCCGATCGGCGCCAGCCCGCTGGCGGTGCGGGCTCTTCCATGAAACCGCAAATTACCTAAGCATCCGTTTGCCGAACCTTGGGTTACCGAAACACGAACCATACGACGATGAGGCCTATCCCTAACGCTGCCACGCCGGCGCCGACGTCGATAAGCACAGCATTGTCCGGTCCAGAGAGTAACCCCGCCCCTTTTCCTAACCAGAAAAGCCCGAGGACAATAAATAGCGAGCCGACCACAAGGGCGATCTTCATTAGGGACTCAGTGCTCGCGCCGTGACTCTGGCTGCGGTCCGCTTCGCTCATTCCTTTTCTTGTCAGCTTCATATCGTAGTTGGCCGGCCTTTTTCAGAGCTTCAAAGCGCTCTGCACAGGCCGGACGAGCAGCTTCGAGAGCTGCTTGAGCCATTTCCCATTCTTCATCCAGTTCCGTATTTCGCTTCTTTTTGGGCATGCATGTTCTGGGGTTGCCGCAATGGTCGTCGGGCTGGAGTGTCCCTTCAAGTCAAATCGCGCTGGGGAAATCTCCGGAAACAAAAAAGGGCCGCCGTCGGTCGCGTGGCGAGGCCGAGCTCGGGCTGAAGGGTGATGAGCCCCTTGTCATCGCCGCCTCATCGCAGCGACACCAAGATGTTGCATTCGACAAGCTAGGCTAGTGGTCCCGTGGCGCCGGAAGTACGCGCCATTGCGGCCACGGCCCCGCACCCCCGCCGCCCTTGCGGGGCCGTGCTTCGCCGATTCATTTGCGGCCCCTGGGCCACCCCAATCAAAATTTTGCAGACAGCGCCGAACTCCGGGCGTATCGTGCTCCCTGGGCGTAAGGGGATACTAATGGATATCGTGGAGCGATTTTACATCGCTGCCGCAGCGCTGAGTTTCTTTCTCATCGCGGCGATGGCGTTGCTCTCATGAGCTAGGCAGCATTGAACCTAGCTTTTTTGCGC
>JGI12270J11330_10003487_pt1 | contig 11263 bp, 10 predicted proteins | sample PeaSoiMetSII2010_FD_11330 | JGI IMG/M metagenome (IMG submission 11330)
TTCCGCGATGCGAGGCAGTCGAAAGTGTTTTAGAATGAGAGTAGTTTTTCGTGTGGGCGTGTAGCTCAGCTGGGAGAGCACCTGCTTTGCAAGCACGTTCACCCGTTCCAACGATTCCTTCCTTTGCTTTCACTTTTTAGTGTTTTCAACAATTTCGGGGAATCTGCTTCTCGCTCGAAGTAACCCTCGAAATCACAATTGGCTAGGGTTTTGGCACAGTTTTGGAACAGCTGGGTTCGAGAACCGTTGGGGTGAACCCCATAGTGAGACAATTCAACGGGTACACTGTCTCACTCACACGCGTGCCTCGAAAGTCCCAAAACGACTGTTTGGGGTCTCCTCAACGTCTTGAAATCCCAATGGTTGCTGCCCCGAACCGAGCATCACCGTTTCGATTCCCCGATTCGTTTTCGAACTCTTCCGGGGAAACGTAACCTAGAGCTGAATGCAAACGGCACCGGTTGTAGTAGTTTTCGATAAAACCCTCGACACTCTCAAGCAGGTCTTCTAAGTCGCGGTAGTCGCGGGCGTATATCTCCTCCCGCTTAAGCGTCTTCATGAAACTCTCGCAACTCGCGTTGTCATACGGGTAGCCCGGCCGACTAATGCTCGCGACTATCCGGTGATCCCGAAGCACCTGAACGTAGCCTCCGCACCTGTACTGCACCCCTTGATCAGAGTGGTGAACAAGTCCGGGAGGCGGCTGCCGACTCACGATCGCCCTTTCCAATGCGCTCGTCGGAAGACGAGCTTGCAAGGATCGGGCCAGCGACCATCCCACCACCTTGCGAGAGAAAGCGTCCAGCACGACCGCCAAGTAGACGAACTCAGCCTTCAGACGAATGTACGTGATGTCCGCGATCCATAGCTGGTTCGGACCGCACACTTTCATGCGACTAGCGAGGTTCAGATAAATCTGCAGTTCGTGGTCCCTACTAGTGACTTGCCCTAGTTCTCGATTTTGGATCGTCAACAGGTTGTCCGACCTCATCATTCGTGCCACGCGTTTGTGATTCACCATCATTCCGCGTCGGCGCAGTTCTGCCGTGATGCGTCGATACCCATAGTGACGCTCGTGTTCCAGTGCAATCTCCTGGATTGCAGATCGCAGCGTCATGTCTGCTTCCACAGGAACCCGGCCCTGAAGGTAGCGGTAGAACCCCGCTCGGCTGACCTGGGCCAATTGGCACATCCGCTCGATGCTCAGATTGCCTTGCAACGGCATCTCGAATTTCGTCGTAGATGCCTTCTCGCCAGAGATGTCGCTCTGCCGGCGTCGAGCCCCGACTTTCTGCAAGGCATTTCTGAAAAAATCCACCTCCACCGTTTTGTCCGCTAGGAGCCGCTTTAGTTTATTGACCTCTCTTCGAAGTCTGGATTCGCGAGAATTGTGTGTCGGCGCCGCCCCTTCGCCTTGGACGTCCGGCGGTTCGAGCCGGTATCGCCACTTGTACAGCAAACTGCGATTTAGACCCAGTTCCCGCGAGAGCCTTACGATGTTCTCGCATGCGTTCATGCGCGCCACAGCTCGACGACGAAATTTCTGGCTGTATCGCTCTTTCCATTTTCTTTCCACTTTGCAGCTCCTTTCTTGCAAGGTGTGCTTCTTGGAAGGCTCTCGATCCAACGCGGAAACAATCACACTTCTCAACTTAGTTTTCGGAGCGAAGACCCCGAACTTGCCCCTCAACCTCCTTAAGCCGAGCAACTGCTGCCTGCACTCCCTCCGCTCCAGCAGCTTGTGCCGTCCGGGCACGCGTCAAAGCTCGGTCCGCGATAGCCGAAGCTTCGCGGAGGACTCCTCTAATCTCGGATTCCAGTTTTTTGCGGCTTTCGCGCAATCGGTCGTCAACGTCGCTTTGGACTCTCGAACTGTTAACCTCAAGGAGCTCATCGAGGAATTCCTGGGAATCGCGAACAATTCCACCGCGCAACCCTAAACCACCAAGCAAGAGATCCCATAGGAAGAGAAAGGGAGATGCAGGTGCCGCCACGCGCTCGATTACGTTGAAATAGAATTGAGACCTAACACTCAGCCCCTGATCAGATCCAAGGTCTTCTGGGAGTTCTTCCAACCCCGGCACATCTGTTTCTCCCAAGCGATGTAAGAATTCATTGGCTAGTTCAACGAATCGTTTTGCTGCCTTGCGATATTCCTCTCCTGCGAATGCAGCCTCGCTTTCCAGCCAGGGCGTGAGCCGCTCGCGCGCTATTTCCTGCGCTAAGTGGTTCGCGTTTCGACGATACGCCGGCCCAATGCGGCTGGCCGGCAATGAAGACAGACGCCGAGTGAATTCAGTGTCGGCGCTAGCTTGCGACTCCTTCAGAAAAACCTTCCTTCGCTCTCCAAAAACTCCGGATAGGCGCTGTTGTTCCGCGGTCAGAAGAACCCCCAAATCCCGCATGCGAAATTCCGACTCTCCCAAAGTCTTTCGAAGTCTAGCCATGCGCCGCTCGGATTCCTCTAGGGGACGCTCAAGCGCATCCCGTTCTTCCTTGATCACGGCTAGAAGTTGATTTGCCGCTCGTCGAATGCCCCTGTCGGTTGCTTTGCGAACCAGCGAGCGCCCCGAGTTCAGAACCAGGCCCTCAAGTGCCTGAACCAACTGGCCCCAATCTCGATCGGCTCCATTTTGCTCTAACCGATCGAGAGCGCTGACCTCAAAAATCCTGGATATCGTTCGTTTCAACCGGGTTTCCAAGACACGGCGAGAAAACTCCACAGCAGCGAAACGTTCTGCCGCGTCCGCCCGGTCTGCTTTATTCAAAACAAACACAAGATCATGAACTTCCCGAGAGATGGCTTCTACGAGCTGAAGCTCATCCCCCGATAGTGGAGGATCGGTCCCTATGACGACGATGGCCGCGTCAATATGGGGAATGAATGCTTGGGTCGCCGCTGTGTTTCCTGCAAACACTGAGCCTATCCCCGGCGTGTCCACAAAACACATTCCGGTCTCTAAGAGAGGGCTCGGAACAAAGATTTCCACCCCCGCCACCCCCTTCGTATTCTCAGGGTTTTTCCCCTCAGACACATACTCTTCCACGGCGCTAACCGGGATATCTGTCCACTCCGCATTCCGAAAGCGAAGCTGCGCCGACAGACGCTCGCCATGCCGGATAATCGTAGGCACGGCAGTCACTGGAACCACAGCGGTGGGAAGGACCGAATGTCCGATCAAGGCATTCAGAAGTGTTGATTTGCCGCGTTTGAACTGGCCGATACACGCCACATAGAATCGTCCTTCCGCGACCCTCTCTGCGATGCTGCGCGCCGTGGAGGCGATGTGCTCTGCTTCGAATTCGGTAGCTAACTCTGCCAGTCGATTGAGTGCGGCCTCACCAGAGAGGTCCTGCAGCACGCTTTGATGATTTTCAGGAGTTTGTGTCATTGGAGGAAGATGGGGCTCCGCAAAGGGATGACTGGTTTGACTGCATCAGATAATCCACATGCACGAGCTTGAGTTTGATGCGATCTCCGTAGTGATATCTGGAGTCAGCCGCAAGCCTGGACATCTTCAAGATAGACCCTGGCAACAGCCCACTCAGGCGAAGAACGTCCTCTCGGAAGCCTTCCAGGTCAAGAGAATTCAGGCCGAAATCGCGTATGCACATTTCCAGTAGCTCTCGTGCATGTCTCTCAGGCAAGGCTCCCAGATGAAGCCGGAGCGAATCGTTCCAGTACAGACTCCATGCGTACCCGATCTCTTGTTGCGACATGCCGCGTGCAATGAGGTAGATCGGCGTCTCGCACCGGAACATAATCTCTTTCATCAACCGCGCCACGTTGTGTGTCAGCGGTGGAAAGTGGTCAACGAAGAATCGATAGTTACCCGCAGTGGAAGCGGTGAACAGGATACCTCGCAGGCGTAAGCTCGATTGATTGTTCAGCCATCGATGGAGTGAAGCTTCGGTGGCTCCATCAGCATGAACTTTTCTACGCACGTAGGAATCCCCTTTTTCATAGAGCTGATCAACGAAGTGAGAAAGCAATTGCTTCCCACTCGCAGCCCCCGTCCAATAAACACAGCTTCGCCGTTCCGCGTCGGGTAGTTCAGAAATGACTGTCTTTATGAGAGCCGTCTTCCCCGAATCCATTGGACCCCACACTAGTCGGCTGTCGCGCTTTTGAATCGCAACGCGAAGCGCCCGCAGCTCCTGCCTACGACCGACAAGAGTTTCGGGTTGGACAGTTCCTAGCATTTCTGCCATCTACCTCTAAACCCGCGTGCACCTCGCTAGGAGCGCGCGGCGCCTTGATGGACGTACTTGATGACCTCGACTTCCGACATGGCGATCAACCCCTCATCCACCATCTCGTCCAGATAGGGAAGGAGCTTTTTTACTTTGTCTTCAGAATCAATCACGCTGACCATAATGGGCGCGTCCGGAGAGAACGACAGAAGATGGGAACGATGAATCAACGTGCTTGCGCCGTATCCTTCGATGCCGCGGAACACAGTGGCCCCGGCAATGTCCAACTCCCGGCATTTCTCGACAATGGCTCGATAAAGAGGCTTATCCTTCCATGTGTCATCCTCACCGAAATGAATCCGCAACATTTTGGCTTTGCCTTCGAGCTTCATGGCCGGGCCTCCTTCCTTCTCTCTTCCTCTTCGTAGTCATGGCTGTACTTGACGATGTCAACGTCCGAGAGCACAACCAGGCCCTGTTGCACCATGCTGTCAAGAATCGGGAAATAGGCTTTGAGCTTTTCCTCGGTGTCCACGATCGAGAGCATCATGGGTCGGTCGTGGGACAAATTGAGCGTCGTCTCCTTGTGGACTCGCCTGTTCGCTCCATAGCCGAGAATTCCCTGATAGACCGTGACTCCCGCGATGTCATTGGCGCGCATGCTCTCAATCAGAGCCTTATGCAGTGGCTTGTCGCGCCATTTGTCATTCTCCCCCACGAAAATCCGCATCAACTTGGCCTTTCCCTCACGCTTGAGCGGCGGGGTCGACATCTGCGGAGCACTCTTATTCGCCACTTCGGACGGCTTCACTACCGTGGTCTCCTGAACCTCGATCAAACCGGTACCCACCATTTCATGCAGCTTGGGCAGAAGTTCGTCGACCTTGTCTGGCGACTCGATGAATTCGATTTTGATCGGAAGATTCTCTGTCAATCGCTCGATACGCATCGTGTGCATGTGATGGTCGGCTCCAAAGCCCGCGATCCCGCGCACCACGTTTGCCCCAGAGATGCCTCGATAAAAGAGAAAATCAAGAATTGCGGAATAGAGCGAGTGGCCGTGGTACTTGTGGTCCTCCCCAACATAGATACTCACCTTCTTAGCAGGCCCGGCTTTAAGCATGACCCCTCCTAGTCCAAGATTCCTCTTTGACCTACGAGAAACTCTGCGGCTCGCCCCAACACGCCACCTCCTGCATGGTCGCCCTGTCTTGCTTGCTGAAGGAACTCCTTAAGCTCTACTTTAAGCTCTGCCGCACCTCTGCTACTCATTTCATCCAATGCCCCTCGTAAACTCGCGGGCACCTGTTTTTTCAATTCGAGCATGTGACGCAGACAGAATCGGGCATGCTCCTTCAGCCACATGCCCGTGAGTGAGTTGCGCTCCAACTCTCTCGAAACCTCCTTCAGTCTTTCCACCTCTTCCTCATGGACCATTCCACACCCATTGCAAGAGGACGGTGATGCCGAGGCCGCGATCCGTTCTCTAGCTTTCAGGGCGTTGAGGAAAACAGAGGCAGCGACTTCCGCCTGAGCAGATTTGGCGAGCAACCAAGCATGAAAATTACATAGCTGGGGCCCCGCTTCGGCCCGTAAGCGCCCAGGCAACGACTCATGGAAATGCTTAACCGCGCCACAGACTGGACAACTTCCCTTGACCGCCAGACCAGAAATCGGCAGCCTTTCAAATGCAACTTGAGCTCTCACGTGATAGTCCTTCCCACGATTACACCTAGCTAGATTCTCCTCTGTCAGGGTGGTTCACAATTTCGCGACCGAAGGTATGCAGCCCACCCTGAGAAGCCTGTTTAGGGGCTGCCTCAGCCAAATTATTGGTCTCAGGTGCCCGCAGGACTATCAAGTTCGCCTGAATTGCATCAGCTTCATCAACCGAAAGTCCTGTTCCCCCGAATGAGCGGGCCGCCTGAGCGCGATAACGCTCGGCATATGTCTCGAATCTTCGGTCAAGCTGGTTCGTTACCAGCTTGACCCACTCCTTCAACGCTCCCGAATAGATGCGCAGCGCGTTGTACACCGGATCTCCCATTTGCTTGTAAAGTCGGCGGGCCAATCGCCTTTCGGCAAATTGTGTTCCAAACATCAAGGCAAACGTTGGTCGAGATACGGAGGCGCTAATTGGACCGATATCAAAGACTGGCGTGCCGCGAACGAGCGACTGAAACTCATCTTCACTTGGCTTGTCCGCAATGCTGAGCTCTGCAGCGCTTGTTTTCAGATCGTCTTTGAGATGGAGTGCGAGCGCTTCGAGCGCGTCTTGGAGTTGCTTAACTCGCTGTTGTGCAAACTGGAGCACAGAATCGTTGATAATCTTCTCAGCCTCAAGCGCCTGATTCGGTTTTTCAGACCATGCCTGAATCAGACGGGAAGACATGACATAAAACGCTTCGGAGAGATCATTCGGCAACCCTGCAATTTCCTTTTCACATGCAGACCGTGTTTCCTCAATCAAACCTGTCACACGACGCAGACGAGCCTCTACCGCGCGGACCTGATCCTGCGTCTCACTAGTCGGTTTCTTGTTTCGTTCGAGTTGCATTTCCAAGGCCGAAATTACGGATTCGCGCAGTGCACCAATCTTTCTTTGAATCGAGGATGCCCTGAGTTCCTGCGAATGGCCGTACAGCGGAATGATTTGATCCTCGAACCATCGGGTCAGCAAGTTCTTGTGGGATGGGAGAACACTCACGGGATGAACATGCAGTTCGAGATTGCACTCGGAACGGATGTGCTGCCTTACATACTCGATGCTCTTCTCGCGATCCTCAGAAGCCAAAAGATCAGCTTTGCTGAGAAGCACATTCGCGGGGACAGTGGCTTGCTGCAGAGTCAGCAGTGTTTGGAGGTCCTCGGTCGTGAGCGTTGAACCCGCATCAATCAGGACAACTCCGAGATCGCATTTAGGTAGATACGCAAGTGTTTCAGCCGCCCCACTAGTTGCCAGCGAGCCGAGACCGGGCGTATCGACAAAAGAAACCCCATCCTGAAGGGCTGCGGCAGGCAGCGTCACGGTAATCCGAGTCACGCGCTTTGCATTCCCGGGATTCTGCTGTTCGGTCGCGAACTCAGGAAGTCTGGTAACCTCCATTGTTCTTGCAGGACTTTCCGCGAAGGAGACCCTCATCGAAGGCTTCTCTCCATATGTGATTCGCGTGGGGACTGCCGTAATTGGCGTGACACCGACCGGGAGCACGTCAGCCTCCAAGATGGCATTCAGAAGAGATGACTTTCCGGAGCTCACGCGACCGAAAACCGCAATCTCGAACGTCTTATCTTCGGCGCGATCCAGAATCGAAGCGATAGTCGTGCGAAACTCGACCAGGCCACGATCAGCTACGATCTCTTCAAGCCTCGAAAGGAGTTCTAGATCATTGCTCTTCTGTTCGAGCCGTTGCAGGCGCAACTTCAGGTCTTCTCCAACGCCCTCCAGCAGATACCGGTCCAACTTCGACACCAAACCACGCAACTCGCCGACGATTCCATTGAGTTCGGTGGCTGCAGCCTCAGGCAGATCACCAAAACCGTGCATGTAGTGTGGCTTCAGCTCTTCAACCGCGATGTCGATAGTACCTAATGCAACGTGGACCGCCCGTGACGCCGGGATAGAGGGTTTCTCTCTTGGAATGCCCTGGCCGTCCAATACCCGCACAAGTTGAGCTCGGAGACGCGCGAGATAGTCTTCAATGGTGCGGCTCTGCGCCGGGGCGATGTCTGGCAGGAAGCGAGGAAAGGCCGCTTTCGACGAGCTAACGTGCAGAATCTCACTGATCTCGCTGAGGAGCTGGTCTATGTACTGGCAGGTCACGCGTAGTCGTCGTGCCTGAAATTCGTTCAACAAGCCTGCGCTCGGTGAATCTTGGGAACCCATACCACCCTCGACCGCCGCAGGCGGCTCACCATAGGCCGCCTGCCGGTTCTTCAGCCTTGTTTTGGGTCTAGATGTCTTAAACCGCTTTTGCCTTACCGCGCCACCGCGAATAAGCCGAATTCCCCGCGTACACTGCGTTTGCTCCAAGTTCGTGTTCGATTTCGAGCAGTCTGTTGTACTTGGCAATTCTTTCTCCACGCGAGGCGGAACCCGTCTTGATTTGCCCGACTCCTGTAGCAACGGCGAAGTCTGCGATGGTGGTGTCGTCGGTCTCACCCGAACGGTGTGAAACCACGGCGGTGTAGCCGTGGTCATGGGCCATCTTGATGCAACGCAGGGTTTCCGTGATCGTGCCAATCTGATTCAGTTTGATAAGAATCGAGTTGCCGATCCCTTTCTGAATCCCCTTCTCAAAGATTTCAGGATTGGTGACGAAAATATCGTCGGCTACGAGTTGAACTTTACTGCCGAGTTCCTTGGTCAAATCAGACCACCCGTTCCAGTCATCTTCGGCCAAGCCGTCCTCAAGCGAGAAGATTTCCGGATATTGTGCCAGCCAGTTTTTCCACAATCCGATCATCTCTGCGGAGCTTTTTTTGGAGCCGTCGGATTTGCGAAACACATACATTCCGTCCTCGTAGAATTCACTCGCAGCCGGGTCCAAGTTGATGGCGATGTCTATGCCAGGCTTATACCCTGCTTGTTGAATCGCGGAACTCACGAGTTCCATGGCTTCATCGTTTGAACGCAAGCGAGGGGCAAAACCGCCTTCGTCGCCAACACTCGTCTCATAGCCCTTCTTGTGCAGTATGGCTTTCAGTGTATGAAACGTTTCGGCGGCATAGCGTAGTGCCTCCGAAAACGATCGTGCTCCGACAGGCGCAATCATGAATTCCTGAAAATCAACGTTGTTGTCAGCGTGCTTCCCGCCGTTGAGGACGTTAAGCATTGGGACGGGGAGCGTGTAGCTCACGCGTTCGGCGAGATACTGGTAAAGAGGTTGTTTCTTCTCCGATGCGCTAGCTCGGGCCGCTGCGATGGACACTCCCAAGATTGCATTCGCGCCCAAACGGGCTTTATTGGGAGTTCCATCGAGAGCGATCAGTTTGTTATCCAGAGCTGCTTGGTCATTCGCCTGAAGACCAAGAATTGCGGGCCGGATCACCTGGAGCACATTCTCCACAGCTTTCCGGACACCCTTTCCGAAGTATCGCGCCTTATCCCCGTCGCGCAGTTCTACTGCTTCATGCTTGCCAGTCGACGCACCTGACGGAATCTTTGCTACTCCCTCAAAGCCACTCTCTAACCGCAGCATCACCTGGATCGTCGGATTGCCTCGCGAATCCAGGATTTCAATTGCATCTAGATTTGTGATCCTCGACATAAATGACCTTGCCTTTCTTCTTACCCTCTATCGAACTACCATCACCGGACAGTGAGCGTACCGGAGAACTTTTTCTGCTGTTGACCCGACCAGCATCTTTTCGAATCGTGATCTGCCGCGCCGGCCAAGTACGATCAAATCGACGCGGTCTGTTTCCGCTCTGTGGACAATCTGCTCAACGGGGTGTCCGACCGCAATCGCAGTTTCAAACTCAACTTCTAAATCTTTGGCACGTTGCGTAATTTTCTTGAATTGTTCTTCAAAATGCTCGCGTGCGTCATCGAGCATCGCATCGACTTCCACCATCGTCGCGGGCTCTGGGGGACGAGCAACAGCGAAGAGGAGCACTTTTGCGTCCAGCGATCGGGCCAGCTCAAGGGCAGTTTCCGTCGCCTTCTCCGCTTGGGCAGAGCCATCGTATCCGATGAGGATCTTTTTGAACTGGGAGTGTCTGCGGCCCATCATAATTCCTCCTTAGTCCGTACTGACTGCTGTGACTTCCTTCACCATTGAATCGTGACCTTCCTTGGGTAGTAGGTGCCTTGGTAGGAACCAAGCGTTTGCAAACATCGTCGGAACAACTGCACTGCCGATTACGGTCGCCACGAGGTAGGAATATTGCCTTTGGTCAATCACCCCGTGGCTCAGCCCAAACAATGCGGAAATCGTTCCGAAAGTCAGACCTGTCGACATCATCAGGGTGTAGTACAAACCTTCTTCATGTTGGTATTTGAAAGATTTCACCGTGGGATAAAGGCCGATCATCTTCGACACCATCTTTGCTCCAAACAAGGCCAGGAACACCAGTGGTGCGGCCAGTAGCGCGGGAACAGACACAAACGACCCGGCCCGTATGAAGTAGAACGGTGTGAGGAGTCCGAAGGTCAGCGTCCGAAGCCGACGAATGAGCACGTGGTCTTTTCCGACAGTTCCAGCAAGGACCATCCCGATGATGTACGCGGGAAGAACAGCCTCGCTTCCGGACCACACGGCCAGTCCGCCCATGCCGAACAACAGAAAGAGAAGGTACTTCGCCTCCAATTCGGACACCCGCCCACCATAGTGCTTAAAGAAACGGGGAGTCAGAAAAGGCAAGATGAAGAACACGACCACACTCACAACAACGAAGATCACCGTCCGAATCGTGAACGGCGAGAAAATCAGACCCAGCGCGATGACAGTGCCTAGATCATTTATGAAGCACGCTGCCAGGATGGCCTTTCCGAATTCTGTCTTGTTGAGGCCCAATTCCAGCATTACGGCATACACGACCGCCACGGAGGTAGTGGAGAGCGCTACGCCTGCGAGCCAGCTCGACATGACCGTCCAATGCAGAACGTAGTGTGCGACTGCCGTGCAACCCAGAAACGGCCCGAAGAAGCCTACGAGCCCAACGGCTGTCGCTTCCTTCCATTTTGTTCGGAAGATGACTGGGTCGAGTTCCGCACCAGCAAGGAAAGTCAGAACAATCGCGCCTGTGCCCGCCAAAAAAGTGATCCACTCGGTTTTTGCGGCGAGGCCCATGGGACCGACGATGGCACCGATGATTAACTGCGCGACGGTTCCCACCACGATTTCTGACAGAGCTGTTGAGATTTTGAACCAGATCGCCAAAAGCGTGGCGATGAGCGCCAATCCAACCCAAATGGAAGCTAGTGCCCAGACATTTTGCATGTCAGTTCTTGCTCCTGCCTATGGTTTGGGATCGTTGCCGGGGACATGACTCCGCGACAAGATCCTTGTCAGGAGTCATCATCTGTCCCGGCTTAAGGGACAGCGGTTAGAGGGCGAACTCCTTC
>JGI12270J11330_10003491_pt1 | contig 11260 bp, 9 predicted proteins | sample PeaSoiMetSII2010_FD_11330 | JGI IMG/M metagenome (IMG submission 11330)
CGAGAGTACAAGTCGCGAAGAAAACGCCGAAAAGGATCTAGGCGAAGGAAGCCGGGCTTGGCGCCCTCGACAAACCAGGCCAGAATGTCGCCGTAAGCGGCGTCCTGCATCATGAACGCGCGGTCGCGGTCGAAATCCTTGAAGAGGTTGTAGTCGGTGCGTTGCGTAATCACGGGGCCGTAATTAGGGTCCGCGGGGAGCTTGCTGCCAAGCACGAAGCTTATGAAATCACCGTTGCCGGAAAAACCCCGGCCAAGCTTGGCGCTGATTTGGGGAAGAGTGCGAAAATGCTCCTTGCAGCGCAGCAGCAGCTCGGTAGAACCAAGGGCTCCCGCGGAGACGACGACGCGTCGCGCGAGCGCCGTCTGGACCTCTTTCTGCGCTCCGGTGAGGTCGCGAAAGTAGATCCTGTACCCGTGCGTTCCGTCCGCGCTCGGATCATCTGCCTGCGCGGCATCGACGGGCACGATCTTCAAGACTAGATGTTCCGTGCGAATGACGGCCTGGTAGCGATGCTCCGCGACGAAAAGATAATTCAGATCCAGGGTATTCTTCGCATGATAGTTGCAACCGATATCGCACTCGGCGCAATAAACACAGGAGGTTTGCAGCGCGCCGTAGCGATTTTTGTCCTGCACGCCGATCGCCAGCGGCTTCTGGAAATCGTTGCCGAAGAAAACATTAATATCCACCAGCTCGGAATTCCTGCCGTTTTTCTTGGCCACTTCCGCAAAAAGCTGCTGGCGGATAATCTGCCGGCGCGGATCATCGTTCGCGGGTATGGGCCGCGATCCGAGAACTTCCTTCGCCACGGCATAATAAGGAAGCAGTTTTGTCTTCTTGCAGGAGCCGGGCCAACGGTCATCAAAGACCTCATCCGGCGGGATCATGAATACGTTGGCATAGATCAGCGAGCCGCCGCCAAGACCTGCGCCGACCACGGCGTCCATGTGATGGAAGTTTCGCACATCGAAAATCCCGTGCGACTCTTCGCCGCGGTCGATGAGTCTCCGGACGTGTCGCGGGCGACGCACACCCTCGCCCGCGAGCGCCCAGAAGTTATGTGCGAAATCGTGCGGCTTCCTGGGAAACGACCCCATCGGGTATCTCTTGCCGCGCTCAAGAATGAGAACCCTGCCGCGGTCCCATTTCTTGGCCAAGCGGCATCCCGTGATGGCGCCCCCAAAGCCACTGCCGATTACCAGTGCTTCGTACTTTTCTTCCATGAGATTGCCCTGCCGCAGTTCCCGGCTTTCTAGATCACCCAGAAAGTTCGTTCGCGAGCGCTCCAATCGAGGGCACGAAGAAATATCCCGCCGCCGTCGGAATGATGAAATCGTTCGGCTCGTTTAACGTGCTCCTGACGTTGCCGGCGGGATAGTTCGACACTGGCTCGTCCATCGTTCGTGCTCGTGGTGGTGTGGCGTTCTGCCCAATGATCGGATCGAAGCCTACAACCACGGGCGATCCATCCGGGTGCTTCTTCCCGAAAATGAATCCGGTATTATTGGCCCACTTGATCTGCACGAACTCGAACTGGTTCGGGATGGAAGTCTGGTAGCAAACGAACATGAGTCCGCGATCCGTGGCTGTGGTTCCGTTCGCCGCCTCCGCAACGCTGACCTCCGGGCCGAAGGGGATTCCCGCGCGCATGACGCGATGTGGATCCACCGCGGTTGTTTGCGGGTCCACTCCCGCGTTATTCGGAAGCCCGAAATCCGCGCGGGGATTCGTTTTGCGGATGTGCGCGCCAAACGGGCACCTTCTCTCGCCCCGGTCGTCGGAGAAATCGAAGTTGTTGTTCCGCTGCGGGTCGGGTCCCATCGTGGTGTCGTCCTGTGAAGGGGTGAGTTCGATGGGCGCACCGCTTTTCCATCTGCCGACCAGCCGCGCTCCCAGCAGCACAGAATCTGTGCCCAGGGTTTGCGCCTGACTCTCCAGATAGCCATCAAACTCCGGCACCAACTGCTTCAAACGCCGGAAAACCATGAAAGACCCGTTCTTCATCCACGAGAGCGGCGGGTTCGCCGTCGGCCCATATCCGAATGCAAAAAGCCCCGGATCAAGCAGTCTCTGCCCCGGAAAGGGCGTCGTTAATCCGTTTATCCCGGGTTGTGAAACGCCGTCCAGCCATCCAAAGTGCTCGTGCCCCTTCTCCAACCCGGGCCGGACGTCACCGTTTTCCTGGAACGAGACGGCAACCGTCGCCCCCAAGATGGCCAATAGCTTGTTCCCTTCCGCGTTCACGTCCGCGTCCGTGCCTCCGGTGATCAGGAACACTCCGTCAATGCTGGCGTTCAGGAATTGCGGCACCCAGGTGGTTGGATTTCCGGCTGCGTCCACGGGATCGCCTAGCGATTTGGCCTGTCCCTTGGCGCCCGCAGCGAACGAGCTGTCAGCCAGGGTCTGACCGTTATTCGTTGCCGGGATGAGTTTGCCGATTCCGCTCGCGGTGAAAGCCAAGTTTACCCCAATGTTTGGCAGGGGTGTTGTGTTCCCTTGATTCTTGTGATCGCGCAAATGGAACTCGCGTTCCTGAACTGTTCGAGTAGTGGTGATCCTGTTGGCTATTTGCTTTCGGAGTAAGATCTTAAATCCTGCGACGTCCTTGATCTGAAAGAAAAGGAATTGCTCGGCAAGTTTTTGCAACCCAATAAGCACATCTCCTTGAATCTGATCCAAGTCGATATTTGGAACGGTGCTCGCAATCAGGTTTTGGGGTGTCAACGCATTGGACATTTTTCTTCTCCGGTTTTTTGGACTTCGGAGGCTCGCGGGCAGCTCCCCGGGGAAGTTGATTCCTGAACACCAGGGGGGATGTGTTCAGTCTGCTTCCTGTGGCGAAGTAGTGTCTCACAGACGTCAAACGTATCAATAAACATCTTTAGCATCGGTTTGGGAGCAAGAGAGAAACCCAGGCTGGCAGTCCGCAAGGCCGCGTCGTGGCGGGGAGGCGGCTTGGGGCCCTACGACCCAGCGTAGAGTTGAAAGGGAGCCCAATAAAAAGGCTTGGCGAAAACAGTGTGGGCGTTGGATTTGAGCAGAGAGAGCTTGGCATTGCGGAGAGCCGTCGCAGGGTCCTCCCCACGGGTTAGCCCTTCGTACAACGAGTCCATGAGCTGCGGGGTCGAAGAGGCATCGCTGACCTCCCAAAGGGAAGCGATGACGTTGTGAGCGCCTGCCCGCAAGAAAGCCCAGGATAGGCCGACGAGACCCTCTCCGGCATAGGCCCGCGTGCCAGCACCGTTGCAGGCGGAAATGGTGACGAGTTGCGCCCGCAAGGGATGGGCGACGATGTCCCGCGCATAAAGCTTGTAGGAATCGCCCTCCTTGCTGAGAATCACGGCGGACTCCAAGGGGCGCGTGTGGCTGGCCGTGCCGTGCGCGACAAAATGCAAGTAGGAAAATCGCTCCGGATTGCTTCGGAGATAGGCCGAGGGGGTCGCCTCCTTGCCTTCCAGGACTTCTCGCTCGGTTTGCGGGAAATACCCTGCGACTTTGGACAACTCTGCCGGCGCCTCAGCCAAGGGCGGAAAATCCGCGTTCGGCGACTCCGCATTTCCAACCAGGAGCAAGTTCTGGCTTTTTGCAGCAACCCGTGGCGAGGCAGACGCGAGAAGAGTGCGAGCTGCCAGTGTCAAGACGACATCTTCGATCCAGAAGTGAGGTTTTGGTCCGGGGACGATGAGGGACTCGAAATTCAATCCATACAGACTGTCTGCGGGAAGCAAAATCACGCGTGAGCCTTTGCGTATGAGTTTGCTTGCAGGCTGGACAAGCATCGCGTACAACTGCGCGCCCTCGGTACTCATTCCGGATATAACGTCCTCCATATCCACGATCTGTTGCCTATAGGCCCTGACCAGGGGAGCGATCTCAGCAGATCTCGGCAGAACAAAACACGCGGTGTTGGCAGGCGAAACCACCCAAAGATAAGAATGCTCTTGGCCAAGCCAGTAGAAGAGCAAGGTCGAGTCCAGCCGCCGCGCGATTGACTCTGGGGCCACTGCGTGCTGAGGGGAGATGTTTCTTCGTGTTCTGCCGCCAAGTCCATCTTCAAGCGTCTGCGCCCTGCTCAACTCCGCGATCTGGAGGGCTTCGCGGGCGCGTGAGTGCTTCATTAGAAACTCAATGTAACTGTCGTAGACCTCAATGGGCGTGGAAAGAAAAGAGAGGCGGAGTTCTTCCGCGCTCAAAGATGAACGGGCCTTTGTAATGGTTTGCAGTGCCAGCCGGTATATTTTTTCGGCCTCGCCGGCCCGGTTTTCGAAGCCGTAGGTTTCCGCCAGTCGCCCTTGAGCCTCCCATTTCTGCGGAGCAGTGGAAGCCTTGTCGTCCATCACGCGCTGAAACAGCGGCTCTGTTTCCTTATAGTGCTTTCGCGCCTGTTGCAGCTTCCCCTGAATTAGAAAGGAGTGAAGCTCGAGGGCGTGGTCTGGGTGTTGGCTAATGAACGAGGCTAACCGTTCTTCGTTGTCTTGCGCAAACTCCAAGTCATCAGTAGCAAGCCCAAGCAATGCCAGATTGCCGTAACTCTCCGCCATCGCATCCTTGTCTGAAACAGAGGTAGAAATGGCGAGTGCGCGCTGAAANGAGCTCTTCGCCAGTTCATAGTTGTGTTGAAAATGATAGACATTTCCGGAATGGATCAGCGCTTCAACCTCGAGGCGGCGATTCCCTGATTCCTTCGCGGAGGTGCGCGTCTGTTCAAAGAGACTCAGCGCGCTTTCATAATCGCCTAATTCCAGATAGCTCCACCCAATGTTAAACAAAATCATGGTGACATATCCGCGAGCGCCGATGGCGATGGCCTTATCCAATGCCAAGCGGTTCCACTCCAGAGATTCGTCTGTCTCTGGCAAATCGAAGCGCGGCGTGGTACCGGGACGCCGCTGTTGGGAAATCATGCTGGAGCCAGGCGAGAGTGCCTTTGCGGAGCAACACTTCACCCAATAGATCGGCGTGCTTGGTTCTGGCCAGGACATCGGCCTCGCCGAGAAACCTTTCCGCATCGCCGAAGTTCAGGTCATACGCGTTTCCCATGCCCAACGTCATCTTGCGCCACAAGTCAACGTCTGTTCCAGCCAGGGAGGGGGGCAATTCAGGTTTCAGCAGGGCCAGGGATTCCGCCGTACGACGCTGCCGCAATAAGATTTCAGCCTTGAGCGCAGTAAGCTTCCAATACCAATAGGCGTCCAACCTGGCAGGCTTTTGGAGAACCGCATTGACTTTCTCGAAGGCCTGGTTGAGGTCCCCGCGGTTCAGCGAAGACCACGCCTGCAAATAAACATTTGTCTCGCCATGCGAACGGCAACCGCAGAAGTTCGCAACCGCGACGAGGCAGAAGCAGGCTATGGCCAGGGAATTCCGTTGCCGATGCCTTGACTGACCACCGCGTTGCCCTCGACGGGTGAACCCAGCTCGAAGCGCAACATCGTTAGTGTTCGTTTGCAGGAACTCAGCAGGGCTTCGGCCAGATAAATTCTTCCAAAATCGGGTATCACGAGAGCATGTCCTTCGACGCTCACTCCCGGGGCGTTCGTTTTGATCTTCTTGACGAGCGAGCAAAGAAGCTCTCCGTGGCCTTCCGACAGTGGCGTAGGTGTTCCGGAATGGAAGGGATCCTCCGCCATTCTCTTGAATTCCTTGTCCGTTTCCAACTCTTTCTTTATTTTTTCAAAGGTGTCCAGGTGAGCGAATAGCCGCTCATTCTGTTCGAGTTCCACCGGGTGCCCGCCGATCTTCAGATTTTCAATGGTGCTGCCGACGAAGGAAAAGTGCGATTCGTCATCGGGAAGCACGTGGTAAACCGAGAGCCGCATCACGATGCGCTCCGCCGTCACAACGTCGAGAAGATTCAAGCCTTCTACGGTTGCGGTAACGAGGGTGGTATAGAATTCTTTGTCACTTTTTTGCAGCTTGCTACCCGCAACATGGGAATAGCCGGCCTTGAAATGAACGTGATGGTCCAGGCGGAAATTCTCAACTCTTGCATTGCCGTACCCCCCGATGGTCGGCAAAACAGTGGGCGCCTGCACTTCAATGAGCCTGGATATTGGCCTCGTGAATGAACCGCTCAGTGCGAGTCCGCTGGCGTGATAATGGAAAACTCGCTTGACCTTGTCAGCCATAAGCTGCTCCTTGGTGGCAGGACTTTCGCCAGTAATGATGATTTATAGCTCTCATTCCACGACAAAGGGTATACGGAGAACCTCGTTGTTCCGGGGACCTTGCTTCGGCGTTCCGGTATCACCCACAACAACGAGCTCATAATTTCCCGCGTGAACTATACCCCCGGGAATGAGGACGTGCAATTCCTTGTTGCTTTGTTCCCCCGTAAGTCCGAAGGTCCTCAACGCATGTCCGGATGAATCAACCAGATTTCCCTTGTAGCTCGGAAAAACCCGAGAAGGGGTAAAATCAAACTCCAAGGCAAAACTCTCGCCGGGGCGAACCGCCACTTTCGCGATGCTTCCGCCTCTGGTAGCCCCCTGCAGCCGAAAAGTAGTCTCATACACTTCGGTGGCACCTTGAAGCGTGGCGAGTTTCTTCGCGGAAGGGATCGTCACCGCATTCTGAAAAACGACAATCGCAGCCAGTGCCGCGATGGCCGGAACGGCAACGACAGGCCGCAACCAACTGAACCAGCCTGGACGTTCTGTGTGCGCTTCGCGCGAGGGAGCCGGGGAGGAAAACTCGGTTTCGTCAAAAACCATCCGGCTAGCCGTCACAAATGCTGCCAGAGCCTTCAGGTCCTTGGCACACTCCGAACAGTCGCAGTAGTGCTCTTCAAACTGTTCGCGGAGTTCAAGGGGAAGTTCTCCCAGGACGTATTTTTCGGCTGCCTGGAGTCGCACCGCTTCTAAATGGTCCATTTCCGTCATCCTCAAGATAGTGCAGAAGGGAATGTTATCGTTTCACTTGGAACCGCCATGAGTTGCGCGGCGCAGCGCGTTTTCGGTTCGCTGGTCGAAAGTGGAGCGAAAACGGCCTTTGGCCCGATGCAGCAAAACACGCAGGTACTCCCGGTCAACGCCGAATTCCCGGCAGATTTCGTTTTTGTCCCTTTCTTCCAGAAAGATTGCGCGAAGCAAGGCGCGATCGCGTTCCTTCATCTCAGCCAGGATTTCACGCACCTTTTCCTTGGTTTCCCTGGAGATCAGCGCCCTCTCAAGGTCTAAAACCCTATCGGGATCGGGGGATTCCAAATGATCTGGCTGAAGGGGCTGAGTCCTGTACGCATCCCGCGTGTTCTCCCGTAGCACATTCTTGCAAATAGAGTTAACGAAAGCGCCGAAGCGCTCCGGTTGGCGAATCCCGCCATCGCGCCGCAGGATGGCGATGACTCTAGTGAATGTCTCCTGGCGCACGTCATCCACGCGTTCCGGGGGAAGGTACCTGGCGCGGAGCATGATGCCAAGAATCTGTCCAAAATAGGACACAAAATGCTGTTCGGTCGCGGGCTCCCCATCCCGAAGTTGATCCACATATGCCTTGTCGAACAGAAAAAGTTCCAAATTATCCCCAGTTGATGTGGGTGAAGTATAACTTTGCCCCCACGCGTCAGGCAATGAAACCTTGTTCCCGGAATGAAACGAACTGCAATGCTACGACACTAATTGAGGAGTGAGGCCCGGCGCAAACGGGGCTTCCTCATGGGTGAGGCATGATCACCGGCCTCACCTGCCCCTTGGGCGCGTCTTGAGCACCTGACCCGACCAAGATGCGCCCTTCCTTTCAAATGGGAAGGATTGCGTTTATGGAGGAATCGTGGCAGGTCAAGTTCAGATCCCGAATTATCAGGCAGCCGGCTTCGCGGGGCCGCCGGCCAAACAAATGGACGATTCTCGCCACGCGACTACAGCCGAGGTAGAACTCTTGGAGCAGATCGCACAGGCCTCTCGAGATTCTACTGGCGTAGGACAGACGCCGGAAGTTATCGCGCATGGCGTGGAGTTTGTTGCCTTGCCTGGAACGGCAGCGAATCTCCTGAGGGCCATCCCAGAGTCCATGCGCAACACGCTAGGCCACTCCAGAAGTTTCTCTGGCTGTATGGTTCTCGTTTCCGAAGAGGAAGCACGCCTTGTGACTGTGATCACGCTCTGGACAGGGAGGAACCGCTTCGAACAATGTAACGAGAATTCAAAACAAGTGAAGAAACTCCTGGCGCCCTATGTAGATCGTTTTTTGCGTACCCGAAGGCTTGTGGCATGCCTGTCAACCAAGCAGCGCTGACCGGCTGGGAAACTGGAAGGGGATACTGCTCCGCGGGCGAATCGAGCAGCATTGAGAGAATCTAGGGGTTGCATTCTCGGGCGAGAGAAAAGAGTGACGCTTAGAGCGCGCAACATTTTGAAAACGTTGTGAGTTGTAGATCGAACGTACCGCTGAGCGCGGGGGGCAAGGACATGGTATCGGCAAAATCAGAATGCAAGGTGGGTTGTTGTGCCAAGTCGGCAGTCACTGACCTGGCGGGGCAGGAATTGTGCCTGGAGCATTTTCTCGCCAGTTGCTACGAACGCATGGATAACCTCGAGCCCCTGGTTTGCGGGCCGTCATTAGGACCGGCAGAAAACACGGTGGCTTGCGCATTCCTGGAAGAGTGCTCGAAACGCGCCCTGCTTATCTGTCTCCGTCACGAGTACCTCACCAACGTGGATCGTTCGCAACTGCTGAACATTCTCCTGCAGGCTGGCCATCTTCAATTGCAGTTGCGCAAGCCAGTGATCCAGCGTCCGGGGCCGGTTTCCGGCCTTTCGGCAGTTTTCTTTGGAAGGATTCCCGCCAAAACTCTTGGCGCGGAAGACCGGGAGAACTCTTGACATAGGAACGCGTTAGGATGTCCAGGGCGGACGGTGCCTTCGCTCTTGTGGAATTCTGCGTTCCTGCTATCATCCCTGAACCCCTGCCCTCTTTCCCCCGGTGAATTTAGCCGAAACGCTTTGCGTGTTTGTTTCAGTACCTCTTCGTACACATTCGATTGGAGGAGTTCTGCATGGCCGGAATCGACCAACTGAAGCACATTGTCGTCCTCATGATGGAAAACCGCTCCTTCGACCACATGCTCGGCGGATTGATGCAGAAGTATCCCAAGATCAACGGCCTCACNGGTAACGAGNCGAATCCCGACACGCAAGGAAATCTTGTCAAAGTTCAGCCGAACGCNAAGTTCCAGAGCCAGCTTGATCCTGATCCCGATCACCACTTTCCCGGGGTGGATCTGCAGATTTTCGGCGGCACCCCGCCGGGACCCGGGCGCGTCGCCAACATGCAGGGGTTCGTCAAAGACTATTTCACGCAAACGAACAACGTGAACGGGTCGCACAACATCATGTACTACTTCACGCCGGATAAGCTGCCGGTGCTCACCACCCTCGCCACGGAGTTCGCCGTGTTCAACGGCTGGTTTTCTTCCATACCGGGCCCGACCATATGCAACCGGGCGTTCGCGCACTACGGCACATCGTTCGGGCAGGTCGGCATGGACCTTTTCTATACCCTGGACCCGATTCCCAGTATCTACTCTCGAATGGTTCAGGCAGGTCGTACTGCCAAGATTTATTACTATGACCAGCCAAGTTCGACGATGGAAATCGTGAATATCCTGAAAAACCAGCCGCAGATTTTTGCTACCTACGAGCAATTCATCACCGATTGCCAGAAAGACACTCTCCCCGATTACAGTTTCATCGAGCCGTGTTATAGCGATCACCCGGGACCCGGCGGCGGTGCAATTCTGGCCTCCGACCAGCATCCCGATCATAACGTGCAGGAGGGCGAGAGATTCATCGCCAGCGTATACAACGCCATTCGCACGAATCCGGCCCTTTGGGCCAGCACCGTTCTCCTGATTGTTTACGACGAACACGGCGGAATCTACGACCACGTGCCGCCGCCAGCGTGCACTCCGGATGGATACAAGGCTGACCCCTCCAATACGGGCACGGGAGAAACGTTCCTGTTCGACCGCCTTGGCGTGCGTGTGCCCGCGGTCCTCGTCTCGCCTTACATTCCGAAGGGGATCTTCGTTCCGGGCACGGAAGACCCGGCCAACTCGCGCATCTTCGAGCACGCTTGCATTCCTGCCACCGTCACCAGTTTCTTTCTGGGAAGCTACGACAATCGCACCGTTCGCGAAAAGAATGCAAACACATTCCTTGGCCTGCTCTCAGATCAGATGCGTCCTGATGCGGACATTCCGTATTTCAATCTGGGGGGAAACTAATGGCCACACCTTCGAAGTTAGTCGCAGTGCCCAAGCCCGAACCGGGCTCTTATAACCCCAACCGGACCGCCGGGCTGCTCCTGCGGTCCCAAGCTCTACACATACGCGAAGCTCTCCTCAAGCATTTGGAGGAGTTGGCGGCCGTCGTGGCCATCGACCCTAAGTCGCTAAAAACCGAGGGCGATATAAGCGCATACGTTCACCGGGCCACGGCAATTTTACACCGGCATGCGGCCAAGCCCGCGGGCAAGTAAGGGAGGCCAAGTGCGACGCATCATCATCGTGTTTCTGTCCGCTGCGGCAACCGTTTGCGCGCAGCAGAATGCCCCCACCGCGTCAACTCCGACGAGAATCGACTCGCCGAACGAACTCGACATCTTGAGGGAAAGTTGTTTCACGCCGAAGGGCATTCCCGGCTGCGCGGAAGAGTTGTTTACGGGTGACCCGGTCCACATCGCCGTCGGCAGCATTGCCCCGCAGGACGGTTTTGGCGCCGGCGTAGCCTATGTCGGGCATAAAACAACCGACAATTGGCGGACCACCTGGAACGCCGACGCGATCGGTTCAAGCAATGCCTCATGGCGTGCCGGCGTCTACATGAATTTCGTGCATACCCCGAACAATCCCATTCTGGTGGAGCACGGAACACCTCCTCCGCCAAAGGCCAACCTCACCGAACTGCCCGAACACACTGTCTTCGGTCTATACGTGCAGGCGATTTCGCTCAACAAACTCACGTACTTTGGGCTAGGCCCGGCTTCAGCGGAAGCCGATCGGTCCTTTTATGGCATGACCCAGACGATCCTAGGCGGAAACGTCGTCAAGCCGTTCAACTCTCGACTGCATGCCTCACTTCACGGCGAGATCAACGGCCGCTTTGTGAATATCCGCGCGAGCAACGGCCAGCCTAGCCCCTCCATTGAGCTGCTTTACACGGAAGCCACCGCACCCGGACTTACTTCACAGCCCGGCACTCTCCAGTTGGGAGAAGGCGTGCAAATCCGCCCGGTGTTGGCGGGAGATGTTGTGCGGCTC
>JGI12270J11330_10003518_pt1 | contig 11203 bp, 8 predicted proteins | sample PeaSoiMetSII2010_FD_11330 | JGI IMG/M metagenome (IMG submission 11330)
GGACGATGATCAGGCCGAAGCCTGGAATATTGACCGGCAGATAGGTCTCGGGGCGCACCGCGACGGGAAAAATCGGCCGCACCAGATTGTCGACCCAGGTAACGAACCACCAGATCAGCCACGCCGTCACCGCCACTGGGCCGGCGACGATCAATCCGGTCAAAAAGTAATTGCGGAGACGGCTGACCATCCCGGCCCTGGCCGCGCCGATGGATAGTGCCGCACCGTGATCGCTGTCATCGTTCATGGTTTCGGCCGCTATCTGCCCGCTTCACAACTGTATCTATATAGCGACGCGGCGCACGCGCACAAAGGTAGCGCGGCGGCTATTCCACCGTGACGGATTTCGCCAGGTTGCGCGGTTGATCGACATCGGTGCCGAGCGCGACCGCAGTGTGATAGGCGAGCAGCTGCACCGGCACGGCGTAGACCAGCGGCCCCACCGTCGCCGGCATGGTCGGAAGCGTCAGCGTCACCAGCGATTGGTCTGCGGCGGCGGCTGCACCCTTGGCGTCGGTCATCAAGATCAACCGGCCGCCGCGGGCGGCAACTTCCTGCATGTTGGAAACGGTCTTGTCGAATACCCGGTCGTAGGGCGCGATCACGATCACCGGCATGTTCTCGTCGATCAGCGCGATCGGGCCATGCTTGAGCTCGCCGGCCGCGTAACCCTCGGCGTGAATGTAGGAGATTTCCTTGAGCTTGAGCGCGCCTTCCAGCGCGATCGGATAGCTGGTGCCGCGGCCGAGATAGAGCACGTCGCGGCATTTCGCCAGATCGCGGGCGAGCTGCTCGATCTGCGGCTCCAGCGTCAGCGCCTCGGTCAGGTGCCGCGGCACTTCGATGAGGGCATGCACCAGCCGCTTCTCGTCGCTCTCGCTAAGCACGCCGCGGGCGCGACCCGCGGCTATCGCCAGCGCCGCCAATGCCGCCAGCTGGCAGGTGAAGGCCTTGGTCGAGGCGACGCCGATTTCCGGGCCGGCAAGCGTCGGCATGACGACGTCGCTTTCGCGGGCAATGGTCGAGGTCGGCACGTTGACGATGGAGAGAACGTGCTGCTTGTGCTCGCGCGCACAGCGCAGCGAGGCCAAGCGTGTCGGCGGTCTCGCCGGACTGCGAAATGAAGATCGCAAGCTCGCCGGCCTCGAGCGGCACGTCGCGGTAGCGAAACTCGGAGGCGATGTCGACATCGACCGACAAATGCGCAAAGCGTTCGAACCAGTACCGCGCAATCATGCCGGCGTAATACGCGGTGCCGCAGGCGGCGATCGACAGGCGCTTGAGCGCGCGAAAATCGAACGGCAGCGCCATCGGCAGCGCGACGCGCTCGGCCACCATGTCGAGATAGTTCGCCAGCGTATGACCGACGACTTCCGGTTGCTCGTGAATCTCCTTGGCCATGAAATGGCGATGGTTGCCCTTGTCGATGAGCATCACCGACGCCTGCGACTTGAGCACGGCGCGGTGCACGACCTCGCCCTTGGCGTCGTAGATTTCGGCGCTGGTGCGGCTGATGACGGCGCAGTCGCCGTCCTCCAGATAGCTGACGGTATCGGTGAACGGGGCGAGCGCAATCGCATCGGAGCCGATGTACATCGCGCCGTCGCCGAAGCCGATCGCCAGCGGCGAGCCTTTGCGCGCGCCGATCAAGAGGTTCTCCTCGCCGGCAAACAAAAAGGCGAGCGCGAAAGCGCCGCGCAGCCGCGGCAGCGCCGCCTTGACCGCTTCGACCGGGGACAGCCCGTGTTTGATTTCCTCGCTGACAAGATGCGCGATAACCTCGCTGTCGGTTTCGGTGGCGAACTTGGCGCCCTTGCCCTCCAGCTCGCGCCGCAACTCGCTGAAATTCTCGATGATGCCGTTGTGCACGACCGCGAGCCGATCGGTGGCGTGCGGATGCGCGTTGTTCTCGGTCGGCCGGCCGTGCGTCGCCCAGCGGGTGTGACCGATGCCGATCGTTCCCGACAGCGGCTCGCGCGCGAGCTTCAATTCCAGATTCTTGAGTTTGCCCTCCGCACGCCGTCGCGTCAGGGAGCCGTGTTCAAGCGTGGCGACGCCGGCGGAATCGTAGCCGCGGTATTCGAGGCGCTTGAGCGCGTCGATGAGCTGCGGTGCAACCGGCTCACCGCCGATGATTCCGATAATGCCGCACATCCGTCTCGCTAGACTCCTCGACCGTCGTTGCAGCGGAACCCGCTAAGGCATTAACCGTTAGAGGCANTTGTAGCGGATACAAAATAAAAAAACGTTTCGCCCCGTAACAGAGCCGGCGGTAAGCAGAATANGGCGAATATCGGGGCNTAATCGCCTGAATGCGCTTTCTTCTTGCCNAGCGATTTCAGCCCGCGCAAGCGCGCCGCCCAACCTTCCTTAATNACCTGCTTGCCCCGCGCCACAGCCAGTGCGTCGGCCGGCACGTCCTCGGTGATCACCGAGCCGGANCCGATATAGGCNCGCGCGCCGATCTCCACCGGCGCCACCAGGGCCGAATTCGAGCCGATGAATGCCCCCTCGCCGATGGTGGTGCGATGCTTGGCGCTGCCGTCGAAATTGCAGGTAATGGTGCCGGCTCCAACATTGGCGTTGGCGCCGACGACGGCGTCGCCGATATAGCTCAGATGATTGGCCTTGGCGCCGGCTTCGATCACGGCTTGCTTGACCTCGACGAAATTGCCGACGCGGGCGCCGTCGCCGAGCCGGGTGCCGGCCCGCAGCCGCGCAAACGGCCCGACCGACGCCCCGTTGCCGACGTGGGCGCCGACCAGGTGGGAAAACGAATGGATGACCGCGCCATCCTCCACCGTGACCTTTTCGCCGAATACAACATAGGGCTCGACCACGACGTCCTTGCCGAATTTGGTGTCGGCGCACAAAAAAACCGTCTCCGGCGCAACGAAGGTGACGCCGGCGTCGAGCGCGGCTTTGCGCAGGCGCTGCTGTGCAACCACTTCCGCTTCGGCAAGCTGGCTCTTGGTGTTGATGCCGCGCACTTCGTCCTCCTCGACTTCGACCGCGACCGCGTTGAGCTTCATCTCGCGCGCGATGGCGANCGCATCGGTCAAATAATATTCGCNNNTGCGATTNTGGGCGCCGATCCGCTNCAGGATGGCGAGCGCCTGCGCNCCNGNGAGCGCCATGATGCCGCCGTTGCAAAGATCGATGGCGCGTTCGCTGGCGCTGGCGTCGGCCTCCTCGCGAATGGCNATGAGCTTACCGCCGGCGACGATNAGTCTGCCATAGCCTGCCGGATCGGCAGGCCGGAATCCCAGCACTGCCACTGCGGCGTTCGCAGCCAAAGCCCCCCGCAGCCGCTTAAGCGTCGCCGCGCGAATGAAGGGCGTATCGCCGTAAACGATCAGAATATCGTCCGGCTGTCGTTCGATCGCGGATTTCGCCGCCAGCGCCGCCTGTGCCGTTCCCCGCCGCTCGCCCTGCACGAAACATTGGGTGCCGGGGAGAATGCGCCGAGCCTCCGCCGCGACAGCCTCTTGCCCCGGCCCGACCACGACGGCCGTCGCCGTGACGCCGGCTTCGCCGACCGCGGCGAGGACATGAGCCAGCAGCGAACGCCCGGCGATGGAATGCAGCACCTTGGGCCGCGCCGAACGCATGCGCGTGCCCTCGCCGGCCGCAAGCACAATGGCAAGACAGCTTCGAGCCTCCATCAAAACAACCTCCGCAGCGGCTCTCATAGCCGAGCCGGCGAGTCTCTAAAAGTCATTCCGGCCGGGCGGACATCGCGAGCGAGAGCCGAAATCCATAACCACGGTTCTTGAGGCAGATCCGGTCGTGACAAATCTGCCAATTCTGTGGTTATGGATTCCGGGCTCGCGTGGAGCCTGTCATCGGATCGGCCACTTCGGGCCTGACCCGTTGGCGCGCCCCGGAATCATGATGTGCCGACATTGACCATGCGCCGCCCCCTCTTCCTGCCGACCGCACGCCAGGTGAACTGGCTGTTGGTAGTCGGCTTCCTTTCGCTCGGTGAGGCGCTCTATCTGCGCTATCTGGCGATCGAGAACGGTAATGTCTCGCTCGCCTGTCAGGCCGGGCTCGATACCTGGCTGTGCACCACGTTTCGGCTGACCATCGTTCTGTTCACCTACCAGGTATTCGGCGGCATAGCCCTCGCCGCGGCCTTACTGAACCTGCTGCGTCCGTCGCCGGTGCTGGTGGCGCTGGCACTCGCGGCGACCGGCTTCGGCGTCGTGCTGCATAACGCCGACCTCTCGGCACTCGCGGCCGGCGTGCTTATCCTGAGCTTGGCGCGCCCCGCGCCCGCTCAAGGATGAAAGCCAAGCCGATCAATCCCGCACAGAACCAGACCGACTGCCAATTGGAAAACCGCTCGTTGAACACGATGTAGACCGCCGATAAGGCGAGCACGGCGGCGGCAACGGTCTCGGCTATCATGCGCGAGCCCATTGGACGCGGCGTCGACGCCAGCAGGACCAGGAAGGGCACGGCGGCTGCCGTCAGCGGCGCAAACGGAATGTCGCGGTAGCGCGGATCGAACACCAGGCCGAGCGCGGCTTCGACCGACACCAGCATCAGCGCGACGAGCGTGCCGCCGAGCGCCCAATCGATGCCATCGCGGCGTTCGCCGCTCCGGCCAAGGAGCGCCGCGAAGACCGGCGGCGCACGGCCGGCGGCGCAAGCCACCGCGCAGACGATCGGAGCGACAGCTGCCGTCGCGGCGAAGGCGAGCGAGCGCAGCCAGCTCCCGAAACTGAAGCTTTCCATCGGGACCGTCTCGATCGTCCAGCCGAACAAGACGGCGGGAAGAAACGACAGCGCGGCGATCCTGGGCCACAACGATATGGCGAGGCCTTTTTTGCGGCCGAAGATGAGCACGCCGCCGAATGTCAGGGCCGTCAGCAGAATGCCGGCGAGCGCCTGGAGCGGCCAATGCGGGTGATCGGAGACCGAACCTGAGAAGCTGAATTTCGGCGCGCCGGCGGCGCGGTCGAAAATCCCCCAATAACCGCCCACCGTCCCTTCAAGCGAGCGCTTCCAGGGCTGGTCGAATGCCTCGATGATGTTGACCCGAAAATTCTCGCGCTGCGCCAATGCCAGCGTCTCGGCGACCGCCCGCGCCTGGTTAGACCGTGAGGGTCGCGCGCTCTCCCGCATCCGGCCGGCGCTCGGCCAACCGAATTCGCCGATGACGATCTCCTTTCCCGGCATAGCGTCAGCGACCTTGCGCCGGATGTCGCCGACGTGGGCGGCGGCGCGCGCGAAGCCGGGATCGGAAAGTCCTCCCAATACGGCAGGATGTGAATGGTGACGAAATCAACCGCGTTCTGCACGTCGGGATAACGCAGCCAGAACTCCCACACATCGGCATANGTGACCGGCGCCGATACCTGGGCCTTGACGTCGCGGATGTTGGCGATGAGGTCTGCCGCCGACATTTCACCGCGGAGCAGCACTTCATTGCCGACGATGACGCCGGTGATGACGTCCGGATACTGTTTGCCGAGCGCGATCCCGGTGGCGATCTGGCGGCGGGTCTTCTCGGCATTGTTGGAGATCCAAATCCCTTCCAGCACCTTGAGTCCGTGCCGCCGCGCACCGGCGAGGACGTCGACGAGGCCGTCGGTAACCGAATAGGTGCGTACGCAGCCGGTATGTTTGGACAACAGCGCCAGATCCTCTTCGATCTGCCCGGGCTCGGCGCGGGTCCCTTCCACCAGCGGGCTCTGCCCGCCGCGGAACGGCGTATAGGATACGCAATAAAGCTTCTGCCCGGCCGCAAGCGGGGACAGCGGCAGCTCGATCGGCGCGCCGAGCCACCACCACGTTGCGCCGATGGCAAGCGCGGTGACGGCAAACGAGGCGAGCGCCGGGCCGATCGTAGGGAGGTCTGGCGTGCGCGACACGCTCTGCCATTAGCCTTGCGATCGCCTCATGCCAAGGACGGGCGCGCTGTCCGCGATGCGCCGCTGGACAAAGCGGCGCACTTGGGCTGTTGTCATTGCGGCCGCGCCTGGAAGATGCCGTAATGGCGGCCCAATCCGGTGGCCGGGGAAACGTCCCTCTTCTCGGTTCGAGAATCGGCCCAACAAAGTTGAACCATGTTGCATCGTTTGTTCACCCTGGCCGGCGGGTTGTGCGCGGCGCTTTGGCTCCTCTCGGCTGTGGTCGTTCCTCTCGCGCCGTCCGCTTTTGCGCAGAGCAACGACGCCAAACCGGCCGACAAGCCGGCGCCGGCAGCTGGCGCGGCGGGCCAGGAAGCCGGCAAGGAGCCGCAGAAAATCGACGAGTTTGCCGAAGCGCAGAAGGCGCTGAACGGGCCGGCGGGCAATCCCGAATGTGTGTGGCTCGGCCGCCGCGTGGTCGGCCTGCTCTGGCGCGACGATCTCGACACCGCCTTTCGCCATCTCGACCTCTACGATCGATTTGGCTGTCCCAGCGCGCATATCCAGGCGTCGTTCCGCTGCCTGATCCTGCACGGAAGCAATATCGATCCGAAGGCCGCCGACAGCCTTAACGCCCGGGTGCAAGCCTGCTGGATTAACCCGGCGGCGCCGCCCGCGCCGCCGGCGGCCGCCGCCGCGCCAAGCCCCACCACCAACCGCTAGCGTCAACCGCACCGCCGGCAATCCGCCGACAGCCTAAAAAATTTGCGGAACAAGTTTCGTTGTCTTGAATTTGCCACCTCTGGAGGCTACTTGTGCCATACCGCTCGCAGGTTGCCCCATATCGCCCATTGTCGAACCTTGGGGANAGGTTCGGCCGTTGTATCCTCTCCCCGTGTGGTTGAATTTCGATGCGCACCGTCGCTGCCGTGCTCGCGCTTGTGGCGTGCGTGCATGCCGGCCTGTGGGCTTCGCTACGAACCAAGGAAACGGCTCCGGACTTTACCGGTCAGCTCGCCAGCATTTCCTACGCGCCGTTCGTCGCTTCCCAGCATCCGGACTTTGGTGACCGGCCGACCGTCGAGCAGATCCGCGCCGACCTCAAGGCCATTGCCCCCTATACCCACGCCATTCGCACCTACTCGGCGACCGGCGGCGCCGAACTTATTCCCCCGATCGCCGCCGAATTTGGCCTCAAGGTCACGGTCGGGGCCTGGATCGACAAGGACAAAGACCGCAACGAGCGGGAAATTCGCTCCGCGCTCGATCTCGCGCGCCACAACAGCAACGTCAACGCCATCGTGGTCGGCAACGAAACCACGCTGCGCGCGGAAATGAGCGTTGACGACCTCATCAAGCTCATCCAACGCGTGAAGCGATCGAGCCCAGTGCCTGTAACAACAGGAGAAATCTGGACTGTTTGGATCGACCATCCAGAGCTGGCCTCGGCCGTGGATTTCATCGCCGCGCACATTTTGCCCTACTGGGAAGGCTTCGATGTGTCGCATGCGGTCGACCACTCGATCGAATTCTACGACAAACTGCGCCGCGTACATCCCGGCAAACGCATCGTGATCGCCGAGTTCGGCTGGCCGAGCGCCGGATACAATTTCCATAACGCCAATCCGGGCCGCGCCGAGCAGGCGATGGTGATCCGCGATTTCGTCGCCCGCGCCGAAGCCTATGGCATCGATTACAACATCGTCGAGGCGATCGACCAGCCGTGGAAGACCTTCGAAGGCGGCGTCGGACCCTATTGGGGTCTTTTCGACGCCTCCCGCCAGGCGAAGTTTTCCTGGACCGGGCCCATCACCGATCCGGACTACATCAAACGCGCCGGCCTCGCCGTGTTGCTTGGGCTGTTGCTATGCTTGCCGATCCTGACGATGAGCGGGGCGACCGCCACCCAGGCCTTGGTGCTCGCGGCATCAGCCAACGCGGTTGGAGCCTGGTTCGCCGCGATCGTCGCCTTCTGGAAGGGCCATTATTTCGTGCCCGGCGCCGCCTTTGCGCTCGCGTTGGGCGTGATCCTCTTGGTGCCGCTGATCGCCATTGCGCTGGCGCGCATCGAGGAGATTGCCGCCATCGCCTTCGGCCGGCCGCCGCGCCGGCTTGCCGTTTCTCCACCGCTGGTGCCGGACGCCTTCGCCCCCAAAGTATCGATCCACATTCCGGCCTATTGCGAGCCGCCGGACATGCTCAAGGCCACGCTCGATGCCGTGGCCCGGCTCGATTATACCCACCTCGAATGCGTGGTGGTGATCAACAACACCCCCGATCCGGCGCTGTGGCGGCCGATCGAAGAGCATTGTCGCGAACTCGGCGAGCGCTTCAAATTCGTCAGGGTCGAGAACCTTCCCGGCTTCAAAGCCGGAGCGTTGCGCTTGGCGCTATCGCACACCGCGGCGGACGCGGAAATCATCGGCGTTCTTGACGCCGACTATGTCGTGCAGCCGGATTGGCTGAAGGACTTGGTGCCGCTGTTCGCCGAGCCGCGCGTCGGGCTCGTTCAATCGCCGCAGGATCATCGCGACGGCGACCGCTCGGTCATGCACCATGCGATGAACGCGGAATATGCCGGATTCTTTGATATCGGCATGGTCCAGCGCAACGAAGTCAACGCCATCATCGTCCACGGCACGATGTGTCTGATCAGGCGCGCGGCGATCGACGCCATCGGCGGCTGGTCGAGCGAGACCATTGTCGAGGACGCCGATCTCGGGCTGACGCTGCTCGAAAACGGTTGGACCGCGCACTACACCAACCGCCGCTACGGCTACGGGCTCTTGCCCGATACCTTCGACGCCTACAAAAGCCAGCGCTACCGCTGGGCCTTCGGCGGACTGCAAATCCTGCGCAAGCACTGGCAACAGCTGCTGCCGTGGTCGGACGGCCTGTCGCGCGAGCAGAAGCGCGAATATGGCCTCGGCTGGCTCAATTGGCTGGGCGCCGAGAGCATCGGCGTGGTGGTCGCGCTGCTCAATATCCTTTGGGTGCCGATCGTCGCCTTCGCCAACATCGCCGTGCCGGATCGTATCCTGACCGTTCCGATCCTGGCGGCTTTCGCCGTCGCGGTCGCTCACTTTGTCGCGCTGTATCGGCTACGGGTGCGGGCGACGCCGGGGCAGATGCTGGGTGCCGTGTGCGCGGCCATGTCGGTGCAATGGACCGTGGCACGCGCCGTCGGCATCGGCCTGTTCAAGGAGCGCCTGCCCTTCCTGCGCACGGCGAAGGGCGGCAATAGCCGCCAGGGCCAGGATTTCCCGGCCTTCTGGGAGGCCGTGATCGCCGGGCTTCTTGTGGTCGGGGCGCTTACCCTCGTCGTCACCAATTACAAGCAGGTCCACGAGATCAACATCTTTGCGGTCGTACTCCTGGTGCAGAGCCTGCCGTTCCTGTCGGCGGTCGCCATCGGGCTGATCGAAGATAGCCGCCTCAACTCGTTCGCCTACTGGCGCGGCATCGAAGCGCGGGTGCTGGAGTTGCTGCCGCGCCCCAAGGTCATCGCCGAGCCGCCGAAGCTGCCGGCCGAAAACCGCATCGAAGCGGCGCAGTAGCGCCGGATTTTATTTGCGCATGATCTTTTCCGAAAACCGGTAGCCACCCCCGGATCAAGTCCGAGGGCAGGCTTTTCGGGATCATGCGCTACCCCGCCAGCGCGGTTTCCGCGAGCCGCACCCAATACGAGGTCCCGACCGGGATCGCTTCGTCGTTGAAATCGTATGCCGGGTGATGCAGCCCGGCGCTATCGCCGTTACCGAGCCAAATAAATGCGCCCGGCCGTTCCTCCAGCATATAAGCAAAATCCTCCGCCCCCATGATCGGCGGAGCCTCGTTATGGACCTTGTCTTTGCCGGCGATCTCGCCAGCGACGTCGGCAGCAAATGCGGTTCTGTTTGGCTCGTTTACCACCACCGGATACCCGCTCGTGTAGGTGACTTCGGCGCTGGCGCCGTAGAGGCGCGCGGTTCCTTCTACAATCTCCCGCACCCGTTTCTGCAGCAGATCGCGGACTTCGGGAGACAAGCTGCGTGCCGTACCGCGCAGCTGCGCGTGTTGCGGGATGACGTTTTCGGTGTGCCCGGCCTGGAACACGCAGATCGAGACGACTGCCGCTTGCAGCGGGTCGACATTGCGGGCCACGATCGACTGCAGCTGATTGACGATTTGCGCGCCGACCAGGACGGTGTCGACGCCGCGGTGCGGCCAAGCCGCATGCCCGCCGACGCCCTCGAGCTCAATCTGGATCGTGTCGGTCGACGCCATCATCGGGCCCGGACGGATGGCGAATTCGCCGACCGGCAGGCCGGGGGCGTTGTGCATGCCGAAAACTTCCTGGATGCCGAACCGATCGAACAGGCCGTCGCGCATCATCGCCCGCGCGCCGGCGCCGCCCTCCTCGGCTGGCTGGAAGATGACAATCGCGGTGCCGGCAAAATTGCGCGTGTCCGCGAGATATTTGGCGGCGCCGAGCAGCATGGCGGTATGGCCGTCGTGGCCGCAGGCGTGCATCTTGCCCGGCACGGTCGATTGATAAGGCAGACCGGTCGCCTCCTTGATCGGCAGCGCATCCATGTCCGCGCGCAGCCCGACCACCTTGGCGCCTGCCTTGCGGCCGCGGATGACGCCAACCACCCCCGTTTTGCCGAGGCCGGTGACCACTTCGTCGCAGCCGAAGGTTTTGAGCTTGTCGGCAACGGACGCCGCCGTGCGGTGCACGTCGTAGAGGAGCTCCGGGTGGGCGTGGATATCCCGCCGCCAAGTGGTGATCTCGGCGTGCAGGTCGGCGACGCGGTTGACGATCGGCATCGAATCCTCGTTCCGGCTGTCCAGCCCCCGGCAACCAGTCTAGCAATGGCGGCGGCGGTGGGACAGCCAATCGGCCACGGCGGGCTTAGACTTCTCGCGCCGATTTGATCCCCGATGAGCGCGATTATGCGGCAAGGCGTGCGGAAGACTGGAACATGGAGGGGCTTTTACGTTATGGGTGCGCCCGGGAGCCGGTAGCTCAGTCGGTAGAGCACGTGACTTTTAATCACGGGGTCCTGGGTTCGAGTCCCAGCCGGCTCACCAATAAAACCAAAGATTTATGGCATTTACCGCCAACGGTCATCGAGGCTGGGGTAACGCTGGGGGTAACACCAGCGGCCCTGGTGCGGCGTTCCACGAACTGGCTTTGGGAAGCGGCGATCCGGAAGAACGCATCCAGCGCCACGGCTGGGGCGCGGGGGTTCTACGGGCGGGTCATCGGCCCCAATCTTCCTCCGCCTCTCGCTTAACGGCTGGCGCGGCCGGGTTCTTCACCTTCACCCAGCAATCGGCGCGGCCGGAGCGGTAGGGCG
>JGI12270J11330_10003536_pt1 | contig 11168 bp, 7 predicted proteins | sample PeaSoiMetSII2010_FD_11330 | JGI IMG/M metagenome (IMG submission 11330)
GCCGATCTATGCCACGTCCACGTTCACCCAGGAAGCACCGGGCCGGCACAAAGGCTACGAGTACTCACGCAGTGGCAACCCGACCCGCGCGGCACTCGAGAATTGCCTGGCCGCTCTCGAGGGAGGAGAGGCGGCTCTGGCATTCGCCTCGGGCCTGGCCGCGACGACCGCGGTGCTCTCGCTCCTCCACCACGGCGACGAGGTTGTGGCCGCGGCCGACCTCTACGGGGGCACGTATCGCCTGCTCGAGCGCGTCTTCCGTCCCCAAGGCGTCATCACGCGCTACACCGAGGACCTCAGTCCGGAAGGCTTCGCCGCGCTCATGGGCCCGCGGACCGAGCTGGTCTGGATCGAAACCCCGACCAACCCCCTGCTCCGGATTCTTGATATCGCGGCCATCGCCGAGCTGGCGCACCGCCACAGGGCGATCCTCGCGGTGGACAGCACGTTTGCTTCTCCTTATCTACAACAGCCGCTCTCGCTGGGCGCAGATATCGTCGTCCACTCCACGACGAAGTACCTGGGCGGCCACTCCGACCTGATCGGCGGCGCCGTGGTCGGCCACGCGAACAGCTCGAGCCGGTCAAGTTTTACCAGAACGCGGCCGGCGGCGTCCCCGGACCCTTCGACGCCTGGCTGGCGCTGCGGGGTATCAAAACCCTGGGCGTGCGGATGGACCGCCATTGCACGAATGCTCAGGCTCTGGCGTCCTGGCTGGCCGGGCAGCCTCAAATCGAGAAGGTTTACTATCCCGGCCTTCCGGACGCTCCCGGTCACGCGCTTGCCAGCCGGCAGATGAGAGCTTTCGGCGGCATGATCAGTCTCCGGCTCCGTGGAGGTGCGGAGGCGGCCCACCATCTGCTCACTCATACACGGCTCTTCAGTCTCGCCGAGAGCCTGGGCGGCGTCGAGTCGCTCATCTGCCATCCCGCGACCATGACCCATGCCAGCATCCCGGCCGAGATCCGCATCGCCCGAGGCGTGGACGACGGTCTCGTCCGTCTGAGCGTGGGAATCGAGGACGAGAGCGACCTGCGGGAGGACCTGCGGCAGGCTCTGGGCTCGCTGTAGGACGCACTCCCNTTTCCGGACGGTTATCTTGAAATCTGATGCCCTTGAAATCAGGGAAGAGCGAACACAGACTGGCAGTTGGCAGTCGATCGGCATGACCAGAGGACAGCCGCCAATGACACATGCAGGGCAATGGGGATCCGAGGCAAAGCCGGAGGGCCCCGATCCGTCTTCCGTACCAGGCGTCGTTGACGAGATCGAGGTCCGCGGGCACATCGTCGATTCACTCTTGCTGCCCAAGATCCTGGACCGCATTCTCCAGATGGGTGGCAGCTTCGAGATCCACGAGTGCAAGATCGGAGTCCGCCGATCCGACCCGAGCTATGCCCGGATCGGGATCCGGGCCGATAGCTCCGAGGCAATCGACGCGATCCTCGGAGACCTGGTCGAGCATGGCGCTTCGCCGGTGCATGCCGAGGATGCCCGAACCGTCCCCGCCGACATCCCCGGCGCCTTTCCCGACGCCTTCTACAGCACGACCAACCAGCGCACCCAGGTCCGCTTCAAGGGTCGCTGGATCGACATCCAGGACCAGGAGATGGACTGCGGTATCGCCCTGGACCCCGCGTCCGGAGTCGCCCGGTGCGTGCCGATGATCCGGGTGACGCTCGGCATGCCGATCGTGGTCGGCCATGCGGGCGTGCGGGTGCTCCCCGTCGAGCGGCCACGCGAGTCAACGCTCTTCGGCTTCATGAGTTCCTCGGTCTCCAGCGAGAAGCCCAGGTCGGTCAGCCTGAAGAGCGTGGCCGAGGCCATCCGGGCAACCCGCGCCGCCGGCAAGAAGGTGCTCATGGTGGGCGGACCGGCGATCGTGCATACCGGCTCGGTTTCTCATGTCGCCAAGCTGATTCGCGATGGCTGGATCCAGACGGTGTTCGCTGGCAACGCCCTGGCCACGCACGATGTCGAGCAAGCCCTCTTCGGCACCAGCCTGGGCGTCTCGATCGAGCGCGGTGAGCCCATCGAGCACGGTCATGAGCACCACCTGCGCGCCATCAACTCCATCCGCCGGGCGGGCGGTCTGGCGCGGGCGATCGAGACGGGCTTGCTCACCTCCGGAATCATGTACGAATGCATCAAACACAAGGTCGATCTCGTCCTGGCCGGGTCGATCCGCGACGACGGCCCGCTGCCCGAGGTCATCACTGACACGCTCCTGGCACAGGACCGGATGCGCCAGGCGATCCGCGACGTCGGCTTCGCGCTCTTGATCGCCACCGCACTGCACTCGATCGCCACCGGCAACCTGCTGCCGGCATGGGTCAAGGTGGTCTGCGTCGACATCAACCCGGCGACCGTGACCAAGCTGAGCGACAGGGGAACATTCCAGACCATCGGCCTGGTCACCGATGTCGAGCCCTTTGTGCGCTCCCTGGCCGTGGAGTTGAGCTCGACCTCTGCGCCGGCAGGGAAATAGCGGAGGCACCGGTCATCGTCATGGAGTCATCGACCACTGCACGGATCTTGATGTGCCCTCCCGATTACTTCGGCATCGAGTACGAGATCAACCCCTGGATGAACATCCACCAGGGCACCGACCAAGAGCTCGCGCGTCGGCAGTGGCAGCGGCTCTCTCAGACCCTGTGCGACCTGGACGCGGCGATCGACCTGCTCGAGCCGGTTGCCGGGCTGCCAGACCTGGTATTCACGGCCAACGCCGGGCTGGTTTTCCACGACGTGTTTCTACCCGCGCGGTTCCGGTTCGGCGTCCGTCAGGGGGAGACTCCCCATTTCGAGAAGTGGGCTCGGGACCGCGGCTTTACACTCGTGCCGCTACCGGAAAGCATGAACTTCGAGGGCGCGGGGGACGCCCTCTTCTGCGGTGACACGCTGTTCGCCGGTTATCGCTTTCGCAGCGACGTCCGCGGCCATCAATGGGTCGGAGAGCGGCTGGGCGTGCCGGTGCTGCCCCTGGAGCTCGTGGACCCGCGGTTTTATCATCTGGACACTTGCTTCTGTCCTGTCGCTCCCGGTGTGGCCATCTATTACCCTGGCGCCTTCGACGAGTACGGCCGTTCGGTCCTGAAGGACCGCATCGATCGCCTCGTCGAGGTATCGGCCGAAGAGGCCGTCTCATTTAGTTGCAATGCCGTCGTGGTCGGCCGCTCGNTCGTCCTCAATGAAGGGGCGCCCAAGCTCGCGGCCGCGCTGGAAACGCTTGGCTTCAACGTACAGCCGCTCGAGTTTTCCGAGTTCATCAAGTCCGGCGGCAGCGCCAAGTGCCTGACCCTGCGAATCGACGGCGAGGAAGCGGCAGGCTGGAAGCATGCCGGGCAAATCTCCTCATGTTGATTGGTCACCCATGCGCCGCATCTTCGATATCTCACCCCCGATTTCGGAAGCACTGGCCGTCTGGCCGGGAGACACGCCGCTGCGCCGAGAGGTCCTGCTCGACATGAACCGGGGCGACAACATCACGCTTTCTTGCTTGCACGGGACGCCCCACTTGGGCGCGCATGCCGATGGGCCCAATCATTACGGCAGAGGCGCCCGGGGCATCGACGCCCGGCCGCTTGACGACTTTCTGGGACCCTGCCAGTTGAACGCATCGAACCGAGATCAAAGAGAGCTGGACTCGATGACCGGCCCAGAGCAAGTGCAACTTCGCTGGCGCAACGTGGCTCGCTGGGCCTGGCCGTTCGTGATCGTGTCGCTGCTGGTCGCGGGGCTCTTTGCCGCCGACGCATGGCTGCCCTTGTTCCCCCGGGAACCCGGCCGAAGGTTGACCGAACTATTCCTGCGGTCGCTGCTGATCGCTTACATGAGCGTCGTGGTGCTGATTCCCCTTGTGCTGGCCGTCTCGGTCTGGTTGCTGATCCGGGCCCGCCGCCGCGGCAAGCGCAGGCCGTGGCTTGCTCGCCTGGTCCTGGCTTGCGGCTCGGCCGGCCTGGCCTTGCTCGGGCTCGAGCTGGCGGCCTCGGCCTGGCTGGCCTGGGTCCATCGGCTGCCACATCTGCCCACCGAGTTTCCTCGCTCCGCGACGGCAAGCGACGAGCTCTCGCTGGTCGTGATCGGCGGATCGAGCGCCATGGGCTACCCTTACAACCCATCGATCTCCATCGGCCAGATCGTCGCCTGGCAGCTCGAGCAAGCCAGGCCAGGCCGGCGGGTAAACCTTGACATCCGGGCCAACCTGGGGAGAAACCTGGAAGACATGCACAAAGAGCTGGCCACGCTGCAACGCCGGCCCGATGCCCTGATCATCTTCTCCGGGCACAACGAATTCCTCTCGCGCTTTGAAACGAACCGCGACGCCGGTTACTCCGAGGCGCCCGCGGGAACCTTTCTGTACGGGCTCTACCAGCTCAGCCTGCACTCGCCGTTCTGCCTCTGGGTTTACGAGACCGTGCGCAAACATCGCCTCGGCGGTCCGCCCCCGGCGCTCAACCATCATCTCCTGATCGACGTGCCCGCGTTCACTCCGTCAGAGCTACTCCAGATCCTCACGGATTTTCGCCGCCGGCTCGAGGCGATCGTCGCCTACTGCGAGCAGATCGGCGCTGTTCCGATCCTGGTCATTCCCGCCTCCAACGAATCCGGCTTCGAGCCCAACCGGACCGTCCTCTCCGCTCGTGTCTCGCAGGCCGAGTGCGCTGAGCTCACCGAGCAATTCCAGCAGGCCCGGGCGACCGAGAAGGACGACCCGGCGCAGAGCCAGACACGTTATCGATCACTGCTCGACCGGCAACCGGACTTTGCCGAGGCCCACTTCCGGCTGGGACGGCTGCTCGAGCAGGGCGGAGCGTTCGAAGAGGCGCGCGAGCACTACATCCAGGCTCGTGATCTTGACGGTTTCCCGGTGCGCTGCCGGAGCGATCTCGCGCAGATCCATCGGGACGTCGCGGCTCGCCACAACAGCATCCTCGTTGATGGCTCCGAGGTCCTCCGCGCCAGGAGCCGGCATGGAATCCTCGACGATGAGCTCTTCCACGACGCCCACCATCCCAGCCTGGCGAGCCATCTGAACCTGGCGCAGGCGGTCCTCGACCAGCTTCACCAGCGGCGATTCCTTGGCCTGGGCGGCGAGGGAGCCCCTGCTCCGATCATCGACCCGGCGGAATGCGCCTCCCGTTTTCAGATCGATTTCCAGGTCTGGGCCGCAGCCTGTGTAAAGGCGGGCCTGTACTTCAAGCACCTGTCGGCCGCTCGGTACGATTCCGCGGAGCGTGTGGCCAAGCAGCTTCGCTTCGAGCGGGCCGCGTTGCAGATCCGGGAAGGTCTTCGACTCCCCGAACAGGTGGGAATTCCCGGGGTCGGTCTGCCTCCACCTGTCTCCTATCGCTGGGACTGGTGGGCCGAGAGCCCAGGTGCAGCCAGCTCCAGCCCACCGCAGCGACCACGCCGACCGCCACGATCAGCCTTGTCACCGCGCCCCGGAGTCGAGGTCGATCAGCCCTTCCCATCCTTTCCACCGAATCAACCCTCCCCGCGCCTGGACCGTAATCCCCCCCTGTCTTCCTCCACGCCGAGATTCTACCGCAAGCCGACGGTGTTTCACCGTCAAGCGAATGGGCTCGATTGCCGGGTAGAGAGACCAGGCGAGCAGTCCGCGGCGAATTGCAGGGTGGGTCGAGCGCAGCGAGGCCCACCCAATCGGCTCCATTCACACGATTTACTAGTTCAAGCGTAAATGCTCGATGATACTCGAGAAATCATCCGTCCAGACGGCTTCGCTGGAACGAACTTGAGGTGGGGTCCACCTTGAATCGTTCGAGAGCGAGCCAAGGTCGGCACCTCTTGCGGCCATGACCGCCCAGATCGAAGGCTCCTTGCCGCACTGGGCCTCGGCCTGGGAAATGTCCAGATCCCGGCGAACCAGGCATTGCAACCCGGCATCGCGTGCCAGGGCTCCCAGAATGGGGGCCAGATCGATCCACTTGTTGCTGATGTGAAAGGCGAGGATTCCATCTTCCCCAAGCTTCGCGCGATAGAGTTGCAGAGCCTCTCGGGTGAGCAGGTGGGTCGGGATCGCATCCGAGCTGAAGGCGTCCAGGACGATGAGCCCATACGCGTGATCCGGCGCGTCGTTGAGCCGCAGCCGCGCATCGCCCAGGACAACCGCGATTGAGGCCGCTCGACTGTCGTCGAGGAATGTGAAGAAACGACGGTCCCGCGCGATCTTAGCAACGACTGGATCGATCTCAAAAAAAGTCATGTGCTGGCCGGGCTCGCCATAAGCTGCCAGTGTCCCGGCTCCCAGACCCACAAGGGCCACGTCCGATCCCGGGTTTCGCGTGTGCAAGACCTCGAAGACCTGGCCGATCGGCCCAGTGCGGTGGAAGTAGGTCAGCGGCTCGAGGCGCCGGTCCGGGTCGAGGGACTGCTGGCCATGGAGCGTGTGGCCATGGATCAGCCGATTGAAGTTTCCCGAGGCGACGTACGCGACGCGCAGGACTCCGAAGTAATTCCGGTGCTGGTACAGCACCCGGCCGTAGCAACTGGTGTTGGTCCCGGCGACCAGCAAGATCGCGCCCAACCCCAGGCCAAATCGAACCGGGCGATCCTTGAATGCATAGCAGACCAGGCCGGCGAGTCCAAAGGCGAGCTTGGCGTGAAAGTCGTCCTGCGGTGATCCGGAACGGGGTTGCAGGCCCGTGACCAGGCCCCACGTGAGAATCCCGAGGCAGAGCGGAAGGAGCCAATCCAGCGAGCGGCTCCAGAGTTCGCGGGAATCGGTCCGCGTTTTCGGCAATGCGAGACAGGCCAGGACGAGCGCCAGAGGATATTCCGCGATCCGGTCGAAGACCAGCGGGGCGAGGAGAGCGTTGAAAAGGCCGCCCAGCACCCCGCCGCAGGACATCGCCAGGTAGAATGCGGTCAAGTGCTCCTGCGGAGGACGATGCTGCACGAGCTCTCCATGACAGACCATCGCGGCCAGGAAGAAGACCACCAGATGAAGGGGAAGAGAGATCGGCTGCGCCACTGACGAGATACTCAGGACGAGGGCGAGCACGACCGCGGCCATCGGCAATGCCCGGACCATCCACGAATGAGGCAGAATCGGCCGCCGCGCGAAGGTCAGGATGAACGTGAGCAGGTAAATCGCCAGTGGAATGACCCAGAGCAGCGGCATGGCCGCGATATCGGTCGTCAAGTACATCGTCACGCTCAGCATCAGGCTCGTGGGGATGAATGCCAGGACGACCCAGCGCAGCACCTGGCCGATCCGAAGGTGGTGCGGCTCCCGGGTCGGCCCTGAGCTGTCGGGGCCGCCGAGGGCTCCCTCCTGACCCCTCCAGACGACGGTGACGCAGCCCAGCGCCAGCACGACGTAGACTCCGTAACCCACTGTCCAGACCATGCTTTGCTGGCCGAGCCGGAGGTTCGGCTCGACCACCAGCGGGTAGGCCAGCAAGGCGAGCATGCTCCCCAGGTTACTGGCTCCATACAGGAAATAAGGGTCGGACGCGGCGGGATGGCCCGACTGGGTGAACCATCGCTGCAGGAGCGGGGCGGAGGTCGCGACCACAAAGAACGGTAGGGCCACCATCCCGAGCAAAAGCCCGAAGAGCCATCCGGTCGGATTCGCTTCGGGAGACAAGGACCGGGCCGCGTCTGAGGGAATGCCAAAGGGCAAGACGAAGAGGGGAAGCAAGAGCAATCCGGCCTGCACAACCGTCTGCCGGCGCACGCCCAGCCAGGTCGTCGTCGCATGGGCATAGGCGTAACCGGCCAGTAACTCCGCCTGGAAGAATACCATGCAGGTGCTCCAGACCGCTGGCGAGCCGCCGAGCAGGGGGAGGACCATCTTGGCGATCATCGGCTGGACGCAGAACAGGAGGAAGGCGCTGAGGAACAGGGTGAGGAGAAACAGCAAGAGCACGGGTGTTCTTCGCATGGCGGTCAATCACGCCTCCGTGATCGTGGCTCGAAGTGCTCGGGCACCCTCTTCAAAGAGTGTCCCCGATGCCTGGCGCGGTTCGATGATGCTTGGAGGGATCTCTCAACCTTAGTTCACACTCAGGCTGCTGGCCACACGGTCAGTGGTTCACTGAACAGCGACTTCCGGTTTTCGCGCCGGCCTGCCCCTGTTGACCCTGGCTCTGGCGCGTCTGGCCGCCGGGACATGGACTTCGAAAGGTCGGGCTGGAGGCGGGGCGTGGTTTTCCCGATAGATTGAAGAGGAGGACCGTCGCATGATGGCTTGCGCCTACGGTCCGGTTCGGGGCCGACCATGGAAACAGGCGTGAACCCTGATCGCATCGCCGCCTGGCGGTGGGTCGCGTCGATTTTGATCTACCCGGTCACGATCCTGCCCGGCCTGAACGCCGCGATTCTACTGATCTCCAGCGTCTGTGTCGGGCTCGATTCCTGGAGCTTGGAGGGTGCGTTGACCAACATGTCGCTGGGTTTTCCCGCAGTGGCCGGAATCGCCGCACTCTGGTTCTCGACACTCACGCCCGTCCGCTCGATTGTGCGTAGCCGCTGGCGCTTCTTGCTCGTCACGACGGGCCTGATGATGGGTTTACTGATGGAGGGCCTGTTCTTGAAGGCGGGCATCCAGAACCAGGCCATACGTCTGCCCAGGTCCGGCTTTCTCGAACTCTGGGTCTTCGGAGGTCCCCTGCTGGCAGGCTGCGTCAACCTCACACTGCTGATCTGGGCCAGATATCAGATGAACAGGCGGGTAGTTCCGGTCCCGGTCCATGCCGTCCCGCCTCATCATCTGGCGGCACAGCGGATCTTGCGGCCTGTGCGACTCGAGCCATACCGGCCGCCAGCGCCCACGCGCTGGTGGATACCGTCCGAGAGATTCGACCACCGCGTGGATCGCATGTGATCGCGAGGGCCAGGGTCATTCGATCCCATACTTCCGCAGCTTCTGCCGTAGCGTCGCGCGATGGATGCCGATCTGCAAGGCGGCGCTGGCGCGGTTGCCCTGGTTCCGGCGGAGGAGTGACTGAAGCAAGGGCGGCTCGACCAGGGCGAGGAAGCGGTCGTAGAGGGTAGAGTCGGCCGTCTCCGCCTGGTCGGGCTGGCGAAGTTCGCTCTCGATCCAGCGGGTGATCAGGTTCTGGATTTCCTCTCGATCCGTGCCGAGGGAAGCCGGCCTGGGTTGCGGATCGGCCGGTGGGGGTAGGTGCTCGGGGTGGATTTCCCGGCCGCGGGCGACGATCGCCGCGCGTTCGATGGCGTTGCGCAGCTCGCGAACGTTGCCCGGCCAGGGACGCGACATCAGGTCGCTCACGACGTCCTCGCGCAGCGCGACCTGTCCGCCGGGAGGTAAGTTCAAGAGGTTCAGGAAGTGGCTGGCGAGCGCTGGGATGTCCGCGCGGCGGTCGCGCAGCGGAGGGACCCGGATCGGGAAGACGCTGAGGCGAAAGAACAGATCTTCGCGGAACTCACCGGCGGCCATCAGCTCGCCCAGCGGACGATTGGTCGCGGCCAGGAAGCGAACGTCGATCGGCCGGGGGCGAGCATCCCCGACCGGGGTCACCTCGCGGTGCTCGATGGCACGCAGCAGCTTGACCTGCACCGCGGGCGGGACGTCGCCGATCTCGTCCAGCAGCACCGTGCCGCCGCCAGCGAGCTCGAGCAGCCCCTTGCGATCCTGGACCGCCCCGGTGAACGAGCCGCGCAGATGCCCGAACAGCTCGCGCTCGATCAGCCCGGCGCTGAGTGCCGCCAGGCAGACAGGCAGGAACGTGCGGTCCCGCCGGGCGCTGTGGCGATGGATGGCGCGGGCCACCAGCTCCTTGCCCGTCCCGCTCTCGCCGGTGATCAGTACGGGAACGTCGGTCGGCGCCACCAGGGCGATCTGCTTGAACAGCTCTTGCATGGGTGGTGAATGACCGATCAGGACGGAGTGATCGACACCCTTTGGTTCAGGTTCACCCGGAGAGCTCTTACCTTCCGCACCCTGTCGGCCGCGGCGAGCGTCCAGGGCGCGGGCGATCACGGACGCGGCCTGGTCGAGGTCAAACGGCTTGACCAGGTAGTCAAAGGCGCCGCCTTCCATCGCCCGGACCGCGGTGTCCAGATTGCCAAACGCCGTGATCACGATGATGGGCGCCGACCCGGCGAGCTCGCGAAACTTGCCCAGGGCCGAGAGCCCGTCGATCCCCGGCAGGCGAACGTCCAGAATGACGGCATCGAACGGCCCGCGCCCCGCGAGGTCAAGGCCTTCCTCGGCCGACGACGCCACGTCCACCTCGTGTCCCAGGTCGCCCAGAAACTCCCGCAGCGCCCAGCAGATGCTTGCCTCGTCATCGACGACCAGGACACGGCTCATTGGCTCAGTCCGCCTCACTTTCCCGCGAACCGCCGGGCAGGGTCAGCCGGAACCGGGTGAATGATCCCTCGCGCGCCCAGGAGACGCTTCCATGATGCGCCAGGGCCACATGCCTGGCCAGAGCAAGACCAAGTCCGACGCCCTCCGGTTTACCGGTCACGAACGGCTCGAACAGTGTTTCGCCGAGCTGCGACGGCGGTCCCGGGCCGGTGTCGGTGACCTCGATAACCCGAGTGTGACCGTCGTTCCGCAGCTCGAGCTGCGACGGAGCCGCCCGGCCCGGCGGCTTCGATGGCGTTGAGGGCAAGATTGAGCACCGCGGCGCGGAGGCTGGGCTCATCGGCCAGCGCCGTCGCGGTTGGCGGGCCAGCGCCGACCCGAAAGGCGACATGGGCATGCTCACTGGTCGGCTGAAGCAGAGAGGCGACGTCGTGAAGCAGACGAACCAGGTCGCAGGAGGTATGAGGCCGCTCTTCGAGTCTACTGAGCGTCAAGAGACCCCGAACCTGCTCTTCCATCAGCGTAAGCTGGCGCAGGGCCACCGTCATGCTGGTGTCAGTTCGCGCATCCTCGCAACGTTTCAGATGAAGTTGAATGCTCAGCCGGGCGCCCGTCAGCGCGTTCCGGAGCTGATGAGCCATCCCCGCCGCAAGCTGCGCCAGCATGTGAGTGCGCTCCGACTGGCGGATCGTCTGACTCATCTGCCGAAGCTGGGCGCACATCCGGTTGATTGATCGGGACAGGTCGTCGATCTCGTCGCGCGGCGGCTTCGGGTCCAGCGCCAGCTCGCGGAAGTCGCCCTCGGCGATCCGGGCCACCTGGTGCTCCAGGCGGTGAATTCGCCCACTGATNCGGTGGGCGATCC
>JGI12270J11330_10003543_pt1 | contig 11159 bp, 9 predicted proteins | sample PeaSoiMetSII2010_FD_11330 | JGI IMG/M metagenome (IMG submission 11330)
CTGGTCGTAGCAAAGGCGCCAAAGAGCAAAGCCGCGCGCAAAAAGGCGCCACGCAAGCGCCGGAAAAAGTAAGCGAAACTTTGAGCCGCAGAGGCGCGGAGATCGCTGAGAAAAGATAGCTAAAGAATCTCTTCGATCTCGACGGTTCAGGAACATTTCAGCCTGAGCCCTTCACTCCGGCACACAGAGGAAAACAAGTTTCAAGAAACTTTGCGCGCTCTGCGTTCTCTGCGGTTAAAGCTTTCCTCCGCGCCTCGGCGGTGAACCCGGTTTGACTCCCTGCAACCCCCTGGGCTAGCCTCGTACCTTCGCACAATCCATGCGCATTCAACGTAGTTTCTTGATCCTCTGCACGCTGTGCGCTTTACTCGCCTCGACCGTCGCGGCCGCGCCTCTGCGCCCCACGCACGCTCCGCACGCCATCGTCACCAGCGTCCACGAACTCGCCTCGCGCGCCGGCGTTGAGATGCTGCGCTCTGGTGGCAACGCTATCGACGCCGCCGTCGCCACCGGCTTCGCGCTCGCCGTCGTCCATCCCCAGGCCGGAAACCTCGGCGGAGGCGGCTTCCTTCTTCTCCGCAACGCCACCGGGGAAACTCACTTCATCGACTTCCGCGAAAAAGCGCCCGCCGCCGCCACCGCAAACATGTATCTCGACGCCCAGGGCAACGTCATCCCAGAGTCCAGCAAAGACTCCAGCGTCGTCGGATACAAGTCCATCGGCGTCCCCGGTTCCGTGGCCGGCCTCGTCTACGCGGAAAAACAATACGGCAAGCTATCGATAGAAAAAGTGATGGCTCCCGCCATCAAGTTCGCCCGCGATGGCTTTCCCCTCGCCTACGAGGACACGCAAGCTCTGAAAGACGATGACTACCTCGCCCAGTTTCCCGAATCCAAACGCATTTTTCTGCGCGACGGAAACCACTACCAGCCCGGCGAATTATTCAAGCAGCCCGAACTCGCCCGCACCCTGGAACGCCTCGCCAAGGATCCCGACACGTTCTATCACGGCGCCATGGCCCGCGAACTGGCCGCGGCCATCCGCAAAGGCGGAGGCCTGGTCACCGCCGAAGACCTCGCCGCTTACGAAGTCAAAGAACGCGAGCCCATTCGCGGCTCCTATCGCGGCTACGACATCATCAGCGCTCCGCCGCCATCTTCCGGCGGAGTAGCGCTCGTCGAAATCCTCAATATTCTTGAAGGCTACGACCTCGCGAAATCCGGCAACCGTTCCGCTGACGCCATCCACCTCGAGGCCGAAGCGTTCCGTCGCGCCTTCTATGATCGCGCCGATTTCATGGGCGATCCCGACTTCACCAAGGTTCCCGTCGCGCAGCTCATCGATAAAAAGTACGCCGCCGCATGGCGCGACTCCATCGACCCCAACCACGCCAGCGTGAGCACAGACCTGAAACGCCCGTCGATTTTCAGTGAACTGGAGCGCGTAGCCCAGTTGCGGCCCACACCCATTCGCGAACCCGAAAACACCACCCACTATTCCGTAGTCGATGCCGAAGGCAACGCCGTTTCCGTAACCACCACGCTCAATGACGCCTTCGGTTCCCGCGTCACCGCCGAAGGCCTGGGCTTCCTGCTCAACGACGAAATGGACGACTTCGCCGCCAAACAAGGCGTCCCCAACATCTACGGGCTCATCCAGGGCCCCGCCAACGCCGTTGGCCCGGGCAAGCGCCCGCTCTCCGCCATGACGCCGACCATTGTCCTCAGAAAGGATGCGCTCAAAGAGGGCAAGCTCTTCCTCGTTCTCGGCTCACCCGGCGGTCCCACCATCATCACCACTGTGGCCAACATCCTCATCGGCGTCGTGGATTTCTCGCTCGATATCGAGGAAGCGGTCGACGCGCCCAGGTTTCATCATCAGTGGCTCCCCGATCAGATTCTCGTCGAAGACCGCCTCTCTCCCGATACAATGAATCTTCTGCGGTCCAAAGGACACAAGCTGAACGTCGAGCATTTTTGGGGAGATGGCGAGTGCATTATGATTGACCCCAAAACCGGCGAGCGCCTCGGCGCCAGCGACGGACGCAACAACGGGAAGGCGGTGGGTTACTGATGCTGAGGGCTGTATCGACGTACGTCTATGTAAAGGAACGACTCCATCCGGGCTTGCTTGACGAGTTGGTCAAGGGGGGAACCCAGTCGATCGAAATCTTCGCCGCTCGCCAGCACTTCGATTACGCTAATCGCAAGCAGCATGTCCGCGAAATTGCCGACTGGTTCCGCTCCACCGGCACTCCACTCAATTCCGTCCACGCGCCTCTGTACTCCGACTATGAGTGGGGACGCACCGGCGCGCCGCCCGTCAACATCGCCTCCACCGACCGCGCCGGCCGTATCGATGCCATGGACGAAATCAAACGCGCCCTCGAAATCGCCGAGCACATCCCGTTCCGCTTTCTCGTCCAGCACATCGGCAATCCCAACGAAGCCTTCGACGAAAAGAAATTCGAAGCCGCCATGACCTGCGTCGAGCATCTGCGCGCCTTCGCCAAGCCGCTCGGCGTAAGAGTGCTCGTGGAAAATATTCCCAACGAACTTTCCACTCCCGAGCGCCTCGTCGAGTTCATCAAGACCATGCATTTCGACGACATCGGCGTCTGCTTCGATTGCGGCCACGCGCACATGATGAAGGGCATCCCCGAAGCTTTCGCCACGCTGAAGAACCACATCTGCTCGACCCACGTGCACGACAACAACAAAGACAAAGACTCGCACCTCTGGCCGGGCAACGGATCGATCGATTGGAAACAGACCATGGAATTGCTGCGCGCCGCCCCGCAAAAGCCGCCCCTGTTGCTGGAAATCGACGGCGAAGCAAAGAAGAACCCAGGCGAAGAACTGAGCGCAACCTTCCAAAAGCTGGAAGATTCGTAAAATCTACCTCCAAGGAAACGACACCAACACCTGCTCCAATTGGTTCGACGATTTGCCGCTGCTCGCATGAGCCAACTCTACCCATTCCTGATGTCGCCTGCCTTCGACCCGCGCCCGTGGGGCACGCTCGACCTTTCCGCGATCTATCCAAATCACAAATTCAACGAAAGAATCGGCGAAGCCTGGCTCACCGGCGACAACTGCGTGGTTGCCAATGGTCCGCTGGCGAAACGTTCGCTCGGAGACCTGAGCAAAAAATTCGGCTCTGAACTCGTGGGCACCGCTGCGCCCGACCCACAGCGCTTTCCGTTGCTTCTGAAGTTCCTGTTTCCCGAGGAAAAACTCTCGGTCCAGGTGCACCCCGATGACGCCACCGCTCAGATCTTCGGCGAGCCCTGGGGCAAAACCGAATGCTGGTACGTGGCCCATGCCAAGCCTGGATCGCAAATCGCCCTGGACTTGAAGCCCGGCGTTACTGTGGCTCAATTCGAGCAAGCCATCCATGACAAGCGCGCCGAAGAGTTGCTCAACTGGATCAATGTTTATCAGGGCGAGATGATTTACGTGGCCGGTGGCACGGTGCATACGCTGGGAACCGGAGCCGTCATAGTGGAGACGCAGCAGCAGTCCGACACCACCTATCGTCTCTACGATTACGGACGCCCGCGCCCGCTGCATCTAGAGCAAGGCCTGGGCGCGATCAAAGAGCGCACTGCCTCCGGCAAAGTGATCCGCCCCGCGCCCGTTGCCATCAACGGCGGCAAAAACCGGCGCTCTTCCATGATCGCCGCGCCTTACTTCGCGGTGGACTTGTTCGAATTGAAAGCGCCGCAGGATTTCTCGACCATCGCGTCCGAGAAAGATGAGTCCAGGAAAACTTCTGTGCAAATCCTGGTCGCGGTAGAAGGCTGCGGCGTTGTAGAGGCGCAGGGCCGCGACCCGGTGACGCTGGCCAAGGGCGACGCGGTCGTGGTTCCCGCAGCCCTACAGGGTTTCACGGTGCGTCCGCAGTGGGCGATCGAGTTTTTGAAAGCCTACGTGCCGGGTGGATCCGTGCCTGAGCCCGCGACTCGGCGGTAACCGAAAACCTCTACCACAGCGGGCACAGAGGTTCACAGCGAAGATCAAATTCTTCACACACTTTTCTCCTATGATCCCCTGTGCCCCCTGTGGTGACGCCTTTCGCCGCGCCCCGCGTAAATGTTAGGCTTGCAGCGACCGTGAAGACGAACCCGCACTTCTATCCAGTAATCCTGGCTGGCGGCCGAGGCACGCGTTTCTGGCCGCTAAGCCGGAAGCGTCGCGCCAAGCAATTGCTCGCGCTCGATGGCAAGCAGAGCATGATCCAGCAGACCGTCGCGCGCCTCGCACCCATGGCCGGGCCGAGCCGTTTCTGGATCATCACCAACGACGACCTGCGCCCCGCCATCCTGCGTCAGCTCCCAAAACTTCCTCCGAAGCAGATCATCGCCGAGCCCTGCGGCCGCAACACAGCTCCAGCGATTGGTTTAGCGGCATTTCTTTTGCTTCGTCACGACCCCGATGCAGTGCTCGGTCTGTTTCCCTCCGATCACGTCATCGCCGACCCTGCTCAATATCGCGCCACTCTCAGCCGAGGAATCGAGATCGCCGCCGCGGGAGACAACATCGTTGTGCTCGGCATCCGCCCGACTCGCCCCGAAACCGGCTACGGATACATTGAGTCGGGGGCTCCCGATCATGATGGCGCCCTGCGCGTGCGCCGCTTCACCGAAAAACCGGAGCTCGCCAAAGCCCGGCAGTTTCTCCAGGCGGGCAACTACTTCTGGAACAGCGGCATGTTTCTCTGGCGCGCCGACACACTCGCCAACGCGCTGCGCGAGCATCTTCCGAACACCGCTCCGCTCCTCGAAAAGATTGCCGCCGCCTATGGCACGCGCAAGTTCGCGGACACTTTTCGAAAGCTCTACCCGAAGTGCAAAAACATCGGCATCGACTATGCGGTCCTCGAACCCCGCTCGGCCAAGGGAGAAGCCCAGTCGCGCATCTTCTGTCTGCCCTCCGACTTCGGATGGAACGACCTCGGCTCCTGGACCGCGCTGCACGAGCACCAAGCGGCGCAGGCGAAACCTGGCGACCGAAACCTGGTCTCGGCGTCGGGTAGGTTTGCCCTGAATGCGAAGAATAATTTCGTTCACGCTCCCGGAAAGTTTGTCGCTCTGGTCGGCGTGAGCAACCTGGTGATTGTCGAGACCCAAGACGCGCTGCTCGTCACCACCCTCGACCAGTCACAGGATGTCGGCAAAGTGGTGAAGTATCTGGACGCGAAAAAGCTGAAGAAACATGTGTGAGCGTCGTTCGCTGTTCGCCGCTCGCTGTTCGCAACACCCTTTTTGGATGGTCATCCCAAGTGGAGCGAGGAACCTGCCTTTGCGAACAGCGAGCGGCGAACAGCGAACGACGGACCCCATGACCCAAATCAAATTCGGTACCGACGGCTGGCGCGGCCTCATTGCCGACGACTTCACTTTCGACAACGTGCGGCGGGTCGCGGGCGCCATTGCATCTTACGTCCTCAAGCACGAAGATCCCGCTCGCGGTGTCGTTATCGGCTATGACACGCGCTTCCTGTCGGACCGCGCCGCTCGTGCCGTCGCTCAAGTGATCGCCGACGCGGGCGTTCCCGTGCTGCTTGCTAACGACTACGTGCCCACCCCCGCGGTTTCCTACAACGTCAAAAAGCTGGGCGCGGCGGGCGGCGTCATGGTCACCTCGAGCCACAATCCGTGGAACTGGAATGGCGTGAAGTTCAAAGCCAAGTTTGGAGGCTCGGCCACGCCCGCGATCATGAAGTCCATTGAAGACGAACTGGGCGCCGGCGCCATGCCCACCGGCCGCGCGGCGAAAATCGAAGAAGTTGACCTGAAGCCTGCGTACGTCGAAGCCGTTTCGCAGTTCGCCGATCTCGACCTGATTTGCCGCGCGAATTTCAAGTTTGCCATCGACTCCATGTACGGCTCCGGCCGCGGAGTTCTTCCGAAGATATTTGACGCGCACGGCATCCGCTACGTAGCGATCCGTCAGGAAGTGAACCCGCTATTCCCGGGCATCAATCCCGAACCGATTCTGCCGCACGTGGCGTTGTTGCAGGAAACCGTAGTGCAAGCAAAATGCCACGCCGGTCTGGCAACCGACGGCGATGCCGACCGGATCGGTGCTGTGGCAGAAGATGGGAGCTTCGTCGATTCGCACAAGTGCTTTGCCGTTCTGCTGAACTGGTTGCTGGTATACAAGAAGTGGCCGGGCGATGTGGTGCGCGCTTTCAACACCAGCGGCATGATCGACCGCATCGCCGCCAAGTTTGGGCGCAAGCTGCGCGAGTGCTCGATCGGCTTCAAATACATTGCCGACCTCATGATGGAGCATGAAATTCTGATCGGCGGAGAAGAATCGGGCGGCATCGGATACGGACGCTTTCTCCCAGAACGCGATGGCATTCTCAACGCGCTCCTGCTGGCGAATGTCATGGCGGAAGAAAGGAAGCCGCTCGGTGAATTGGTCGCCGATCTGCAGCGTGAATTCGGCGCGCACTACTACGGCCGGCGCGATCTGCACATTTCCGACGAGATCAAGGACAGCGCCATCCGCCGCGCCGCCGGTCCGCAGACCACCAAGCTCGGCGCATATTCCATCCTGCGCAAGGAGAATCGCGACGGCGTGAAGTTCTTCCTCGACGCTCCCAAGCGCGGCAACGGCGCCGACGCCTGGGTATTGTTTCGGGCCTCCGGTACGGAGAATATGCTGCGCTGCTATGTCGAAGCGTCCACGCCCGAACTGGTTGGAGAAATCCTTGAAACCGGCGAAAGATTCGTGCGGCAGGCTTGACGGCGGATCTTCTCAATCCGTCGTTCTTAATTGAAGGCTCCGAAGCGACGAGCCAAAGGTAAAAAACTGAAGGCTGAGAGCTGACAGCTGAGAGCTAGCGTTTTCCGGCGCTTTCGCGTTCTGCCCAGCCGCCGAACACGATAGGATAGTAACAACACCTCAGCATGATCGACGCCAAGGAAACCACACCCGTTCTCGCCGATTCTTCGGAATCGCGCCGCTACAACCGCACCAAGCGGTGGTTGGGCGTCGCCGATTTCGCGATCGGCCTGGGGTTGCTCATTGTGCTCCTGGCCACGGGCTGGACCGGGACGCTCCGCGATCTGGCGGAACGTGGCGCTTCGCAGAATTACTCGTTCGCCGTTTTCCTTTACGTCCTGATGCTGATGCTGATCAGCAAAGTGCTGGGAACTCCGCTCGAGTACTACGGCTTCCGGATCGAGCACCGCTATAGCCTGTCCAACCAAACACTCCGCTCCTGGCTCTGGGACGAATGCAAGAGCTTTCTGATCGGCTTGGTCATGGCCACGATCGTAGTCGAACTGCTCTACATGCTAATGCGCCAGACCCCGCAACACTGGTGGGTGATCGCATGGGTTGTTTTCCTCGGACTCTTTGTGCTGCTCGCGCAACTCGCGCCGGTTGTGCTTTTTCCAATTTTTTACAAATTCGAGCCGCTGGAAAATGAAGAACTCAAGCGCCGCCTGATCGTCCTGAGCGAACGCGCCGGCACCCGCATTCGCGGCGTCTATAAGTGGCATCTTTCCGAGAAAAGCAAAAAGGCCAACGCCGCGCTGACCGGACTCGGCGCGACCCGCCGCATCATTCTCGCCGACACTTTACTCGACAACTATTCCGACGACGAAATCGAGGCCGTGCTCGCGCACGAACTCGGGCATCACGTTCACCGGCATATTCTGAAGAGTATTTTCGTGCAGGCGGGAATCACGCTCTTCGGCTTTTGGCTGGCCAACGAAGTCCTGCGCTACGCCGTGGAGCGCCGCAATATGTACGAGACCATGCACGATTTCGCCAATCTGCCATTGCTGATCCTGGTCTCGACCGTGCTCTCGTTTTTGCTGATGCCCGCGCTCAACGCCTACTCGCGCTTCAACGAGCGGCAGGCCGACCGCTATTGCTTCGAGTCCGTGGCCAGCGTCGAGCCCTTTATTTCGTCGATGAATAAGTTGGCCGAACAGAATCTCGCTGAAAAAGCGCCGGCCCGCTGGGTCGAGTGGTTGCTCCACTCGCATCCTGCGATCGGAAAGCGAGTCGCCGCCGCCGAAGCCTGGGCGAAGTCGCAGGGGAAATTGGTAATTGAGTAATTTGTAATTTGGTAATTTGAAACCGATCCCATGGCACGCTCGCCGTCTCGGCCTTGATCTGATTTTCAAATTACCAAATTACCCGATTACAAAATTACAAATTCTTCTCCAGAATCTCTTCGACCCGCCGAACATCCTCTTCCGTGTCCACGCCTACGGTGTCGAACGGCGTTTCCCCTACGTAAATCGGAACCCCGTTCTCCAGAAAGCGCAACTGCTCCAGTCGCTCGCTGCGCTCAAGTGAGGACTCCGGCCAGCGCACGAACTTATCCAGCGCGTCCTTGCGATAGCCATAGAACCCAAGATGTTTGTAATATCGCGGACGCACGCCATCGCGATCATGCGGAATTGTAGCCCGCGAAAAATACAGCGCGCGCCCCGCGCTATCCGTCACCACCTTCACCGCGCTCGGATTGTTGATGTCAACCGCCGCGGCCGGCGTCTTCAGCGTCCCCACCTCGACCCCCGCTCCTTGCATCACCGCGATCAAGCTCGCGATATGCTCGGGCCGAGTCAGCGGCTCGTCGCCCTGTACATTCAAATAAACATCTGCCAAAATCGCGTTTGCGATCTCATGGACCCTCTCGGTACCAGACCGATGCGCCTGCGAAGTCATGCGTGCGACAAAGCCTTGCTCTTCGCAGAACCGCATGATTTCATCCGAATCGGTCGCCACAATAACTTGATCGACCGACGAACACCGCCGCACTCCCTGATAGACCCAAGCCAGCAACGCAACGCCCGCAATCTCGCGCAGCATCTTGCGGGGAAGGCGCGTCGAAGCCAGCCGCGCCGGAATCACAGCGATGACTTTCATGCGCCCAGTTTCGCATGTAGCCCGGGCTCAATCAATGCGCTACCCTCGTGAATGGAATCCCCGAAACCGACGTGGGGAGTTCCACATTTGGCTTTGGGGGGCACTGGTTTGCGGGCAGTCGGCTAAAGAGAATCCTGCCCTGATTGCAATTTCAAGTTATCATTTAAGCGAGACTGGCGCTGGCAGGGCCGATTGTGACCTCGGGAACATGACAAATCATTGGGGGGAAGGATGGCCATCAACTTTGTGCAGACACGTGACGGAAGCGACGACTCCATACGCTTGCAGCCAATGGAGCGCCTAAAAGTATATTTGTTCGGGGTAACTGTATTGTTCGCGGCGTTTGGGATGGGTGAGGCCGTCTATCGACTCTTGTTTTCAGAGTTTGACGGCGCCACCGACCGTATTCCGGTTGAGGTGCTGTTTGGTTTGGTATTTGCCTGGCTCGCCACTAAGTTCGGCGGAGGCGTTTACCGACATCGCAAGGAGAGAAGCGCAAGGCTCAACTTCATTTGGGCTCGGAATCACCAAATACGAGGCGCTGTGGAGGGAATCACTACGGTGGCCCACCCCTTGAGAAATCAGCAATCGATCAGAGTGATCCGCGAAGAAGTCGACAGGATTGAGTGGGCGCTCAAGGAGATCTTGCCGGGCTAGCCTTCTCGGGCAAGCTAGCCCCCGGCGCTTCGTTGAAAACCGTCCAACCGAACCTCACTCAGACTCACTGGCTTCGATTTCTCCGAGTCGTGCTTCGTGTCCTTAACGCACCGCCGGTGCGACTTCTGCGCTGGCGTGACTTGTCCGTCACGCGACTCGGTTTGATAGAATCGAACGGGAAACGCCCCAAGAATTTGACCGGTCTGATAGCGACTCAACCGACCTCCGACAGGTCTGCGCTGTGGTAGTTCGCGATAAGAAATGCCAGAGCACGGAGGTCACATCCTAGTAAGTTGTTGTAAGCACACCGTGGCGGTGTAGCTCAGGTGGTTAGAGCGACGGTCTCATAATCCGTAGGTCGTAGGTTCGAGTCCTACCGCCGCCACCAAATTCAACGACAGTAAACAGAGGCGTCTACTGGATTGCAGCAGGGTTCGCGTCTGCCGCTTCCGTTGCCACTTCGTTGCCACTTGCGAAATTGCCTACCTTTGTGCGTACACCATTCCGGAAGCATGATAGGGGGGATCGGAGACAAGGCGAATATATGCAATTAGTGCCTCGATCTCCGTCTTGCGGAGAGTNTAGCCGTACGGCGGCATCAGTGCGGACTTGTTGAGCGCGGGTCCNCCGTGGCTGATGATGGCTGTCAGTTCGGCATCGCTCATTTTGTTGAGTGTGTCGCCCTCGGTAAATGGGTGCGGCTTGGTCTCCAGATTGTCGTAATTGGAAACGCGCTCTGGCGTGGATTCCGGATCGTGGCAGCGAGCGCAATACTTGTTGTCGAGCTGGAATCCCACCTGCTCCTGATATCCCAAGGCAATTTCTTCCATCTTCAATTCGACTGGCTTCTGAGCTTTCGTGGATGTGTGCGCGACAAGTTGATATCGGCCCGCCATGTCGCCGAGAGCGACGTTCGTGCTGAGCTGTCCGCTGGAGTCGGTCAGGCCGCTCGGAGGGTCAAAGCCGACGCCTGCGGGGCCGCTGAACTCGACCAATGCTCCGGTGACAGCCGTCCCTTGTTCGTCGTTGACCTGCACGACCAGGGGCTGAGCAAGGACCATGCCGGTTGCGCCGATCTGCTTGCCTCCACTCGACTCTACCAGGGCGGCGCCGAACCCTGTGGGCTTTAGAGCAGAGGCTGTCCCCGGCTTGCGGGTGCATCCTGCGGTTACGAGAGCGAGGGAGACCACGAAGAGTGTCCGCAAATATCTCTTCATTTCTTCGCCTCCTGCTTGCTGGAGCCCTTTTGCGTCATCAGGAATGCGGTCAGGGCGCGGGCATCCTCGTCGTTCATGTTGCGGTTTGGTTCGATGGTGCCGGGCCGCATGGTCTGCGGTTCCTTCAGCCAGTGGTAAATCCAGGCAGCATTCAGGCGCGAGCCTACTTGCGTTAGCGTTGGTCCGATGTAGCCTTTGTCGACCTTGGTATCGATGATGTGGCAGCCCTGGCAGGCATATTTGGAATAGAAAAGCTGTTTCCCCTGCTCCACCTGAGCGGGCGGATAGCCGCTCAACGGCATCGAGTCGCGATCGAATGCCGGAGCCTGATAAACGGTCATGATGTAGTCCGTCAGTTCCTTCGCGTCGTCATCGGAAAGATTG
>JGI12270J11330_10003548_pt1 | contig 11149 bp, 8 predicted proteins | sample PeaSoiMetSII2010_FD_11330 | JGI IMG/M metagenome (IMG submission 11330)
CCATCGCGGCAAATCGAACAGCGAAATCCACCAGGCCCAGCCCACCGACCCGACGATAAATGCCGCCGCCGCGAGCACGCGGAGAGCGGTGGCGATGGTCAGTCCGGTGCGCAGCAATGGCAGCAACAGCAGCCCCATTCCCGGCGGCCAAGTGCTGATCCAGCTTTGGCTGTTGTGCGACAGCTCGCTCGGGCTCGCCGTCATCACAGTGTTGAAGTTGGGGGAAACCCCGGCGCGATATTGCTGCAGAGCTTTGATCTGCATCGCCGGGTCGTTGTAAACGGTGATGGGTGTGGGCACAGCGAATGCCAGGACGATCCCGCAGCTCAACAGTGCGAGGCTGAGCAGGCGCCTCCGCCCGGCCCTCAGTTCACCCATAGGCCGGCCGAGAGCCGGGGAAACGGGGCTCGCGGGAGTCGAAATCATCACCCGGAAAAAATTGGCGCCTGGTAGTAAACGCCGTGTTCCTGCTGCTACCATAGCGGCACCGGATTCGCCATCGGGCTCATTTCGTGGAACCATTGCTGGACGCAGTTCTCGACCAGGATACGCACCTCCGCTCCCGGCGTGTGCGTTTGCTCAGCGTAGTTTCACCGACCCTCAACGAGATTGAGAACGTCGAGCCCTTGGTGCGCCAGCTCACCGGGGTGCTCGCCGGCCTGCCGCACGAGATCCTCATCGTCGATGATGACTCCCGGGATCAGACCTGGCGGCGCGTCGAGGAGCTCGCCGGCAGCGTCCGCCAGCTTCGCCTCTTGCGCCGCTTCGAGAAACACGGCCTTGGCTTCGCGGTCATGGACGGCTTTGCCGCAGCTTCCGGGGACGCCGTGGCCTGCATCGACAGCGACCTGCAGCACGATCCCGCCATTCTGCCGCGGATGGTCGCTGAGCTGGAGCGCGGCGCTGCCCTGGTTGTCGGCTGCCGCTACATGCCCGGCGGTGGCACCTCCGGCTGGACTCGGCTCCGCCGCTTCCAATCGCTGTGCGCGACACGGCTGGCCCAGGCTGGTTTGGGCACTCCTCTGCGCGACCCGATGTCCGGCTACTTTGCGATGTGGAAGAACGACTTCATGGCGATTCGCGAACGCGTGGACGGCAGCGGGTTCAAGATCCTGCTGGAGATCGCTGCCCACCTGCCGCCTGCGCTGGTGCGGGAAGTGCCGTACTGGTTTCGCCCGCGCCAGCATGGCAGGTCCAAGCTGTCCGGACGTATCGTCCTGCACTACCTGGCGCAACTGTGGCGGCTCCGCAACATTGGAGACCGGGACACGCGCTGAGATAAGGCTCCAACTCACGGGAATTCCCTGCCCTCTCACAAACGATCCAGCACCCTGCGGAAGTACGGCTTCACGAACCGGGCGCCGGCGAACAGACTCCACGACTCGGCCGACCACAAGGCCATTTCCCAGGCGGAGTGGCGCAGGCTGCCCTCGGCTTTCAATACCTCGCAGAGGGATCGCAGGAAGCGCCGTGGCAACGGCACCCGGACTGACTTGGATCGACCGTAGCAAGGAAACCTTGGTCAGCGCAGCGTCTCCCTTAGAACCCGGTATGGGCGGTAGATCGCGGGCATGTGGGCTACTCCGGAAATTAAGAGGTCGAGCTTTGGGGACCTTCCAATGCAGTCGTCCAATGTGCGACGTAAGTCGCACCACTCAGCCCTAGTTACGAAGCCCTCGGCTTCCAGGAGCCGCGAGATTTTTGCGCGAGAGTCGCACGCCAGCGATATCTCAGAGATCCTCAAGAGCTGGGGCATCACTTCGGCCAAGTCGAATCGAGACCTAACCCAATCCGGGGCTGACGCTGCAATCTTACAGCGGAGATCCTCGTTTGATAACAGCAACTCCATCGCGTTACCCAAGTCTCGTGTCGCAGCCGCCACGAGACCCCCACGCATGTGTCCCACAACTTCAACTTGACTGTTATCCTTCGCGGGACGGCTCACAGTAATCACAGGCAAACCACACAGCATCGCCTCGCAAAGAACATAGCCGAAACTTTCACCCTGCTGAGCTACATGGAGGAAACAGTCCATCGTTCCATAGCATGTTCTTAAGCTGCTATCCCCGTGTAGGAACGGAACGGAGATGACGCGCCTCCGAATTTCGCAAGGCAGCGAATTCAAGGTTCGTGCCAGTGACGCGGGCATGCCCACCACAAGCAGGTAAACCTCGGAATGTTTTGCCGCTATCTTTCCGAAGGCGGTCAGCATCGCGGGCGACCATTTCGTGTCGATGGGCTGACCGATCCGCCCAAATACAAACGCGCCTTCCGGCAGGTTGTATGTTTGCCGGGCTGCTAGACGCTGCGCTGGGGTAAGGGGTGCAAACTGGGAACAATCGATGGCATAGGGAAGCACAACACCGACGGCACGGTCCGGGCTGCTGGAAGACCAGCGCGCCCACTTCCATAGGCACCATCGAGACAACTGAAGGCTGACATCGATGAGCCGGCCGACGGGCGACGAATCAAATCTGGCAAATACGTTGGTTTCGATGATTCGCCGACGAGCGCCGTGAAGCCGCTCTAGAATCGCCGTGGATTCCGGGGTAGCAGAATGACGGTGAACGTGAATGATGTCAGGGTTCCAATCCTCCGCCGTTCTTATCGCACGTTCCCAATCGGCTCCCGTTCCAGCAATGAGTACCGGCACTCCAGCCCTCTGGAGAGCTTCTTGCCTTTGACCGCCTCGGTTGGCCAGGACAATTACGTCCACCCCTGCGGCACGGTAACCTGTGCTGTAGTTCTCTGCTGCGCGCTCCGTACCACCAGGACCCAAGTTGGATACAAGTGTCACTATTCGCATATGATCGCTAAGAAACTCCTACTCATCGGCGCTGGATGATTGCCATGCGGTCCGGCCCGCACTGAAAAGCATCACAAAAACCGCCGCGGTGCCGCCAGCGGCATACGCAGCCCCCCGGGAACACGCTGGCTCGTCTCCCGCTGGGCGGCGCTCTTCCCTTCCCGGAAGTACACGTGCAACACCGGCCACAGGACGAACAGAGCGACAACAACGCATTGAAGGATCCCCGCCATGTATTGCGCTAACTGGGATTCAATCGCGAGAAAGCTAGGAATGAGAGCGATCCCAATCGCGTTAAACACCCACCCGGAATCGCGCGCCAGGAAAGCATGCTGGAAGTAGTCAAAGAAGATGCCCAGGGGAATCATGACCAAAAAGGGGCCCCACCAGCCGAAGTTGATGAAGCTCTCGGCCACGGTACCCACGGCGATGGATACCGAGCCCAGGCGCTCCGGGTCGGTTAAGCCGTACGCCACCTGGTAGAACTGATTGGCTTCGTTCACCGAAGGCTTGTCCTCCCAGAGAGCCCGCGGGATGAATGTGACCAGCATGTAGGTGTACAGGCGCCCATGCTGGTAGGGGACAACTTCGGGAGTCAGGTCGATCACATTGGCAGTCTGTTGCAGCAGGGACAAGCGGCCCAGACTCTGGTCGGCCAGGCGGCGCCAGTTGTCGGCATCCGGATTCTCCAGGGTAAGTTCCCAGCTGCGCAGCGACTCGCTGGACCAGAAGGAAATTCTTTGGCTGAGCGTCGAGTCCACCCGCTCCCCCCAGAATGTCTTGCGGAACGCCTCTTTGCCGGCCTGGAAGAAAAGCACGTAAAACAGCACCACGACCACGGCCAGAGCGGGGATCCTGCGTCGCTCATAAAGGTAGGCGACGCTGCAGATAATCATGATGGCCACGCTGCTACCCAGCCAGCCAGAGGCAATTCCCGCCAGGAACCTGCCGATGAGGAAGACCACGATCAGCAGGACTTCCCCGTGGTTCGCCTGGCGGCGCAGCCACTTGCGAAAGAGCATTACGAACAGCGCCATCGGGACGGTGGAGGCCAAGATCATCACAAGTTGGCGCCCGCCGCTGCCGAACAAGTAAGCGCGCGACTGCACCCCGAACGTCAGGGGAAGACTGAGCAGCAAGGCCGTGCGAATGTACGACCAGGTGTTCTCGTGCCGGGGGTGAATGTCGAGTACCCGGGAGGAGGCCAGCCGGTGGCCGATGCCCGTCCACCTTCCAACCCACAGGCAGACCACACCCACCACCGCCAGCAGCATGGCTTGCTCAATCGACTGGTCGGAAAGCTCTCCGCGGGAGGTGTAGGTATAGCGCGCTCCCCAAAAAAGACCCAAAGCATAAAACACCCAGTACATGAAGCTCAGCATAGGGAAGAGAGGCAGGTAGCGCTCCCCCACCGTTCTCCAACTGTAGTAGGGCCCCCAGGCCGCGGTCAGCAGACCCGCCGCCCCCAGGAACTCAAACAGCGTGACCTCATTGAGCCGAGTGAGCCACATCAGGAAGGTCGCAGCCATCGGGGGAAGCACCCACATGAGCACGCTTCCACCCGTGTCTTTGACGATGCGTCTCATCGCGTCCGCCGGTTCACGGTGACCGCCTCCACCGCATCGACGACACCCTGCACCGCGGCGTCGTGAGAATAGGGCCGTAAGCCGGCGCGCCCGCGCTCGCCCATGATGCGCAGGCGTTCCGGACTCCCGGCCAGAGCCATCAGGGTTCTGGACAGGGCCTGGACATCACCCAGTGGGAAGATTGCGCCGGTTCGGCCGTCGCGGACCAGATCGGGGGCACAGCCGACGGCGTCGCTGACTATGGCCGGCCGCGCGCACGACATAGCTTCGTTCACCACCAAACCCCAGGTCTCACGGCCGTCGGACGGGAGCACCAGGCAATCGGCGGCGACGTAGGCGTCTACCATGCGCGACTGGTTCAGGAAGCCGGCGAAGCGAACCGGAAGTTTGCGCTGGCTGACAAACTGCTCGCAGGCGGCGCGTAACGGACCATCGCCCACCATCAGTCCTGCGATCGTCGACTGTTGTTTCGCGGCGGCTTCGATAGCCTGCAGAAAGTCCATGGGCCGCTTCTTCTCGATGAACTTGCCGGCGAAGACAAACACCGTCTGTTGGTCCTGGAGTCCCCACTGCTGCCGCAGCATCAGGCGCCGAGGCTGCGCTTCCTCGGCCGCGCGCTGGAACAAATCATCCTCAATGGCGTGGGGCACGTGGAACACACGCTGCGGACGGGCGCCATAGTGCAGGTAGTAGTCTCGCGAACGAGTGCCCACCGCGAGGCAGGCATCAAACCTGGGGATGAAGGATCGGTACACGGGATATTTCAGGGGCCGCTTCAGGGCGCCGCGCGGGGAAGCCAACTGGGAGTCGCCCCGCGCCATCAGCGGGATCCGCATCCTCCAGCATGCGAAGATGGCTTGCCAGGCGGCCCGGTAGTGCCAGCCGTTGACCAGCACGGCATCAAAGTTTTCTCGCGCCAGCATCCGCGCCATGCCCGGGGCGCGGAGAGCGAAAAAGTTTCCCGGCTTGCCGCTTCCTCCGTTCAGGAAGGTGTAGCGATAACCCTCGAGCAGCGGGATGTCCCAGTCGAATTCGACGCCGAAGCCGGCTTGTGCCTGGTCGGCGGGACTGCCCTGGTAGCAATAGAAAACGCTGAGGTCGAGCTCGGGACGCGCCGCCAGCGCGCGGAACCAGTGGGCGTGGTACTGGATGGGGTGGGTACTGAGGATCGCCAGCCTGCGCCGGGGCACCGAGGTTCCAAGGTTGCCGAGGGTCGATTCCGGCGAAGCGAGCTGCGTCAGGGGGCTCATGGTCAGCTTTTCTGCTCCACGAACTCGATCCAGCGGCTGCGGATACGATCCTCAGAGTACAACTCCTGAAACCGATTCAAGGCTGCCTGACCGCAGGACGACCTGAAGCGCGCGTCGTCCAGGAACCGGCGGATGTTCAAAGCCAGGCATGCTGACGTCTCCTGGTCACAAACTAGCCCGGTAGTCTCATGCAGCACCGTCTCCTGCAATGCGCCGCTCGCGAAACAGACGGTGGGAACGCCCTGAGCCATGGCCTCCACGGGTCCGCGACCGAAGGCTTCGTGGACACGGGAGGGCGGGCTGGGATGGACATAGAGATACGTCATGCGAAGAAAGTCGTGCACGTCGTGACGGTATCCCCAGAGGTGCACCCGCGAATCAAGCCGCGCGGACTCGACGCTACGGCGCAACTCCTGTTCCTGAGGACCGCCACCCAGGACGTGCAGGTGAATATCGGAATAATGGGATGCTAAGGAGCTAAACGCCTCCAGCAGGAGGTCAATACCCTTATGCGGGGATACCTGTCCCACGAAGAGCAGGTTTCTCTTCCCTCCCAGCGCCCGGCGGACCTGGGGATCGGGATCGCACAAGCGCCAAGCCTGCGTTCGTCCCGGACAGATGAAGGTCTTTTTGCGGGCGATGTAGGGATTCGTGCGTACAGTGAAATCGTAGCCGAAGCGGGTTTGATGTACGCAATCGGTCGCCAGCATCGAGACCAGGCGCAGGCGGAGCTGCCAGCTCCGCGGCAGGTCGTGGAACTCGAACACCACGCGTTTCCGGCGCAGGCGGCAGTACAGCGCGCCGAGCACCGCGAAATATCCGTAGCCCGTCGCGGGCAGGTAGAGGGCGTCGCAGTCGAGCGAGCGGCGCAGCACGTCGCGGTTGCCCTTGATCATCGCCATCGCCATCTGCCAGGCCTGGCGCAGCGAGCGCGGGCGGCCGATCTTCGGCCAGTCGGTGCGGTCGCTGAAAAAGGAATGCTCGAGGCCGCGGCGTTCAATCTCCGTCAGCAGGGGTAGCTGCTTGCGATACGTGGTGTAGGAGAGCAGGAAATGCGGTTCCACCTCCGGCCGCAGGAGATCGAATGACTCGATCACCTGCCGTTCCATCCCGTAGAGGAACACGGTGTTGAACACGATGAGAATGCGGACGGGCCGCAACACCTGCCGGCCAGCCGCCTCCACCTGCGGTCGGGGCTCTACACAATCTGGCTTGACGTTTGCTGTTGCCACGGATTCCGGTCCTCGGTCCGGTTAGGCAGGAACGGCGGCAGCTATCTCAAGCCGCGTGCCCGCGCGCTGGAATGCGATCACCTTCTCCACGATCTGGTCCACGTCGATGGTCGACCGCCACCCGAGGAGCTGGCTGATCTTGGCAATGTCGGGCACGCGCCGCGGCATGTCCTCGAAACCTTTTTCGTAGGCCTGGTCGTAGGGCACGTGAACGATCTCGGACGAGCTGCCGGATTTCTCTTTCACCAGCAGCGCGAGCTCGTTGATGGTGATCTCGCGCCCGCCGCCGATGTTGAACACCTCTCCCACCGCGCCAGGATGATCGGAGAGCCCGGCCAGCGCCTTGACCACGTCGCCTACGTAGGTGAAGCAGCGCGACTGGTTACCGTCGCCGTAAACGGTGATGGGACTTCCCTGCACCGCTTGCTTGACGAAGCTGGGGATCACCATGCCGTAACGGCCAGTCTGCCGCGGCCCCACGGTGTTGAACAGGCGCGCCACCACCACCGGCAGCTTCTTCTCGTGCCAATAGGCGATGGCCAGAAATTCGTCGATGGCCTTGGAGCAGGCGTAGCTCCAGCGTCCCTTGGAGGTTGGGCCGAGCACCAGGTCGTGGTCTTCGCGGAAGGGCACGCGCGTGCTCTTGCCGTAGACCTCCGAGGTGGAAGCGATGATCACCTTCTTGCGCTTCTTGTTGGCGTGCTTGAGTACCAGTTCAGTGCCGTGCACGTTGGTCTCGATAGTGTTGACCGGGCTTTCCACGATCAGCTTGACGCCCACCGCGGCGGCCAGGTGGTACACCACATCGCAGCGATCGATCATCTCCGCCAGCAGATGCTCGTTCTCGAGCGAGTCGATCACGTAGTGGAAGCCTTTGCGGCCTTTGAGGTGCTCGATGTTGTCGATGCTGCCGGTCGAGAGATTGTCGAGGATATAGATTTCCTGCCCCTCGCCGAGAAGTTCCTCGGCAAGATGGCAGCCGATGAATCCGGCGCCACCCGTGATCAGTGCTCGAATCGCTGCCATGGAGATCGTCTTTGCTCCTTCTGTTCCCTTTCGGGGTTGTTGTGGACCATCAACTTTCCACCGTTGCCAGGCCGTGCGGGATGGGGCAGAGGGCCGCCGCAGGAACCGCCACCGTGTTCCACACCGCAGTGTTCACCGGTTTGCCGCGCTCGGCGTCGAACAAGGTGTACCCCTGGAGGCACGCCGTGACCGCGGACACATTTTCTTTCGCCACTTCGCAAATGACGACGGGCAGGGATTGGGCGAGCAAGCGCGCCGCGCCGCGCAGCACCGCCAACTCGCCGGTCTCGACGTCGATCTTGAGCACGTTGGGAGGAGCTTGGCCGAGAGAATCCAGCGTGACCACTTCGACCTCGGTCAGGCACCGCGTTCCCCCGCTCTGGCTGCTGCCTTGGCCCAGCAGGAAGTTGGATCCCCGCGCCCGCCTCGCGATGTGCAGTTCGCCCTGGCCACAGTAATCGGCCACGGCAGCGCGGATAACGGAGACGTTGGGAAAAAATGCGGCGGTTCTCTCCAGCAGGTCCGCCAGCCAGGGATCAGGCTCGAAGGCCAGCACCCGGGCGGCGCGATGAGCGGCGGCAAATGTGAACAGCCCCACATTGGCGCCCACGTCCCAGACCACGTCTCCCGGGCGCACCAGATGTTCCGCCAGGTCCAGAAGCACTGGGTCGATCTTCCCCAGGTCGAACCGCCAAAAGCGCAGGCCGCACTCCGGCGATACATACAGGCGCTTGCTTCCGAAGGCCGCGGGCAACCTCCGGCGCAGCACCACACCGCGGCTGGCAATTTCCGCCATGCGGCGTAGTGTGCCCGGACCTGCAGCCGACCTCAGACGCGACAATCTGAAACGGTTCTCCGACATCAGACCCAAGGTGTGGATTTCGTCTGAAACCCGGCGCCGCCGGTGGTCAGAAAAGGAACCACGGTTATCAAGTTCACCCATTTATGGCTGGAACGCCACTCGCAGGCTGGGTCGCGAGCGCCGGTTACAACTGCAGATTGTCTGTGCCCACAGAGTAGCACGGATAAATTCCCCAAACCTAAGCCCATTATTACCACAGATGATTCACCGCTGAACTTCCACGGAGTATGCAAGTGAGGTTCCCTCACTCTCGGCGGGGGAATGCCTCGCCAGCACCTTGTCGAAGACCGCGGCCAGACGGGCGGTCATGGCCCGCGTGGTGTAGGCCTCAAAGGCCTGCCAGCGAGTGCGCGGCTGATAGCCCGGGGCGAGCGCCGCCAGCTCGCGCAAGCGCTGCGCCACCTCGCCGGTTTTTTCCTGCAGCGGGTGTTCGGCGCTGAAGCTGATCACGCTGCCCGCGTGAGCGTTCTCCACGATGCCGATCACGCTGCTGTCGCGGTGGAAGATGGTCAGCAGGGGCTTGCGCGCCAGAATGTATGGGAAAATCTTGGAAGCGGTGTAGTGGGGCTCGGCGGAGCCGATCACCAGCAACGCGTGAGCGTCGGAGAGAAGCTGCAGTGCGTCCAGGTAAGGGACGCGGTGCGGGCGCTCGTCCACCAGATCCTCAACGCCTTCCTCGCGTGCGATGGGCGCGACGCACGGCCGCCCGGTGGAATAGCTGGTGCCAACAAAGTGCAGCCGCAGACGCGCCAGCTCCGGCGCTTCCGCCCGCGCCTTGCGCACGCCCGCAAAAAAGGCGCTGAGCACCGGGCGCATGGCCTCGGTGTAGGCGCCGACGCTGGCAAAGTGCAGGCCGCCGTCGGCTGGATCGAACACCTGGTTGGGCCGGGGATGGCGGCGAATGTATTCCCAATCTCCGGTCTCGCCGCCGTAGGGAATCTCAGTGGTATCGGCTTCGCCCAGCCAAGGGTAGCGCTGCCGTACGAGGTCGGTGGTGCCGCGCGACACGCCCACCACGTGGGCCACGCGGCGGAGCGCATATCGTTCCAGCACGCGCGCCGTGGCGTATGCTGCCCGCCACTTGGGCGGACGCTGTGCGCGCGGCACCGACCAGTAATACTCGCTGGTCCAGGGATCGATGTAATCGATCACGTAAGGAATGCCAAACCGGTCGTGGGCCAGCCTTCCCAGAACCATGGGCATAAAGGCGGGCACGGGAATGAAGACCAAGTCCACTTCCCCGTGGCGGCAGAGATCGCGCAGAACCCGCCAGTGATAGCTCATGCTGCGCGCCCCCAGGTCGCCCAGTCCGACCAGGCGCGTGAGGCTGCGGGGCAGCGCCGGGGTGCGGATGACGCGCACGCCCTCCGGCAGCAGGCGCTCAATCTCAGGGTCGAGCGGGCAGTCGTAATGGCGCGAGTCGGTGGTGATCACCGTCGGCTCCCAGCCGAACTCGCGCAGGTGCGAAACGAAGAAGCGCAGACGCAGCGCCGGCGGTAGGCTGCTGGGAGCGAAGTCGGCGCCAATGAGGGCGACTCGCTTCATGAAGCCGCGCTCCCTCCGGCCAGAACAAGCTCGCGAGACGTCGGCGATGCGAAGAGAGCAAGAAACTTTTCGCGCTCGCGGTCCCAGCAGAATCGCGCGCGGGCGACATTCCATGAGGCGTGCTGGGCGGCGCGCAGCGATTGCCGGTCGCGCACCCATGTCAGCAAGCCCGCGGCCAGCGCCCGAGCGTCACCCGCCGGATACAAGAATCCCGCCGCCGGAATTTGCGACATTACCTGGCGCTGCCCGGGAGTGTCGGTAGCGGCGACGGCCAGGCCGCCCAGCAGATAGCTGAAGAGCTTGTTGGTCACGGTGCGCGAGTAGTTGCCATGGTCCGGGCGCTCCAGGGCCAGGCCGATGTCGAAGGGCTCCATGGCGCGAATCACCTCATCGTGCTCGAGCGACGGCAGAAAGAACAGCCGTGGACGCTCGCCGCCAGCCAACTTTTCCAACCTCTCGCGGTAACCCTCAGAAGGATTCCCACGCAAGTGCAACTCGACCTCGCCGGGCAGATGGGCCAGCGCCGCGACCGCGTCTTCCAGTCCGCGTCCCGGGCCGATGGTCTGGCCGAACCAGTGCAGACGCAGGAGTGCGGCAGCCTGGCGCTCACCGGGAGCATGCATGCCCTCGGCCAACTCCAGCGGAAAAACGTTATAGAGGACCACGGGTGGAGAGAGGTGGTGGTCGCGCGCCAGTTGTTCGGCCATGAGTGGCGAGGCCGCGGAAACATAGGCACAGCGCGGCAGATACTCGGCCTCGATCACCCGCAGGAGGGCGCCGGGTTCGCCGGGAGCGTGCGCCAGCAGATCTTCGCAATCGAAGCCCAGGCGCGCATTCCAGCG
>JGI12270J11330_10003550_pt1 | contig 11148 bp, 11 predicted proteins | sample PeaSoiMetSII2010_FD_11330 | JGI IMG/M metagenome (IMG submission 11330)
ATTTTGTGGTGTCTCCTGCTGTTTTTTTGCTGGCCGCTCGCGCTCTTGGCGCTCGTGCTGTATCCGTTGATTTGGCTGTTGTTGCTGCCTTTCCGGATTGTAGGGATTGCAGTGGATGGAGTGTTTGAACTCCTGCGTGCCATTCTCTTCCTGCCGGCGCGCGTGCTGCGCGGTCCTCGGGCGATTTGAAGCCAAGCGAAAATGCGTAGCGTTACTTCCGGGTAACTATCTGGATTTCCGTGAAATATGAACAAAATGTGACAATTAGCGGGATTGAAACAGAGTCCCCCGAACTAGTGGCCTGTTGTGGAAAAGATTGTGGAAACTTGCAGCCAGCCTCTGGAGACGACCGCAGCACAAAACGCGGTCCAGGAAAGGGGCTAACACAGACGTCTCCGTAAGTTATAGATTATGGATGCTTTATATCTACCAGTTCTTCTTTGAGGAGATTTCCCGGCTGCTTTTCCGGCAAAGAGCGATCCGCGACTTTTGCACAGCTTTGCAGCAGGGGTGTTACGAAAGAGTATCCGGCTGCGGCCTGGCAGCGCCCGGTGCATAGTAACCCCGAAGTACAGCCCGGGTTGGGCCACCGCGACAACCTTCCAGCGTTGACGCTTTCCAGAGTGAAGTCTATAGTGAGCCGAGTGGTGAGAAGCGTTGCCGCACCGGCGGCGTCCGCCACCGTGGCCCTATGAACCTCCCGAACTCCTTGACCGTCCTGCGGATATTCTTCGTTCCGCTGCTGATTGTGGTCCTGCTGACGCGAACTCCCAACGTGGAACTGTGGGGTTTCCCCATGCATTTTGAGTTCTGGGGCGTTCTGATCCTGCTGGTTGCGGCGGCCACGGACTGGGCCGATGGATATTTTGCGCGGCGCCGTTCACAAGTGACGACACTCGGGATTCTGCTGGATCCCATCGCGGACAAGTTGCTGATCACCGCGGCGTTCATCGCTCTGGTGGATATGCACTTGGCGAAAGCGTGGATGGTGGTGATCATCATCGGGCGGGAATTCACCATCATGGGTTTGCGGAATATCGCCACGGCGGAAGGATTCAATATCGCAGCTTCCACCTTGGGCAAGACCAAGATGGTATTGCAAGTGTGTGCGGCCGCGGTTTTGATAGCGGGAGTCCGGCATCCCTCGTTAAAGCCGCTGGGGCTGGTGCTGCTGTGGCTGGTAGTGATCAGCGCGCTGGTTTCCGCGGGGCAGTATTTCCTGAAGTTTTGGAGCCAGCTGGACGACCGCATCAAGCAGAGGCGGAAGCTCAGCCTGACGGAAACACGGAAGAATTCGCAGGATGCCGTGCCTCTCTGAAGCCGACCGAACGACCATCCTGGATTTGGCGCGCCAGGCAATCAGGGAAGCTGTCTGCCACGGGCGCTTAGTTCATCCCATCCCGGATGGGGGTATTTTGGAACGGCGTTGCGGTGTGTTCGTTTCTCTCCATATAAAGGGAAAGCTGAGGGGTTGCATCGGAGTGATTGACGGCCGCGATCAACTGGGCGAGAGCATTGTGCGCTGTGCGGCGGGGGCGGCGCTGGAAGATCCGCGCTTCACGCGGATGCAGCCGGAAGAAGTTGGAGATGTCGAGATCGAAGTGTCGCTGATGACCCCGCTGGAGTTGACACGGCCCGAAGATGTTGAGATTGGAACTCACGGCCTGATGGTGGAGCAGGGCGGGCGCCGCGGATTGCTGCTGCCGCAAGTGGCTTTGGAGCACCATCTGGACCGCGAGCGTTTCCTGGAAGAAACCTGCTGGAAGGCCGGTTTGGCGCGGGATGCCTGGAAGAACCCGGACACGAAGATCTATGGTTTTCGCTGCGAGATTGTTTCCGCAAACGAGTAGCCAATTTCAAAAGAAGAAGCCCGCGGCGCGGAGGCGACACGGGCTCCCTGAAAACGGAACAGGCGGAAGAGGAATTACTCGAGTTCGACGTAATCGCCGGCGAAGATGGCACCACTGGTGTAAGTAACGAACATGGTTGACGCGTTGTGGTCCACTCTGATCACAATGCCCTCGCCGAGCACTTCGCGGGGCAGATCGTTCCACTCGTATTTTTGCGGGGTACTGCCAAAGCCGAACAGCTTGTATTGAAAGTCCGCCACATTGGGAGGCGTTTCCGAGCGCGAGCCCTGATAGCGGAAAATGCGGAAATAGTCCCCAACCCTGACGCCCTGATTGGTGCCGAGGTTGACAAAAACGATGGAATTCTGTCCATAGGTCTGCGAAAAATCCTGACCAATGACCAGCATGCCGACAGACTTGCCGCTGACAGGCGCAAAATGATCGAACTTGTCGGCGGGCTTGTATGGCGGCGAGGGGCGTTCCTCCATGGGCCTGAGGATGTCGCCGCGCTGAATGTAACTGCATGTGAAGGTAACCTGCGCGGTAGAAACATTGGGTTGCACGTTGACGACCACGAGTTGTCCGGTATCCGAGTACATGGTGCCCATGGCCTTCAAGAGCTTGTCCTGCCACTTGAACCATTTCGCGTCCACGGGATCCGATACTGGCCGAACGGCATAGAAGCGGTCCCCGACGCGCACGCCCTGATTGGTGCCTTTGTTGATGTAAACGAAATCACGGTCGGCAAAAACGTTCTTGATAAGGGACTGCTCTCCGGAAATCAAACGCGTCTCATCCTGCATTCTGTCGCCGGAGAAAAAGCCGGCACAGTAGGACGCCGAGAAATCAGGCGAGGTCTGGGCACCGACCGCTTGCGTGGAAGAGACGACCTTGCTGGCCGGATTGCCTTGCGCCGAAGCGCCAGCGGCCGCCAAGAGAATACCGAGACACATCGTTGCTGCGTTTGCGCGCATCATCATCGTACTCCTTCAACTCACGCCAGAAAGGGCCGTGCGGGGACTTGCACCTTTGAAGCTAACAAGTGCATCAGGCCACGTCAACAAAATGGGTGGGGATGCTTTACACTTTAGCAAAGGCGTGCTACAAGCCCTGTTTTCATGGGATTGGGGGTAGTTAGCACACATGAGGCCGTTTGGAAACGGAGCGGGACGCATTTGCGGAGTGGCCGCGGCCGCAACCGCCCTGGAATTGAGGGTACTGCTCCGGCAGGCGCTCCGCTACACCCGGACCGTGGAACTGCGTCTCGACTGGCTGCGGAGCGACCAAGAGCGCGAGAAATTCTTGAGTTGGCTGAAGGGATCCCGTCCGAAAGGCCCCGTCTTGGTGGCGACCTGCCGGCGGCGCATTGCTGGAGGGGAATTCGCCGGCGACGCCGGCGCGGAATTGTACTGGCTGATGAAGGCAGCGCAGGCGGGCTTCCAGTGGTGCGATCTGGAAGTGGAAACGCTACGGGAACTCCCGGGAAAGTCCGTGAAAGGATACGCCATACCGCCGAAGGTGATGCTCTCGATGCACGATTTCCGGCGGACGCCGAAACTTCCCAGGAGGTTGAGCATGACGCCCCACGGAGGCGTGGACGCAATCAAGATGGCCGCGATGTCCCGGACAATTGGGGACAGTGTGAGAATGCTGAAAGTGCTGCGGCATTCTCGCCAGGTGATTGCCGTGCCGATGGGAGAGATCGGATTGCCCGCCAGGCTGCTAGCCCTGCGCGAGGGGAGTGCGCTGGCCTATGCGCCGGTGGCGGCGGTCACAGCGCCGGGACAAGTGCTCCTGCGTGATTTCAAGGAGCTGTACCGCGCGCACAAGATCGCACGCAAGACGCGCGTGTACGGAGTAATCGGGAATCCCATCGGGCACTCGATGTCGCCCTTGCTGCACAACACGGGCTATGTTGCAGCGAAGAAAGACGCAGTGCTCCTGCCGTTCCTGGTGGAACACCTGGAGGATTTTCTAAATGCCGCGAGGGATTTGGGGGTGGCAGGGTTCGGCGTAACGGTGCCGCACAAAGAGGCGGTTTTCCGGCGACTGGATGATTGCGAAGCGCTGGCGCAGCGGATTGGCGCGGTGAACACGGTGACGGTGCGGCGCGACGGGTCGCTCTATGGAAACAATACCGATTATCTGGGGGTGCTGCGCGCGCTGGAGAGGAAACTGCGGCTTCGGGGCAGCCGCGTGCTCATTTTTGGGGCAGGCGGCTCGGCACGGGCCGCGGCTTTTGCGCTGGCCCATGCCGGGGCGGAGGTTTTTGTTTGTGCGCGGCGGGAAGCGGCGGCAAGGGCGTTGGCGCACGCAGTTGGCGGCCAAGCGGTGCGGCGCGGCGTGTTGAGCAAGGAGCACTTTGACGCCATTTTGAATGCGACGCCCGTGGGGATGCATGAGCAGGCTGGGATTTCGCCCCTGAGGGCCGGCGAGTTACACTGTTCTGTCGTGATGGACTTCATCTACAGCCCAGTGCGGACGAAGTTGCTTCAGATCGCGGCGGCGAAAGGGATTCGCACGGTGTCCGGCGTGGAAATGTTCCTGGCTCAAGGGATCGCGCAATGGGAATTGTGGATGGAAAGCCGTGCGCCGGAAGCCGCCATGCGCCGCGCGGTGTTGCGGGCGCTGCAAGTGAGCAAGCAAAAGCGCTGGTGATGCGGTCCAAAGAAAAGCCGGCCTTACGCAGGCCGTTCTTTGCCTTCGACTTTCAAGCCTAAAACTGGAATAGTGATTGCAAAGCTATGATTCAGCCTTCTTTTCAAGAGTTTCAACGCCTCGCCAAACGCGGGAACCTTATCCCGGCCTATGACGTTTTCTCCGCGGACCTGCTGACGCCGGTGAGCGCCTATTTGCGCGTGGCGCAGGGGGCGAGATATTCCTTTTTGCTGGAGAGTGTGGAAGGTGGCGAGAAAATCGCACGGTATACCTTTGCGGGCGCCAATCCCGAAGAGGTGTTTCGTTACGCCGGCGGGGCATGCGTGCTGGAGAGCCGCGAACGCATTATCTGGGAAGAACGCGAACCTATTTCGTTTTTGCGGGAACACATGGCGCGGTTCCAGCCCGTGCGTTTGCCGGGTTTGCCGCCGCTCGTGGCTGGAGCGATCGGGTATTTCAGTTACGACATGGTGAGGCTCATCGAGCGGCTCCCCAAGCGATTGCGCGACGACATCGGCTTGTACGATGCCATGCTGATGTTCTATCGCGGGCTCATCGCGTTCGACCATGTGCAGCACCGCATGTGGATTGTGCGCAACGTTTACACCGAGGGGCCGGGGACTCTGCGGGCGAAGTACAACAAAACGGTGAAGGAGATCCGGAGAACCCGGCAGATGCTGGAAGAGCCGGTGGCCGGAGAGCGGCCCGCAAAGAAGAAGGCCGCGAAATCACGGGCGCCGCAGGTCACCTCGAATTTCAGGCCGAAGGAGTACCTGGAGGCGGTGAGGAAGGCAAAAAAGTACATTCGCGAGGGCGATATTTTCCAGGTGGTGCTGAGCCAGCGGTTTTCGGCGAAGACCAAGGCCGCGCCGTTCGACATTTACCGCGAACTGCGGGCGCTGAATCCCTCGCCATACCTTTTTTACCTGCAATTGAACGACGTGCACGTGGTGGGCAGTTCACCGGAAATGCTGGTGAAAGTGCAGGGCCGGGAGGTATTTTACCGGCCGATAGCGGGCACACGGTGGCGGGGCAAGGATGAGGCTGAGGATGTGAGGTTGGAGCGCGAGATGATGGCCAGCGAGAAAGAGCGCGCCGAGCACATCATGTTGGTGGATCTAGGGAGGAACGATCTAGGGCGAGTCTGCGAATACGGTTCGGTGCAGGTGGAAAAACTGATGAGTGTGGAACGTTACTCGCACGTGATGCACCTGGTGTCCAGCTTGCGTGGAACGCTGCGCGAGGATGTGGACTGCTTTGACGCGCTGATGTCGTGCTTTCCGGCGGGGACCGTTTCCGGAGCGCCCAAGGTTCGCGCCATGGAGATTATTGAGGAATTTGAGAAGACGCGGCGAGGCATTTACGGGGGAGGCATTCTGTATATGGATTTTGCCGGGAATCTGGATTCTTGTATCGCGCTGCGAACGATGGTCATCAAGAATGGCGTAGCGCACGTGCAGGCCGGCGGAGGCATCGTCGCCGATTCGACGCCGGACGGAGAGTTTCGCGAGTCTGTGAACAAATCCAAGGCGCTACTGCGTGCCTTGGAGTGCGCGCATGGCGGCGCTGATTCTCCGGGAGTGAGACACAAACCGTGATTCTGCTGCTCGACAACTACGATTCGTTTACCTACAACCTGGCGCAATACCTGGGCGAGCTGGGATGCCAGGTGGAAGTGCACCGCAACGACAGGATTTCCGTGGAACAAATTGCGCGGCGGAAGCCGGAACGGATCGTGATTTCCCCGGGCCCGTGTACGCCGCAGGAGGCGGGCATTTCCGTCGAATTAATTCAGAAGCTGGGCGGGAAGATTCCGATCCTCGGCGTGTGCCTGGGGCACCAGGCGATTGGGGCGGCCTATGGCGCCAAAATCATCCGCGCACCAAAACTGTTTCATGGCAAAACCAGCGAGATCCAGCACGACGGAAAAGGTATCTTCCATAAACTGCCGAATCCTTTTACGGCCACGCGTTACCATTCGCTGATTGTGGAGCGCAAGTCCTTGCCGCGGGATTTGCAGGTCACAGCGGAAACGAGCGACGGGATCATCATGGGCCTCTGCCACAAGCGGCACAAAGTGGCGGGCGTGCAATTCCACCCCGAATCCGTGCTTACACAAGCGGGAAAGCAACTTCTGCGGAATTTCCTGGCGCTTTAGGGAAGTCCGAAGCGTTTCCGAGACTTCGGCACATACCCGTTTAGCTGAAATCCGAAGTCGAGGAGGGATTTCTCCACTCCGGGGCGACAAACGGCGCCGCCCCTCCGGTCGAAATGACGGGTTTTGAGTGTTGGGTGGCGTACAAGAAGTGGAGTTCGGCAAAGTAGGCCTCCTTCTCGGCAAGACTAGTATCTCTTAGGTAACCAACGAAAGACAATAGAACAGAGATATTACAGTCTATATTATATTGAATGATTAGTTAAAATGGCGTATGGTGGCCTCCAGCGGGTTGTCCCTCCGGTTCACCCGGCTTCGGAGGTGCTCCATGTTCTCCCTTCGCCGTGCCCAGGCCCTTCTTCTATGCGCTTCTCTCTGCTTGTATCCGTCCTTGTGTGGCGCGGGTCCCAAGGCTCCCTTGGGGATTTTGACGCTGGCTTATGACGCGCACCTGAACGAGGCGGCCGCCTTTCCCGGACTTTCCGTGTTTGAAGGAGAGGATCTTTCGACGGAACCCGAAGGCCGGGTGGGAGTGCGTGTGGGCCGGGCGACGGTCTGGCTGGCGGGGTCCAGCGGCGCAACGCTGCATGGAATAGACGGTGGCGCCCATGTGGATCTCACCGCCGGAACGGTTTCCTTTGGTTCGCCGGAAAACGCAATCGTGGAAATCCACGCCGACGAAGCGTTTCTGCGTCCGGGAAAAAACCGGCTGACACAGGCGGAGGTCACGATTCTCGGCCCGAGCGTGCTGCAGATTCGCGCCCAGCGAGGGGATCTCGCCTTCAGGTACCGCGAGGAATTTCAGGTGCTGCCGGAAGGCGCGACTTACCGGATCTATCTCGATTCTCCCGCAGAGCCACAGGGTACCGGGGGTTCGGGCGCGCAAAAGTCCCACAGGTTGCGGAAGGTTTCGTATTTCGTAGTGACGGCGGCGGGTGGGGTGCTGGCCGGGTGGGGAATCGACGAACTGAGACGCTCCGGCGGCGGCATGGAAAGCCCTGCTAAGCCTTAGGAGGCATACAACCGCCGGGCCTCATCCTGTTGCTTGGCTTCAATCGTCGCTGTTGGTGTTCACAAAAGTTTTGAGGTCTTGCAATTTGGCGAGAGCCGCGCCGGAATCGATGGCTTGAGCGGCCAACTGCGCGCCGGACCGGAAATCCTCGGCGAGGCCCGCGACGACGAGGGCGGCGGCCGCGTTCACAACAACCACGTCGCGTGGGGCACCGGGCTGGCCCTGGAAAATCCGGCGGATGAGATCGCCGTTCTCGTGAGGAGCTCCGCCACGGAGCGCTTCCACGGGGGCGCGCGCGACGCCAAACGCCTCGGGAGTGACGATAAAGTTCCGGATACGGCCATCGCGCACTTCCGTGATAGAGGTCTCACCAGAGAGCGAAATTTCATCCAGCCCGCGGCCATGAACCACGAAGGCGCGTTGCGCGCCCAATTCCAAGAGAGTTGCGGCTACCAGATCGAGGACTTCCAGGGCAAAAACCCCCAGCACCTGCCTGTCTGCTCCGGCCGGATTTGTGAGTGGCCCCAATAAGTTGAACACAGTGCGCTCTCCGATCTGCTTGCGCGCGGGCACGGCATGGCGAGCGGCCGCATGAGCCACGGGTGCGAACAGGAAACCGATTCCCACCTCGCGGATCGCCTGGCCCGCGCGCCGCATCGGCACTTCAATGCGGATGCCGAGCGCTTCCAGGACGTCGGCGGAGCCGCTACGCGAACTAGTCGAGCGATTCCCATGCTTGGCGACGCGCGCGCCCGCCGCCGCGGCCACGAATGCCGCCGCCGTGGAAATATTGAAACTGCCGCTGGCATCGCCACCCGTGCCGCAAGTGTCGACCAGATTTTCCGGGCGTGTTTCTCCGGCCGCGAAGACGGGCGCGGCGTGGCGGCGCATGGTGCTGGCAAAGCCGGCCAGTTCGGCGACGCTGACTGGGCGCAGGTTTAGAGCAGTCAACAGGCGAACTATCACCGGAGTTTCCAAGCGGCCGGAGAGCAGCTCCTCCATGATGGATTCCGCTTCGGCGCGCGTGAAGGTGACGCCGGCTTCGGCTTTCGCGAGCAATGCCATGCTATGGATCATGTCCTTTTTAAGGGTAATACAGAAGTGGGTCCTCTTCCGATTGGCGATTTTTCGAGATCCGACTGCAAAGTAGCTTAGGAAGTGGCCAGTTCAGTGAGCACACCTGCCCGATTGATGACAAGGGCCAGGGGCTTGCTCCAGGCACGTGCCACGATACCCGCTCCACGAGTCTGCTCAATTTTGAAGTAGATTGCCGGGAACTCATTCACTTGACTTGGCAGTTTTCGGCGACGGTGCCGGCTCACGCCGGCGCACTAGCTTCAATCCTGGATCCAAATCCTTCTTGGGGTCTTGAGTCTCCAATTTCCACAAGCGCGCTTCGTTTGGCCCCGTAAGTTCCATGCGGAACGTGACATTCGGACCGAGTTCAGCGCACCCATGACATTTGTGGTGCTGGACTTCAAACGTTAGAGTTCCACCCTCCACAAGCGGCGCCAAAAGCCGCGTGGGAGTTTCCCCAACCACATGCCACGGCTCTTTGGTGTTACTGCGTTCTTGATAATAGAAAACAAGGGTTCCGCTGATCTTTCCGGCCGTCGCCTCAATTCTGATATTGACTCCCGGGAGGTCATTTATTTTCCCTTCCCAGGTTCCAGCAAAAGAAGAGTTCGGGGAAACTTCTGCGGGAGATTGCGGGACACAAGAACATGCCTCAACTAGAAGCGTGGCACTAGATGCCAGTGCACCGATGAGTGATACCCAGCAAGCTCTCATCCCCCCTCCATTTTTGTTTCGTCCGATACTACCGCGGTTTTGCGACCCGCCGTCAACTCCATGGAATCCGGATAAGCTGAATCAGAGCGATCACCCGACCTTCAAAACGGACAAAGAAAAGGACTGCTTCCTTTCGTCGCGCGCCAGAAGTACGCTAACATTCCAGTTTCGCCTATGCCTTTGGCCTCTTTTCGCGTTGCCCTTCTTCTCAGCCTCGGCCTGCTCTCTGCCGCCGCCGCTCCCCGGACCTTGGGACAACAGGTCGAGGATTCTGCTTATGGCCCCTTGCCAGTCTTCGAGTTTCACAGCGGCTTTTGGGTGAATCTCCATCATTTTCTCTACCACGAAGCAAGGGTGCGCGAAGCCCTCAAAGATCCGCGGGGAACCCCCACCAAGCCTGCCGGGCCGGCCTTGAAGCCCGCACCCGGTTCTCAGCCCACCCTGTCCCCTGCGGAACAGCGCATTTGGGATCAGGCCATCGCCTACTATGTTTCCAGTTACGCCGGCAAAGACCTGCTCGTCAACATCGATTTGATTCTCTTGAAGAACCAGCTCGGCGATTTTGAGGATTGCAACGAACTCACGGGTAGAAAGAAGCCCGCTTGCGACGCCGGGCTCCCTGGCAATATCGGAATTATTCTGGAGGCCGCCGCTCCGATCTATCGCGCGCACTGGTGGGCGGACCACGACCGCGCCAACCGCCGCTGGGTCGTGCGCGTCTCTCCGCTCGTCCGCGAACAGGGCNGGCGTCGGCTTGTCCCAGCGCCTCGCGGACATCTACCAGTCCAAGTGGCCCAAAGAGAAAATTCGCGTGGAAGTCTGCGCGTTTGCGAACTCCGCGGGGGCTTACACCACGCTCGACCCGCTGCGCGTCACCATCGCCAGCACCGATCCCCGCAATCAGGGCCCCGAAGCCCTCGAGGTGCTCTTCCACGAGGCCTCCCACGACATCGCCCGGCCCGTCGAAGCCGCTATCACACGCGAGTGCCGTCAGCGCGACAAGCCCATCCCTCGCGACCTCTGGCATGCCTTGATTTTCTTTACCACTGCCGAAGTGCTCCGTCCCATCATGCAGGAAGCCGAGCAGCAAAATGCGCCGGACGATGATGTCCCCCAGCAGCGGATCACCGCCACTTCCGTGCCCCCGGGCCTTCGCGAAAAACTCTCCCAGCGCGGCTGGGAAGAGTATTCCCGCCTGCTCGCCATCTACTGGCAACCCTATCTGGACGGCAAATCCACTTTCGAGGATGCCATCGCACGCCTCGTCTCCGCCGTCTAGCCGCCATCTCGTGACCAAACCCCGCGCGGGCACCCATCCACCGCAGCAAACAAAAAAAGTCCCCCATTCCGCTTGCCCCGAGCTTCGAGTGGAGCGGTGTCTGCGCAGCGAGGAATCACTCTTTCACTCTTTCACTCTTATCCTCTGCCTCATTTACCTCATTTACCTCCTTTGCCTCCTTCATCCCGCGCCGGGGCTTTCCGTCCAGGTATTTGTCCGTGGCACCTGTCTATGTTAGTCTCTCTTCTGCAACAGTAAGCCCGGCCCTCCTTTGCCTCCTTCATCCCGCGCCGGGGCTTTCCGTCCAGGTATTTGTCCGTGGCACCTGTCTATGTTAGTCTCTCTTCTGCAACAGTAAGCCCGGCCGAAAGTCACGCACGTTTTAACGTCGCTCGACCCACCT
>JGI12270J11330_10003559_pt1 | contig 11131 bp, 8 predicted proteins | sample PeaSoiMetSII2010_FD_11330 | JGI IMG/M metagenome (IMG submission 11330)
GCTGATCGTGCCGTTTTCGAGCACGACGATGCGATCTGCGCGGCGCACGGTCGAGAGCCGATGCGCAATCACAAACACAGTACGCCCACTCATAAGATTTTGCAGCGCCGATTGCACCAGCGACTCCGACTCGCTGTCCAGCGCCGACGTCGCTTCATCGAGAATCAGAATCGGCGCGTTTTTCAGGATCGCCCGCGCAATGGCGATGCGCTGCCGCTCTCCGCCCGAAAGCCGCACCCCGCGCTCCCCGATCATCGTGTGATAGCCTTCCGGAAGCCCGCGAATGAATTCATAAGCCCGCGCCGCCCGCGCCGCCTCTTCCACCTTCCTCTGCGACACATGGGGCTGGCCGTAGGCGATATTGTTTCGCACCGTATCGTTGAACAACACCGTGTCCTGCGTGACAATCCCGATCTGCGATCGCAGCGACTCCAGCGTCACATCCCGCACGTCATGGTCGTCAATCAGAATCCGCCCGCCGCTGACGTCAAAGAAGCGCGGGATCAGGTGCACCAGCGTGCTCTTGCCCGCGCCGCTCGATCCCACCACCGCCAGCACCTCGCCCGCCTTCACTTCTAGATTAATGTCATGCAGCACGACCGGCGAATCCTCGGCGTTCTCATAGGAGAAAGACACGTCCGCAAACCGGATCGCCCGCGCAAACTTTCCCATCCTCTTCGCTCCCGGCTTCTCCCGCACTTCGTCTTCGATATCCATGAAACGGAAAATTTCTGACGAGGCTCCCACCGCCTGCTGGAAATTGTTGTTGAACATCGCGAACTTGCGCACCGGGTCGTACAGCTTGAACACCGCCACAATGAAGGCCAGAAACGTTCCCGCCGTAAAGACGTGCCTGTTGATCGCGTCCCGGCCCATCAGCAGCAGCAGCGCAATGGCAATTGAGCCGAGAATATCCATCAGCGGAGAGCTGATCGCAAAGGCCGCCACCAGCCGAAGATTCGCGCGGAACAGCCGTCGCGCGGCGGCGCGGAAGCGCTCCACCTCCCAGTTCTCCATCCCAAACGCCTTGACGATTCGGTTCCCGGTGATCGTTTCGTGCAGAATGTTCTGAATCTCGGCCAGTTTGTCCTGTCCGCCCCGCGTCGTGCTGCGCACCTGCCGGCCGATCTTCCTCGACGAGTACAAAATCGCGGGAACGAACAGCAACAGCACCCACGCCAGCTTGCCTCCCAGCAGAACCACAACTGCCGCTGTGAAGATAAAAGTAAAAAACTGCTGCAGGAATTCCGCCAGCACGGCCGACATCGCGAACTGTACCTTCTCGACATCGCTGACGATCGTCGAGAGCAAAGTGCCTGTGGTGTGTTTCGAGAAAAACGCAGCCGAACTCCGCAGGATGGCGTTGTACAAATCGTCCCGCAGGTCCGTGATCATCCCAAACCCGGCGTAGTTCACTAGGTAGGTTCCGGCGTAGTCGAAGATCCCTTTCAATACCGTGGCGGCCACTAGCGCAAAGGCCACCACCGTCCATGGATTTTGAAAGTGCGACGGAACCAACTGTTGGAGGTTAAGAAAGCGCTCGGTGCCCGGCAGCTTGAACAACTGGACGGTTCTTCCCTGGGAGCCGGGATTCAATACGCGATCGAAAATCGGGCCGATGAGCAGCACCCGGCCTGCATCCAACAGCCCCACCATCGCCATCAGCGCCACCGAAGCCAGAAACGGCCACCAGTAAGGCAAAACGTAGCGCAACAGGCGGGCCAGTGGACGGGGCTTTGCCGGTGTTCCTTCACTGTTCGCGCCCGCCACTGTAGAGGTTGCCATGCGTGTAAATGCCAATTCTACATGTGATTTCCGGTAGAGACGCGGCTTGCCCCGTCTCTACAGGCGGAAGAATGTCCAGCCGGGCACCTACTTCGGACTGTCCCGATGCACGACCTTTACTTTGTATCCCGCTTTCCGCAGCCGCCTGCTGACATCTTCGGCGATCATCACCGAGCGGTGCTGTCCGCCGGTGCATCCGAAGCTGATGGTCAGGTAGCTTTTTCCCTCGCGAATGTAGTGCGGCAGCAGGTAGACCAGCAGTTCCGAGATGCGGTTAATGAACTCTTGCGTCTGCGGAAACGATCGGATGTATTTGGCGACCCGCGGATGCCGTCCCGTCAGCCCGCGAAACTCCGGCACGAAATGAGGATTAGGCAGAAAACGCACATCGAACACCAGGTCGGCATCGTCTGGCAGGCCGTGTTTATATCCGAAGCTCACGCACGAGACCAGAATCGTCTGCTGGCTCCCCGACTGTTGTTTGAACCGATCGGTCAAGTGCGCCCGCAGTTCATGAACATTAAACTTCGAGGTATCAATCACCAGGTCGGCAATCGCGCGAATCGCCCGCAGATGCCTCCGTTCGGCCCCGAGCGATGCCCGCACGGTCTTGCCTGTCCCCAACGGATGCGGCCGCCGCGTCTCGCTGAAGCGCCGCAGCAACGCGGCATCGCTCGCTTCCAGATAGATCACCCGCGTCGGTATCGTCCGCTTCACCGACTTCAGAATCGCCGGCAGCTTCTCCAGTTGCGAACCCTCGCGAACATCCACCACCAGCGCCGTGCGCGGAATCTCTCCCGACTGCAACGCCAGTTCGGCAAAGCGCGGAATCAGCCCCACCGGTAGATTGTCCACGCAGTAGTACCCGAGATCTTCGAAGGCCTTCAGCGCCGAAGCCTTCCCCGACCCGCTCATGCCGGTAATGATGACCAGTTCCGCCGCGGCGTGCGGCTCGCCCTTACGCCCGCGACCCAGCTTTCCCGCCGCGTGCTTCACCTTCTTGACTTTGCCGCGCAGTGGCATCCACGAAATCTTAGCATTTCAGAGGGAGCGGGGACGGGAAGGAAAAATTAGCCAACTGAGTACTGCGTGACGCGAGGATGCAGTTGGTGAATGGCGGGCCCTGGCAGACGATTGTCGAACTTTTTTGCAAACCGAAGGGCCCGCACGGAGCCTCTGGACGGCTTGATAGCTCGTGTAATGGCAATGTTTCGCCAACGACACATTTAAGATAGCGCCAACTCCACGGCTTTCATTGACTTGCCGGTCTCACCCACGTAAGATTCGCCACGAAACGATCGGCCAAACCATCGCGCACTGCCGGGTCATCGAGCAGCTTGGCGGCGGCATCGGCGTGGTCCATAAGGCCGAGAGAGCCGTGAGTTAAGTGACAATATCAAATATGAGGAGGCGTAATGCAGCTGCGCCTGGAGAGCCGCCCGGTCGGCGATGTCTTGGTCATTCAGTGTCACGGACGGATCGTGGCCGGGAATGAAGTCTTCACCTTGCACGCTCATGTTGGAGACTCCTTCGTCAAGTACGGCGACGTCGTGCTGCAACTCGACCAGGTAGAGTTCATTGACAGCAGTGGATTGGGAGCGATGGTGCGCCTGATGCAAGCCGCACGATCGAAGGGAGGAGACCTCAAACTCAGCGGAGTGCCACCCGGGATCCGCAAAACGCTTGCGATGACCAACCTGCTCTCGCAATTTGAAACCTATGATTCGGTCGAAGAAGCGATTACGGCCGCCTATTTAGGCTCGCGATATTCGCGAGGAAAAACCGGGGACGCCAGGCCACGCATGCTTTGCGTTTACGAGTCGACGGATGTGTGCACGTTCTTGCGGGAGGTGCTGTGCAGTGCCGGATACAACGCCTTGACCACTTTGTCCATCGACGACGCCCGAACCCTGCTCAAGGCAACCAAGGCGAAACTGGTGGTGATTTCTGCGCGCATGCAATCCGTACATGGCAAACCGACACGAAAGGCGTTGGAGGAAATTGATCCGGCCGTCTCTCTCCTCATTTTGGACGAGAACTTTGCCACGCAAGATCCCGGAGAAGCGGCGGAGAAACTCCTGAGCGCCGTTGGCAGCCGGTTGGCAGCTTCGGATTAACCACCGGAGCAGATGGGTTGCCGGCCATCTGTCCGACAGAACTCGGGGACTTCCAAGCAACCCAAATCACCGCGAGGATACGGATTTAACGGGAGCCATAACGGGAGCTTTCACAGTGCCAAACTACAAGGGTGGGCATCACCGTGTGCACCTACCACTATAAGGGTGCTCGTGGCCGAGCATCATCATGGGGATCAGGCATCCGCCATGCTCCTCGTTGTTGACCAACTCAGGCCAGCCGTCGTGCCTCCATACCCATGCCGCGCATGAACCCGTGAGCCCAGTCGTTGCCGTGCGCCATGCCGTTCTCGTCCTCCAGCAGGAGAGGCACGTGAACCTCGCCCTTGTGCAGGGTGGCGGCGATGGTGTTCCAGTGGCGCATCATCAGTCCCAGAATTTCATTGGCTTCGTCGATGTTCCTGAACTCGCAAACATCCGACATCTCGCCGCCGAAGCTCCGGGTAGTATTCGCTCGGCAGGCGATCAGTACGTTGCATCCTCTTCCAGTCATATTGGTACGCAGTTCCACAAATGAGACAGATTTGATAGTGCTGGCCATTGCCACTGAGTCGTGGCCAAGTAAACCGATGGGAGCAAAATTCTACGAAGAGTCGCTGCAAGAATTTCATGTCTGTCCTTCGTTCTGGCCAGACTCGGTGACGTGATCTGTTCTGAAGAGGCGAGTGAATCAATTTGACTACGTCGCGTGCACACTTTCAAATTACGGGAGTGCATTCCGGGGACAGGTTACCACGTACCTTACGGACTATTGCAGCTTCGCGTACTCCGCTTTGGCTTGCTTAAGGATAGGGATGTAGGGGTCAGCGTCTTTCCAGAGGGTGAGGAAATCTTTGTAGGCGGCGAGCGCCCGGACGCGGGCGGCGTCGGCATCCGTCCCCTGCGAGGTTCTCGACTGCAAGGCATTGGCACGAGCTACTCCCAGATGCGCCAACGCTCCTGTCCAGCAGTTCCAGACGACGCCGCTGTGGTCGAGAATCTTCTGAAACTCGGCGGCGGCGCTACCTTGTCCGGCTGCCAAGTATGCCTCTCCGCGCACGTACACCGGATAGAGGCAGGAAATGTTGAGGACGAACGCAATTTCCCCCAACTCGATAGGGGAAGCAGCTTGCAGGGCTTTCAAAGCGACAGCCGGATTCTTTTTGTCCAGCGCCAATTGCGCTTGAATTGCCGGCAGCCAATGCGACTGCATCTGGGTGCCCAGCGGGAAGCGTTTCCCTAAGTCTTGTGCCAAGGAGTCGGCTCGTCCCGTTTCGCCCGCCATGGCAAACGCAAGCGCGGCTTCGCTCTCGACGCCCTGACTCGCGGGAGCCAGCTTCAGAGCCTCAGTCGCTGACTCCCGGGCCCCTGCGGCATTGCCATAGGCAGCTTCCCGCTGACCAGCAATAGTCTGAAATATTGCTCCATTTTCCTTGCTGTCAGCCCGGATGGCCGCGTCCACCGCTTGTATGGTCAGTTCCCGCGCCTTGCCGAGATGACCCACATACGCCTCGGTGTCGGATGCGAGCGCCAGTCCCCAGTTCTCTTCGGGCTTGCCCGCAAACCACTGTTGCTGTTCCGCCATCGCCCCCGAGTCCGCCCCGAGAAAGGCAAGAGCGTAGAGAGCCTCGTGAAATATCGCATCATCGAGTTTTCGTGCCTGCGCGTCGTGGATCGTCTGCCGCGCCTCGTCGAAGCGTTGCAAGGCAAGGGCATAGTTGGCGGGATTCGTGTACCCACTTAGAGCATCCGGCGCGAGGCGCACGGCTTGCCTAGTGATCTCCGTGGCTCTCTCATACTGCCCCTGTAAGGCCAACACCACGCCCAACCTGTTGTACGCTGCGGATTCCCGTGGGTAACTCTCAATTTCCTCCTGATACGTCTGGGCTGCTTTATCCAGTTCCCCGGTGACAGTGTCATAGTAGTTGGCGGTGATCTCCAGTTTTTCCCGTTCGCTGGCATGTTCCCGCAACTGGAATGCTTTGGTGAAATACTCGCTGGCCCGCCCTAGCTCGCTGAGGCTGAAGTAGTCGTCGCCCACTGCCCCGTAGCCCATGGCAAAATTCGGATCAAGCTCGATGGCACGTTGATGGTACGGCAGGGCTGCAGAGGAGCCTTTCTCATTGGAGGCCTTTCGTCCAAGGCTGTACGCTTTCAGAGCTTCGAGTGAAGACGTGGTGGCCTGCGCCAGCGGGACATCAAACTTCTGCACCGTAGCCAGCGATTCGCCCAACTCAGTGCGCAGCTTGGACGCCGCCTCGCCCAGCGCTTCCAGCACCTTCTCCTTGGACGCCGCCGTCACCTGCTCCTGCCCCAGCGTGTCTCCGCTCTGGCAATTCACCGCCCTCAACCCCAGCACATATTCGCTGCCCAGACGGCCAATCGATCCGGCAAGGTATGCCTTGCTGCCCGCCCGCTGGCAAAGCTCGCGGGCTACCTCCGGCGTGAGTTTCGTGCTGGCAGGACGGGTCATCTGTTGCAAGGTCTTCGCCACTTCGCTGTCGGAGAGCACATTCAAGAAAGGCGATTGCCGCAAGGAGACGCTGAGCGCCGTCTTCAGGGTGTCGTCGAATACCGCATCGCCCGTGCTGTTGGAAAAATCGGCGAGAACGATGGTGTCCTTCTCGGTCAGACGCATGGTTTGCTGATGCGAACGATAGTAAAGCCCGCCCGCCACAAGCAAGGCGACCAGCAGGATGGGAACCGCAATCCTCCAAACCTTCGCAACTCGAGCCGCAGGAGCTTCTGCCACCGCCATCGTGCCCGAGCTTGCTGTCGCAGAACGGTATCCGCTCTCGGAGTCCCGCTTCAGCCGTTGTAGGTCGGCTCGCATCTCCGCCGCACTCTGATAACGCAGGTTGCGGTCTTTCTCCAGAGCTTTGCGGATGATCTCATCGAACTGAGGAGGTAGCTGCGGGTTCCAGTGACTGGGTAATTCCGCGCCTTCGTGGAGGATAGCCCCAAAGGTCGCTCCTGTGGTTTCCCTGTCAAAGGGCAGACGACCGCTGGCCATCTCGTAAAGCGTCACGCCGAAGGAAAACAGATCGGTGCGTGCGTCCAGAGGCTTGCCTGCGACCTGTTCGGGTGACATATAGCTCACTGTGCCCAGAGCGATGTTTCTGGCGGTGAGGTCTTTCTCCCCAATCGTGGGATCGTCCGAGCCCGAGTCGGATTCTCGCTTGGTGCCCGGATCCGTCTTTTTCGCCAGCCCGAAGTCGAGAACTTTGACCCGTCCACGTTTGGTGATGAAGATGTTCGCGGGTTTTATATCCCGATGAATGATCCCCGCCGAATGGGCCGCATCGAGCGCGTCGGCGATCTCAATGGAAAGCGACAGGAGCAGATCGGTTTCCAGTGGGCGTCCGGCGATGCAGTATTTCAGCATCACGCCATCCAGAAACTCCATGGCGATGAACGCCTGCCCGTCCTGCTCACCAATGTCGTGGATCGTGCAAATATTGGGGTGGTTCAGTGCGGACGCAGCTTGGGCTTCGCGTCGAAAACGGGCGAGTGCCTGCGGGTCGCGGGCGACATCCTCCGGCAAGAACTTGAGGGCGACGAAGCGATGCAGCCGCGTGTCCTCAGCTTTATAGACCACGCCCATCCCGCCGCCCCCGAGTTTCTCGATGATGCGGTAGTGAGAGATGATCTGGTCGATCATGAGCGGGCTGGGACTCAGGCTGCAATATTAAGGATGTGAGGAAGCCGAGTCAACGAGGACAGTACGCCGATCGACGCAGGAAGGGGCAAGGCGCGTTTGAGCCAAGCTTAGCGTAGGAACGAACACCCAGCCCATTTTTGCGAACGGTGGTCGCCGTCACTGCTCACTCAATTGATTCCCGTGAATGCGCAAACCAGCCTTGATATGGCTACCATCGCTTGCAGTGACCGAAACGTCCCGCAAAGCCGCCTACCACAACACGGATGTGCAGGTACCCGATCCCCAATGGTCTGACCAGACTCTGGGCTATTGCAGCCTGACATGCCGTCAGGAGCGACAAAAGCATTCTCATGCACATCAGGGTGATTCCGCATGAGCGTCCGCACAACGGATGTAGAATATCTGCTGCTTTGAATAAGCAGGGGGCATAGCCATGGATAAGGCAATCCAAAACCAACGCGAGATCGTGGCCAAGCACATACGTGGCGAGAACGAGCATGATTGGCCAGCCGTTTACGACACTTTCGTTCAGGACGACAGGGCTCATTACGAAGTTGTGCCGCTGGGCACCGTGTTCAACGGCATCGAAGGTGTGCGCGGGTTCTACCAGAGCATTGCTGCCGCGCTACCAGACTTGCAGATCGAAGTCCTGTCTGAGTACGACGTACCCGGTTGCTCTATTCGGGAGGTTGTCATCACGGGTACTCACAAGGGTCAGTTTGCCGGGGTAAAGCCTCTTGGGAACATGATCCGGATGGAAATGGCTGCGTTCTACACGTTCGACGCGGCATCGGGAAAGCTTATCTCTGAGAAGATTTACTACGATCAGGCAAGTGTCTTGGAGCAGATGCAAGGCAGGCAGAGGTCAGCGGTGGCATAGGAGCCTGTGGTGAAACTCGAGCGCCCAAAGCCAGCGCCTAGAGGCGCTCTCACAACACGGCACGTACGGTATGCCTGAAGGCATACCCTGATACAGATCTCAATTGCACCACGGGCTGATAGGGTGCCAGCACGTCCCCTTTGGCAGATCGGACAATCAACAGAAACGCCCAGTCCAGTTGAGCGTCGGATGAAAAAACGAAAGCGCCCCAGACTCCGGTTAGAGTCATGGGGCGCTATCGTTGAACAGCCCTCCCCCGAAAACTGCTCAATTCCAATTTAGGCTCTGTACCAAACCTCGTGAATAGCTCCTGCGTGCCATGTGGCGGCACTGCTGGGCCATCGGTGGCCCTGGGGCACGTCCTTGTCCCCCTGCGTGTCCGAGCCCGGCACGGGGCAGGAAGGTAGCGTCTTCGCCTTCAAAGCGCGCACCACGCAGGTTTGTAGATCGCCTGCACCAGACAGTGGAGTCCAGGACGCATGACTTCGGTAATTGACAAACAGGGCTCGAATCACAGAACTCATCCCCCGAAACGCAGCATACTTATCATTGGAAGTCTGGTGAAATCACCACGGCGGTGATCGCCGAAATCGAGAAGACAATGAAAGGGGAACATGAAAGGCATGTATTCCGGTAATGACGACTGGCTGAGCCAACAACGTTGGATTCCGATCGTGCTCGTAGCGGTCGCGGTCATCGGCGGTTGGGCAGTCGGTTCCCAGCGCAAGCAGGGAGTTGCCGATAAGGATTCGGAAGCGCAACAGGTGCAGCTGATGACGGAAAAGCCACAAGCGCCAAAGCAGGCAGCACCAGAACCAATGGCAGCGGGGGCTCCGGCACCAGCCCCGGGAGAGGGACCAAAGGTTCAGATAGTACCAGCAGTCCAACCCCAGTCCACGACAGCAGCTGCAGGATCGACTGCCACTGGGACTGACAACAGAGGCGAGAGTTTGGCTCATGCGGCGAAGCGCATGAAACAACACAAGGCTTGCTTGGAATTGGCAAAGGACAAGCCGAGCATCCTCTGCAAGTGAACGTGAGTGCAGTTAGGGCCGAGAAGACAGACGAGCAAGGGTTAATTCTACGCCTTGCGTTAGAGAAGAAACGCACTTGCGCAGCTAGAGTACGTTCCTTTACTGACCCGCTTTCGTGGCATTCCGCTCTATGTTGTTCAGCAGTACGGAACAACCGCAACCCCAGTTGGAGATCGTCACAATGATTTGCACTGTTCGGTGCAAAAAGTCTGCTCCCCTCAAAGAAAAACCACTCTTACATCGTCCTCGTCTTCTTTCCGGGAGGTTTGGTTTATTTCACTACCTGTTCAAAATTGAACAGACACAGACCTGAGACCGTTGTAATTTAACCGACACTTTACTGACCGGACAGCGGTGCGGCGAGCACGGTGCGTCGGCACCTGAGCTGAAAGGAGCGTGCGGCCCACTGTTGTCTTTTCCTTGGTGGCGTAGTGGCGCTTCATCTTCCTTCCCCACCCCCACTACGCCACCCTGCTTTTTGTGGTGTGCGGCTTTCTAATACCAATGAGCAAAGTGGCGTATCGCCCCGTGAGCCGATGTCAAAAACATCAGTGCGTGTGGTGCGTCAACGATGCTACGTAGGAAGCTGTCCCGAGCCAAGGCAACCTGACTGCCATCAGCCGCTGCTGCGACGATCCGAAGTGCATGTGGCTATCAGCGGAGATGTGCGAGCGCATGGTGGGAGCCGCATGAGGCGTCAGATCCTCGTGTGGTGATCAAGCGTGCTGAGCGGACTGACATTGGTGTCGCCTTGCTTCCGCGACGGGCATCACGGCTACGAAACGAATGGCTCTGACGGGCTATGTGGGAAATGAGAAAACCACCTGGGGACAATTCTTAGGTGCAGCGGTGGCAAACATCGAGTTGCGTTCCAAAGAATCCCTGAAACTTCAGGCGTCCGGCATCTTAATTTATTTCCACACCTGTTCAAAATTGAACAGACACGGAATTGACGCCGTTTGTAAATTATTTTCTTCTTTGGTCAGCCGGACAGCGGTGTGGCGAGCACGGCCCCCTCAATCGCCACCCATAAAGGGGGCTGCATGTCTTACAACATTCTCATCGTTGACGATAGCGCCCTCATTCGTCATGCCCTCAGGTCTTGCATCGAGCAAACCAGAGATTGGCAAGTGTGTGGCGAGGCTGACAACGGCAAGGTCGCTGTTGAAAAAGTCAAACAACTGCATCCCGATGTGGTGATTTTGAATTTGCAGATGCCGGTCATGGACGGTCTAGAGGCCGCAGGGCAGATCAATCTGCTTGCCCCCAACACCGCAATGCTGATGTTTACGATGCACAACTGCGAGCAACTCTTAAGATACGCTCCGGCTGCCGGTATCAGAGATGTGCTCTCAAAATCCGATGGGCTCGCAGAGCGTCTACTGGCGAGTTTGAAAAAACTTCACGTTGAGCGCGGAAACCATCTGTTGATGCGGGCATCACGCTGACCTCAAAATTGAAACAGACCCGATTAGCATCCTTCGTCAATCGGTGGCGTCACGCCGACGCGGTTTCAGCGCCGTCTGCGCCAACCCAGCCACATGCCGAGCCCGATGCCCACTAGTGGCCTGTCGCGGAGCAAGCATTACCAGACGCCGCATCCGCTGTGACGGTCGCTGAAAGCGAACCCTTGCTCACTCAATACCTGTATTCGGCA
>JGI12270J11330_10003562_pt1 | contig 11128 bp, 9 predicted proteins | sample PeaSoiMetSII2010_FD_11330 | JGI IMG/M metagenome (IMG submission 11330)
CACGCTGACCGGCGCCCGGCGGGTTCAAGGCTGACGGCCAGGGTCAGGCCGAGCGCGGCGGCGAGGCGTTCCAGCAGCGGCAGCGTCGGAGTAGTGCCCCCCGGCCTCGAACCGCGCCACGCCAGGCTGGGTCATCCCCGCCCGCTCAGCAAGCTGGCGCTGGGACCAGCCCAGCTCCTCCCGCCGGACCCGGACCGCCCCGGCCAGCTCGAAGCGCAGCCTGGCCCGCTCGTACCCGGCGGCCACCTCCGGGCGGCCGATACGCACGGCCCTCGCCTCGGCAAGGCTGGCCCGCCGCGGCACATCATGGCTCATCGTCATCCCTCCCCGTCCGCAGTGTGGCCGTCGGCCGGGCAGCGGGCCATCGCCGCAGCAGCCCGCTCGATCTCGGCGGTCTGGCGCATCCTGGTCCTGGTGAACACGGGAAGCATGATGATCCGCCGCCCCGGCGCGATCCACTACGAGACCCGCACCCGCTGCCCAACGCAGTAGAACCGCAGCTCCCGCAGCTTCCCGACCAGCGGACGGCTGTACGGCTCGCCCAGCAGCACGCCGCGCTCCTCCAGCAGATCCAGGTGGAACACGGCCTGCGCCCACCGCTGATCATCCAGGCCCTCCGGCCAGTCCCGGACCTCTGGCTCGAGTTCCACCTCGCCCCAGGGCATACCAGCGATGTTATGGCAGCGCCGCGTTCGGCCCGACCGCCGGGCGGTGCGCCGCGTCCGGCAGCACGCCCGCACCCAAACCGGCGGCGACCATGAGCAACTGCCCGGAGACAGCCAGCAAGGTCAACGCTGACCGCCGATACCGCCCCAGCCACGGCAGGACCCTCCGACTGGATTAGAGGTGAGCGACGCTGCTGCCAGACCGCGCATGTAAGGTACTCGTTCGGTACGCGATTGGCGCCTCACGCTGCGCCGAAGGCCGCGCACCAGATCCGCCTCGGGGCGGCTCGCGATCTCGTCCGATTGGCGAGACTTGTGCGTTCAGATCAGGGTCCGGGCATGCGAGACTAGAGTGCCGGCTGGCGAACGCGTGGGCGCGGCCGGCTCGAGTTTGGTGTGGCATGGGACCATTGCCTCTGTTCCGGGCTTCGCGGGAAGGCGATCCTGCAAGGCATGAGAGGGCACCTGCTCGGCACCGCAGCCAGCCCGGCGAGCCGACGGGGGATCGCCTTGGGGTTAGCCGCTCGCCGCCACGATCGGTCTCGCTGCTCTTGGCGCAGGGCGAGATGACGCACGCCGGCCTCGCGGAAGGGGCCCCGCGCGACGGGGCAGGCCGGCATCACCGCCGGGCAGGCCGGTGCTACCTGTCCCTTGAGATCGCCCTTCGGGTCGCCGCGTGCTCGGCGTTCCGCTAAGCAAGGTATTCCAGTACCCGGACTTCCCGAGGTGAGGACATGAAGGCGATCGCTCAGGACGCGTACGGCTCGGCTGACGTGCTCGGGATGCGTGACATCGGCCGGCCCTCGATCGGTGACGACGAGGTGCTCGTCCGGGTTCGTGCCGCTGGCGTGGATCCGGGCGTGTGGCACCTCATGACTGGCCAGCCGTACCTTGTGCGCGCCATGGGATTCGGGCTGCGGAAACCGAAGGTGGCGGTGCGCGGCCGTGACGTGGCCGGAGTGGTGGAGGCGGTGGGCGCGCACGTGACCCGCTTCGGTCCAGGGGACGAGGTGTACGGGACCTGCGAGAGCGGCTCCTTCGCCGAGTACGCCGCCGCGCGGCAGGGGCGGCTGGCAGCCAAGCCGGCCAGCCTGTCCTTCGAGCAGGCCGCCGTAGTGCCGATCTCCGGGGTGACGGCACTGCAGGGCGTCCGCGACTGCGGGCGCGTGCAGCCGGGCCACCAGGTGATGGTCATCGGCGCGGCGGGAGGCGTCGGGTCGTTCGCCGTCCAGATCGCCAAGGCGCTCCGCGCGAGGGTGACCGGCGTGTGCAGCGCCTCGAAGGCCGACCTGGTGCGTTCCCTCGGCGCCGACGACGTCATCGACTACGCCCGCGACGAGATCGACCGCGACGGACCGCGGTACGACGTCATCATCGACACGGCCGGGAACCGCCCGCTGCCGCTACTGCGGCGCGCCATGACGCCGCACGGGACGCTGGTCCTGGTGGGCGGCGAGCACGGCCGCGGCCGGCTGCTCGGCGGCTTCGGCCGGCAGCTCCGGGCACCGCTAGCTTCGATCTTCACCGGGCAGCGGCTGCGCGGCCTGACCGCCAGGGAGCGCGCCGAGGACCTGATCACCCTCAGCGAGCTCATCGAAGCCGGCAAGATCACACCGGTCATCGACCGCGCCTACCCCCTCGCCGACGCGCCCGACGCGATCCGCTACCTCGCCGACGGCCACGCCGCCGGAAAGCTCGTCGTCACCATATGATCCCGCACCCCTCCCCCGTACCCCTTAACGCGAACGCGGTCCGTGACCACCATCAACGGACCGCAGGTAACTAGAGGCTCCAATTGGATGGGTCGGGCGCTGCGGCGTTTGCCCGTAGCGTTCAGGGGTCCGGCGGGCTGGCTCCCGAAGGCTATCCCGGACGCGTACGCGGTCCCTCTTTCGAAAGGCCGGCAACACCGCGGCCGTGCTGGACCCGGTAACCAAGACCTGATCGATTCGGACCGGTTCGCCAGTACTGCGGACAGCTATGAGCTTCTGTAAGACCGACAAGGACGACGCGGTCTCGATCGGCCTGGCCGCCCTCGACGGGTCCGGCGTCACCGCGGGATGCGCCGCGAGCTGTCCGCGAATAAGGCCCGGGCCCTGCCCGCCACGATGCGCCCGGTCTGCGACGTCGCGGCGATCCGGCTGCGGATCGCCCGCGATCGCCTCGCCGGCATCCGCGCCCTGGATGCCCGGCTCAAGGCGCGGACCAGGCTGTGGCGAGACTGCCTCACCCGCGAGCGCCTCCTGCTCCTGCTGGACGACGGGCAGTCTGGCCTGGCGCTCGGGGATGTTCGGTGCTGGTCCGATTGTGCAGCCGGGTCATAGCATGTGCACGCCGGCGTGAAGTGAGGTGGGCCAGCCGGGCAGGGAAGGCGCTGATGAGCACACCAATGACGCTTGCGGTCGCGGCTGCTGCGGGTTTCCTCGCCATTGCGGCCTTCCAGGCCGCCCTGGCGTTCGGCGCCCCCCTGGGTCGTGCGGCCTGGGGCGGGATCAACGCGCGCCTCACGGCCAGGCTGCGCATCGCAAGCGCGGTCGCGGTCGGGATCTGGGTGCTCGCCGCCTTGATCATCCTGGGCCGTGCCGGGTTCCATGTCTCCCCGCTGCCGCCCGCCTCCGCCCGGTGGGGAACATGGATCCTGTTCGGCGTGAACCTTCTCGCGGCGCTCATGAACTTCGCCTCGCACAGCAGCTGGGAGCGTTTCCTGTGGGCGCCGGTCGCGCTGATCCTGGCGGGGCTGTGCCTGGTCGTAGCGCTCAGCGGGTCGCCGGCGAGGGCGTCCGCGCAGTTTACTTCATCACTGCCGCAGGTGGCCGGCAGCGCTGCCCCAGCTGCACCGCGCAGGAATTTCGTCGTGCGTGGCCCGCTGGCCGTAGCCCGCCAGGCCGGAGCGACCATCGCTCATGACGCCGCGCCCGCCAGCCGTGAGGCGGAGCCGTCATGGCAGACGGCAGGCCAGTGGTCCGGCCCGTCCCCGTGGATGGCCCTTCCGTCCGGGTCTGGTCCCTGCCAGCGCAAAGACGCCGGGACATCGGCCCGGCGGCGCAGTGCGGTGGCGCCGGGCCAGCCGGCGCCGTTCGCCGCGACGGTGACGCGATCATGGGGAAGACCGGGTGCCGGCTGCGCCGCCGCCTGAGAGCGGGCAGGCGTGAGGATGGCCGGTATGCCGACGGTGGTTGCCGGCCGGGCGGCACCGGCCGCCGCCGGCTCGCGGCGCCGGGGGAGCGCGAAGATCGCCGCGACGGCGGATACCAGCGCCACGCCTGCGGCGACGCGCACTCCCATCGCCATCGCGTGGACGAAGGCGCTGTGCGCGGCGGCCACCAGTTCGCTGCCTGCCGCGCCGCCGGCCTTCTTGCCGGCGATGTCGGCGGCGGCGACCGAGCTGGCCGCGATGTGGACGACCGCGCCGGATGCGTGCGCCGCGGCGAGCACGTTGCCGAGCCGTGACCGGTAGGCGGCGGCGGCGAGGCTGCCGATGATCGCGATGCCGAGGGCTCCGCCGACTTCCCTGATGGTGTCGTTGATGGCGCTGCCGGCTCCGGCCTGGTGCGCGGGCACGGTGGTCATGATGGTCGTGCTGGCCGGTGCCATCACCAGTCCCATTCCGGCGCCCATGATCGCGACGGCCAGGGCGATCGGCGGGTAGGCCGTGTGCACGCCTGCGGTGGACAGGTCGAGCAGGCCGCCGCCCATGAGGGCCATGCCGGCCGGGATCACCATTCGCGTGCCGAAGCGCCTGGCCAGGATCGGCGAAAGCGGCGACATCGCGCCGATGGCGGCGGCGAACGGCAGGGCGCGCAGCCCGGCGGACAGCGGGCTGTAGCCGTGCACGAGCTGCAGGTACTGGGTGAGCACGAACAGGCTGCCGAAGAGGGCGAAGAAGATGACGGTCACTGATGCGGCGGCGGTAGAGAAGGCCCGCGAGGCGAAGATTCTCAGGTCGATGAGGGGGTGCGCGATTCGCAGCTCCCACCAGGTGAAGATCCCGAGCGCGGTGAGCCCGGCGGCGGTTTCGCTGAGGGTTGCCATCCCGGTCCAGCCGCGGCCCGGCGCCTCGATGATGGCGTCGACGATGGCGAACAGCGAGCCGGCCACCAGCAGCGTGCCGAGGAAGTCGAGGCGGTGGCCACCGGGCCCGGCGGTCTCGGGCACCGTCAGGAGGACGCCGGCCAGTGCGAGCGCGACGAGAGGGACGTTGATGAGGAAGACGCTGCCCCACCACAAGTGCGAGAGCAGCAGGCCGCCGAGGGTCGGCCCGATCACGATGCCGATTCCTGTCACGGCCGACCAGGCGGCGATCGCCTGCGGGCGCTCCTTCGGAGGGAAGACCGAGTTCAGGATCGACAGCGTGGCGGGCATGACGAACGCCGCGCCGAGGCCCATCACCACCCGCGCGCCGATCAGCATGCCGGTGCCGGACGCGAACGCCGCCGCGGTGCTGCCGAGCGCGAAGACGGCGAGGCCGCCGACCAGCGAGAGCCGGCGCCCGTAGCGGTCACCCAGGGCGCCGGCCGGGATGAGGAGAGCCGCGAAGCACAGCGTGTAGGCGTCCGTGATCCACTGCAGCGAGCTGGTCCCCGCGTGCAGCACCCTGGCGAGAGTCGGCAGGGCGGTATTGAGGATGGTGTTGTCGATCACGACGACCAGGAGGCTCAGGCACAGGACGAGCAGGATCTGCCGGCGCCGGGGGTGGCCCGATGGCCAGCTGGAGTTCATCTTGCCGCCCAGTTCGGGCGCCGCCGGTCGGGTGCTGGTCGTAGTGCTCATCAAAGTTCCCTCAGTCACTTACTTTACGATTGCGAACTTACAAGTGTTAGTATACATAGAAGAACTAACAGATGTAAAGTTGGGGTTGTGAAATCATCTGCCGAGACGGCCGGACCCCGGGAACGTGCCCTGGCACGGCCGTCCGCCACGGTCCGCAGACGGCAGCGGAACCCCCGCGGCCAGGGAGCCCGGCTCACCGAGGACATCGTCACCGGGGCGATCGCCCTGATCGAGCGGACGGGCTCGGAGGCCCTCACCCTGCGCGCGGTCGCGCGGGAGGTCGGCATCTCCGCCCCGTCGATCTACGCCCACTTCCCGGACCGTGACGCCATCGTCATGGCCGCCGCAGCCCGGATCTTCGACGAGCTGACCGAGGCGATCGAGCAAGGCCGGGACTCGGCCGGCAAGGACCCAGCCGGCCGCCTGGTCGCGGGCTGCGAGGCGTACGTCGCGTTCGGGCTCAAGCACCCCGCCCGCTACGGCGTCCTGTTCTCCGGCCCGCTGACGGCAGCGCCGGAATACCGCAAGCCGGTCCCGATCGGACCGGACAGCCGGCCCGTGCTCGAGTTCGGCGCCGAGTCGTTCGCGCTCCTCGTCGAGGCCATCGATGACTGCGTTAAAGCCGGCGCCTCCGCGAGCACCGACGTCGCGGCCGATGCCACCGCCATATGGGTCGCCCTGCACGGAACCGTCAGCCTGCGCACGGCGCGGCCGGGCTTCCCGTGGCCCGCCCCGGCCGCATTCGTCCGCAGGCTCGTGCTGTCCCTGGCCCAAGTAACTGCCTGACGCTCGCGCGGCGCGGGCGCGGCGGCCCGCCGGGCGGGCCGGGTGCTCGCGCTGCAGGCAGGCCATCGGGAACTCCTCATGCAAGGAGCGATCACCCGTCCCAACGCGCCAGATCTGGCTGATCTGCGCGCCGCACGGCGCTGACGCCTGAACGCGAAAATCAGCAATATTCGGCAGTCCCAATTCGAAGCTGTCGCGAAGACCGCACCGCGCTGACTCTTCGTAGCAGCAGTTTGATGCCTCCGAGGGCTGACTCCGCGCCGTTTGCAGTAAAACCGAAAGGACGTGTCCAGTGAGCAGGAGCCAGGCCACCCGACACTGCCGAGCGCGGGGCCACAGAAGTCAAGAGCCATGCCGGGCGAGCCAGCGTTCAGCGGCTCGCAGTCTGCGAGTGCGTCGTCCCAAGCTCTGCCAGTCCGCCGTTTGGACCTGATCCACCCGATGGCGACCGGGTCAGTTGCTGTTCCGCACCAGTTCCGCAAGCGAACGCTGGGCACTGGAGCAGCCCTGCATTGCCGCGATCCGGCAAGATCGGCCGAGGAGCGTAACTGCAGGCCAGGACCTTGGCGCCCGGCGACGTGCCTGGGAAAGCCTACCAGGCCGGCGGTGTCGCACACCGCTTCCCTTGAACGGCCTGGATGATCTTCGAAGTAGCGCTGACCTGGGAGTTTTGTGGTGGCAGGTGTTGGGTTCGAACCAACGTAGGCTGAGCCGACGGTTTTACAGTCCCGGCACGTATGGGCCCTGACCTCGGCGTTCTCTCCGCTACCAGACCTGCCGGGAACACACCGGGAACAACGGGGGCGGCCCGCAGGCCGTTGCGCTTGCTCGTCTCGGCCCACCCGGCTACAGCCCGGGCGACAGGACCGCCGACCAGCGCGCGCCCGAGAGGCTCGCGGTTCGCTTACCGGATCGGTTGCGCCGCCATGGCACGAACCGCTTCCGCTGATTCTGGAGGCCAAGGACGGGAACAAGGGATTCATCAGGTGTGCCGTTGATCCCCGTGCGGCCGGGGCTCAGCCGTCGGTCAGATAGCCGTACCGGCCGCGGAAGGCGCCGGCCGTGAGCCCTGAGGCCGCTGCGATCGGGCGGAGCCTGTCCGGGTCCTCAAGGTCCTCGCGGTCCAGCCGGATCATGTACTCGCGGGCTACCCGGTACGAGCTCGACTCGACGTTCACCAGCCGGATCCGCACCCGCCCCGTCTGGGGGTCGGTGAACGATCCGAAGGGCAGCGGCACCATGTGCCCCTCCTGGATGGTGGTCATGCCGCCGGGCTCGTCGCCCTCCAGCACCCGCTTCAGGTAGTCGATGGCGCCGTAGCCGAGGTCGCGGGTGTACTCGATGTCGAACGGGATGGGGGGCGCGCACCGCAGCTCGTAGCCGATGTTCTTGCCCTCGACCGTCACCTTCATCCCCCGCTGCCTGAAACGATCCTTGACCTGTTTCGCCAGCAGGCGGTCAAGCTCGAGCTCGGCCAGCCGGACGTTGCCGTGCTCGTCCCGCTCGACCTCCGGCATGGCCGTGCGGAGATCGTCCTGATGCAGGCGCAGGCCGATGCCCTCGGCGAGCACCGCCACGCCGAACGGACGGCCGTGCGCGATCCGCTTGAGCATCGAGGTCTCCAGGACATCCACCAGGCGCGACAGCCGGATGGGCTCCTCGCGGGGGAACTCCTCGGCGATCACCGTGAGGGTGGCCCCGGCCGCCTTCCCAATGCCCAGAGCCAGATGCCCGGCCGAGCGCCCCATCGCCACCACCAGGTACCACCGCTGCGTGGTCATGGCGTCGGCCATCAGGTTGTTGACGAGCTCGACCCCCACGCTCCTCGCGGTCTGGAAGCCGAAGGTCGGCGCGCCGCCCGGCAGCGGCAGGTCGTTGTCGATGGTCTTCGGCACGTGCGCCACCCGCAGGCGCCCTCCGGCCGCCTCGGCCAGCCGGGACGCCGAGAACGCAGTGTCGTCCCCGCCGATCGTCACCAGCGCGCCGATCCCCAGCTTCTCCAGCGACGCCAGACAGGCCCGCAGCCTCCAGTCCGGGTCGGCGGCGTCCTCGTCTCGCACCGTCGGGTTGGCCCGCGAGGTCCGGATGATCGACCCGCCCTGGACGTGGATCCTCGAGACGTCCGTGATGGACAGCGGCCGCACCTCCTCGATCCGGCCCTCGATCAGGTGCTGGAAGCCGTCCATGATCCCCACGACGTCCCACCCGGAGTTCCGGGCCTCGATCGTGGCCGCGGAGATGACCGAGTTCATCCCCGGGGCGGGGCCACCGCCGCACAGGATTCCCAGCTTCATGCACCCATCGTTCCAGCCACCAGAAGATCCGGACAAGCGGACCGGCCCCGGGCGCGGAAGCATGCCCTTCACGAATCCCGACGCCACGACGCGCCACGGCCCGCGCGGCGTCTACCTAGCTGGGCGGATCCTAGACTCGCTTTCGTGATCGGCCGCGCCCGGCCGCTGAGAGGCGCCCCGGCGTACCGTAATTAGTCCCCGCAACCGCCAGCTCGCCCACGGCATCATGGCCCAGTTCAGGCCGCGAACTCACCTCCCAGAGCCCAGTGGGCTTATGGGTAGGCTCGCCTCCGACACGAACCCCCATGCCGAGTCACCGACCGTGACGGCCGTGAGCCGGGCGCCGCACCCGTAAGGCTCGATCTGGCGCGGCTGTTGGCCGTGGTCTTGATCGCGAGCAAGACGCCGAAATGTCATTCTGCGCTGTACTGCTGCCTGGAGGCATCGCGGTCAAGCCGGGAGATCTCCGGGGGTGGCCTCTTACGTTCGGAAGGCGTCTCCCTTTCGCAACCGCCGGACCGCGAGCCGCAAGCGGCACCGGGCTCAAGCGCCCATAGCAGCTCGGACCGGGCGAAGCCAAGCTCATCCGCCCACCCGGCAATGACCGCATCAGCGCAGGCCTCCAACTTCAAGATCATACTCCGAACCTCCTGCCACCGTTGCGGCCATGCCACACCAGCGCTAATCTTGCCGCATGGACAATCCACTATCGGAAATGATGGCAGAGATACGAACTCTCATCGACAACAAAGGCTTCTCGTCCGATGAAGATCGAATATGGGAGCTTTTCGCCTTGCTTCATGCTGAAGTAAGTGAGGCAGTCGACGCCTATCGCCGAGGTCGCACGTATGACGAAGTCGGCGAGGAGCTGACAGACAGTCTAATTCGGCTCCTGCATCTCATGTCGGTAATCGGCCAAGACCCGGATAAGAACTACCGTCGAGTCATGGACGCCAATCAGATGCGACCCTCAAGGTGGAATACAGTCCGAGGCGGGTAGCGCGAGCGAGCTGATATTGAATGGAACCAGTTCTATTAGTAAACTGTCCCAGGGAGATCTCTCCAAACCTTTCCGATAGTACGGCCAAGACCATGCCGCTCGGAATCCTGTACCTTGCGGCAACACTCCGATACTATGACATCCAATGTACGACCATCGACGCAGAGGCATTTCGACTCAGCCTATCCGACATACTTCAGGTAGCGAGCGCTCTCCGCCCCGCGCTGATAGGACTTAATTGCCATACCCTCAATCGCTGGACGGTCTATGAGATCGCCCGCTCCCTTAAGATACTTACGCCCAGCGCAACCGTAATACTCGGTGGTGCGCACCCGACTCTCGCCCCGGTCGCAACGCTTGATGAATGCCCTGCCGTCGACGCGATTGTCGTAGGAGAAGGCGAAGTAACCTTCCTCGAAGTCGCACGTTCCACCGGAAACCTTGAATCGATACCAGGACTTTATCTCCGTCGCCAGGGCAAGGCGGCATCGACGGGGCGCAGACCACGGATCCAGGCTCTTGACTCGCTCCCGTACCCTGAAACCAGTGACATGCCCCTAAATGCATATCTTGAATATGAAGATCCTGATTTGCCAGGATTCTGGAAGAGGGCATCGCTCGCGGCTACGAGAGGCTGTCAATATCGCTGCTCATTCTGTACCGAATGGTCGTTCTGGGGAGCATCTAACACTGCGCGCGGCGCTGAGAGCATACTTCATGAAATCGAGGTCTACAGAAAGAAGTATCGAATCGATAGATTCTCTTTTATCGATGACACTTTCACTGACTGGCCAAGCCGCCACGAGTTCTGCTACCAGGCGCAAGGCTCCGGAATATACTGGAACTGCTCAACTCGCATCGATCACTTGGATCCCGTCACTATCCGCACACTGAGCCGTGGAGGTTGCCGCGAGATAGCTGTTGGTCTCGAGAGCGGTTCTTTATCAACGTTGCAGGCTGTGCAGAAAGATTGGGACAACAACATCTCGACAGACGAAGTGGCTCGTAGAATCGCAGGCTGCGCGGATGCTGGCATTCGAATGCGTGCGCATTTCATGATTGGATTTCCATGGGAGACGCAAGATGACATAACTCGCACGGTGCAGTTCGCAGTCCGCCTGAAGCGTTACGGCCTTTGCGATGCCAATTTCTTCACGGTTAAAGCATACCCTGGCACCACTTTCACATCTCGCCTTCGTCGAACTTCAGGCATCGAGGGAGTGGACATAACGGAGGCGTGGAGCGTACACGACGCAAGTTCTAGCACCAATCCTCAAGTGGCGGCGAAGCTCAGAAGGTTCAATGATATCGCGCGTTACTCTTTGCATCCGCATCTTGATAGCCTTTCTGTTCGGGCTTTATCTCGTCGCGCCTGGGAGATTTTCTTCAGCGACTCGGACGAGGCTGATGTCCGAGACCGAATATGGGAGGGAGTACATTGGCAGGAGTAGCTGTTCAGCTCGATAACCCTCAGAAGTCGCCGCTCATATCAGATCTTCTTTCCGAGATTGCCGACCTCGCGAAGAGACAGGGCGTGGCCACGGAGAGCCAGAGCGCGGCCGACGCCAGGCACGACAAAGGCGAGATCGTCAGCACGCTGTTGCTCGGCATCA
>JGI12270J11330_10003566_pt1 | contig 11113 bp, 11 predicted proteins | sample PeaSoiMetSII2010_FD_11330 | JGI IMG/M metagenome (IMG submission 11330)
ATGGCATCCTCTACTGCGCGAGTGGGTGGCGGTAGCGGCGCACCGGCAGGGCCGGCCGCAAATGCCCAAGGACTGGTGCCCCTTCGATCCCGGCTCCGGCCGTGTGCCGGACAACTTTGACGTCCTCATCTACCCCAACGATTTCGCCGCTTTCAGCCAGGACGCCGCTCCGTTCTCCGCCGAGACCGGCCTCTACGCGAAGACCGGCGCGCGCGGCTCGTGCGACGTGGTGATCTACCATCCCGAGCACAATCTTGCGCCCTCACAACTTTCGGTCGAACATTGGGGCAAGGTCGTGGACGTCTGGATCCGGCGGCACCGGGAACTGGCTGCGCAGCGCGACATTCAATACGTCTACATCTTCGAGAACACGGGCGTGGCGATCGGCGTCACCATGCCGCATCCGCACGGTCAAATATACGCGTTCCCCTTCGTTCCGCCTCTAATTCACCGTGAACTCGACGCCGCGTCGGATCATCTGCGCGATCATGACGAGTGCATCTATTGCAGGATTCTGCGCGAGGAGCTTGCGACCGGCGAGAGGCTCGTCACCGCAAATGCCGATTTTGCAGCCTTCGTTCCGTTTTTCGCGCGCTGGCCTGGAGAGATGGAGATCTGCGCGCGACGCCATTTCGGCAGCATACCGGAACTAACCGGCGCCGAAGCTGCCAACCTCGCCGCCATCATCAAAAAGGTTCGGATGAAGTACGACAACCTCTGGGGATTCCAGCTACCTTTGATGATGCTTCTCCGCCAGAGCCCGGCGAAGGGCGAGCATCCCTACTTTCACTTCCACATCGACTTCTATCCCATCCAGCGCAGCTCCACCAAGCTGAAATACCTGGCCGGCGTGGAAAGCGGAGCAGGGACCTTCCTCAATGACACCGTAGCTGAAGATAAGGCACGCGAATTTCGAGAGACCGAACCGAGAGATTAGAGCTTCCGCGGTTTGAATCCGTTCTTCTGCATGATCTGCTGCGTAGCCTCGATCGCTTCAGTGTTAGCCCCGGAGATGTGCAATGGCTGGCCGCAGGTGACGTGAACTCAATCCAAGGTCTCGCCGGTTCGACGGCTCATGTTCTGCGAACCGAACTTCCTGCGCGAAGTGACAGGCCAAGCACCGCAAGCGCCGCAGCCAATAGCGCCGTGCTTCCCGGTTCGGGTACGGTGTTGGTGATGGTCAGCGTCATCGTCCCCGTAGCTTCAAACAAATTTGTGATGGGGCCGATGAATTCGGTGGTGGTGGGCGTCTCAAATAACCCGTAAAAGTTGTGCGGCGTATAAACTCCTGGCATTGTGGGCAGACCGTTGTCGGTGACAAAAGCGAATGCAGCCTGCAAGCCCGGTCCGCCGACGCCAATAACGCAATCGCCGATGAACGAAGTGGCCTCGATCGTGGCATCCGGATTCCCGAACATCAAACATCCGAAGGGACTTGGCGCCGCGGCCAAGTCCTGCGTAAATGTCCAACTGGTGGTCCCGTCCGTCACTGTGAACGGCGTGAACGTGGGCATGGCCCCGTCCGTTACAAAGTTCGGAGAGGTAAACGAGAAGCTGAAACTGTTTATTGGTCCGTCGAGAGCGTCGTATTGAAACGTGTACAACTCGCTGGCNCGCGAGTATGGGGTCAAAGCCGCGGCAAAGGTGCATAGCAGCGCCCATCGCGGCAACACGCAAACCATGANGTGAAGTGTATCATGGCCGTTCTCGCGGCTTGAAACCATTCCTCCGCATCACCTNATGCGTAGCTTCCATCGCTTCCGGCANCACNTAGAANAACGCNCCCACGCGNTCGCTTTGAAAGATGATGCCGCCNCGATAGTTGTCGGCCTCGACNCCGTAGTCGATNCCCGCCGCCGTGAGAATGGATTCCAACTGCACCGCTTCATTCAGTCGCTTGGCGATGTAAACCAGCTCGGCACGGTCTTCCCCGAAAAACGCGGCGTCCTGCTTCATTGAATTGAGATTCCGGGCCAACGTCGCCCACCAACACATCTTAGGAGATATGCCCGTACAAGTCGCTAGCCGCGAGGAAGAACTTCATTGGATTGCCCTGACTCTCGTTCCGGGGCTCGGCACGCGCAACGCCGGGAAGCTGATTTCGCGGTTCCGCACGCCCCAAGCGGTGTTTCGGGCTTCACGCACGGAACTGGAAGGCGCCGGGATCAGCGGTGCGGTGGCCCAGAGCATCTCCAGCGGCTGCTCGTTCGAAGATGCCGTGGCGCAGCAGGAAAAGATGCTCGAAACCGCGACCGTGGCGGTCACGCTGAACGATCCACGCTATCCCGCGCAATTACGCGAAATCTACGATCCGCCGGTGATGCTATTTGCCCGAGGACGAGTCGAGCTGCTGCAAGCGACATTGTTTGGCGTGGTCGGTACTCGGCGTCCAACTCCTTACGGTCTGGCCGCCACCGAGCGGCTGGCGGGCGATCTGGCACGCGCCGGGCTTGTGATCGTCAGCGGCATGGCGCGCGGTATTGACACCACGGCACATAAGGCCGCCTTGGCGGCTCAGGGCGATACCGTCGCGGTGCTGGGCTGCGGTGTGGATGTGGTGTACCCGTCCGAAAATCGCAAGCTCACGGAAGAGCTCGTTTCCAAGGGGCTGATTCTGTCGGAGTTTGGCATGGGTTCGACGGCCTTTCCGCAAAACTTTCCGATTCGAAACCGTATTATCAGTGGGATAGGGGTTGGTTTGCTGGTGGTGGAGGGGGCGCAGTATAGCGGCTCGGCAATTACCGCGCGCCTCGCAATCGATCAGGGCAAGGAAGTTTTTGCGGTGCCGGGAAACATCACGTCGAAGATGAGTTGGGGCCCTAACTTATTGATAAAGCAAGGTGCTAAGCTCGTTCAGGACTGGAACGACGTGGTTGTCGACCTCCCGCCCGACGTGCGCCGGCGGCTTGTGGATGAAGGCAAGAAGCGCCTTTTGGATCAAGGAGTTACAGGTACTGATGCATCCTCTCCAGACGGTCAGGCATCATTATTAGGCAAGCAGGGTGAGGCCGCCCGGCGGCTTCTGGAAAGGCTGAAACCCGACGCCAGCACGCATCTGGACACGTTGGTTGAGGCATTAGAAGGGTTTACGACCTCCGAACTGATTGCCGCCCTCTTTGAACTGGAAATGACGGGTTTGGTAAAACAACTTCCAGGGAAGAACTTTGTTAAAGTGTGGTAGGCAGTCCTCGGCTCAGGTTCTGAGTATCAATTCCTATGGCAAAGGCTCTCGTAATCGTCGAATCGCCGGCTAAGGCGAAGACCATTAACAAGTACTTGGGCAAGAACTATCTCGTCAAGGCTTCGCTTGGCCATATCAAAGACCTCCCCAAAAAAGACCTTGCGGTAGATGTGGAGCACGGCTTTGAACCCCGGTACGAGGTGATCGAGGGCAAGAAAAAGCTGATCCACGAATTGAAGGAAGCTGCCAAAAAGGTGGAGCAGATTTACCTGGCGGCCGACCCTGACCGGGAAGGCGAGGCCATCTGCTTTCACCTGCAGGAAGAGCTGGGCGGGGGGAACGGCAAAGACAAGAAGAAGAAAGCCGGCCCGGAGATTTTCCGGGTGATGTTTAACGAAATCACGTCCCGTGGGATCAAGAAAGCGTTTGAGAAACCGGGCCAGGTGAACATTCACCTGGTGGAAGCGCAGCAGGCGCGGCGCGTGCTCGATCGCCTGGTGGGCTACAAGATTTCTCCGCTGCTATGGGACAAAGTCCGGCGCGGGTTATCGGCGGGACGGGTACAGACCGTGGCGCTGCGGCTGATTGTCGAGCGTGAACGCGAAATCCGCGCGTTCGAAAAGCGAGAGTACTGGACGATCGACGTCAATCTCGGCGCGAAGAAGCCACCGAACTTTGACGCACGGCTGTTCAAGCGTGCCGCGGCGGGAGCGGAAGCCGAAACGCCGGAAATCGCGACGCAGCAGGCGGCCGAGGCATTGGTGAATGCCGTTTCGGGGGCCGAGTACGTTGTCAAATCCGTGGTCACGCGCGAGAAGCGCCGCAATCCGGTAGCGCCTTTCATCACATCCACTCTGCAACAGGAAGCGGCGCGCAAGCTGCGATTCAGCGTGAAACGCACCATGATGCTGGCGCAGCGGTTGTATGAAGGCATCGAGCTGGCAAAGAAGGCGCCGTCGGCCTCATCACCTACATGCGTACGGATTCGACGCGCATCGCCGGCGAAGCGATCGAGGAAGTGCGCGGGTTCATCGGCGAAAGGTACGGAGCGCCGTATCTGCCGCAGGCGCCGAACGTCTACAAGTCGAAGAAAGAAGCGCAGGACGCGCACGAGGCCATCCGGCCCTCGTCGGTGCTGCGCACTCCGGAAGAGATCGAGCGCCACCTATCAGACGACGAGCTGAAACTTTACAAGCTAGTCTGGATGCGGTTTTTGGCGTCGCAGATGATGCCGGCGGTTTTCGATCAGACCACGATCGATGTTACGGCGCGGGGAAAAGACGAGGCCGAATATACGTTCCGCGCGACGGGATCGGTCCCCAAATTCGACGGTTATCTGCGGGTCTACGAAGAAGGCAAGGATCAGAAGGACGAGGACGACGAAGAACTGCGCCACAAGCTGCCGCAAGTGGAGGAAGGCGAGACGTTGCGATTCCGCGGCATCAAGCCGGAGCAGCACTTCACCGAGCCGCCGCCGCGCTACAACGAAGCCACGCTGGTGAAGAAGCTGGAATCCGACGGCGTGGGCCGGCCTTCTACCTACGCTTCTATTCTCTCGACGATTCAGGAACGCGAGTACGTCACCAAGGATGGCGGCAAATTCAAGCCGACCGAGTTGGGGATGGTGGTGACCGACCTGCTGCTCGAAAGCTTCAGCGACATCTTCGAAGTGAAATACACGGCGCGGATGGAAGAGGAGTTGGACGAGATCGAGGACGGGAAGATCGACTGGCGCGAGGCCATGGGCGAGTTCTACGGGCGCTTCGAAAAGGATTTGAAGCGCGCCGAAGAGAACATGACCGACATCAAGCGCATGGAGAAGCCCACCGATCTCACGTGCGAAAAGTGCGGCAAGCCGTTGGTGATCAAGTGGGGCAAGCACGGCAGCTTCATCGCGTGCACGGGGTATCCGGAATGCACCAACACGCGCGAGGTTCCGGTGGAACTGGCTGACGCCGATAGCGGCGACCTGACGGAACAGGGCGATGAGGAATACTGCCAGAATTGCGGCCGCACCATGGTGCTGAAGAAGGGCCGATTCGGGCAGTTTTACGCCTGCACGGGCTATCCGGATTGCAAGACTACGCGGCCGATCGGGGGGACGCAGAAGAAGGCCGATGTCGCGCTGGATGAAAAGTGCCCGCAGTGCGGCAGCAACCTGGTTATGAAATACGGGCGGTTCGGCGAGTTCACGGCGTGCAGCAATTATCCGACTTGCAAATTCGTCAAGCAGAAAACCGTGGGCGTGAAGTGCCCGGAGTGCTCGGAAGGCGAAGTAGTGGAACGGCGCTCCAAGCGCGGCAAGACGTTCTACGGTTGCAGCCGGTATCCGGAATGCAACTTCGTCGCGTGGGCGAAGCCGGTGCCCGAGAAGTGCCCCGAGTGTGGCAGTCCATATATGCTGGAGAAATGGCTGAAGGATGGCGCCACGATCCAGTGTCCCAACCAGGATTGCAAATTCAAGAAGAAGGTGGCTGAACCGGAGCTGGTCAGCCACTAATGGCTGGGCAGAAAACCGTCTCCCACCTGCGCTGGTGGATTGGCGGCCTGCTGTTCGCATCCACCGTCATCAACTACATCGACCGCCAGACGCTGAACGTGCTGGCGCCCTACCTGAAAGCCGATTATCACTGGACCAACTCGGATTTCGCGCTGATCGTGATCGCATTTCGGCTCTCGTATTCCGTGGTGCAGTTTATAGGCGGACGATTCATTGATATTGTCGGGACGCGGCGCGGCCTCACGATCACGGTCGCGTGGTACTCGGTGATGGCCATGGTCACCTCCCTCGCGACTGGCCTCAAGAGCTTCTGCGCGTTTCGTTTTCTGCTGGGCGCAGGTGAGGCGGCGAACTGGCCGGGCGCAACCAAGGCCGTTTCGGAATGGTTTCCCGCACAGGAGCGCGGCATTGCGGTAGCACTGTTCGATAGTGGCTCGGCGATCGGCGGCGCGGTGGCGCCGGCGCTGGTGGTATGGCTCTATCACGTGTTCGGCACGTGGCGGCCGGCGTTTCTCATTACCGGCACTCTGGGATTTCTGTGGCTGTTGGCCTGGATTCTGACCTATCACAAACCGGAAGAGCACCCGCGCATCAGTGATTCCGAACGCAGCATGATTCTCGGGACGCGCGCCGGCGCCGACGAGAAATTGGCACGCGCACGGACGCCGATGTCCCGGATTCTCGGGTACAGGCAGACGTGGGGCTGCATTCTGTCGAAAGCGATTCTCGATCCGTACTGGTATCTGGTGGCGGATTGGTTTGCGTTGTTCCTGGTGAGCCGCGGATTCAAGCTCGAAGACACGTTGGTGGGCTTCTGGGTTCCGTTTGTGTGCGCGGACCTGGGCAATTTCGTGGGCGGCGGCCTTTCGAGCTGGTTTATTCATCGCGGCTGGACGGTGGGCGCGGCGCGGCGGGTGATTTTCCTGATCTGCGGCCCGCTGATGCTGCTCATGATCCCGGCGGTGTACACAAAGCAGCTCTGGCTGCTGATTGCAGAGTTCGGCCTCGCGACGCTAGGCTACGCGGCGTGCGCTACGGTGTTTCTGACGCTGCCGTCGGACCTATTCGAAAGCGGGTCAGTGGCGACGGTAAGTGGTCTGGCGGGAGGGGTGACGGGCTTCGTGACCATCGCCGCGACGTACACGATCGGCGCGGTGACGGACAAATATTCGTTCGCTCCGATCCTGATGGGAGCCAGCGCGGCCCCGGTGTTGGCGGCGATTGTGGTGTTCGCGCTGGTGCAGAACACGAGGAACACGGGGAACGGGGTGTTGCTGAAGATTTGAGGGGCGTGCGCCCCGGGACTCTCATCTCCGCAAACGGTCCGTACTTAATTTCACAATTTCAGCGGAAAGATTGCAAGCTGATTTCGAAACGGTTGGCTGTTTGTTTTCACATTTCTTTGGATAGACTCTGTGTGCTTGATCAATTTCCAATCGATTCTGCGCCTTAGTACATCGGTGGCAGTGTTCAGCGCCACCCGAACCTATCCATGCTGAGAAAGAGATGAAACATGATAGCGACTACGACGGAGGCGAGTGCCGTACCCCTTCCATGGCGCGCACTCTACGAACTTGGACGGCAGATCTGCATAGGTTTCGCGGTAACTTTTGGGCCGCGTCCGGTCCGCCCCTTAAGCCAACTAACTAAAGTGAAGAACGATGTTCTCCAGATCAGGCTCGTTCTGATCAGTGAAGGAGAGGAGACGGTCCCGGTGACGCGCGAATTGCCGAGGACAGTGTTCGAGCCCCATGCTTTAGCTGCGCGACTCGCTGATGCCATCGCGGAGGGATTCGCGACCGCGGGACGCACTGGCTTCCATGTCCCTCGATGATCGGAAATTCCATGATCGAGTTCCCGCCGATTCGTCGCTTAACTTCGTGGGGGAACAAAACGCATGAAAGAATTGAAGATGTCGTGGAAAACGGAAGAGGGCCGTCTGGTGTGCCATTGGATCGAATCAGCAGCGGCCTGGAACACGAGCGTAGCTTTGAAGCGGATCAACCCGTTAACGCCCCCTGACGACCTATGGCAGCCTTTGGCCCTTTCTCACACAAAGACCAATTGGCACTATTTCGGGCTGCCTAAGACCGATTTTTTTTAATGCTCGCGCACGCGCCGGCTGCCGGGGCTCAGGCTCTCCGACTAGGGACCGTATAAGAGAAGCTGCGATTGCAAATATCCCACGGGTTTCACATTAGTAGCTCCCGGTTCTTGAGGCCAGCAACCGGATGGCTCTCGTTTGCATTCCAGATGTTAAAGTCCGTTTATTTTTTCGAAAATCGTTGACACGAGTTCCGTCATGGGTTTATAAGTGAAATTGGGAAGGTTAAGAGAGCCTTCCCAGATGCAAGGATCCTCGGCAGGCGAGGCGTCCGCGCGGCAAAAAGGCCACTACCCTCCGGCGTCGAAAGATGCCAATGAAGGGTGACCAGGAATTCTCGGGTTAAGGGTTTTCCTAACGTGGCTGAGGTCGAAAGACCTCTACGGCGTGCGGTGCTGAAGCTTAGGCCAGTGGGGAAACCGCCAGCCATCGTTAGATAGTCGGCCATTTCTCCGCTTTGGGGGAAGTGGCTTTTTTGTTTCCCCTCCAAAGCTTCCGTCCGTCTCCGGGAATAGTATGCGAACAAACGACGATAAGCCTCCGAGTACGGAGATCACTGTCGTGGAATCGCCGGTTATGACCTGGTAGGTTGCTTTCCTGCCGCTTCATCCTCTGCGATTCCACTTGAGAATTTGCGGAGGGTGAAGACCTTAGCTCTTCCCCTTCTAGCAAGTCGCGGTCAACCGGATTTCTACGCCCGGACGCCGCCCAGGAGGGAGCGAGATGACGGACCGAATCATCCCGATGCCCGCGGATGTGGTGGAGGTGCAGCCCACGCCCATCCGCGGGATCGCAGTCAAGTCCAGGTGGGCGCACAGCCTGCTCACATTTCTCGCGGTGTTCGGCCCAGGCCTGATTGTCATGGTAGCCGACAATGACGCCGGAGCCGTCTCGACCTACACCCAGGCAGGAGCGCAATACGGAATGCATCTGCTGTGGCTGGTGGTTCTGCTGCTGCCGGTGACCTACTTCATCCAGGAGATGGTGGTTCGTCTGGGAATTGCCACGGGCAAAGGCCACGCCGCGATGATCTACCAGCGTTTTGGCAAGTGGTGGGGGTTGTTTTCGCTGGTCGATCTCGAAATCGTGAACTTCCTGACCCTGGTCACCGAGTTTGCCGGCATCGATCTGGCGCTGACCAAACTCGGCGTGGACCCGCGCATGGGCGTCCCGATTGCCGCTATTGGGCTGATTCTGATCGCCGTCACCGGCAGCTATCGCCGATGGGAACGAACAGTGGTGTTCCTCTGCCTGCTCGACTTCGCCTGGTTCCTGATCGCGTGGAAGATGCATCCCGCCGCCGGTGAGGTCATCCGCGCCATGGTTGTACCGGGGATCCCGCCGGGTGGATTGACTGCCGACCTGGTCTTTCTGGCGATCGCGGTGGTCGGAACAACCATTGCCCCCTGGCAACTCTTCTTTCAACAGAGCTGCATCGCGGACAAGCGCCTGCGGTTTTCGGACGTGCGGTGGGCGCGTCTGGATACATTTCTCGGCGCGTGCATCACCATCAGCGTCGCGGCTTGCATGGTGCTGGCCGGCAACACCTCGCTCGTGCACGGCTTCCGGTTTACCGATCCTGCGCAGATGGCGGTGGACCTGGGATCGTTCACCGGTCCCTGGGTGAAGGACATCATCCTGCTGATGATGATCAATGCCGCGGTGGTGGGCACGACCGCGATTTCGCTTTCGAGTTCGTGGGCGTATGGCGAAGTCAGGGGATGGCCGCACAGCTTGCAGTTGCCGTTCCGAAAAGCGCGTGGATTCTATTTGGTGTACCTGGTGTGCGTGGCCGCGGCCGCGGCGATTGTGTTGATTCCACGCGCGCCGCTGCAGCTGATCATTCTCGGAGTACAAGTGCTGGCCGGCGTGATGCTGCCATCGGCGATCATCTTTCTGCAACTACTGCTGAACGACAAGGAACTGCTCGGCACATATGCGAACAAGCGATGGAACAACGTGATCAACTGGACCATCATCATTCTGCTGTTTGCTCTGTCGCTGGTTCTCGCGGCGCAGGTGACCGCGCCTAATCTATTCCCCGCGTCGAGCGGAACCAATTGAAGGAGGTCAGTCCAATGCGAATGAAAACAATCAACGGACTACGCGCCACAGCATTTTGGGTTCAGCGCTTTCTTGATGTGCGTTTGCCGATGGGCGTGGTCAATGGGCCGCGCCAGCGGCGGCGTTGCGTGATTGACGGTTCCGGCTTCGAGCGGAACTCATTTTAAGAGGAGGTAAGGACAATGTCCACCATCACGAGTATTCTCAATCCCGAAGAGGTGCTGAAGCACGGCTATGACGTGAGTCTCAACCGCTACATCGTGGTGCATCCGCTCGACGACATACCGGAGGAAAAAGTCGACACCGACGCGCTGGGAGCAATGGCAATGACGGCCAGCGTGAGGTGGTCGCTGATCAGTCTCCGCGCCTACCTGATCCTGATGTTCCTGCTCGTACTGTTTCGGGTAGTGCAATTGGCCGGCTGGTTCGGCGGGAGTCATTAGTGGCTGACAGTCACAGAGCTTACGCCCGCCACGGCGGCGGGCGACTGGGAGAGAAATACCATGCGCGTGAACCGTCTGCTCATGCTTTGTTTGCTGGCCGCCGCCTGCTGCTGGTGCCAGGACGACGGCCAGCCTGCCAGCGATGATGCATCAGTAGCTCAGCCCGCCTCCGGCCGAACCTGGAGCGTCCACTTCCAAGCGACCTCCATCGGCCAGGAACACGGCTGGTTCCCCTCGCTCTACGCGGGTGAGAACAGCCTTCCTTCCCATCCCGAGCATCGGGCCTCGATTACTGCGACAGTCTTTCTTAGCCTGCGTTTGAACTCGCACTGGGAGTTTGTGGTGGATCCGGAAATCGCGGGTGGCCGCGGGTTCGGCAACGTCACGGGCATCGCCGGCTTCACCAACGGCGAGATTCCGCGCGTTGCAAGCGCTACGCCCACACTGTATCCCGCGCGGGCCTACGTGCGCTACACGATCCCGCTCGGAGGCGAAGTGCAACGAGTCAGCAACTCAGCGAACCAGGCCCCCGGCACAGACCCGGTAAGCCGGATTTCTGTTGTGACCGGGAAATTCGCGATCACGGACTTCTTCGACAACAACACTTACAGCCACGATCCGCGAACGCAGTTCATGAACTGGTCATTGATGTATAACGGCGCCTGGGACTATCCCGCTGATACCCGCGGCTACACTATTGGAACGATCGAGGAGCTGAAAATGCCGTCGTGGTCTTTTCGCGCGGCGAGCGTGATGGAACCTACTATGGCGAATGGCCCAACCTTCGACACACGCATCGGCCGCAACCGAGGGACTGCCCT
>JGI12270J11330_10003570_pt1 | contig 11109 bp, 7 predicted proteins | sample PeaSoiMetSII2010_FD_11330 | JGI IMG/M metagenome (IMG submission 11330)
TGCCCTCCTGGGATTTTCCACACCGAATACCCCCATCCCGTCCACAACGGCTCGACACGGTCCACGTCGTTCGTCAACAGGCCTACATGCGTGTTGCGCACCAGAACCAGCCGGGGCTGAGGCGAAGTACGAACCAACCCGACGAACTGGGTGATGTCCAGCAATCGTCTTTGGTCGACCGGGGCGGGATCAAGATCCTGGAAGGTGCGCGATCGCGCGCTGGGAACTGCCTCCGGCGATAACCCGCGCCGAACCTTGGCCACTCGCCACGCCAGGTAGTTGCTGGTTAGCTCGTTCGCGTCGGTGGTCACCAGTCCCACAGGGCGACGAAGATAGAACGGCAGGCTGGTGCGGAAGTAATAGAAGCCGTAGATCGGTAGGTCTTTTTCCGGGCTCGAGAGGATTGTGCTGGCCAGACGGCGGCTGGAATTGGCATCCGCATAAGCGTTCATGGGGCCAATCCAGCGTGCCAAAAGCGCCGGCGTGGTCAGCGCCAGAAGCGCCAGCGCCAGAACGGAAAGCCATTTTCCGCGTAGCCGGGCCACCAAGTTCCTGCTCACCACGGCCAGCACCGCCAGAATCAGTCCCGTGTAGAGGACCGACGGCTTCAACATGGCGAAAACATCCGTCTGAAGCTTGCTCGCCAAGTGGGAACGAGCGGAACTGAACATCGCCAACTGGGAGCAAGCCGCGACGATGAGTCCTAATCCCAGCAGCGTGGCGAATCCCGCCGTGAGCCAATCCGGGGCCCGCGCCGAGCCCGGCTCACCCACATCGTTCCAGGCCTTTGCCATCAAAATACCCAAAGGCACTATGGCCGGAAGGAAATAGCCGGGAAGTTGTGAACGCGAGAGCGAGAAAAAGACAAGAGTCACCGCCGACCACGTCAGCAGATACAAATTCGAGGAGAACGACCTATCGCGAAATTCCTTCCAGCGCTTGCGCCGGCTCCACCCCGCCCACAGCAGGAAAATGCTCCACGGGAAGAACCCTGCCAGATACACCGGAACGTAGTAGAGCAACCCACCTTGGCGATGCACAAGCCCGCCGGAAAACCTGGCGAGGCTCTCCTCGAGCAGCGCATAGCGCGGGAAGTCCGGATGCCGAACTGAAATGAAGATAAACCACGGCAGCACGGTGGCAAGGAAGACTCCGAATCCAAGCCCCCAGCGCAGGTGTTTCAATCCCCGTAATGCGCCGCGCACCGCCGCATAAACGGTGATCGAGAGCAACGGAAGCAGGAAACCGACGGGACCCTTGGTGATGGTCGCGAGCCCCATAGCGAAAAACATGAGAATCTCCATACCGGGACGCTGAAACTCAGCAGCCTCAGCAAACCAGAAGCTCACCATGGCAAGGGTAATAAGAAAGGCGAGCGTCATATCGAAAATGACTAGCCGGGAAAAGACCACGACCAGCGGCGCAGTGGCAATGATGGCCGCGGCGCGCATCGCTGCGGAATTGCCGCACATCCTGCGCGTAAGGATCCAGGCAAGGAGCAGCAGGCACAACCCCATCAAAGCGGAGGGCGCCCGCGCGGCCCATTCGTCGAGGCCGCCAAGCTTCAGCGAAAGTGCCACCATGCAGAAGAAGACCGCTGGCTTATCCAGGTAGGCCATGCCATCGTAACGCGGAGCAAGCCAGTCGCCCGAGGCAAGCATCTCCCGCGCCACCTCAGCGTTCCGCCCCTCGTCAGGCTCCAGTAAAGGCAAGCTTCCGAGGCCAGCGAAGAAAAGAACGCCCGCCAACACCAGAAGCAAGAGAAAAGGCAAGGCTAGCCGCAATGTCTCTCCGGAAACTTTATGCGATGCTGTTATTCCTGGGCCGTCAGCGGTCATTCTGAGTGGTCATGGGCCTTCGCCCACCCGACGGGATGAAAGTCACAAACCTCGTTACCCCCGCGAAAGCGGGGGCCCATCGTTAGTCAGAATCACAATGGATTCCCGCTTTCGCGGGAATGACGTATTTTTCGCGAGAGCAGCGCAATAAACCTCTGCGATCCTGCTGCTCAAAACTAACTCCGCCCGGGCTCAGTCCGCTGACCGGCCGTGGCGTTGCGGCCGGGAGAACCGGGCTCCACAACCTCGAGGACGTCTCGATAGTCAATCCAGTTCTTTTTCATCCAGCGCACTGCCCAGACGTCGGCGAGGCCCTTTCTAAGCCTGCCCCAAGTGCCGTACTTGGTTCTTCCGCCCAGGCGCGGATGGTGAGTCACCGGCACCTGCGTGATTCGAAAGCCGCGCATCTTAAGGAGGGTGGGCAAAAACCGGTGCATGCCCTGATAAAGCTCCAGCTGCTCCAAACATTCACGTCGATAGGCCTTCAGCGTGCATCCCGTATCTACCACGTCGTCGCCTGTCATCCAGTTTCGAAACCCGTTCGCGACGCGCGACGAGAGGCGCTTCCAAAGCGTATCCTGGCGGTGAACACGGATGCCGCAGACGGCGTCCCATTCCCCTAGCATCCCGGTCAGGCGCGGTATTTCCGCGGGATCGTTCTGCAGATCTCCGTCGATCGTGACCACCGCCTTCCCGCGCGCCAGCCGGAACCCCGCAGCCATGGCAGCAGTTTGGCCGAGGTTGCGGCGAAAGTGCGCGATGCGGATGCGCGCATCCTTCCCTTGGGCTTCTTCGAGCAGCGCCAAGGTCCGATCGGTGCTTCCGTCGTCCACGAACAGTATTTCAGTATCTCCGGCCACGTCGCGTAAAGCTGGCCCTAGCCGCTCCACGAGCGGCAGGATATTCTCCGCTTCGTTATAAACGGGAATGACGACACTCAATTCGATACTTTCCACCATCGGACTGTGTAATTCTAGCATGCTCAGACTGGCCACACGGGGATTTTGGGGGAGTTTGCAGACGGGCGACGGCTAATGTTCCCATCGGAAATTGCATTTGCCTGTAGCGCTGACCTTCAGTTCAGCACTTGCCGACCTAAAGGTCGGCGCTACACCGACTCGAGATCGATCCGTGCATCCAAAAAACACGTAGTTGAATCTTAGCAGACTGACGCGCTATAACAGATACTCGGGGAGGACACCGATGCAGAGGATAGCAGCATCGAGACCGCGATTGATGGTGGGCATTATCCTTTTGGCGGGCGCACTTCTCTTTTCCGGGTGCAACACCTTAAAGCTGGGCTCGGCTCCGGACGACAAAGCCATCACAACCGAGATTCAGGCGAGGCTATTTGACGACTCGGTTTTGAAGATGCGCGATATCCATGTGGCTTCCGATAAGGGCGCGGTAACGCTTACCGGGGCCGTCAACACGGACTTGGAAAAAGTCGCGGCAGAGCGGATTGCCGGCCATACTGACGGCGTCAAGAGCGTCGTCAATCAACTCTCGGTGTCCTCAGCGTCGACAGTGGAGCAGCCGCCGGTGGCGCAGGCCGCGGAAAGCGCCAAGCCGGCAACCGCGCAGCCGCCGGCCAAGACCGCGGCTCAAACGGGACGCTGGAAGAGATTCCGGACCGAGCGCCAGGCCACCACCACGAGCAATGTTGAAGCGCCCGCCCAGCAGGCCGCCGCGCCGGAAACCCCCGCCGATAACCAACCCGAAGTCGCGGCACAGACCGCGCCACCGGCGCCGGTTGCGCCCCCGCCGCCTCAAGCTGCTCCGGCGCCTCCCGTGGTCAAGCCACCCGAGCAGATCACCATTCCGGCGGGCTCCTTCTTCTCCGTTCGCATGATTGACAGCATCGACTCGAGCCGGAACAAGACGGGTGACGAGTTCGCAGCGACGCTGGACGTGCCTTTGGTGGTGAACAACCGGGTGGTGCTGCCGCGCCACTCCGATGCGAAAGTTCGATTGGTGCAAGCCTCGAGCGCAGGACGCATGAGCGGCCGTTCCGAACTCAAAGTTGAGCTGGTCAGCGTAACGGCAGCAGGGCAGACATATCCCCTGGAAACCGACTACCACGAGCAGGCGGGGGCATCCCGCAGCACACGCACTGCGGAAGCGGTTGGAGGAGGAGCGGTGGTGGGCGCCATCATCGGCGCCATTGCCGGGCGAGGGCGCGGCGCCGCCATCGGCACCGCAGCGGGCGCGGGCACAGGAGCCGCAGTGGAGGCTCGTACTCACGGCGAGCAGGTGAAGATTCCATCCGAAACCAAACTGAGCTTCACTTTGAAGAATCCCGTGACAGTCACTCTGAACCCGGACGCAATCGCTCAGCCTTCGAACCCGAACCCAGGCGGTGCGCCGCTGCCTTCCCAGCCTAATCCGCCGTCCCCTACGAATTAATCTTTGGGGAATCGATGGCGCGGATTTGGTCGCGAGGTTACCCCGGTTCGACGACAACCGCCCCGCTGTAGGGGGACGGCCTGCCGTCCCCGCATTTCCGCTGGCCCAGACAAGGGTAGGGCAAGCGCTATCCCTACAGCGCCTAAAAGGGCCGCTCAGCAGCCCTCCAGCTACTCCGGAAGTTCCAAGGCCTTCCAGGCAGGATAGCGCAGCAGTTTTCCTTCGCACACGTTTGCCACGTAACGCCCGCTGCACCTGAACTGCATGATCCGGTTACCTTGACGAGCCAAGTCCGCCCAGCGTGACGCCGTCTTGGGGTTCTGTTCGATGCCCACTAGGGCGTGGGGGCCGGACTCAAATTCCACCATGCGCAGTCCTTTCGACCTCAAGACGGTCACACGATACGTTCGGCCCTCCAATTCAATCTCGTCGCGCCTCTCGCCCAACGCCTGTTGCCATGCGGAAATCAACCCATCACCTAAGGTCACCCGTCACCTCCTGAGATGTCAACAAAACAGGGCATCCGAATGTTATTGTGTCATAAGTCTTCCAACCTGCGCACTCTGGCCGGGGTAGGGTGGGGCTTATCCTCACAGGCGTTTGCTTAACACCGCCAGTAGAGATGTACGTCATGGCGACCGCTAATACAGGCCCGGAGGGCCGTCAGAGAGTAGCCCACGGCGTGAGCCGTGGGACCGTGGGGGCAACCCGTGGTTATCTGAGCCCCGGAGGGGCGGCAGAGCTTCCTGCGTTAAGTCTGTCGCCCCTTCCGGGGCTGTGAAGATCGACGCGCCACGGTGACCCACGGCTCACGCCGTGGGCCACTTTCTGCCGCCGCTCTGCGGCTCTGGAAGTCGCTGCACCTGAAGTGAACGCTTATGGGGCTTGCCCCACCCTTGTCTGGGCCAGCGGAAATGCGGGGACGGCAAGCCGTCCCCCTACAGCGGGACGGTTATAGAGGGATTCGGAGCAGCAAAATGCAGCTTGCAGTACGGGCCCCGGAAGGATAATCTTTCCAGCGCCAGTGTCGTCTGTTACGGGGGAGGTTAAAGTGAAGAGCTCTATTTTACTCGCAGGTTTAGGTCTCATCTCGATTTGCGCAGCTTCGCTCGTGGTCTCGAGCCCGGCCCGGCCCGCAGATCTGCTTCAATACACAAACGGAGATGAACTTGTGCGCCCGCAGGATTATCGGGAGTGGGTGTTCATCTCCTCCGATTTCCGTCTCAGCAACAATCCATCGCCCGCTGAGGGAGCTACGTTTACGAACGTCTTTGTGAATCCTTCCGCTTACAAACAATTTCTGACGACCGGAAATTGGCCGGACAAAACCGTTTTGGTTGAGGAAAAGAGGACGTCGTCAAACAAAGGTTCCCTCAATAAAACATCCCAATTTCAAGCCGAATTGGTGGGCGTCAGCGTTAAAGTGAAAGACGCAGCCCGATTCCCGGATAAGTGGGCTTACTTCAGCTTCGATGCCTCTGCCCAGACTGCACACGCCAATCCGAAAGCCGCATGCTGGCAATGCCATCACGATCAAGGCGCGGTCGACAGCACGTATGTGCAGTTCTATCCCACGCTGAAGCCTGTGGCGCAAAAGTTCGGAACGTTGCACGAGGCGGTGACGGGCGCGGAAGCGTATTGAAGCAGTGACGAGTGACAAGTGACGAGTGACAAGCAAGAAAACAATTTCTTCGGTTCTTCACCTGTCGGATGCGCGACAAATAACTCGCAAGAGTGGGTAGCGCGACCCCCGATTTCGGGGTCCGCGGCTGTTCTCGCGATTCCTAAAATCCGCATCCGGACGCGCTGACACCGAAAAACCGCGGACCTCAAAAACGGAGGTCCGCGCTACCTGATCAGAACGAGCTGAACTTCAGCCAAGCCTCCATAATATCTTTGCCGTGAAACGCCCAGGTTCTTTCATTCACGCGTTCCACGCCCTCGCGCAGCTCGTAAACTCGCCCCGCCATCGTGGTGAATTCGACCTTTACCTCCACGGGGCCCGCAATTTTGTACGGCTTAATCTCTGACAATCGCTCGATCGCCCGCTGAGCCTTTTCGCGGATGAGCGCACAGGCAGCCGGGTGCGAAAGCATGAATCCTGCGTTGCGGCTCACCCCGCTCTTCACCTCGGCGCATTCGGCTTCGGGGACGATGTCGTGGATCTCCTTGCAGGCCGCCGTGTCACCGGAGAGCATGATGGCGGGAATATTCATGGCGCCGGCCAGCAGCACCCGCCCGCCGATCTCACCCGTGGGCCTGCCGTTCACCCAGATGTTCTGGATGTTGTGCGAATCATAGGAGTGGCTGAGGATTCCTTTGTCGGCCCCGGCCATGGCGTGCTGTCCGATGAAGATGATGGCGGAGTACGATGAATCAAGTTCGAGACTGCGTGAGATGGGCCCGCCCGTCAGCAGGCGCGCTTTGGGATGGATATCCAGCACGGAGAGGCTGCGGCTGGAGTCATGCCCGTCCCAGACCACCACATCCGTGGCGCCGCCCGCCAGTAAGCCCTCGACCGCAGCGTTTACCTCGCCGGTGAGCAACTTGCGGGACTCCTCCCAGCGCGGACTCTGAAACGGCTGAACCTGCAGTTCCGAGTCGTAGATGCCGGACACGCCTTCCATGTCCGTTATCATGAAAATCTTCTTTGAAGTTTGCGCCGCGGCCCGACTCGCCAGCGAGAGAGTTGCCGCGACGGCAAGCAGAATTGAAGTTGTGGCTATCGTCTTTCGATTTCGATGTTTCACGGTTTGACCCTTCCTTCCTGCCCTTAAGCCCCAAAGGAGCGACCTAACGAAGCCTAGGCCAACGAACGTGTGAAAAAATCGATGCCTGTCATCCTGAGCGAAGCGAAGGATCCCGGCAGTTTCTTATGGTCCAGCGATTTACGAACAACTGCAGAGATCCTTCGCGGAGTTTATCCTGAGCGAACTACGGAGATTCTTCGCTTCGCTCAGAATGACAAGCGAAGGACTCAGGATGACACGTTCCGAATTTCTTCACACCTTCAACGGCCTGGGTCAACGCCGCGCCTTCAAACTCGTAGCCCTGTTGGGGCGAAACAAACCTCCGGCGCTCGGTCCCAGATATATAGTTGGGACAAAGATTGCGGCATGGGAACTACCCTATTTCGCCCCTTCAGGGCTGACCCAATCTAAACGGGCCACCATCGCTGACCCAGGCCGTTTGCCCATAAGCGCTAACTTAACACCCCGAGGGGTGTTAATGTCGGTCCGAATGAGCGGTTGTGCAGGCCCGGAGGGCCGACAGAGAGTAGCCCACGGCGTGAGCCGTGGGATCGAGGAGCCTTCTGACTATTTCAGCCCCGGAGGGGCGGCAGAGGCTCCCACACCCGATCTGTCGCCCCTTCCGGGGCTGTGAATTTGAACGCCGCATCCGGTCCCACGGCTCACGCCGTGGGCTACTTTCTGCCGCCGCTCCGCGGCTTCCGAGGTCCTCGGACCTTAAGTTAGCGCTTATGGGCCGTTGGCCTGGGCTTCGTTAGAGCGCCCCTTTGGGGCTTAAGACTAATGATACAACACCCCGAGGACCGCAGGCCGTCGCCCTGCGATATGACCGCGTCGATTCGCGCTCCCCAGACTTCGAAAGCCGCGGAGCGGCGGCAGAAAGTAGCTCACGGCATGAGCCGTGGGACCTGGCCCGGCATTAATGTTTACAGCCCCGGATGGGGCGACAGACATACCCCTGCGAACCTCTGCCGCCCCTCCGGGGCTAAGTTAACACGAGGCTGCCCCTTGATCCCACGGCTTGGAAGCTGTGAAAAAATCACCAAGGCCTGTCATTCCGAGCGGAGCGAGGAATCTGCATTTGTTTGTTTTCAAGGGGATAAAATGCAGACGCTTCGCTTCGCTCAGCGTGACAGCGCGATTTTTTCACAGCTTCTTGCACCGTGGGCTACTCGCTGTCGGCCCGCCGGGTCTGTACAAGCGTTCAATCCGACCAACCTTGCCCTCCGTGGAGATGCCAGGTTAACCTGCATCAAGCATCGTCTTCTATTTCTATCGGCCATCTCCGCGAAGCTCGTCGCCCGCGGAGACGCGAGCGCGCAAGCTACCGTCTCACGAGGCTTCAACGGCAAACGCCGGCTTCCTGTCGCGCCATTTTCCGCGCGTGAAATCCGGGCACTCGACGGTCGAACCACCCTCCGCAATCGACTTCTCCGACAGCGGGCAGATGACGCTCATGAGCACCGAATCGTAAACGTCCACCGGGGTTTGCGTTTTGGTGCGCACGGCGTTCAAAAACAGTTCCAATTCCAGGACATCAGTCCCGCCGTGTCCCAGCGCAAGCTGCTTTTCGATCGCATCCTTCCCCGCGCCGGCGGAACGCGGCCGGGCTTCGAGGGGCTTCCACCATTCGTGCTCGTATTTCTCCTGGTAGGGGTCAAAAGACTCCCACTCTTCGTATTTGGGACTGTGGTTATGCAGGTAAAGTGCGTTGCGTTGTTCGTTGTAAATGCCTTCAGTGCCCTGAATCTCCCAGCGATTGTCGTAAGGCCGGGGCAACTGCATATCATAGTTAATAACAATAGTATTACCCTTCTTTGTTTTGACCAGCGTCGTAACAATATCGCTCTGAGCATACTTGCGCTTCGCATTGGGATGGTCCGGGCCGAATTTGGTAGCGAAATAGTGGTTGATGCCCAGGGAGCGATTCGCGAAGGACACCACCTTATCGAAATAGTCGCCGCACCCCAGCTCCATCCAACTGAGCACCGGACCCAGCGCATGCGTGGTGTACTGGCTGGCGTTGCGTTTCACCAGATACTCCGCGCCCCACCGCATATTCCCCTCCGCGTCGAAGAACCAGTGATCGATACAGTTGTGCGAGTGCGCGCAGTGGCAATGCACGATTTCCCCGAGCAAACCGGCGCGGATCATCTTCAGCACGGCAAGGTTGTCGCGCCGGAAGCTCCAGTTCTCGAGCATCATGCAAGGCACGCCGGTCTCTTCACTTGTGTTCACGAGCTGCCAGCATTCGTCTTCGGTGAGGGCGGCCGGGACCTCCACGGCGGCATATTTCCCGGACTTCATAGCGCAAACGGCCATGGGAGTGTGCCATTCCCAGTAAGTCGCAATGAGTACCGCATCCAGATCGTTACGGTAGACGAGCCGCTGGTAGTCTTCCACATCGCGCCCGTATCCCTCCGGCCGCTTCTGCCCTGCCTTCTCCACCATGGCCTGGGCATGAGCCAGATGCTCCTGGTTGATGTCGCACAGGGCCGGGATTTCCACTCCGCCCATGGCCAGCAACGTTTCCACGTGGCTGGTGCCGCGGTTTCCGACCCCGATGATGCCGAGCCGCAGCGGTTTCTCTGCCCGCGCTGATGCAAGTCCGAAGCTGTGGCCGATCGAGCTCATTCCGACCGTGCCCGCCGCCCCATACTTCAGAAACTCTCGCCGATCCATCTCGTTTTTCATTGCCACCCCGCCTCCACGTGATTTTCCGCGCTCGCAGCACAGGAGCTTCAGCCTATGCCCCAAGCCATGCGCTACAGCCCCGGCACAGGCAAATGGCTCTGTGCGACTTCGGCCGCCATAGTGTAACGCCAGAGACGGGAAGGCACCAGTGGTATCAGGAGGGGGGATTTAAGACAATTGGATTTGCACCAAGTGCGTCCAAGCCACTTCCGTACTGCCTTGTGCTTCGAGTTGGCGCTTTTTGGCGAGCATATTGGCGGATGGGATTCCAGTGCGGGCGAATGATTTCTCGCAGTCGAGGGAAGACGGACCGCGCATATTGCCTTCCATGTAGGCCAGGCCGGGACAGCGGGTGCAGGAGCCGAGGTGCGAGCAGGTGGAGCAGACGGGCAGATCACGGCCACGGATGGAGCGTACGTCGTTCATCTGCTTCGAGTGCCGCCAGATCTCCAGAAATTTCTGCTGGCGAACGTTCCCCGTGGGCAGTGGGAACTGCACGCACGGGAAGACGTCGCCATAGGGAGAAATGTAACAGAAAGTGTGGCTGGCGCTGCAGGGCAGCCCATCCATAACACCGTCATCCACCGGCTGGGGAGGCGCGCAGAACTCTTCCACGTTCCCCACCAACTCTTCCGTCCGAAAGACCTGCTTCAGCTCCTCGCCGCCGATGCCCAGACCTAGAGTCGAGCGGTCACCGTCCATCATGGGGGTGATGGTAGGGTCGATGGTCCATTGGGCGCCCAGTTCCCGAGCCAGCGCCTTGACGCCCGCGTAATCGGCGAGGTTCTGCCGCATGAGAACGTTGGCGAGGGTCACTTTTAACCCGCGGGACTGAAGAAAGCGGATGCCCGCGACCGAACGCTTGAGCGATCCGGGCAGCTTGGTGATGGCGTCGTGGACCTCCGCGCGGTGGGAATAAATACTCACCTGAATGCGATCTATGCCCAGGTCCCGCATGCGGTCCGCCTCTTTCTCGCGGATCATGAAGGCATTAGTCTTGATCTTGACGCAAAAGAGAAGTGAGCGCGCGTACTCCAGAATCTCGAAGAAATCCATGCGCATCAAAACTTCGCCGCCGCTGAAAGTGAGGAACAGCGAGCCGGCGTCGGCCAACTGCCGCAGCACGTCGCGCATCTCGGCGGTGGTCATCTCGCCGTGGTCGTCGTGATCAAGGTAGCAGTGAACGCAGCGCTCGTTGCAGCGGTAGGTGACGTCCAACTGCACACTCAAGGGCACACCCAGGGCGAGAGCGCGCTGGTTCATTTCCTCCATCAGTGTGGGCATAAGTGCTCCGAGCTCCTTGCTTCTGCTCACTCAAACGGCTTGTCAGACACTCGCATGATCCCGTGCCCCGCCAGTTCCCGCACAAAGTTCTCGGCGTCTTTCAGCGCTTCCTCCGGCGCGATCTCGAATTCGGCGCA
>JGI12270J11330_10003574_pt1 | contig 11101 bp, 10 predicted proteins | sample PeaSoiMetSII2010_FD_11330 | JGI IMG/M metagenome (IMG submission 11330)
GAGGGGGCCCCGAGGGACGACGGAGGGGTTTCGCGCGGCGAACACTTCGAGTCGATCGCCATTAGCGACCAGCTGATCGTCATCTACCACGCCTGAGCCTGCGCAGCGTTCATGCGCGGTTTCATAGCGCATGAGACGCGCGTCTGTTTCGGCATCTCCAAGATCATTTATGGTCGCGATTTGCTCCACGAACCGGCCTTCAACCGTTGCTCAAGAGAGCCCACGCGCGCTGTGGACCAGCACCCTTGCCGTTTCGGCAATCCGTTCAGCCGTGAAACCGAAATGCGGAAATAGTGCACTGGCGGGCGCCGACTCGCCGAAGCCGTCCATGCCAATGACAGCTCCGTCGAGCCCGACATATTTCCACCAGAGAGCGGTGGCGCCGGCTTCGATAGCGATCCGCTTGACCCCATCGGGAAGCACGGAGCGGCGGTAGGCCAAATCCTGACGATCAAAAACCGTTGTCGAGGGCATGGAGACGACGCGCACCGAAACTCCTCGCCCGGACAGAATCTCCTTTGCCTTTATTGCCAGCGTGACTTCCGAGCCGGTAGCAATCAGAACGAGGTCTGGTTCTCCCGTCGGCGCATCCACGAGTACGTAGCCCCCGCGGGCGGCGAGACTGGCTCGATCGCCATCGTCTCGCTGTGCCGGGAGATTCTGACGCGACAACAGCAGACTCGTTGGGCCATCCCGTCGCTCAACGGCGGCCCTCCAGGAGACTGCGGTCTCCAAAAGATCACAGGGGCGCCAGACATCCATGTTGGGGATCAGTCGCAGCGACATCGCGTGCTCGACGGGCTGGTGCGTCGGCCCATCCTCACCAAGCCCGATCGAGTCATGCGTGAACACGAATATCGTGCGCAGACGCATTAGCGCGGCCAATCGAAGTCCGTTTCGTGCATAGTCCGAGAATACAAGGAACGTGCCCCCGAACGGGATGTAGCCGCCGTGTAGCGCGAGCCCGTTGATGATGGCTGTCATGCCGAATTCACGAACGCCGTAGTGGACATAATTGCCGCCTTCGTTACGAGCGACGGTTCGGCTTGCTTTCCAGTTCGTTAGGTTGGAGCCAGTCAAATCCGCCGAACCCCCCAGAAGTTCCGGCAACATGGATGCGAGGGCTTCGATGGCCAATTGTGAAGCCTTGCGTGTCGCGATCGCTTCGGTCGCCCGAGCCACACCTGTCATCCAGGCATTGGCCTGCACGTCGAAGTCTGCCGGAAGGTCGTCAGCCATGCGACGGCGGAACTCTGCGGCAGGCACCGGGTACTCGCCGGCGTAGACCTCGAACCGCTGTTCCCATTTGCGCTGCATGCGCTCGCCTTCGCGCCGTGCATCCCACTCCGCGCGTATCTGCGCGGGGATCTCGAATGGCGCGTAAGCCCACCCCAACGCCTGACGTGTGGCAGCGACTTCTTCAGCACCAAGCGGCGCCCCGTGAACGTCGTGCGAGCCCGCCATATTCGGCGCACCCCAGCCAATCACCGTCTTGCAACAGACGAGGGTGGGTTTCCCGCAGGTTTTAAACGCTGTCCGGATTGCGGATTCGATCGCGGCGGGATCGTGTCCGTCAACATTGCGGATGACGCGCCATCCATAAGCCTCGAAGCGGCTGGGTGTGTCGTCGGTGAACCAGCCCCGAACATTGCCGTCAATAGAAATACCATTATCATCATAGAATGCGACAAGCTTCTCGAGGCCGAGCGTGCCTGCAAGCGAGCAGACCTCGTGCGAGATCCCTTCCATTAGGCAGCCGTCGCCGACGAACACGAAGGTTCGGTGGTTGACGATCGTGTGGGTCGGCCGGTTGAATTCCTCCGCCAAAAGCTTCTCGGCGAGAGCCATACCGACCGCATTCGCAAGGCCCTGCCCAAGTGGTCCGGTTGTCGTTTCGACCCCGGGGGTGACGCCGACTTCGGGATGGCCCGGTGTCTTCGAATGGAGCTGGCGGAAGCGCTTCAGTTCGTCAAGCGGAAGGTCATAGCCCGACAGATGCAAAAGCGCGTAAAGAAGCATTGAGCTATGACCGTTCGACAAAACGAAGCGATCGCGATCCGGCCAGCGGGGGTCAGCGGGATTGTGTTTGAGATAGCGATTCCATAGAACTTGGGCGATATCAGCTAACCCCATCGGCGCGCCGGGATGGCCGGATTTTGCCTGTTCAACAGCGTCGATCGCCAGCATGCGCAATGCATTCGCCAGCGTGCGATTGTCCAGGGCGCTCTTCATTTGCGGCATTGCGGTCATGGGCGTAATCCTGTTCAGAATGCTTTCCTCTTGCGATCCATCAGTTGCCAAATCATTGGCGTGAAGATGAGTTGCATCGCCAAGGCCATTTTACCTCCGGGGCACACAATCGTGTTGGCGCGTGACATGAAACTGTCGTGCAGCATTGAGAGAAGATAAGGGAAATCGATATCCTTCGGACTCCGGAAACGGATGATGAGCATGCTCTCGTCGGCGCTTGGGATGTCACGCGATATGAACGGGTTCGACGTGTCGACCGTCGGCACCCGCTGGAAGTTGACATGCGTTTCAGAAAACTGGGGACAAATGTACTTTACGTAATCCGGCATGCGNCGGAGAATCGTATCGACGATCNCCTCTTGCGACTGGCCTCGTGCGTCCCTGTCGCGGTGCANCTTCTGGATCCATTCCAGATTGATGATCGGCACGACGCCAATGAGCAAGTCGGCGTGACGTGCGACATCCACCTTGTCACTCTTGACCGCACCATGAAGCCCTTCGTAGAACAGCAGCTCTGTGCCTGAGGGAAGGTCTTCCCATGCTGTGAATGTGCCAGGCTTCTGCTTGTAAAGTAGCGCCTCCTCTTCGTTGTGGAGATATTTCCGCGTTTTTCCAGCCCCCGTTTCGCCGTAGTCACGAAAAAGAGCTTCGAGTTCCTCGAGCAAATTTGTGTCTGGGCCAAAATGACTGAGATTCTGGTTTCCGAGCTTCTGCGCCTCAGCCATTTTCGCGCGCATCTCTGTGCGGTCGTACCGATGGAAGGCATCGCCCTCAATGATCGCTGCGGCGACGTCCTCGCGGCGAAAGATCTGCTGAAAAGTTGTCTTCACAGTTGTCGTGCCCGCGCCGGACGAACCGGTAATCGCGATGATCGGATGTTTTGCGGACACGGCGTGACCTCGGATGCCTTCAGCGGGAGCGGAACAGCGAGCGCTTGTGGAAAAGCGGCGTTTCGAAAGTCGGCTCTTCTCCCTCATCATAATATTTGTGATAGGCGATCAGCCGCTCAACTTCGGCGCGTGACCCGAGGATCAAAGGTACGCGCTGATGCAGAGTTGTCGGCGCGATGTCCAGAACGCGCTCTCGGCCCGTGGACGCGGCGCCGCCGGCTTGCTCGACGATCATTGCCATCGGGTTCGCCTCATACATAAGGCGCAGGCGGCCCGGCTTCGACGTGTCCTTGGTATCGCGCGGATACATGAATAGACCGCCGCGAATCAAGATGCGATAGATCTCGGCAACGAGTGACGCGATCCAGCGCGTATTGAAGTCGACTCCTCGTGGCCCTGTCTTGCCTTGGATACACTCCTCGACGTAGCGCCTGACGGGCGGCTCCCAGAAGCGTTCGTTCGATGCATTGATCGCAAACTCGCTAGTCGTCTCTGGAATGCGCATGTTGGGATGCGTTAACGTGTAAGCGCCGATCTCCCGATCGAGCGTGAACCCGTGCACGCCGCCGCCGAGCGTGAGTACGATCATCGAGGTGGGGCCATAGAGAGCAAAACCGGCCGCGATCTGCTTGGTTCCGGGCTGCAGGAAATCCGACACAGTCGGATGCGTGACACCCGGGGGCGCGCACAGTATCGAGAAAATGGTTCCAACCGTGACATTAACGTCGATATTCGAGGAACCGTCGAGCGGATCGAACAGGAGCAGATAGCTGCCCTTCGGATATTCCGCCGGAATGGAGTAGGGCTCTTCCATCTCCTCGGAAGCCATGCCACAAAGCTGGCCGCCCCACTCACATGTCTCAAGGATGATTTCGTTCGCGACGACGTCAAGCGGCTTCTGGTCTTCGCCCTGAACGTTGACACTCGTCGCAGTGTCGTTCCGCGCGATCAATGCCCCGCGCGAGACGGCCGATGCAATGAACTTGCACGATGTCTGAATGTCGTTGAGTAGCCCGGTGAGATCCGGATCGTGGTTAGCACCGCGTCGCTCATTCTCGATGATGAACTTGCTGAACGTCGACCGGCGATGTGGCATCGCTTCCTCCCGTGGACCAGTGTCTATTGCATGAACACCCGACTGGCGCGGATATCCTCTGCCAGGATCGTCTGAAGTGCGCTCTTATCGAGCGGCTTGCCGCGCTCGGAAAACAAGCGGTTCGCCTGGCGCAGCCGCGCACGGTCTAGTGCATTGCGGATCGAGCGCGCATTCGAGAACCGCGGTTGGCGCATACGGCGCTCGATGTATTCCCGCATCGCCGTTTCGGCCGGAAGATCGAACCGATATTGCATCTTGGTCATCATGCACTTGGCGATGTCCATAAGCTCCTCGGCACCGTAATCGGGGAATTCGATATTGTGGGCGATCCGAGAGGCCATGCCCGGATTACTCTTGAAGAACGTGTCCATCCGGTCCTTGTATCCGGCCAGGATCACGACAAGATCATCGCGGTTATCCTCCATGACCTGGAGGAGAATTTCGATCGCCTCCTGGCCGTAGTCGCGCTCGTTTTCGGGTCGATAGAGGTAGTAGGCCTCGTCGATAAACAGTACGCCGCCCATGGCCTTTTTGAGTATCTCTTTCGTTTTTGGCGCCGTGTGACCGATGTACTGGCCAACAAGATCGTCGCGTGTGACGCTGACGACATGATCGCGCCGTGCATATCCGAGCCGATGCAGGATCTCCGCCATCCGTAAAGCAACGGTCGTCTTTCCGGTGCCGGGATTGCCCGTGAAGCACATGTGCAAGGAGGGTGGTTCCGCCTGGAGCCCGAGCTGACGCCGCGCGCGTTCAACAAGAAGCAACGCCGCGATTTCCCGGATTCGTGTTTTAACCGGTACGAGTCCGATAAGCTCGCGATCAAGCTGATCAAGCGTTTCGCCAATGCTCGTCTTGGCAAAGAGATCGGCGAGATCCACGCACTCGGTGGCATCTGTTGGTACGTGTGACGCAGTTGTCACGCGGCTCTCCCCGCTGCAGTCGCAGCCGCAAGTTCGCGACGCATGGCGCCGATGACGGAGCGAAAACCGCCGTCTTCATTGCGGGCACTAAAGATCGCTGAACCGGCGACAAACGTGTCGGCGCCCGCCTCCGCGATGGCGCGAATGTTCCCAACCTTTACGCCGCCATCGACTTCGAGCCACATCGATTGCCCGCCGCGAGCGACATGCGCGTCGATGCGGCGGCGAAGTGTGGCAAGCTTGGTCAATGCCTCAGGAATGAAGGCCTGACCTCCGAAGCCAGGATTGACCGACATCACGAGGATGAGGTCGAGTTTGCCCATCACGTGATCAAGGACGTGCAACGGTGTTGCAGGATTCAACACCAGTCCAGCCTTGCAACCGAGCTCCCGGATCATGGACAATGTACGATCGACATGTTCGGATGCCTCTGGATGGAAGGAAATGATGTCGGCGCCCGCCTTGGCGAACATCCCGGCGAGCGCGTCGACTGGCTTCACCATCAGATGAACGTCGATTGGCGCCTTCAGACTTCGACGTATCGCTTCGCAGACCACCGGTCCGATCGTAAGGTTCGGGACGTAATGATTGTCCATCACGTCGAAATGAATCACGTCGGCGCCTGCGGCGATCACCCCTTCCACGTCCTCGCCGAGCCGTGCGAAGTCGGCGGAGAGTATCGAAGGGGCGAGCCGGAAAGCGCGGTTGTTCATGATCGAGTCCTCGGTCAATAGCGCTGGCCGGCCGGCTTGGCACCGGCATAGCTGCGCATGGTGTAGTGAACCTGCCGCCCCGGCCCTTCGGCGCGGATCAATTCGAAGCCTGGCTCTTCCGCAGGACGGTTGACGATGAAGGACATGCGCACCGTCTCGAACCCCTTCTTGGAGTCGAAGGCCAGGACCTTGATGTATTTTGCGCTGTGCGCCTTCCGGCAGGCGGTGATCTCGAGCATGACGCCTGCCGGGTCCTTGATGTCGAACATCGGCAGGCCCCACATGTCCCAATAGCAATTGCGGGGATGAGGATCGTCGGTGAACTCGACGGACAATGCCCAACCTTGCGCAAGGGCGTGGTGGATCTGCTTCTTGATTTCTGCGTCCGTCAATTCGGGAAGAAACGAGAACTGTCCTTGTGTCAGTCGCATGTGGCGCGCTCCTGATCTCAACTGGTGGTTGGGGTAGGCACATAGTCGACCGAGTCAGTCGACGCATAGTCGAAGGTGACGTCTTTCCAGGTGTCGAGCGCGGCACGCAGCGGCGTGCACCATTTGGCGGTATTGGCCAGAATCTGTGGACCTTCACCCCAGATGTCGCGACCTTCGTTGCGCGCCTTGACCATGCTCTCGAGCGCCACACGGTTGGCTGTGGCGCCAGCTCGGATGCCCTGCGGATGGCCGATTGTACCGCCGCCGAATTGAAGGACGACATCGTCACCGAGATAGGTCAGCAACTGATGCATCTGCCCGGCGTGAATGCCTCCTGAGGCGACCGGCATCAGCTTCTTGAGGCTTGCCCAAGGCTGATCAAAGAACACCCCATGCTGTAGATTCTTCGTGACATGGTTCTCGCGGCAGGTGTCATAGATGCCGCGAATAACGTTTGGGTCACCTTCCAGCTTACCGACGACGGTGCCCGCGTGGATGTGATCGACTCCAGCCATACGCATCCATTTCGCGATGACGCGGAACGATACGCCGTGGTTCTTTTGGCGTGTGTACGTGGAGTGCCCCGCCCGATGCAAATGCAGGATCATGTCGTTCTTCCGGCACCATTTCGCCATCGACTGGATCGCCGTATAGCCGATGACAAGGTCGATCATGACGATGACGCTGCCGAGCTCCTTGGCGAACTCCGCCCGCTCGTACATGTCTTCCATGGTCGCGCCGGTGACGTTGAGGTAATGGCCCTTGATCTCGCCCGTCTCGGCGATGGCCTTGTTGACGCCCTCCATGCAATAGAGGAAGCGGTCACGCCAATGCATGAACGGCTGTGAGTTGATGTTCTCGTCGTCCTTCGCAAAATCGAGGCCGCCGCTGAGCGCCTCGTAGACGACGCGACCATAGTTGCGACCAGAGAGGCCGAGCTTCGGCTTCATGGTGGCGCCGAGCAGAGGCCGGCCGAAATTGTTCAGGCGTTCCCGTTCGGAGACGATGCCAGTCGCTGGCCCCTGAAACGTCTTCAGGTAGTGGGGCGGAATGCGCATGTCCTCGAGGCGAAGCGCTTTGAGCGGCTTAAAGCCGAAGACGTTGCCAATGATCGAAGCCGTGAGGTTGGCAATCGAACCTTCCTCGAAGAGGTCGAGGTCATAGGCGATATACGCGAACCACTGGCCAGGCGTGCCAGGTACAGGCTCGATCTTGTAGGCCTTCGCTCGGTAGTATTCACTATCGGTAAGACGATCTGTCCAGACTACCGTCCAGGTAGCGGTGGAGGATTCGCCCGCGACGGCCGCAGCTGCCTCCTCGGGATCCACCCCGTCTTGCGGCGTGATGCGGAAGACTGCCAGCACGTCGCTGTCCTTCGGCTCGTAGTCAGGTTCCCAATACCCCATCTGTTTGTACTTCAGAACGCCCGATTTATAACGCTCTTTCATGTTGGTAATCTTGGTATCAAATGGCTTGTTCATATTCGNTTCTTCCTGAATGTTCAGCTTCAGATTGGTGCCTGCGCAAGTTTGGTCGGCCNACATGAGCCACGGTCGGAGAGACTTCTGCTCAGCGTCCCACACAAGCCTTCGTCGCTGGGTGGCCAGTTCGAAGCGCTTCACGCTGAAAAACGGTGCGGTCGCCCTCGGCAGCAGGTTGTTTACTAGCACGCTGCGCTTTGGCGGCCTGCGCAGTCAGTGTAAAATGAAATATCGACTGGCTTTTTCATGAGTGACGATCCAGGCGTGACCATTGACCTACATGCAGTTAACGGCTCGGACAAAGTAAAGTAAAACAAGATATGCTGTCCAGTATGTGAAGGTATCCCTTGCGCATTGGATTCTCAGGACACGGCCACGATCATGAGGAACGTCACCATCAGGCAGCTCCAGATTTTCGCTGAAGCCGCGCAGAGGCTGTCGTTCGCGCGCGTCGCTGAGCGGCTGCATCTGAGCCCGGCCGCCGTTTCCTTTCAAATCAAGCAGATCGAGAGCATGACAGGATTTGCGCTATTCGAGCGCGTTGGTAGAAGAGTGTCTGTGACTGACGCCGGCGAACGGCTGCTGGTCTATGCTAAAATAATCCTGCAAGCTCTCCATGACGCCGATCAGACCCTCATGGCTCTAAAGGGCTTGACGGGGGGCAGGGTGACGATTGGCCTCGTCTCGACTGCCAAATACATCGTCCCCCATATGCTCACGCGTTTTCAGGCCAGCTATCCCGCCATCACCATCAACTTGAGGGAGGGCAACCGGCGGCAAATCATCGACATGCTCACAAAAGCCGAAATAGATCTCGCTATCATGGGGCAGCCACCCGAAGGCGTGGATGTGCTTGCCGAACCATTCGCCCTGCATCCTTCTGTGCTCATTGCGGCGCCATCCCATCCCCTCGTCGGGTTGAAAGCGTTATCACCAAGCGTACTTGCCGGTGAACTGTTCGTCGTTCGCGAAGAAGGATCCGGCACCCGATTGCTGCTCGAGAGGTACTTTCAGACGGCTGGCCTTTCGCCGCGTATCGCAATGACGTCGAGCAGCAACGAAACCTTAAAGCAGGCTGTCATGGCTGGAATGGCCCTTGCATTGATCTCGCGCCATACCATCGGACTTGAGCTTGGACTCGGCCTGATTGCTACATTGGCGGTCGACGGTTTTCCCGTAATGCGCTCATGGTTTATCGCGCACCGGCGAAGCATGCCGCTGCCACCTGTTCATTCTCGGTTGCGGACGTTTTTTATCGAACAGGGTCAGTCGATCATCAATGATCTCGAGGGCAGCTACGATGAGATTGGTATCGGAATCAGGGAGAAAACCACCCACCGTCCTACCGAGGCCGACCGCCAGCGGTCACGTAAACTCGGTCGGTCAGGGAGACCGCCTAAAAAGAAGCGGGTATAAGCGGGCTCCTCCTATTTTCAGAATACCCGCGAACCGGATGACGACATCATCAGCATCGCGACGCAGGCTGGCGCGCGTTCGTCCTCTTAGCGGGGTGTCGCACAGAGGCCGTTAAGGTCTATCCGAATTGGAAAGAGGACAATTTGGCTCGTCGGCGAGAACAGCATCGGCATCAGCTTGGCTTGACGCTCGTTCCACACGGCGACTAGGGTCTGGACTCACAACTTGATCCAATAGAGTGCCCCAAGGAGGACTGCGGCTGCAAGGAAGTTTCGGGCGAGTTTGTCGTAACGGGTACAGGCTCTCTTTGCGCGCGCCGACGAGGTGATCGAGTAAACCTTTTGCAATGCGGTAATATGCGGTGGCGAAATGACGCTTTGGGTCGTGAACTGCCTCGACTGCTGATGGCAGGTGTGTCCGGTCTTGTCCCAATAACTGCCGCTGCTGTCCGTGACTGGGGCGGCGAGTTTGGGCTACGAACGGACTCATGCACTGCACAAATATCGAGAAAAAGAACAGCACCCGCACCGCTGGCACTCACATGCCTGGTGGTGGATTCTACGGACTTGGCGTGCCTCGGACGGGTCTGTTACTCTATCCGCACTCTCCCGAAACGAGGCAGGAGGTCGCCGTGAAAGCACGTTTCGAGGAAATCATTACGACGTGGGGGCGCTTGTGTGAACTGAACAAATTATCCACTCAAAAGGTGAGCAACAACGCGATCGATCATATTGACGAAATCTGCCGACGCTTCATCGCGGCATCATCGTTCGTCTTGGTTGCATCGCGCGGCCCAGATGGCAGGCTCGATCTCTCTCCGAAAGGCGACCCCGCTGGCTTCGTGGCCGTTTTGGACGAGAAGACGCTGGCAATCCCTGACCGGCCCGGCAACAATCGACTGGATACTTTTGAGAATTTGCTTGCCCATCCCGAAGTTGGACTGTTCTTCATCATTGCCGGGCATGAGGACACGCTACGGGTCAGTGGCAAAGGATGGATAGTGCGCGACAGTTCGCTGCAGAGCAGGTTCAGGGTCAATGGCCGGGCGCCGAACCTCGTGCTCGTTGTTTCTGTGGAAGAAGCATTCATGCATTGTCCAAAATGCATGATCAGGTCGAGCTTGTGGAACTACGCGCTATGGCCAGTTCAAGCGGACGTAGCCACTTTCGCCGAGGCCAAGGTGGCTCATGGAGCGCTGACCAAAATAAGAGCGCCCGAAATGCAAGCCCTCATCGATGATGTCGCCCAAGCTAGCGGGGCCAATGTAACGGCCCTCCGCAGCAAAAAGCGATGACGGTTTCTGAACAGATTTGGTGGCTCACACCATGTATTTCTTTCCTGAGCCTAATGGCTTTTCGTGTCCTTTGCTGCATCGCGCGCCAACTCGCTCAATAGCTTTTTCGCAAACAAAACCTGTGCATTATGATCGACGCGCGCGCCAAGATCGCGATAGGTGGCACTCTTAATGCCGTATAAAACGGAAGAGACGTTGATTGCCCTGCCATCCGATTTGAAGGAACCCTCTATCTGTTTCTTTAGAGATTCGTCGTAGAAAGAGATCTGATCGGTCGCCATGTGTTCACTCCTATCTGTTGGTGTTGTTGTATCCCAATCTCAGCACCTATAAAAGCGCGAAATGGCCGTTCTTAATGCTGAGCGGCGGTCTTGTTGCGCCACAGCAAAATGGAATGCTCGACTTCCGTTTGGGGTCAGTTTCGGCCGCGCCGATCATAGAGCCGCGCGGCAGCTAAACCTCCAACACCGGACACGAAAGCGCACAGTTGGCGCGGCCGCTTTGGGCCGATTGTGTTGCAAAAGTCGAAAGTTGCAGGGCTACGAATTTTCGCGAAAATCCGAAGCGGGAAGAAATCGCCGATTCGTATAACCTCAATCGCGCTACT
>JGI12270J11330_10003581_pt1 | contig 11093 bp, 8 predicted proteins | sample PeaSoiMetSII2010_FD_11330 | JGI IMG/M metagenome (IMG submission 11330)
TTCCCTGGCCGCCGGGTCGCTGTCGAAGTGTTCGGCTTTGATGGCTCGCTTGGCCTTCATCATCACCCGGACCCACTTCTTCTTCTCGGCCTCGAGCAGAGCGATCTGTTGCTCGCGCGGCCCCGGGCCGGCATTGAAGTCGTTCCTGGAAAACGAGTTGGCGATCATCAACTGCTGGCCCAGCTCACTGATTCGCTCTTGCTTGTGCATCAGTGTGTTACTCAGGTTGATATACTGCTCCTCAAAGATGTTCTTTCCCCCCGGGCCGATGGTGCGTACAGTCTTGAGTTGGGCGTAGATGCGTTGGTCGATAGCGTCGAGGTCGGTCTTGAGCGTTCTCAGCCTGTCGTTGGCATAGATCTTGGTGTCTTCCGTCCGGTCCCGGCTCTCTGACTGCGCCAGGTTCTTGAATTCCTCGAGCAGCGACTCCAGGAGGCTCTTGGTCCGCGCGGGATCCCTGCCCTCGAGCGTGACGGAAAACATGTTCGTCTTGCCGATCTGGCGCACCTGCAACCCGTTCAGGATGAGCTCCTGGGCCGGGTCGTCGAAGGCGGCGACCTCGGACGCGAAGCTCGGGTTGCTGAACACCCTCTCAGCCAGTCCCTTGCTCTGGAGCTGCGCGATCCGGTTGGGGATGTATCGCTCCTGAGTGATGGGATCGTGGCGGCCGATCTCATGCGATACCAGGGTCGAAAGGACCGGGTTGAATTCGGGCGGGTCGATCGTGACCTCGGCGCGGGCCTGATAGATCTTCGGCTGTCGCAGGGCCCAGATCGACGTCGCGATGGCCATGGGCACCGCCACCGCCAGGATCAGCCAGACCCGCCGCCGCATGGCTCTGATGTAGTCGGACGGCGTCTTCACGGCCGCCAGGTTGATCGGGAAGGATTCCGGGACGGCAATNGGAGCGTGGCGACTGACGCTTGAGCTCGGAGCCGAAGCGGCGGGATGATCTCGAAGCGGCACGATTCCGTCCATGGGTGCCTCCGGAACAAATCCAGGTTTCATCGCCGGGCGAGGCCTGCTGGAGCAGTCACGGATTCCACGACCGGGAGTCGGGGGGTAGAGACTTCACCGTGCGGTCGTTGCACGTGAAGCCTCATCCCAAGGATTCGAGAGATGACGCCGGTCATCCCGTGAAGCTCGCCTCGCGGGGTCGAGGACACCGCGATCAGCGGCTCGACCGTACTGGTCTCTGTCGCCGGAATCCACGACTCCGACGTGTTCGACTCGATGGACTGAAACCACTCCAGACGCCCGGCCAGTGCTTGACTGAGCCGCTCCAGGTAGCGAAACACGATGTCCGACGCCAGGTCTGGCTCTCGTCCCAGCTCGACGCGGACCGTGATCCAAAGTCCCTCGCCACCGGAAAGTCGAAAGACGGCACCCGGTCCCGACATCGCGCTTGCCGAACCGGCCAGATCCTGGACTTCACCCCTTGCGGTCGGCCCCAGTGGCGAGCCGGCACTCGTACAGGAGACTTGCAACAGGTCGCAGCCAAGATGCTGGGCGGTCCGCTCGACGATCTCGAAGGCGGCCGTGGCCGAGTCGCAGAGCTCAATCCGCTGGATGCCCTCCCATGTCAACTTGGCCGCCTGGCGCTCCTGNCGGCCCCGCNTCATCCGGGCCTGCAAGTCCCCGCGCAGGTTGGTCAGCTCGTCGCGACGGCTGGTCACCACCACAAGGAACGCCAGGCAACCGGAAATGCCCAAGACGAGCGCCAGAAACTCACTTCGCAGGGCCACTCCCAGAAGCACCGCTCCACAGAGAAAGCCCGAGAAACTATAGAGCAAGAGCGCGGCTTGACGCGGGTTCAGGCCCAAGCCGATCAGCAGGTGATGGACATGCCGCCGGTCCGCCGCGCTCAAAGGAAGGTTGCGCACCCAACGGCGAAAGATCGCCATTGCCGTGTCCGAGATTGGCAGGCCCATCGCCAGGATCGGAAACAAGATCGAGATCGCCGAGGGCCCTTTCATCGAGCCCTGGACGCCAATCACCCCGATCAAGAGCCCGATGAGGAGAGCCCCGCTGTCTCCCAGGAAAATGCAGGCAGGGTGCCAGTTGTAGAGCAAGAACCCCGCCAGGCTGCCCGCCAGTGCCACGGCCAGGACCGCCACCCCGATATTCTCGTTGTGAATGGCCACGAGGGTCAAGGTCCCACTGACCAGCAACCCTACCCCCGAGGCAAGCCCGTCCATGCCGTCGATCAGGTTCCAGACGTTCATGCAGCCCAGGAACCAGAGCATCGTCACTACCAGGCTGGGCAGCGCCAGGTCCACGGGCATTCCCAGCAGGCTGAACTCGAGGCTCGGCTGCCCCAGGTCGAAGTTTAGGCTGAGCACATCGATGGTCTGGATCCGGATGCCCCCCAAGTAGAGAGTCAGCACGGCCAGGGCTTGCCCCAGCAGCTTGACACGCGGCCCGATCGATCGTGTGTCGTCGACGAAGCCAACAACCAAGATGATCAGCGCGGCGCTCAGGATCGCCCACTCATGATGGAGATCCGGCAGCGGCAGGCTGACGAATCGGGACGATCCTGAAAGATGCGGTAACACTGTTCCCGCGGCAATGCCCAGAGCCAGGCCCAGACCGCCGAGCCGGGGAATTGCCCCGGTGTGGATGCGCCGGAACTGGTCGGGCTGATCAATGGCACCGACCCAGCTCGCGATCTGGGTGACCAGTGGCGTGGCCAGTACGCAGCCCATCATCGCCAGCGCGAAGATCATCAGGTAACCGTTGGAGATCACCATGAACCGGGTCCCCCATGTCGTCGATCGTCGGCCCCGCGGTTCCAGAGGTCTCGCAAGAGTGCGAGCAGCCCTGGCTTGCGGAAATAGTCCAGCCGCCGCCGGTCACTCCTGGAGATCAAGGTCTGGGATGAAGGGGGGGCACTCGAGTGGGGAACGTCAGCCCGGCTCGTTGACCGTTGCCCGGCCGGAATGGTTGGGCGCCAGCGGGGAGTGCGAGAACGGCTCGAGGAGGCATCACGTATGAACAAGATGCAGCAAACCACGGTATGTCTCGTCTTCCTTGACTCGTGCGGGTGCGGCCCGACCCCAAGAATCCGTCTCAGGGCAGAGCATCCGGGAGGGCGGAGTATGGCCGCTGATGAGCTTGCGGTCAAGCGCGATTTGGTCGTCACCGCGAGTGTAGAATGCACGACCAGAGTGCGTCCACCTGGACGTCTCGACCACGTCCGCGACGCTTCGAGCCTCCGTGAAATCGGCTTCATTGGGTTCGTTTGAGCTAGCCATTTTGCGTCATTTGTGACTCTAAAGCATTGATAGGCCAGGACTTGAATAGGTCACGAATTTGGCTTCGGTAGCAACGTCCCGCCAGTTGAACACATCGAGGAATCCCATCCTGCGGCCGCCAAGCTACCGGCAGAGATTGTTGGTTGAGCACTACCTCGGTGAATCGTCGGAGTCCGCCGTCGATGCCGCGCCGAGTGGTATCAATGGCCTGAAAAGCTTGGGCCGCGACTTGTAGAGAAAAGTAGAGAAAAGTGGAATTCAGGCAGCCATCAACAAGAACTGGCCACGGACAAGAACCAAGAACTGGCCACGCACTAAACTTGGGCGATGTGGGAAGACTGGAGGGCCTTCAGTGCACTGCATTTATCACAAACTCCCCAGATTTCATGCCTGGCTTGGTTCTTCCTGTATACCTGGCTTGGTTCTTGCTGTGCGTCAAGGTGATAGGCAGGGTCGGGGAAGGTCGGTCACCTGTGGTGGGAAGCCTGTACCGTTCTTTTTCTCCGTTTTTCGTGCGGAGAATAGACGCTATTATTTCCGCAGACAATGCGGAGAATAATCGTGTACATCCACCAAAGAGACGATTGGCCCTGGTTTCACTGGGATCAGGACGGGCTTGCGATCCAGCTCGCTGCAGTGCGTCACCGCCAAGGCCGTTTCATCGGCCGGATGGAGGCCATTGGCTTCCAGCTCTGCGAGGAAGCTGTCCTGAGCACCCTCACCCAGGATGTGCTGAAATCGAGTGAGATCGAGGGGGATGTTCTCGACATCGATCAGGTACGCTCCTCGTTAGCACGCCGTTTGGGGCTTGATATCGGGGCCCTCACGCCGGCTGGCCGACATGTCGACGGTGTCGTCGAGATGATGCTCGACGCTACCCAAAAATACCAAGAACCACTCACGGAGGCACGCCTATTTGGCTGGCACGCCGCCCTGTTCCCAACCGGACGCAGCGGCATGCAAAAGATCAAAGTCGGTGCCTGGCGGGACGAGAGCACAGGCTCCATGCAGGTTATCTCGGGGCCGATCGGCAAGGAGCGGGTCCACGATCAAGCGCCGGGGGCCGAGCGGCTTGCGGCGGAAATGTCACAGTTCTTAAGCTGGTTCAACGGAACGTCCCCGATCGATCCAGTCCTCAAAGCTGCTCAAGCGCACCTCTGGTTCGTGACCGTCCACCCCTTCGACGACGGCAACGGGCGAATTGCCCGTGCGATCGCGGACCTGGCGCTGGCGCGATCCGAGCAGAGCCCGAAACGCTTCTACAGCATGTCCTCCCAGATCTGGAACGAGCGGAACGATTACTACGAAATCCTGGAGCGGACCCAGAAGAACACCCTTGAGGTCACCCCGTGGATGCAGTGGTTCCTGGGCTGCCTGGATCGCGCCTTCGACGGCGCGGAGGCCCCCTTGGCGAGCGTGCTGGGAAAAGCCCGCTTCTGGGAAGTAAACGCCGGGGAGTCGTTCAACGCCCGGCAGAGGAAGGTCATCAACCGATTGCTGGACGGCTTTGAGGGCAAGCTCACTTCGTCGAAGTGGGCGAAGCTTGCCAAGTGTTCACAGGACACAGCACACCGCGCTATCGTCGACCTGGTCAAACGGGGCATCCTGGCGAAGGACACTGGCGGAGGCCGGAGCACAGGCTACTTGCTCACCGAACCGGCCGGCAAGACCAGCCCAGGGTTATGATTGTCTGGAGGATACGGGCCCAAAGGGCAAAGATTTAAACCTGCAATGCCTGCCCTTTTGTTGCTTTTCCGGACTCCCCAGATTTCATGCCTGGGCTGTTTCTTGAGTGTTGGTGGGACAAATCCCGCTCGCAGGCGAAGAACCAGGCTCCGGCGGTTAGCGGTGCGGTTTCTTGAACAGGCTTGCGGCACCACCTCCAGCAGCAACCATTTCAGCCAAAGGTATGACTTCCACTCGGTCGGCGAGGGTGTAGCGACGTTCACCGGGATACACGATGACAAGCCAATCCAGTTTGAGGTCGTTCAGAGCAATTCGCATCGAGGGTGTCAGGGTGGGCGCGTCCTTGCGCTTGCATTCAACCCTCAGGCGCCGGCCGTGCTTGAACAACAATAGATCGAGCTCGGCCCCTTGGTGTGTGGCCCAGTAATACGCCTCGTCCGCTTGCAGGGTCTTGAGGACTTCCTCAACGGCGTAGCCTTCCCAAGAGGCGCTGACTTTGGGATGAAGCTCCAGGTCCCGCTGCTTGGCGATGCCCAAAAGTGAGTGCAGCAGACCGCTGTCGTGCACGAACACCTTGGGCGCCTTGACCTGCCGCTTGCTGAGATTCTCAAACCATGGCGGCAGTTGCCGTACCATGAAGCCCCCGGTCAAGAGAGCGAGATAGCGGCGGACGGTCGATTCGCTGACAGCCAGGGCGCGTACCAGTTCAGCGCGGTTCCAAGTTTGGGCGTGGGTGTGGGGCAGCATGTTCCAGAAGCGCCACAGGGCGGTGGCCGGTATCTGGATTCCCAACTGGGGGATGTCTCCCTCCAAAAGGCAGTATTGGATCCGGTCAGCCAGGCGACGCTATAAGGGTCTTCGAGATCGAGGTCATTGACGGAAATCGCGGAAACGAACTGCTGGGCCAAAGGCGTCTTGGCAAATTGACGCGCAACCCCCGGAGGGCGATGCGCACCAGACGGATATCAGTCTGACGATCGATCATCACCCGAATGATACACCATGAAATTCCATCAGCCAATGCGGGAAATTCATGGTTGCCAGACGCGTAACTCGCACTCCAGTTGCCTGCCCCTTCGCCAGGAACCTGCCTGGATCAACCTCGCGGCTTGTTCCTTCAAGGTTAATCGATGCGTGGGACCCGCCCGGGGACGAGGAAGGCGTAGGCCGTCGCGATCAATCCAACGATAGCGACAAGGGCCAGGCTATGCTTGATGACCGCCCGGAAGATCTTGGCCTCGCGGCCGGCCTGCTGGGTGGCCGCACCGGCGACGACGATCGACTGGGCATCGATTATCTTGCTCATCACACCGCTGCTCGAGTTTGCCGCGGCCATCAGCACGGGCAAGAGCCCGAGCCGCTCGGCCGTAACCTTCTGGAGGTTGCCGAAGAGGGCGTTCGAGCCCGCGTCGGTCCCGGTGAGGGGCACGCCTAGCCAGCCCAGCAGCGTGCCGAAGAACGGAAATGCTGCACCGGTGTGCGTCATGCTCAAGTCCACGGTCATGGCGCTGAGGGCCGCTCCAGGTAAGCCCATAACGCCCGCCAGGACCCGGATCGGATTGGCTACGCCTCCCCAGGCTACCGGCACCGTGTTGGCGACCAGACAGAGCGTTGCCGCCAAAAAAGGCTCGAAGCCGAGCCCGATCAGAAACGAGCCGGCAATGGCCACCGGGGCACCGCCGCCACCCGTCCCCTCGAGAAACGCACCGAAGCAGAAGACGACCCGGGCCAGAACGATTGCCATCAGCATTCCCACCATTGCCGCAACCCAGACCCGAGCTTTCAGGACCAGGAGCACGAAGAAAAGCGTGAGCACCGGCACCGTCGCGACGAGCGTCGAGAGTGGCCAGAGGTGCAGCGGGTCGTAATTCTGGGCCCAGGTCATTATTCGTCCACCGCCCACCGCTCAAGGCTGAATCACCGTCCCATCGCACCTGCAAGTCGTTCCCCAACGATGATCGAATGTCGGGTTGTCGGGATAAGGCAACTTGGCGGCGAGCTTCTTATCGATGTCGATACCAAAGCCCGGCGCTTCGGTGGCATAGAGGTAGCCATCCCTGGCTTCTGGGCGGCCGGGGAAGACCTCGCGCGTGCGGCCTGGGAAGACACCACTCTCGTGGATGCCGAAGTTGTAGGTAGCCAGTTCCAGGGCCAGATCAGCTGCATGGCCGACGGGTGAAACGTTACCGGGGCTGTGCCAGGCCGTCTTGACGCCGAAGAACTCCGCCAGGGCCGTCACCTTTCGCGCCATGCTTAGGCCGCCGATCTGCGAGATATGGATGCAAATGTAGTCGATCAAACGGTTGGCGATCAGGGGAACGTACTCATGTTGCGTATTGAACAGCTTCCCCATTGCGATCGGCGTGGCACATTGTTGCCGCAAGAGCCGGAAGTAATCATTTTCCTCGGGCGGGATCAGATCCTTGATGAAGAACGGACGATATTGCTCCAGATCCTTGCAGAGCTTGATCGCTTGGCTGGGTGAGATGCGTTCGTGGACGTCGTGAAGCAGCTCCACCTCATCGCCCAGCTTCGCACGGAGGTGTTCAAAGAGCCTGGGCACCTCGCGAACGTAGCGTTCCGGTTCCCAGATCGCTCGGGGACTGGTCGGACCGACTGAGCCCGGCCCGCAAGGCTCCTCGCGCTCAACCGCGGCGCCGTAGGTGGGCCATCCCTGGGATGGCCGCCTGAACGCGGATGTGCCGGTAGCCCTTCTCCATCGCCGCTCTGGCACGCTCTTCGACCTCGCGAGAATCCCTACCGCTGGTGTGTGCATACAGTGCGGCACCGAACCGACATTTGCCCCCCAGGAGCTGATAGACTGGCATGCCCGCTCGCTTGCCCTTAATGTCCCAGAGGGCCATGTCTACGCCGCTCATGGCGTTAAACAGAACAGGGCCGTTGCGTCAGTACGAGCTGACGTAGGACGACTGCCAGATGTCCTCAATCTCGTCGACATTGCGGCCGATCAGGAACAGCTTGAGGTACTTGTCGACCGCGACCTGCACCGCGAGCGCCCGCTGGGTGAATGTGGCACAGCCCAGTCCATAGAGGCCCGGTTCGGAAGTCATGACCTTGACGACGATCAGCCGGATCCGGTCCNGCGCGGTCATGATCGTTCGGACATCGGTGATCTTCCGCGGTGGGAGCCCGGGGGCCGCTGGCTTCTTCTCATGGATGCCTTTCTCGCGGCCAAGCCCGCGCCCCGCAAGAAGGCCCGCGCAGCCCAGAGCAGTTCCCGCCGGGACCAGTCGCAAAAGTTCACGTCAATCTATGGTCGGCTCCTTCAAGCCCAAGCAGGCGAAGACCTAAAGTGCGCGGCCCAGGCCGTCGGCCGTTTCCCGTCCAAAGTAGCAGGACGTCTTCACGGGGACTCGACTCGAAGTCGGTCGGATTGGGCCATGAACGATGAGGAAGGACGCGAGAACAATGAGGCTGGCTCGTGCCACGACTCTCATGCCCTTCATGGCGATAGAGCGATTGATCAACCCACGCCGGCGCCGAGTCTATCAGAGCCGTGGAGGGCATTCCATCGTCGGCTGTCACCATGATCAGATCTAGACCTTGCAGAAGTCCCGGGGACTGGAGTTGCGAAGACCCCATGCCGAACTTAGGAGGTTTCACCTCGCGCTGGCTGGTCGACGCCAATCTCCTCAAATGAGCTCGTTGACAGATTGTGACGGTGAAGTCGCTTCTCATTCTCCATCCCAGTCTCATCGACGCCACGGGCTCCTCACGGTTTNACGGCCCACTTTCCTGCTCGGATGAGATGAAATGACGCAGCGAACGTCATAAACTAGCTGCAGTCGACCAAGAAGATGGAGCTCGAGCTAAGCCCGTTTCCGTTCAAGGACAACGGCTGCCGCCCTTTTCCGTTCCCCAGCAGCGATTTCCACGGAGTCCGCCATGTTCCGAACTGCACCCTGTCAAGTCGTCGGTTGTAGCCTTGTGGCGATCACCACGGCGCTTGTTGCGATACCGGGGGCAAGCGCTTGCACGCGCGTGCTCTGGTCCGGTAAAGGTGATACACCGGTCCTCGTTGGGCGGAACATGGACTGGTTCGAGGATATGCGATCGAATCTCTGGATTCTGCCGCGCGGGGTGGAACGGGACGGCCTGGCCGCCAGGAACTCGCTCAAGTGGACGTCGAAATACGGCAGCGTGGTCGTCAGTTCCTACGAGGCGGGCGCCGGGGACGGCGTCAACGAGAAAAGACTTTCGGGCAACATGCTGTATCTGGTTGAGAGCGAATACAGGGCGCGCGACGAGAGCCGGCCGGGTCTGTGCGTGGCGCTCTGGCTCCAGTTCTGCCTGGATAACTTCGCCAGCGTGGAAGAAGCAGTGGCCTACTTCACGTCCCACGACGTGCAGGTCTTACCCGCCACGGCCGGAGACTCGGCCAAGAAGGCGATCTCGCTGCATCTTGCTCTCGGCGACGCGTCGGGTGACTCGGCGGTCATCGAATTTGTCGCGGGGAAGGCCAAGATCTATCATGGGCGCGAGTCGCGCGTGATGACCAATTCACCCACGTTCAACAAGCAATTGCAGGGAATCCAGAACTACCAGGGCTTCGGCGGCAAGCAGCCTCTACCGGGCACGGCGGCAGCCGCCGACCGGTTCGTGCGGGCCGCGTATTATGCCCGCGCCCTTCCCGAGCCGAAGAATCCGCGCGCAGCAATCGGGGGCATTCTGAGCGTGATGCGCAACGTCGCCCAACCGTTCGGCGTCGCCGATCCTCAGCGTCCGAACATCTCATCGACAATCTGGCGCACCGTTGCAGACCTGACGTGCGGCGTGTACTACTTCGAGTCATCGCTGAGCCCCAACATCATCTGGGTCCATTTCGACAGGCTGGATTTCAGCGAGAAAGCGGGCGTGCGGAAGCTGGACCTGGTCAAGAACCAGGATCTGGTGGGGGATGTGACCAGCGGGTTTCGCCCTGCCCCCGCGTTCGAACCTCTGCGCCCCGATTCCGGGTATTGATTCGCGACCTCGTGCCTCGAACATCGCCTGAGCGTTGAGCTTGGCCCCCATGAGGTGAAGTTCCGGTCGTTCGAGTAACGCCTTACACTTGGTTGTTGGCCCACGGCTTGCGATATTCGTAGTCAAGCAGCCCATTGGCGTCGTCGTTGTTGGTAACGCATTCGGCCTTGGCATCCCAGACCAACCGTGCTTTCGTGGCCAGCGCGATGTTGGCCAGGAGGGCGTAGCTGGTGGAGCGGTGGCCTTTCTCGACGTCGCAATTGGGCTTCGACCGTGATTTGACGCAGTCGAGGAAGTTGCGGGCATGGGCCTCGTCGAGCTCCTTGTAGCCGTCGTGGTTCTCCAGGACCAGGGGCTCGCGCCGGGGTCGCTTGTTCTGGAACCTGCCACCCTCTTCGGGGACGATCTCGATGCGGTTCATGGTGGCGGAGATGGCTCCCTTGGTCCCTTGGCTTTCCATCTCGCCGGTGCGGAGAAGGGGCTGACCGCTGGCCTCGAAGGTGCTGAAGATTGTGAGCATCCCCGAGGCGTGCTCGAAGATGACCTCGGCGGTATCAGGGTTCATGCGGCAGTCGTCCATGGCATACACACCGCCGCAACCCACCACGGCGGATGGGGCCGTCTCACCGACGATCCAGCGGATCGCATCGAAATAATGCGCATCCCAGTTGGCCATCTGCGAGGAGTAGTCCTTCCACCAGCGGAACTTGTAGGGCAGCACGTTGAGATTGAACGGCCGCTCCGGGCGCGGGCCCTGCCACATGTCCCAGTCGAGGCCAGGAGGCGGAGCCGAGTCGGGAACCCTGCCGATTCCACCCGGTGACATATTGTCCGTCAGGCCGGCCCGGGCCACGGTGACCTTGCCGATGGCACCGGATTGAACCATCGCGGCGAGCTCGGTATACAACCTCGACGAACGGCGCTGGGTTCCAACCTGCACTACCCGGTCGTTGCGGCGGGCGGCCTCGATCATGCGCCGGCCTTCGCGGATCGTGAAGCTGAGCGGCTTTTCGATGTAAACATCTTTGCCCGCGTCACAAGCCATGATGGTTTGCACGGAATGCCAGTGATCGGGGGTGGCGATGATGACCGCGTCGAGATCTTTCTGGTCGAGGACGCGGCGGAAATCCGTGTGCCGCTGTAGCGGGCCTCCAAGATCGGGCAATCGCG
>JGI12270J11330_10003586_pt1 | contig 11090 bp, 12 predicted proteins | sample PeaSoiMetSII2010_FD_11330 | JGI IMG/M metagenome (IMG submission 11330)
CGGGTGGCCGACTACGGGTGGCTGGACCCGATTGCCAAGCCGCTGTTCTGGCTGCTCGGGTTTCTCTATCACATCGTTGGCAACTGGGGATGGGCGATCGTGATTCTCACCATCCTCATCAAAGGCGCCTTTTACCCGCTGGCCGCGGCGGGCTTCAAGTCCATGGCGCGGATGAAGGAAGTTGCTCCGCGCCTTGCCAAGCTCAAGGAGAAGTACGGCGACGACAAGCAGAAGTTGCAGGTGGCGATGATGGAGCTCTACAAGCAGGAGAAGATTAACCCGCTCGGCGGTTGTCTGCCGATACTGGTGCAGATTCCGGTGTTCATCGCGCTGTACTGGGTCTTGCTGGGTTCGGTCGAGATGCGCAATGCACCGTGGATACTCTGGATCCATGACCTGGCATCACCGGATCCCTGGTTCGTGCTGCCGGCGCTGATGATGCTCACGAGCTGGATTCAGTACACGCTGCAACCGACACCGCCGGATCCGGTCCAGGCCAAGATGATGATGATCATGCCGTTCGTCTTCGGCGTGATGTTCTTCTTCTTCCCGTCGGGCCTGGTGTTGTACTACGTGCTTAACAATGGCCTGTCGATCCTGCAGCAGTGGCGCATCAACAAGGTGATTGCCGGCTCCAAGCCCAAGGGCTGAGCCACAAAGCACGAGGTTTCTTGACCTGCGGGCGCAAGTCCGCCGCGAGCGTGCGCCGGCGCAGCGCCTAGCGTTGGTTCTTGTACAGGATGGCGGCCAGTCTTTGCGCGGTGAGCATCGCGATCTCGGCTTCGACCTTGGCGATCTCGAGCTTGTCGCGTGCATTGCGATGCGCTTCCTCGGCGCGCTTGAGGGCCTCGGAGGCTTTGACCTCGTCCAGATCGCGGCCGCGCACGGCCGTGTCGGCGAGTACCGTCACCACCCGTGGCTGCACCTCGAGTATGCCGCCGGCGACGAACACCCGCTCCTCTTCCCCGCCCACTGTCCGGATGCGCACGACCCCGGGCTTGATGCGGGTGATGAGCGGCGCGTGCCGCGGATAGATGCCCAGTTCGCCGGCTTCTCCGGGCAAAGCGACGAACTCGGCCTCACCGGAGAAGATCGACTCCTCGGCGCTGACGACGTCTACATGAATGACGGACATGGAGGCTCCGGTGGATTGGCTATGGGTGCGTGCCGCAGTTCGAATTCCCGCGACGGTGCACGCGGCTACTTGAGCGTCTTGGCCTTTTCGAATGCCTCGTCGATGGTCCCGACCATGTAGAAGGCCTGCTCGGGCAGCGCATCGCAGTCGCCGTCGACCAGCATCTTGAAGCCGCGGATCGTCTCTTTCAAGGACACGTACTTGCCTGGGGAGCCCGTGAAGACCTCGGCGACGTGGAACGGCTGCGACAGGAAGCGCTGGATCTTGCGCGCGCGCGAAACCGCAAGCTTGTCCTCGGGTGATAGTTCGTCCATGCCCAGGATGGCGATGATGTCGCGCAGCTCCTTGTAGCGCTGCAAGGTGGCCTGCACACGCCGCGTGGTGTTGTAGTGTTCCTCGCCGATCGTGTTGGGGTCGACCTGGCGCGAGGTCGAATCGAGCGGATCCACGGCGGGGTAGATGCCGAGCGAGGCAATGTCGCGCGAGAGCACGACCGTTGCGTCCAAATGCAGGAAGGTGGTCGCCGGGCTCGGATCCGTCAGATCGTCCGCCGGCACGTAGATCGCCTGGACCGAGGTGATGGATCCGGTCTTGGTCGAGACGATGCGCTCCTGCAGCTTGCCCATCTCTTCGGCCAGCGTCGGCTGGTAGCCGACGGCCGAGGGCATGCGGCCGAGCAGCGCCGAGACCTCGGTGCCGGCGAGCGTGTAACGATAGATATTGTCGACGAAGAACAGAACATCGCGCCCTTCGTCGCGAAAGCGCTCGGCCATGGTCAGTCCGGTGAGACCCACACGCAGCCGGTTGCCCGGCGGCTCGTTCATCTGTCCGAACACCATGGCGACCTTGGACTCTTCGAGTTTGTCGAGCTTGACGACCCCGGCCTCGATCATCTCGTGATAGAAGTCGTTGCCCTCGCGCGTGCGTTCGCCCACACCGGCGAATACCGACAGCCCGGAATGCTGGGTCGCGATGTTGTTGATCAGTTCGAGCATGTTCACGGTCTTGCCGACGCCGGCGCCGCCGAACAGTCCGATCTTGCCGCCCTTGGCGAACGGGCAGACGAGGTCGATGACCTTGATGCCGGTTTCGAGCAGTTCGACCGAGGGCGCGAGCTCGGCGAAGATCGGCGCCATTTGGTGGATTGCGCGTCGTTCGTCCGACTTGATCGGGCCCACCTCGTCGATCGGCCGACCGAGAACGTCCATGATCCGGCCCAAGGTCCCGGGACCCACGGGGACCTTGATGCCGGCACCGGTGCCGCGCACGCTCATGCCGCGCTTTAGGCCGTCGCTCGAGCCCATCGCAATCGTGCGCACGACACCGTCGCCCAGGTGCTGTTGAACCTCGAAAGTAAGGCCCTGCTCGACCAGCTTGTTGCTTGTGTCGGGCTCGAGCACCAGCGCGTCGTACACGTGCGGCATCGCTTCGCGCGGGAATTCGATGTCGACCACCGCACCGATGCATTGAACGATCTGTCCGTTTGCCATAATTGCCCTCAGTTCAAAATCCGTGTCCGTCGCCTCGAGTCGGGCGCCATCTGTTGGCGACCGGCCTACGCGATCGCGGCGCTGCCGCCGACGATCTCGGAAATCTCCTTCGTAATCCCGGCCTGGCGCGTCTTGTTATAGACGAGCTGCAGCTCTTCGATCATCTTCTTGGCGTTGTCGGAAGCCGCCTTCATCGCCACCATGCGCGCGCTCTGCTCCGATGCCATGTTCTCGGCCACCGCCTGGAAGATCAGCGCCTCGATGTAGCGCACCATCAGCTCGTCGACAACGCTGCGCGCATCGGGCTCGTACAGGTAGTCCCAGGAATACTGCCGCCGCTCTTCCTGCGTCTGTTGCAGGCGTTCGGCCGACAGTGGCAGCAGCTGCTCGAGCATGGGTTCCTGCTTCATCGCATTGACGAAGCGCGAATACGCCAGGTGGACGGCACCCAGCCGCCCCTGGGAATAGGCGTCGAGCAAGGGCTTGATGGGGCCGATCAGCTTTTCGAGCGACGGGCGATCACCCAGCTGCACCGTCTGCGCGATGACGTCCGCCCCGAGGCGCTGCAAGAACCCCAATCCCTTGGCGCCGAGGGCGCTCGCTTGGAAGCGCACGCCCTCCGCCTCCCATTTTTTGAAGCGCGCCAGCAGCAGGCGCTGAACATTGGTATTGAGCCCCCCGCACAGTCCTTTGTCGGTTGTCACCAGGATCAGTCCGACCGGAAGCGGATCTTCGTGCCGCACCAGAAACGGGTGCTTGTACTCCGGGTTGGCCAGCGCCATGTGCGCGGTGATGTTGCGGATCTTTTCGGCGTATGGCCGCGACAGGCGCATGCGCTCCTGCGCGCGGCGCATTTTCGAGGCCGCGACCATCTCCATGGCCTTGGTGATCTTGCGCGTGTTTTGCACGCTCTTGATCTTGACGCGGATTTCCTTGGTGCTTGGCATCGGGGTACCTGGACGTCAATGCGCGGTTGGCGCGGATAGCACTCTGGCTGCGGCAGCTTCAGTAGGCCGCACTGGCCAAGAACGCCTTGACGGCCTCGCCCAGCGCAGCCTCGTCGTCCTTGGGCAGATCCTTGGCCGATTCAATGCGATTGACCAGGGCGAGGTGGTGCAGCTTGAGGTAATCGCGCAGCGCCTTCTCCGCCTCCAGCGCCTTGGGCACCTCGATCTGATCGAAGTACCCGCCGCTGGCCGCGAACAGGGTCACGGCCTGCTCCCAGACCTGCAGCGGCTGGTACTGGGGCTGCTTCATCAGCTCGGTGACCAGGCGGCCGCGGTCGAGCTGCTTGCGGGTTGTCTCGTCGAGGTCGGAGGCGAACTGCGCAAAGGCCGCCAGCTCGCGATACTGCGCCAGGGCCAGGCGCACGCCCCCGCCGAGTTTCTTGATGACCTTGGTTTGCGCCGCGCCGCCGACCCGGGAGACCGAGATACCGGCATTGATGGCGGGGCGGATCCCGGCGTTGAACAGGTCCGTTTCCAGGAAGATCTGGCCGTCGGTGATCGATATCACGTTGGTCGGAACAAAGGCGGTGACGTCGCCGGCCTGGGTCTCGATGATCGGCAGCGCGGTGAGCGAACCGGTCTTGCCCTTGACGGCACCCTTGGTAAATTTCTCGACGTATTCCTCGCTCACGCGCGCGGCGCGCTCGAGCAGGCGTGAATGCAGGTAAAAGACGTCGCCGGGGTAGGCCTCGCGGCCCGGCGGACGGCGCAGCAGCAGCGAGATCTGGCGGTACGCCCATGCCTGCTTGGTCAGGTCGTCGTAAATGATCAGCGCGTCCTGGCCGCGATCGCGGAAATACTCGCCCATGGTGCAGCCCGAGTACGGAGCGATGTACTGCATCGCCGCCGATTCCGACGCCGAGGCGGCAACGATGATCGTGTAATCAAGTGCTCCGGTCTCCTCGAGCTTGCGCACGACGTTGGCGATCGTCGAGGCCTTTTGCCCGATCGCGACATAGACGCAAATCAGGTCCTTGCCCTTGGAATTGATGATCGTGTCCACCGCCACCGCGGTCTTGCCGGTCTGCCGGTCACCGATGATCAACTCGCGCTGGCCGCGGCCGATCGGCACCATGGCGTCGATCGACTTCAGACCGGTTTGCACGGGTTGCGTCACCGACTTGCGCGCGATCACGCCCGGGGCGACCTTTTCGATGACGTCGCGTTGCTTCGCGTTGATCGGGCCCTTGCCGTCGATCGGCTGGCCGAGCGCATCGACCACGCGCCCGATCAGTTCCGTGCCGACCGGCACGTCCAGGATGCGGCCGGTGGTCTTGACCGTATCGCCTTCGGAGATGCGCTGATATTCGCCCAAAATCACGCTGCCGACCGAGTCCCGCTCCAGGTTCAGCGCCAGGCCCACGGTCTGGTCCTTGAACTCGAGGATTTCGCCTTGCATCACGTCGGACAGGCCGTGAATTCGGCAGATACCGTCGGTCACGGTGACGACCGTGCCCTGGGTGCGGACGTCGGTCGCAACGCCCAGACCCTGGATGCGGTTCTTCAGCAGTTCGCTGATTTCAGAAGGATTGAGTTGCATCGAACCACTCCAGATTGGGGAAAATCAGGCGGTCAACTGGGCCTGCATCGCGTCTAGGCGCGCGCGTACCGAGTTGTCGAGCACCCGGTCGCCGACAGTCACCCGCACGCCACCGATCAGCTGCGGGTTGACCCGGACATCGGGCTTGAGTCGAACGGGAAATGTCTTGGAAAGCGCGGCAAGCAGGCTGGCCAGATCCTCCGCGCCCAGCGCAAAGGCGCTCTCTATGAGGCAATCGGCCACGCCTTCGGAGGCGTTCTTGAGCTTTCGGAATTGCGCGGCCACATCGGGCAGCGCGGCCAGCCGACCGTTCTCGATGATCAGCTTGAGCAACTCGGCGACCGGCGCCGGCAGCGCCTGTCCGCACAGACCGGAAATCAGTTCGAAACGACGGGCCTCGGAGAGCCTTGGGTTGGACAGCGCCGCGGCCACCTGCGGCTGCGCGACCATCGCGGCGATGGCATCGAGCGCCGGCTCCCACTGTGCTGCTGCCGGCGCCGCCTCACGCGCCGCCTCGAACAGGGCCTCGGCGTACGGGCGGGCGATTGTGGACAGTTCTGCCATGGCTAGAGCTGCTGCTTTAACTGGTTGAGCAGATCGACGTGGGTGCGCTCGTCGACCTCGCGCCGCAGTATCTGCTCGGCACCGGCCACTGCCAGGTCGGCGACCCGGTCGCGGAGCGCGATCTTTACCCGTGCCAGCTGTTGGTCGGCCTCGACTTTGCCGGCGGCCACCAGGCGATCGGCCTCGGCCTTGGCCTGGGCCTTGGCAGCATCGACGATGGCCTGCGCACGCTTTTCCGTGTCGATGATGATCAGTTGGGCGCGCGCCTTGGCGTCGGTCTCGAGCTGCGCGATCTTGCGCGTGGCTTCGCCCAGGCTCTTCGTCCCCTGTTCGGCGGCGGCCAGGCCGTCGGCGATCTTCTGGCGACGTTCATCGAGCGCCCGGATCAGGGGTGGCCAGATGAACTTCATCGTGACCCAGCCCAGGACGACGAAGACGATCGCCTGGACAATCAATGTGGCATTCAGATTCATGTTCGAAACCCCGATGCGCGCCCGGTCCATACCCGGGTCGCGGCACGACTGGTTGACGGCGGACGTGCTCGAGCGCCGCTCGGGCCTGCGCTCATTTGCGTGCTTAGCCCACCGCCGTGAACGGATTGGCCGTGGCGAACCACAGGGCTATGCCGACGCCGATGATGAACGAGGCATCGATCAGGCCCAGGAGCAGGAACACCTTGGTCTGCAGCGTGTTCATCAGCTCGGGCTGGCGTGCCGAGGCTTCGATGAACTTGCCCGACATGATGCCGATACCGATGCAGGCGCCGGCGGCGCCCAGACCGATGATCAGCCCGCAGGCGACGGCGACAAGGCCAATGGTAGTCATAACAATCTCCTGTTTATTACATGGATGGAAGGTGAACTTGGGGCGCGCGGCATCAATGTGCCGCGTGTGATTCCTGGGCCTGGCCGATGTAGACCAGCGTCAGCATCATGAAGATGAACGCCTGCAGCAGCACGATCAGAACGTGGAAGATCGCCCAGATTGACCCGGTGAACAGGTGCAGCGCGATTCCCAACACGGTGAAGCTGCCCCCGAGCAGCGCGATCAGGAAAAAAAGCAGTTCGCCCGCGTACATGTTGCCGTATAGCCGCATGCCCATCGAGAAGGTCTTGGCGAAGTACTCGATGATGTTGAGGCCGAAGTTCGCAAGCGCCAGCAGCAAGGCGCCGATCCAGGAGAGCGGATTCCAGCTCATGTGTGCCCGGCCGAACGGCGCGACGAACAGCTCCTTGAGAAATTCGAACAGGCCCTTGATCTTGATCCCGTAATACAGCGATAGCACGAAGACGCCGAGCGCCATGCCCAGCGGGACGTTCAGATCGGCCGTTGGCAGGGGACGCAGCTTCGCCATCCCAAGCATGCCCGCCAGGCGAGGAAACGCATCGACGGGAATCAGGTCGATGGCATTCATCAGCGTCACCCAGCAAAAGACCGTGAGCGCCAGCGGGGCAGCATAGCGGCGGTCCCCGGAAACCAAGGCCTTGGCCTGCTCGTCAATGAGCTCCACGATCATTTCGATGAAGGCCTGCAGGCGCCCCGGAACGCCCGTGGTCACATGACGCGCGACCAGCCACAAGCCGAGCAGGACCAGGAACCCGGTGAGCAGCGAGAAGAACAGCGAGTCGAGGTGGATGACCGATATGTCGAACAAGCCATGCTGCTGCGAACTCGCCATGTGGCGCAGGTGATGCGCGATGTACTCGGAGCCCGTAACCGGTTCGCTGGTAGCCATCGATCTGACCACATTTTTGTCCGGCCCGGCGTCAGTCTTGGCGCCAAGCGAGGGCAAGGGGTTGGACCAACAAAACAGCGCCGACCGCCACGATCAACGCCAGCCAAATTACGTCCTTGTAGCCCCAGACGATCAGCGCCAACAGGCCGATCGTAAGGACCAACTTGCAGAGCTCGCCTATCAGGATCGGGAGCGCGTTTGCCGGCGCGACGGACGATCCTTTACCACTGCCCTGGGGTTGCCGCATTTGACCAAGGAGCGCCAGGTTCAGCGCAAACATTCCGTTGGGCAACGAGCAGGCAAGACCGCCCAACAGGGATGTCAGCGCCGCGTGACGCCCCGCGATGGCCCCCGCCGCGACAGCAACAACCAGAGATGTGATGACCTGTACGAGCACAACCCGGAACATCATGCGTGCGCATCCGCGGTAACATCGCGGTCGCGCCGCACACGCTCCCTGGTGTGTCGCAACGGACGCCCCAACTCCCCCAAAGCCCTGGGATTTTACGGCGGCCCGTTATAGAGGGTCAAGCCCACAGCCGTGCTGGCGCTGTGCCCAACGCGCCACACGGCGCATTTCCTTGATGCAGATCACTGCTCGGAGCGTCCGCGCAGCACCTCGATGATCCCCTGCAGTTGATCCAAACCCGAGTAGTCGATCACCACCTGTCCGCGGCCGCCCCGTCCCGGGCGAATCGCCACCGGCGTGGCAAGGGCGTCGGACAATTGCTCTTCCAGCCGCGCCAGATCGCGGTCCTTCGGTGCCTTGGTGGTCGTCGACCGCGCGGACGGCGCCGGCGCATTGGCACGCTGAACCAGGGCCTCGGCTTGGCGCACGGAGTAGCCGCGCGCGGCGATCTCGTGGCCCAGGCGAATCTGGTTGACCGGATCGACGGCGAGCAGCGCGCGGGCGTGACCCATGTCGATGCTCCCGGCCATCAGCATGTCCTGGATTGGCTGGGCCAGCTGCAGCAGTCGCAGCATGTTGGTCGTGGCACTGCGCGAACGGCCGATCGCCAGGGCAGCCTGCTCATGGGTGAAGGAGAACTCGGCGATCAGCCGCTGCACCCCCTGCGCCTCTTCTAATGGATTGAGATCTTCGCGCTGGATGTTTTCTATTAGCGCCATCGCCAGCGCGGCTTCGTCGGGGACGTCCTTGACGACCACCGGAACTTCGGACAGGCCCGCCATCTGCGAAGCACGAAAGCGGCGCTCGCCGGCAATGATTTCGTATTGGTTCGAACCCAGCGGGCGCACGAGTATCGGTTGGATTACACCCTGCTGGCGTATGGAATCGGCGAGTTCGGCCAGCGCCTCGGGTTGCATGCGCGTGCGCGGCTGGTACTTGCCGGTGCGCAGTTGGGCGATGGACAGGCTAAGTGGGGCCCGCTCGCTCGCCTCGCCACTGTCGCCACCGAGCAGTGCATCGAGCCCTCGGCCCAGGCCCTTGGTTCGTTTCATCGAATGCGTTTCCAGGAGAGTGTCATCGAAGAGGTTGGGGGACACGGTTGCGGCGAGGGCTTGCAGCGCGCGGGGCTAGAGGGTCTTCACGCGTTCGACCATCTCGGCGCCGAAAGCCACGTAGGCAATCGCACCACGGGCGCTGCGATCGTAGACCACGCCGGGCGCGCCATAGCTCGGCGCCTCGGCCAGGCGCACATTGCGCGGAATGATGGTCTTGAACACCTTGTCGCCGAAGTGCGCTTCCAGTTGATCGGACACCTGCTGTTGCAGCGTCATGCGCGAATCAAACATTACCCGCAGCAGGCCGATGACTTTGAGGTCGGGATTGAGATTGGCGTGCACCCGCTTGATCGTATTCACGAGATCCGACAGCCCCTCGAGCGCGAAATACTCGCATTGCATCGGGATGATGACACCGTGGGCCGCGCAAAGGCCGTTGAGTGTCAGCAGCGACAGGGACGGCGGGCAATCGATGAGAACAAAATCGTAATCGGCCTCCAACGGGCGCAGCGCGTCGCGCAGCCGTGTTTCGCGCTGGGCGATTTCGACCAGTTCGATTTCCGCTCCCGCCAATTCGCGGTTGGCTCCGAGCACGTCGTAGCCGCCGGTGACCGAGTGCACCAGCGCATTTTTGATGTCAGCGATGCCCACCAGGACCTGGTAGACGGTGTTGGGCAAACTGCGCTTGTCCACGCCGCTGCCCATGGTGGCATTGCCCTGGGGATCAAGATCGATGAGCAGGACGCGCTGACCTTGGATGACCAGTCCGGCCGCCAGGTTGACGCTCGTCGTGGTCTTGCCGACGCCGCCCTTTTGATTCGCGATACAAAAGATTTGGGCCAAGCCGTTCTCTGCGCTCTGGTTCAGTGTTGCCGCGCGTCCTGGTCCGGGGTCTGCGCAAAGCGCAGTATGACCAGATGACGCTGCTCGGCGAGCATCGGGACGCGCAGTGTAATGGTGTCGACCATCTCGATGCCGGCGGGCAAATCCGCGATTTCGTCTGCGGGGCTGCGCCCTTTCATTGCCGCCCACAGACCCGCCGGACGCAGCAGGTCGCGCGTGCGCGACACGAAATCGCGCAGCGAGGAAAACGCACGCGAGACGATGAGGTCTTGCTTGGCCAGGCCGCTGGACTCCAGGCGCGCGTGGCGCACGGTCACATTGGGCAGGCCCAATTCGAGCTTCGCCTGTTGCAGGAAGGCGCATTTTTTCTGTGCCGCGTCCACCAGCGTGGCTTGCCAATGCGGTTGCACAACCGCGAGCGGTATGCCGGGCAGCCCTGCTCCGGAGCCCGCATCGAGAAAGTGCAGCGGGATCCCCGCTAGCGGGGCGCTCGAATACCGCGCCAGCGCGCGCTCCAGTGGACGGACGATGGCCAGGCAATCGAGCAGGTGATGCGTCAGCAGGTCCGCGTCGCTGGCGATCGCGGTGAGGTTGTGCACCCGGTTCCAGCGCTGCAGTAAGCGCGCGTAGGCAACCAGGGTCGCGCACTGCTGCGGCAGCAGGTCCAGTTCCAACTCGCGCGCCAACTCGCCGAGCAGGCTTGGCGAGAGCTCGGCCAGGCGCGGGTAGGGGTGCTCATGCGGCGAGTTGCCGTGACCCATCGGGATCTTGCGGGCCGGGGTACGGCGCGGCCTGCTCGCCGGGCAGAGCAGGCGGATTCGGCCCCCCGCGTCGTTCCTGGTGCCAGCGCTTGAGAAAAACAAGGATCAGGGAGATTGCCGCAGGCGTAACGCCCGATATGCGTGCCGCCTGCCCGACCGTCTGCGGCCGCTGCGCTTCGAGCTTCTGGCGTACTTCTATCGACAAGGCGCGCACGTCGCGGTAATCGAAAGATTCGGGAATCCGCGTCGTCTCATGGCTTTCGTGGCGCGCGATCTCGACCTGTTGGCGGGCGATATACCCTTCATACTTAGCCGCGATTTCCAACTGCTGGACCACCACCGGGCCCAGGGCCTCCGGTGAAGGCAGGCCCAGCCCGGAGCCGTCCGCTTGCCGCAGTCGTGCAAGGTCCCGGTAGGTAATCTGCGGGCGTTTGAGCAAATCGTAGAGTGTGTGCTCACGTTCCAGAGATGTACCCGTGAATTGGCAATTTCCAAGTATGTGAGTATTCACACAAGTACTCTTGAGGCGTTCCAGCTCCGCGGATATACGG
>JGI12270J11330_10003589_pt1 | contig 11086 bp, 5 predicted proteins | sample PeaSoiMetSII2010_FD_11330 | JGI IMG/M metagenome (IMG submission 11330)
GCATCAGCCGCCAGCGGCGCCAAACCGTTCGGAAAACGCTTGCGGTTAGCCTGCCAATCGCCAAGCCCCGCGTCGTCATTGATCCGCGGGTATTGGTTGCCGAACCAGCCGTCGTCCAGGAGGAACAACTCCGTTCCAATCGCCTTCGCCGGGGCAAACAGGCTCGCAAGCCGGTCGAAATCGTAATTGAAACCCGTGGCCTCCCAATTGTTCAACAGCACCGGCAGTGACTTACGCCCGTCGCGCATTCCAAAATCCCGCGCCCAGTCGTCCAATTTCCGGCTCATCTCACCCAAGCCATGATCACTCCAGACCCAGATCATCTTTGGCGTGACAAAGGTTTCGTCGGGTTTCACATCATACGCGGAAGCAAACGGATTAATGCCGCACAGAGCGCGGATACCTTGGTTGTTGTCGGCGAACTCGCATTGAAAACTGCCCGACCAGGCGAGAGAACCGCCAAGAACTTCACCATTCGTTTCGGTGGCTTTTCCGTTCAGCGTGAGGATGAAGGAAGGATTCTGAAACTGGTCGGCGCGCACGCCGAGTTTTGAATCCAGCACTTTTATGCCGGGCGTAAGTCGTTCGGTGATGGGCGCCAGCATTTCCTTGCCCCAGTCGCCAAAAAAATGTGTGAGGTAAACATTGGTCGTCAGCAGGAATGAAGTCGAAGCCATGCGTTTCAACATTACCAGGCCAGGTTCCTGATGGCGGATTTCCGTCCATTCCTCGATCACATCTTCGTCGCGGTGCGTTCGAAAACAAAGCGTGACTTCAAACGGATACGCCGAGTCATGCAAATGAATGCGTGTCCATTCGATGTCCGCCGTTTCGTTGGTTTGGGCTAGGCCGTCGTAAAGGAGGGCCGTTGACGTGTTGCCGTCGGCGTGGACCACCTGTAGGCCTGGTTCCCAAACATAACCGTCGCCGGCCTGCGGGTAAAATTCGTCATCGCGCGGAAGTTTGGCATTGGAGTCATCCATGCCGATTGGGCGCTGATACAGCCGGCCGTCATCGCCCACCTGAAAGTTCAAAGCAAATGCCTTCGTTTTTAGAGTGAATGTCTCGAACGGCGGCAGCGCAACCGGCGGTGGCGCGCCGCGGTTCATGTTAATTTTCGCATCGGCCCAATCGGCATGATCGTTGCTTTCACCGTCACCGCCGTCCGTCACGTGCAAAACCAGTGTCTGGACTCCGGTAAGATTCACATCTACCGGCTTGGCCGCTTCGCCGCCTTTGAGCACATCGCTGCGCCACAAAATTTTATCATCGCCGATGACAATGAATTCCACGCTGCCTTGATTACCGGCACTATCGTCCACGCCGACTTGGGCGGTGAGGCGGTTCGCATTGCCGTCGAGTTTCACCCGGAATTTGCTAGTCGCGTGCGTCCCCACGCCATGAGTGAATTTTTGACCGTGGATGCTGAGAGGGCTGCCCATGATTCCACGATCCGCCTTGGCCACACTCCAGCCGGTGGTCATCTGTGTCAAATCCAGCGACGAAACCCAAAAGGTTCCGGCAAACAATGACGGCGCGAAGCAGACAACGGCGGCGGCTAAGACAAGACGTTTGAAGGGAACGGATTTCATCAAGTTAAACGGCAAAATAAAAACTACGCGGTTGTGCAAAATTTCCTGTGAATAGTAAGAAACATGTCTTCGAATCAGAAACCTTATCAACTGATTGTCAGGCAAAGCCGCCAACTTTTCGACTCAGAAGCGGCAATCACTCCGCAATGTCTCTGTTTGGCCGCTGCAACCAGCGCGTCGTCAGCGCTGTTTGTCGGCTCAATCGCAAAATGGTGATGTCCATGCCAGCCACCCTGGGTCAGCCACAAACCAAGCGTGTTGTTTTCCGCCGGGTTCCATTTGAACTCCAGCCGGTCCCCCGTGTCCTGGTTGAAAATTGCTGCCCACCCTTCAAGCACCGGCGTGGCAAAACTCTTCGTGCAGTTTTTTCCCGGAATGGCTGAATCAATCGCGTCGACCCATGCCTCCCCGTTCAGCAACGTGCGCGTGGACGCCGGCAATCCCAACCGGTCACCGCCTTGCAACCTCAACAATGGGTGAATCGCCCACACAAAATGTTCCGCCGTCGCGCCCAGATTGGTCAATTCATAGCCGATCCGAACTTCGTTTCCGTGCAGCTCAATGGTTCGATCGAATTGGAAAGGTGAAACCTTCAATCTGGCGCCGGTTTTCAATATTCCGTTTTCCCAAGCTTCGTCGTTGACGTCCCAGGGCAGGTTCCACAGCTCGCCGTGATCAGGCAGTTTGCGCTCCCGCCAGGAACAAGGCGCGATCGTCGGCAAACATTCGTCTATGCCGATGAGCGGACTTTCCGAAAACTCGTCGCCAGCACGATTTCGAAAAAGTCTCAACCCACCCTGCGGATGCCACAGCCATTCACGTCCCGTTCGGAGATTCTTCAGTGAAATAATTTTTGCCCCCAACTCTGGCACGACCGCGAGTTCAATCTCCCCGTTATTGAGCGAATAAACTTCAAAGCCCTGCTCATTCCGGATGGCAAAATTATTCATCAGCCCTTTCATTTTGTTAGTTTGTCAACCGACCATTGCCCGGTCTTTCAAAATTATTCGACGAAGAATATTGAACTTGGGCGGCACCGTTTCCAGTTGCGCAATGCTGTCGGTTCGAACCAAGCGTTATCACCGTTTCTTTCAAAAGGTCCGCGGCCAAGGCGTGATTGGGGTCGCGGCGCAAGACCTGCCGCAGCAGCGCCCGGGCCTGTGCTTCGCGATCAAGTCCAAGATGTGCCTGGGCTTGCAGAAACAGCGCAGTCGTCTGCTGTCGGAATTGCAAATCGTCATCAAACAGCAGCATCGCCGGCAAGGAAGTCGCGAAGTAATCAATCTTTGCGGTCGTCATTTGCAGTTTCCGCGCATAAGCCAGCAACTCGCGCAAAAGTTTCTTCGCCTTGACACATTGGCCAAGTTTTTCCCAGGACAACGCGGAGTAATAAGCCATCTCACTGAAAAGGCGAATGCTCATTTCCTGAAAGTCGCCCTTGCAGGTGGCCGCAGTACGCCAATGTTCGCGCGCGGCCTTGCTGGCGCCGAGTACGGCCAACGTGCAGCCCAGCCAGTAATGAATGTCGCTTTGGTTGGCAAGTAGGTGGCTGGCCTCGTTCAAATTGTGTGGCGAGGTCAGCGCGTGCTCAAAATGCGAGCGGGCTGCAACAAAATTACCTTTGGCCAGGGCAGCACGGCCCAATGCCAGTTGCGCGCGAACGTGTTGGCCCAGCGGACCGCCTTCGCCACCTTCCCAAGGCTGAAACTGTCTGCTGGAAACCAATTGTTTGGCTTTTTCGTGCTGGCCGGTCTGGTTGTAAAGAGCGCAAAGTTCGATGCTCAAATCATCACGTTGCCGGACGAGATCGGGAAATTTTTCCAATTCACACAAGCGCATTTCCGGATTTTCACGCAGTCGTTTCCAAAGCTGGTCGCGCTCGTAAAGCAATCGGGCGTCGAGAGGGTTGGCTTTGAATGCCCTTTCGTAAGCGGCACGGGCTTTCCTTGGCTGTTTGCTGATGTTGAAGTAGCCGATACCAAGGTTGCGCCACACGATGGAAAAAGTCCCGTCGAGTCCTGCGCTGCGCTCCCACAAACGAATCGCCTCCCCGTGCCGGCGGCGGTCATAAAGCAAATTGCCCAGATAATAAGGCGCGCGGGCATCCTGGCGGTTGGCGCGCAGGGCCGATTCAAGGATGCCGATTTCCTCCAGGCGCGACGGAAAACAGTAGTCTGGCGGCAATGCAGCGGCGTATTTAAATAGCTTCAACGCAGACATCTGGTTGCCGCGTTTTCCCTCCAACCAGCCGAGCGTGTAATAAACCAGCGGCAGCGCGCCCCAGCTTTGGTCGGGCAAATCGCAGGCGGTTGCTCCCGCATTCTCTAAAACGCCAACCGCTTCGTCCAGGAAACCTGTGCGCACGTAATCGTGGGCAATGTCCAGTTGCGTTTGTAAATCGCAGGCCAGGGTTTCACCGTTGAGATGCCGCGCCCACCAGTCGAGCGGGTCAAGCTTCAGTGTGTCCCGCAGAAGCGCTTCTCCATCGCTGCCCCGATCCAACTTCCGAAGCACAATTACTTTCAGGTTCCGCGCACGCAGATTATCGGCGTTAAAACGCAGCGAGTGATCGAGATGTTCCAAAGCCATCGTCCAATCCTTTCGGACACAATCAATTTCCCCTAGTGCGTGATAACCCGCCGCCGTCCAGGCTTGATTCCATGTTGCCTTATAAAGTGCGTCGTAAGCTTCCGCGTCGCGTCCCAGATGGCGCAAACACAAACCGAGATTGTAATACGCCTCACCGTCGTATGGGTTGGCGTTGCGCCGGGTGAGCCGTTTAATTGCCTGGTGGAAGCAGCCTTCGGCTTCAATAAATTCGCCCCGACGCAGATACCACAGTCCCATCGCGTTGTTACAGCGGGCGTCGAGCGGATCGCGGCGCAACGCTTCGCGCCAGTAAATCACCGGCGAACGTGTGGCGTGGCGGTATTGCTCCAGATGCAGACCGGTGACGAAAAGCTCGTCATTGCTGGGAATTCCTTCCGGTGCCGGCGGCTCGGTGGCGGGTGAAGCGATTTCACACCGTACGCGCGCTTTCGGCCGATAGGAAATCAGTTCGCGGCCGCCCTGGTCATTGACTTGAATGAACAAATCCGTTTTGGCAATCCCCCTTGGAAGTTTAATCCTCTCAACCAGCGGTTTGGCAGGCGAAAGGTCGCGCGTGAAGCGGGCAAGCTGTTTGTCTTTCGCTGTGACCGTGACAACCGCGTCATTCTGGCAAGATGTGACCGCAACGCCGACTTGCAGCTGCTCTTTCACAGAACTCATACTGATGGCACCATCGAGATTCGCATGTTGCGCCGGGCCAATGCATCGAATTGGATACCAATACTGACTCCATGATTTGGTTTCGCCGGGTTGCAAAAAACTGAAGTCAGGCTGGTTGTCCGTGTAGACGCCCGCCATAATTTCAATGTAGGGAGCGAACTCGCCGTTTGCGTCAGGGCGGGTCAGATTGCGATCCCAAGCATAGCCGAAATCATGGTTGCCCCAGGTCCACTGCTTCTTGCCGGGGGAGATCTGATGGTTGGCGATATGAATGATGCCAGCCTGTGCTTTGTAATCGTAGCCGCCGAAGAAATCTTCCTTGCTGCCCATGCACATGTAAGAGGTGGGGACAGGAATGTTGGCGTAAAAGGACAAATCGTTCGGGGCATAGCATGGAGATTTTGAGTTTTGAGTTTCGCGTTTTGAGTTGTCGCAATGCGGCGGAACGAACTGCGAAGGAATTTCATTTTTTGGAACTCCTTTGCGTCCGCGCTCCCCGTAATTGACACCATAATAAAATCCCTGCGCAAGGGGATACTCACTCGTTGAACGACGCGCATGGTCGGCCACGTAACAAACGTCCGGCGGGAAAAAGCTTTGATAGGCCTCATGCACGCGCGTCGCAACATTTGCCCACCAAAGAAACGTCTGCACCAGCGGCGTGCGGTTGTAAGCGCGCACCTTGAGTTCGAGGTAGGCCTTGCCTGGATGCAGGCAGATGCCGTGCATGCCTTTCATGCGACACATCGGATCATGGTCGCTGCACCAGATCGTTTTCGAACCGTCGGCGTGTTCTTCAATTTCGAAGTCCACGGGCAAAAACGTCGCCGGGCGGTGATGTTGCGGCCAGTTGAACTCAATTCCTCCCGAGATCCATGGTCCGGCCAATCCGACGAGAGCGGGCCTGATGACCGGCTGATTATAAATTAAATCGTAACCGTTGCTCTTGTCCTGCAATACATGAATGCGACCACCGATTTCCGGCAACACCAGCGCGCGAATAAATTCGTTTTCGATCCACACTGCTTGCCATTCTCGATCCACTAGCTTTTCGGTGATTCGGTCCGTGAACGGCAGCGGATACACCCTCCCGCTGCTGCCTTGATACACGCGCTTTTCCAAAAACATTGGATTTTTGTCCGGCGCCGCGGGCAGGTAAGTGGGAATCACCAAATCTCCCACGCGGACCTGCACTGCGCTGAGGGCCGGCAAGTCGACTTTGTGCACGCGTGAACGTTCTCCGGCCGCGTTCGCGTTTTCACTCAATTCAAGAATGTTTGTCTGATTCATCGTTCAAAAATTAGCCCACCAATTCACGTTCGATTTGTTCCAGCGTTTTGCCTTTGGTTTCCGGCAGTTTGAATTTGATGAACAAAAATCCCGCCACGCAAATTCCGGCATAAAGCCAAAAGATTCCCGCCGAACCGAGTATTTTATTCAAAACCGGAAACGAAAAAGTCAGCAGGAAACACGCAATCCAAAGCGATGAAACGGCCACGGCCATCGCCGCGCCACGGATGCGATTTGGAAAAATTTCGGAAATGACGACCCAAACCACCGGCGCGAGTGACATCGCATACGAGCCAATCGCCGCGAGCACGAGCAATAACATGGGCAGCCCTTTGACGCCACTGAAATAGCAAAAGCCCAAAGCAAGATAAATCACCGCCAGCGCCGCCGACCCGAACAGCATCAGCGGTCGTCGCCCGCCGCGATCCACCACTCCGAGCGCAACCAGTGTGAAAACCAGATTAACCGAACCCGTCCACGCAATGTTTTTGAGCACGCTAGAAATGTCATAACCCGCGGCGCGGAAAATTTCCTCGGCGTAATTGAAGATGACGTTGATGCCGCACCATTGTTGGAACACGGCGAGCACAACACCGAGAACAATCACCTTGCGCATTTTGGGTTCAAGCAGATCGGCAAATCGCACATGCTGAATTTCTTCGCTGGCCAGCGTGGATTGAATTTCAGTCGCGGCGACATTCGCATAATCTTCGCCTCCGATTTTCGCCAGAACGTTGCGCGCTGAATTCGTTTTCCCATTTTTCGCCAACCAACGAGGACTTTCAGGAACGAATAGCATTCCGAGGAAAAACAATAACGATGGCACAGCGGTCATGCCGAACATCCAGCGCCATCCCTGCTGGCCGAACCAGGAGGTACGGATGAAGTCATCGGTTGCGCCTTGCGGCAGGTTGCGCACCAGAAACCAGTTGATGTATTGGGCGAGCAGAATGCCAATGACGACTGTGAGTTGATTGATAGCGACCAACCTGCCCCGAATTTGCGCGGGTGCAACCTCGGCAATATACATTGGCGAAAGATTGGAAGCCAAACCGATGGCTACCCCGCCGGAGATGCGCCACGCGATAAACACCGCGAAACTGCTTGCGAGTGCGTTGCCCAGAGAGGTCACTGCAAAAAGAAGCGCTGCGGCAACCAGCAGTCGCTTGCGGCCGAACTTGTCACTGAACGCGCCGGCGCTCAATGCGCCGACCAAACAGCCGATGAGTGCACAACTGTTGGCCCAGCCAATCTGTGCTTCGCTGGTCAATTGAAAGTATCTCTGGAAGAATGGTTTCGCGCCACCGATGACAACCCAATCCCAGCCAAACAGCAGACCACCCATCGCGGCAACCACCGAGATAAGCCATAAGTAACCAAAACCATAATTGGCCTTCGGCCTTAAGATTTCACTCTGGGTTGCAGTGATCACATTATTGAAAAAGTTGCCCGGGACAAATCAGGCGAAAAGCCAAACCTGGCATGGCCACGCTGATTGGAATCATGAGCTCGCCGCCGACGGGTCAGTCACATTTTCCCAATTCGCGCCGCCTAAACCATTGGTCTGAGTTTGCGGTCGCCAACCGGTGTCGCGCGTACCTGTCACATAGTTCACATCAAGTTCATAACACGAAAAGTCATTCCAAATGACCTTCCCCAACAAATCTGGTTTTCCAGTTTTGGCCACCGCTGGAACATTTACATTCTTCCGCCATGTTAAAACGAACCACTAATTCCATTTGGTAATAACTGCTACCAATTTCCCAGATGTCTTCTCAAATTGGAATGGACATTCCAACAAAGCGCATGGATAATTGACCTGTATTTGTCCGCGTGGACTTCTGTTTGGCTATTATCATTTCCCAAACCGACCCACTAGGCACCGTAGCGGCGCCTGTGCTCTGACGGCGAATGATTGTGCATTTTTCTGAAGGCGCGTGAAAAGTAAAATTGGTCGGAAAACCCGAGTTGATCGCTGATTCGCTTTATGGACAAATCAGTGGTGTTAAGCAGTTGCACCGCGCGTTGCATGCGCAAGTGATTCAAATAACTCAGCGGCGCATAACCCGTGACGCGCTTGAATAAAGTCGTGTAGTGCGACCGTGATAGATTTACGAGCGCCGCGAGCGTCGCAATCTTCAACGGTTCGTTCAGGTGACTTTTCATAAATTCGATGCTTTTGGTCACTCGCTCGCGGACCGTGGTTTCACCGTAACCAAACTCATCCTTGTGGCGCAGGATCAAACCCATCAGATGCGTCAACGAGTGCGCGGCGTAAATCAAATGTGTGATCGTAAAGCCATGTTCGAGACCCTCCAAAACATCTTCAAAAAGCGAGAATAACTGCACCCCTCCGCCCAGCGGCACCACCGGGTTCTCTCGTGTAACCCCGAGCCTGTCCAGGTAAATCTGCACATTTGATCCCACTGCGTGAAACCAATGAATCGTCCAAGGCGTCTTTTTTTCCGCTCCATAAACGTGAGGTGTGGCGGCAGGCACTACCAACAATTGGTTCTTGCTCACTTCATGCCTCCGTTCCGCGATCTCGCACCAGCCATTCCCCTCGGCACAGTATATGAAAATCGCTTCCGGGCATCCACGTTCCCGCACGCAGACGTGCCCCTTGGCCTTTGGATAATATCCCGCGTCCGTCGGCAGCAATTGTTTGAGCAATGGATACTCCAAAGCCGTGGCCAAGATTGGCCGTGGCACTACCACGAGACGCTGCCCAGCGAACCCCTCATGCTTTTCTCGCCACTTCACAAGCAAAGTTATTATTGGGAATACGGGTTATCCAAAGCGGGTTATGCAAAGCTATGGACCATTAGCAGAATGCCGACAACACCGCAACCTTTTGCGCTGTCCGGTCGTGGTTCGTCCTGGTTTTATTCAATCAAAGCGGTGGCCATTGCAGTGTTCCTTCGCCAAATGGATCACGGTCAACAAAGCTGTCTTCTGGAATTTTGAAGTGGCTGTGCGCCCGCCCCGCCGGGTAAAAACAAGAGCGATGGAAAATGATGCCTTTGGGAACATTGCCCCAATACCCATTGAAAAGAACAAACGGCGCCTCCGCTTCGACGGGATTGCTGAAAGCTCCAAGGAACCGAACGGATTTGGGAAGGAATGAAATTCCGTTACCATTGTGACTTGGAGTGAACGGGACGGAGCCATGAGGATTGGGCCACGGCTCATGGGAGCCCCATTCGCAGAATACTGCCAAATGCTCGAACCGCTTGGATTGCGGGTCTTTCACCAGATAGAGTTCCGATGGCTCCGCCGGCCTATAATAAATAGGACCGTTCTCATACCTTCGGTTGGGAGCAACGCGGATGACTTTCGCTTCGGCATATTCCTTCCCCCCATCTGTACGGTGTCCGAACAATTCCTTTTCTCCAACGACTGTGGCCCCGGCCAAATCGAATGATTCGAGAATACTGCCATGCAGCCCGTAGAACGCGCGGACAAGCTGATCACGGGCCCGGTCATACACCAGGACAACGGCCGTAATGTCGCCGGTATGATTTGCTCCCACCAAAGTTCCAACCATCGTTGAACGGTTAAATGCGAACAAGCTCCAATAAGTGAGGATAACGAAGTTGTTTCCGGCGTCTTCAACCTGCGCATACAATCCAGCCCCGGTGTCTATCACGTCCTCCCAGGGTTCACCTGCGGCCGCCCCGACACCTGGAACCAATTTCAGCGGCCCAGTTGGATTTTTTGCGGAGAGTATATTTCCATCCTGCACGGACAGGATGAGTCTTGGCTCATTGCGCAGTTGATCCGCAGTGGCGATCCGGGTCTTCCCGCGAAACAAATCACTGTGAGCCGCAAACCATTGCCATGAACAGGGGTGGCACGGTTCCTGGGAATTTCCGTGAACACTGAATTTGTAATAGGGGCGAAATCGTTGTGCCAACTGTTCCGCATCCTGCACTTCAGCACGCGCGCTATCAGCAATCCTGGCAACTGCAACGGCGACGAACAGACAAGAGACCAGCCGATGAATTGGCTGAAGGACATTCCTCATTTGTGTTCCAGCTTCCCACAAAGTTTGTAAAGGGCGGCATCAGCGGGGGCAAGCTGGATGGTCATTGAATTGGTTGCCGGAATGGCGGCACCGCTCCAAAGTTCCTTGGCTTCAATCGGTCCGCTCGTCTTCAAACCGATCCGACTAAAATCAATGTTCCAGTTCGTAGCAGTGTCTGAATAATTGAACGCGGCGAGATAAAAATCATCTTTGTAATAGCAGGTGAACAAATTCGCCGCGCGGCTTCCCGTGTCGCCCCCCACCGGCCGAAACGATTTTGGAATTTTGGCGACGGTGTCAATTCCCGGATTGGTCAGGAACTTTTTGGCGCGTTCCTTGCCGAGGGCTTCGCCGTCTCGGCTGAAATCGTCGCCGCAAATGAAAAGGCCCGTAATGGCGGCCGAAGTCACCCGCGCCCGGTTTTCACCTTCAGAGAAACCGTCCAAGACCATTTCATCCGGGTCATTGAAATCATACACGCCGCCCAGCCACCAGCCGTAGGTCAGCGAGTTGAGCGTATACTCAGTGTCACCAATGCTGCCGAAGGCATCGCAACCGATCCTTCGTGAATTGGCGTATTGCGACGGGAACAGCGGCGCGATGGACAAGTTCAAATACATACTTCGGCCCATCGAGCACGAAACAAATCTCATGCCTTCACAGTAAGCTTGGATGCCTGTAGTCACGCGCGGGTCATAGAAGCGGTCGGCTTCCAGCGCGCCGTAGTTGAGAAAGTCGGCCTTGACGTATTTGAAGCCGGCTTTCTTGAAACGGTTGATTGCGGCTCGAATCAACTCCTGAGTTCCGGGGTGGGTTGGATCCAGGGCCACGCCGCTGGTGATGTGTTGCTCCCGGCCATGAGCGTAGAGGAGAATGTCTTTATATCGGTAGGGCGTGCCGGGAACCG
>JGI12270J11330_10003604_pt1 | contig 11072 bp, 8 predicted proteins | sample PeaSoiMetSII2010_FD_11330 | JGI IMG/M metagenome (IMG submission 11330)
GACGAAGGAACTGGCGCTGGAGATACGGGCGCTACCGGCGGCAAGCAATCCGCACAAGGCGCGGCTTGCGTTGGGGCTGGCGGGGCTTTCGACGGAAGGAGATCCGGGGCACGACACGCTGCAGGAAGTGGCCACGACGCTGGCGGGGGCGTTGAAGGAGCAGCCGCAAACGGGAGCAAGCGGCATGCCCGCGATGGGCTATATGGAATTGGCGAGCCTGGTGAAATATGAGCACGTGAACGCGAGCCTGGATGATCCGCAATACGCGGCGGCTGTGGCGCGCGTGGATCAGGACGACGCGAGGCGCAAGGAAGCCAAGTTCACGCTGAAGGATTTGACGGGGAAGAGCTGGACGTTGAAGGAATTGAAAGGGCAGGTGGTGCTGGTGAATTTCTGGGCGACGTGGTGTCCACCGTGCCGGAGCGAGATGCCGGACCTGGATGCGCTGTATCAGAGATTCCAGAAGCAGGGATTCGTGGTGCTGGCGATTTCGGATGAAGCGGAGAGCAAGGTGCGGCCGTTCATCGAGCAGGGAGGATTCCACTATCCGATCCTGCTGGATCCGGGCAGGACGGTGAATAAAGAGTTCATTGTGGAGGGGATTCCCAAGAGTTTTGTGTACAACCGGGAAGGGAAGCTGGTGGCGCAGGCGATGGACATGAGAACGAGGCGGCAATTTTTGGAATTGCTGAAGGAGGCGGGAATTCAGTAGGCGCGAGGCGGTTTTGTAGGTGGAGGGCTTCAGCCCTGCCAGCGTGGCATGACTAAATAGGCTGCGGAAAAATCTCACGAATTTCGTCATTCCGAGCGAAGCGAGGAATCTCTCTTCGGCAGAAACCCAAGAAAAGAGGGATTCCTCACTCCGCAGACTCCGTTCGGAATGACGGTTTCGTCCTTTTCCCCGCAGGCTGTACGGTCATGCACCTACAGCAACTCAGGATTATAGAGGGTCGAACCGTCAGAGGAGCTTTTCGTCCACTTTGGGGAAACTGCTGTCGGGGACGAATTGGCTGCCGAACACGCGGAAGTTGGAGACTTGCGTAAGGGAAAATGTGGGCGCCGAAGAGGGCCGCGGGACACGGACGCGGAAAAGGTCCGCGCCGTCCACGCCGAATAGCGAGAAAGCCGGGCGCAGATCAGGCTCGCGAGTGGCGATTTCCACGTGGCTCATTTCCAGGTTCTTGACCTGGCGCACGAAGAACCCAGTGGCNGGAAGCGCGCCGAACATCGTTGGCTCCGGGTACTCCTNCTCGCGTTCCGNNGGNTGCANGCTGGCCATGGNGGTGTCGCCTCCGCCGATCTGATGCAAATACACATCGCTGATCTTCACGTCCTCGATGAAATGACCCGGCACGCCGCTGAGGATGGAGGGAAGTTGCCCGGCATCGTAACTGGTGACGTTGCTGATGAGGATGCGCTTGAGGGTGCCGACTCGTGCGCCCTGCGGCCCGCGCATGCGCTCGCCAAGGCGCAGAAACAGCGGCGAATTCAGGGTGTCGCGCATGGCGATGCCGATGAAGGTGATGTCCTCGCAGAGCGCGCCGTCCACGCTTTCCAGCGCCAGGCCGCGCGAGTGCTCGAACACGCAGTTGGAAATGGTGATGTTGCGGAAGCCGCCATTGGATTCGGTGCCGCACTTGATGCGCCCGGTTGAATGAGGGCGAAAACTCTCCGGCATGCGCTTCCACGCGCCATCGAGCACGGAGCCAATCTCGTAGCCGCCGGTGACGTAGCAGTTGGTGATGGTGACGTTTTCCGTGGGACGAGGTTCGCCGAGTGCGAACGAACTCTTGGGGCAAATGGCATCGTCGAACGGCGAATTGACAGTGCAGTTGGAAACGCGCACATTGCGGCAGCAATCGATGTCCATGCCATCGCGGTTGGTGTCGATCTTGAGATTGTCGATGGTCAGATTATCAACGCCAGTGGCCAGAATGCCGAACCATCCGCCGAACAGGATCGAGAAGTCCCTGAGCAAGACGTTGTGACAGTTCTTGAGAGCGATGGCCTTGTTGCCGACGCCCGGCATCGTAGTATCGGGCAGATCCTTGTCTAGTGGATGACCGCGGCTTAAGCCCTTGCCCCAGATAAGACCGGGCCCGAGGATGGCAATATCGTGAATGTCTTCGCCCCAGATCAGGCTGTTGTGCCAGTGATTGTGACCGTAATCCTGGTAAGGTTCCCAGGAACCCTGCGGCTCGGCGTCGTCGTAGCCGCCGCTGGCAGTGCCGGCGAGAGGAGTTGAAGCGGCGAGGATCGTGGCGCCCTGTTCAAGATACAGGGAAACGTGGCTCTTCAGATGGATCGAGTAGCTGGCATAAGCGCCCGCGGGAAAGTACACAGTGCCGCCGCCCGCCGCTGCCGCTTCTTCGATGGCGCGGTTGATCGAGGGGCTGTCGATTGTGTGGGCATCGCCCGTGGCGCCGAATGCCTTGACGTTCAGGACGCCCGCATGCGCAAGAGCTTCGGCGGTGAGTGCGGGAGAAGATGCCGGTTGGCTTAGCGAAGGAACTCCGGCGAGAATGGCGCCGCGGCCGGCCATCGAGAATAATTGTCTGCGGTCGAACAAAGAGTGCCCCTTTGGGATGCAAGACGATTCGACGGTGCCCCTGGAAACACAAGCAGGAGGCACGCCGAGCGCATTTCTTTATATTGTGGGCGGTTCAAGGCTGTCAATAGCAGGGCGCAGGAAATTTGCGGCGAGCTTCGCGAAGCCTTGAAAGAGTGTTCCGCCGGGAATGGAGGGAGTTATTAGGATGTTTTCGGCTGATCCTGCATTGGGGGTTATCCAGATAGAGTTAGATCGAGCTTCCTGTGAACTTCATGCGCAAATGCAGTTATGAGCGTCAATATAAAGAATGCGAGGAGCGGGTAACTCAGAAGAAGATTCAAGCTCGTAAGTGATGGCTTCGGGTCGTTCTCCATTCCGAAGATATATCCGAGCGTGAATTCAAAAGGCACCCACAACAGGGCGGCGATGAGAAACCCTGGCCATAACTTTGCGAGGAAGCGCCTTAAATCAGCCGCAAGATGTGATCGCCACCAGATCAGGGGTTTATCAATCCTCGCCGCGGCGATAGAAGCCGTAATCAGAAGCGTGATAGGCCCGAATCCTCCGCCGACAAGAAGAAGAATGATGGAGAGCAGAATCAGAACCACGGCGCCAGGCTTCTTCTGAACAAACATGGCCGCCCAAATCACAATGAGCAGGCCGATAATCAACGCAAAGATGCCCGTTACCAGGAAGTTAGGAATGAGGGTCATGGCGGGTTCGTGGCCGAAGGGGAAGGGCAGTCCGGGCGGAGCCACGGCAAGTATCTTTATGCCGTTTGGCACAACATCTCCTTGAAGCGTCTCGAAGAAACCATGCTCCATGCCAAGCAATCCCGCATAAACGCCGAAAGCGGAGGCGGTTGCTCTTAGCGCGCTGATGTTCTGCCAGTTCATTTCGCTGCGTTGGGCTCCAGGCAGGGACAAGCTTACTTCTCTGCGTTGCCGCGAGCAAACTGGGAAAGGAGTGGCGAGGAAAACCGAAGCGAGTTGAACGGATGAGGTTTCGATTGGGGACATTCAGCAGACGTTGTTCTGCGGTGAAAAGGAATCCAAGAGTTCCGCGAGCAAAATGGGAATCCATTCGCCGTGCAACGACGGCTATGAGAAGATAGCAAGCTCGATCGAGAGCCGTTATCGAGGCACGTGCTTGTTGAAGGAGCCGCGAGTCCAGGAGCAGCTATGTACATGCACATGTTCGCCTTTCGTTGGAAACCTGGCGTGACGCAAGAGCAGAAAAAACGCGTGCAGGCTGAAATTCGCGGGCTGCAAGGACAGATACCCGGCCTGCTGGAAACAGCGGTTGGGATGAATATTTCTCCGCGCGGACAGGGCTATGATCTTGGGGGCGTGATGAAATTTGCCGACAAGGTTGCACTGGAAAGCTACGGCGCGCATCCGGCGCACCAGAAACTGCTGAGCTGGTTGATGCCGCTCATCGAGCCGATCGAGGTGGACTTCGAGGTGGGTTAGAAGCCGCGTCACGGGCAGGGCGACTCATCCGATCTGCAGCAAAAACGGAGCCTCTCGGTGCTGCGTCTGGGCAGACCGAAGGCTTTGGTCAGTCCGAGCGATCCGCGGCGATCAGCAAGCGCGCCACTTCCGCCAGGGTTGCGCGGTCGACCTCAAATTCAAATTCCAAGGTGGTCTTGGCGCCAAGGCGATCGCGCGCCCGGCCCTCGAGATGCACGCGGCCATGACCGTCGTCAATGAGGGTGAGCTGCAAATAGTGCTCCACAGAATTGAGCGCCGCCTTGGGCTTCAGGTTCTGGCAGAAATACTCAAGCTCCCTGCCGAATTTGGTCAACTCTCCCAGCAGGAATTGCCCGGTGTAGTGGCCCGCCCACACGCCACAGTGAACCGCAACGTTGGTGGTGCGCCAACCGGACACAATTTTGGATAATGGCTCAATCATCACATGATCCGATTCGCGCTGTCCGATGATGATGATCGAATCGCTTCCCTTAAACATGAGCGCCACGCCTGATCTCTGGCCGATTGCGCGGGAATGCCCTGTCGCCGGCAATTTGAAAGGCCAATCAACCCCCACTATAAGGCAAGAAGGAGAGTTTTGTCTTTTGCAAACACGGGATGAACATAGAATCGTTCGCCTCCGACTTTACAACCGCGGATGCCCGCGTTCACAAGCCCAAAGTTTTTGAGCAACCTCGCTGCACGGGTTCAGGGGCTAAGCAGCTATAAGCCATCGTTGCGATTTTTGGCATGGCCAGCAGACCGGCGCAAACCGTTCCAGGGCATCCCAGATTCTGATTAGGCGGCTTTATGCCCAGGTGGATGCAGGTAGGGGTTCCGGAGCGGCGCGTTCTCGATCGCCGGTGCGAAGTTCGGGGCGGGTTCTTCCGAAGATGATGAACGGATGCAGATGAGCATTGGGGAGCATTGCATGTTCATGGAATTGGGTGTACCTTACCGGCCAATCCGGAAGTCAAAATGGAAATTCCGGTTCAAAGACAAGGCCGCAATGTGATTCTCATTGCTCTCCGAAAACCAGTTTCGAGGTGCAGCGTGCCCCGGCGCCAGCCTCTAATTATAGCCGCCCCTCTCACTTACTCTCGAGTGATCGGCAAGCTGAGACATCAATTGAGAGCGGGCATTTTCGCAAACGGACTACTTGTCGCTCTGAGCTTTGCGCTGATCTGTACGCAAGATGTCGTTGCGCAAAGCCCAAAGGATCCGCCGATCGCAAAGTGGAACCTGAAGTGCTCCAGCAATGAGTTGCGACTGGAACCGACGGCTCTCGTCTCCGTCCCCAGGGCTGGGCATTTTTCTTCCTCCTCCTCCAACTACTCCCACTCCACATCCTCCTCCCACTTCTTCTTCGACTCCTCAGGCTGCGCATCTAAAACTGCGAACGACCATGCAGAAATCAACTTTGAACAGTCTAATCTGGAAACCATTCCCCTCGATTCCATAACGGCGATCATCAAGGAAGATATTACGCACAGGCCCGTTAAGCGGGCAATCCAACAAACCGCCTCGTCCCTCACCACGGAAAACATGCTCGAAATGATCAACCAGGACCCACGGAGCCTCGTGGTTCTCCCTGTACTTCCGGTAATAGTCGGCGTTACGGCGGGAGCAATGGAGCCGTTCCACGGCGTCAAGACGCACCAGAGCACCGTCCGCATTCTATGGACAGAAAACGGCTCTCCGCGCAGCACGAACTTCTACCTTTCCCAAGGCGGTGTAACATCTCTTCTGAACCACTTGGAAAAGCTCACCGGCAAAACTTGGACGTCCGTACGTTTCGACAACGAAAGACAAGCCAGGCAAGGGTCGGAAGTCCTTGTGCACTTCACTCAACCAGTCTCCGCGTTAAACATCACCGTAGGACCCGGAAACTTCAGCTTGCTCACGTTCCAGGGGTCGGATGCCGGCCGCGTGGTATACCTTCTTTCCGAAGACCGCAAAGACATACTGGCAGCTTTCTCTGCGGAAGCATCGCCCCTCGGCGAGGGGAAACCTTGGATCCTGCGGCTGGCACGCGCTGCCGACGGCTCCTGCTGTCTTTCTGAACTCCAAAGCAACCTTGAGCAACTCAAACTCCATGCCTGCCAGCACTAGCCAACCATCGCCATGGAAGGATTCTTGCCAGACCAAAGATGACCGGTGCCATTCCAGAGCACAACGCCAAGCTTGGAAAACCTGTCAGTTATGTTGACTGTTTCTAAAACAGGGCATAAAGCAACCTTCTTACGAGCAGCAAAGGGAGGTGCAGAGTGAAACGCGTCAGTCTCGGATCTAGACGATGCCTACGGCGCTCGGTCCGGTGCGTGTAGAGGTGGGAGAAGAATGAAAATCTGCCACTAAAGCTATCGCCAACCGAGACGTGGTACAGATCCATGTCCTGGTCGGAAAAGAAGTCGCGCGTACCGGTGGAACCCTGACTGGCAGGTTTTTCCGAAGATGGTGAACGGATGGAGATGAGCATTGACCTGTTGCAGGCGCAAACCTATGATTTGCCGTAGAAGATGGAGGGGAAGGAGATGTTGTCATCCAAGACCAAGCTTTGCCCGCAGACTCGTTTATAGGGCTGGAGCTCTCCCACTACCGCATTATCGAGAAAATCGGTTGCGGGGGAATGGGTGTGGTCTTCCGTGCGCACGACGCGCACCTCAACCGCGAAGTCGCCATCAAGATGTTGAGTCCGGGAACCATCACCGATGAAGGAGCTCGCAAACATCTCCGCAAAGAGGCCTTGGTCCTTTCCAGACTGAATCATCCCAATATCGCCACCGTTCACGATTTCGATACGAAAAAGGGCGTGGATTTCCTGGTTATGGAGTACATCCCAGGAACCACGCTCAGCGACAAGCTTGCCGCTGGACCTCTGCCGGAGAAGGAAGTTTTGCGCCTGGGGGTGCAACTCAGTGACGGTCTGGCGGCCGCTCATGAACATGGGGTCGTGCATCGCGATCTGAAACCCGGCAACCTCCGGCTAACGAGCGACGGGCGGCTGAAGATTCTGGATTTCGGTATTGCAAAGCAGTGGCGACCGCCGGCGGAAACGACCGTAACTGAAACCTCCCTCCAAACAAATGCCATGTCAGGAACATTGCCGTACATGGCGCCAGAACAGTTTTCGGGGGAAGGGGTCGATGCGCGCACGGACATTCACGGGGCGGGGTTCGTGCTGTATGAGATGGCCACGGGGCAGCGCCCATTCGCAGAGGTGCAAAGTGGGCAGTTGATTGGCGCGCTCCTGCGCAGAGCTCCGATTCCGCCCACAACGCTAAATCCCAAGGTATCTGCGGAGTTGGAGCGAATCATCGGGAAATGCGTGGAGAAGGAACCGGAGAATCGCTACCAGTCGGCCAAGGAGTTGGCGATTGATCTGCGCCGGTTGTGGGCGCCAAGCACAACCGTGGCGCCAGTCCAAAAAAAGGAACGGCGCACCCGGAATCTTATTCTGGCCGCGGGGGCACTGTTCGTAGTACTGTTGGCCACTTTGCTCACGCTCAATGTGAGCAGATGGCGCGATCGGCTCTTCGGAATACCAGCTACGCCTCGCATTGATTCCTTGGCCGTCTTGCCACTGGAAAACCTCTCCGGGGATCCCGGGCAGGAGTACTTCGCCGACGGCATGACCGAGGCACTGATCACCACGCTGTCCCAAATCAGCGCCCTAAAGGTGACCTCGCGAACCTCGGTAATGCACTACAAGGGAACAAGCAAGACGGTGCCGCAGATTGGGCAGGAACTTCACGTGGACGCGGTCGTCGAAGGCTCGGTGATGCGGGACGCGAACCATCTGCGCGTCACGGCCCAACTGATCCACGCACCAACCGACAGGCACGTCTGGGCCGAGAGCTATCAGCGAGATCTACACGACGTCTTGGCCGTGCAGAACGAAGTGGCGCAGGCCATCACGAGTGAGATTAATGTCAAGTTGACGGCGCAAGAGCAGGTGCGTCTGGCAAGTACTCATCCTGCAGATTACGAAGCACACGATGCCTATCTCAAGGCCCGTTACCACCTCCAGCAAGGAACGGAAGACCAGTTGCGGGAAGCCAAAGCCTACTTCGAGGAAGCGGCCAGGAGAGATTCCAACTACGCTCCCGCTTACGCGGGCTTGGCAGACTACTATTTATTAACGGATGAATTGTCCCCCGGGGTGGCAATGCCAAAGGCAAACGAATACGTCCGGAAGGCTTTGGCACTGGATGACGGTCTGGCCGACGCCCACGCGACACTGGCATCCATCAAATTCTATGGTGATTGGGACTGGGCTGGCGCGGAAAAGGAGTCCAAGCGCGCTATCGAACTGAGCCCCAGCTACGCCGAGGCCCACCGAACCTATTCCGACTTCCTATCGGAGATGGGGCGGCACGATGAAGCCCTGGTTGAGATTCGAACCGCGCAGGAACTCGATCCATTATCAGCTGCCACCATGTTGGGCGCGGGATGGGCGTTGTATTACGCGCGCCAATACGATCGTGCTATCGAACAATGTCGCAAGGTGCTGGACTTGGATCCGCGTTCCGTGTCGGCGCGCGACTGCCTGGGATCCGCCCACCTGGCAACAGCTGCCTATGACCAAGCCATTGCAGAGTTTAACGCCCTGGTGACGTCTTCTGGAAATGATCCCCTGCGGCTAGCTGGCTTGGGATGCGCGTACGCCTTGGCGGGCAAGAAATCCCAAGCGCAGAAGGTTGTTGCGCAGCTGCATGAGGCCTCCAAAATGCATTACGTTCCGCCCTACTTTTTGGGCTTAATCCATGCCGCCTTGGGTGACAAGGACCAGGCTTTCTCGTGGTTGGAAAGGGCCTATGAGGAGCACGATTCGTACTTAGTCCGGCTCAAAGTTGAACCTGTGATGGATCCGCTGCGGCCGGATCCGCGGTTTAAAAAACTGCTGAGTCGTATGAACCTCTAAGGGCCAGAAATCTTTGTTCAGATTCGGCAGCAGGACCTAGCTGACAAGAAAACCTGCGCCCATTAGGACGCAAGGCCATCACCGCGTCTTAGGATTGGCTTCCTCCTGCTTCAAAAGCGGCAGAGCAGCAACAATCATGGTGCTCCTTTTCCCATGAACTGTTGTGAGCACCCAATCGGGCGAAGCGTCTTTGGGGTCCACGGACGATAGCGACACCCACGGGCCGGCTTCTATGACGGGCTTAGAAAAAACATTTTGCGCGTTGACGAATTTCATAAAAGCACGGGGGTCCTGGGAAAACTTGAGATAGGTAGCGTTGGTTACTCGCAGAACAGCGACCTGGGGCCACACGTTTGCAGCTTCTTCTTTCCAAACCTTCATCACTTGTGTGCCGTCCTCGTCCATTTTTTCCCATTTCATAGAACCTCCTTGCACAGGGGGATTTGATCGGTGAGGTAACCCACGTGAGTTGGTATACCAGGACAAAGGAGAAGTCAAGCCCACGTGCAAGCGCAGAGCCGTGTTTCTGCGCGTGAAACGGGTACGAACAGGCCACGGATGAGCGGACGCGTAGCGTGGGCGAAAATGTGGCGGCCCTTCGAGGCTCAGCGCAAACAAACTGCCGCACTCTGGAACGCCAGTAGCTGCAATGCAGGGGCGGCTGCGAAAAAGAAAAAGAGCGGGCCCGGAGACCCGCTCCTCGCAAACTTTTGCAGGATCTGACGTCCTACGGACCTTACCTTTACTATTAGAGAGGCGTGCCGTTAGCTGTGGTGCAAGTGCTGAAGCCACCGCCAACCGTGACGTAGAACAGAACCATGTCCTGGTCGGAACAGAAGCCGCGTGTGCCGGTGGAGCCCTGACTGGCGGGTTCAGCCTCGGAAGTATAGGCGGAATCGGTAGGGGTAACATTGAAAATGTAGCCGCTCTTGGCGGTGTCCGCGGATGTCGCGTTTGCCAGGAGGTTGTCGATCAAGCAGGCGTTCGCCGGGACAGGATTCGTGCAATTGGCGCCGTCAGGGCCCAGAGAAGACAGCGCGGCAAACGTGCCCGGGTAGGTATTGTTATAGATCACTTCGCCGGTGTTAATGGCACGGAGAGAAGCCACAGCGGAAGCCTCGTTGGCGGCCATCCTCGAACGAATGAGGCTCGGAATGGCGATGGCAGAAATAATCAGGATGATGGCGACCACGATCAGGAGCTCGACCAGCGAGAATCCCTTTTGGCTCTTCCGCATCTTCGTGTTCTCCTTCGGCTTCTCTTCTTTTGTCATTGCGTCGCTCGGAATTGCTCTTCAGCGTGAGTTCATTGTGGCGGGAAACAGGAGGAAACCCCATGGAGCATCGGCTTCAATTTTGGAGTTACCCCTGTCCCATGAGAAAAGGCGGATTTTGGCGTACCTCAGTTTTAGTACTAAGACGGGTTTGACACTGGCCTAAGCGCCTTCTAATTAGCTAAGTTCTGTATTTTCGGTTATTTAGCGACTGGCCTTGGGCACCTTTTTCATGATCCGCTGGCGACTTGTTTCGACCCTTACTGGTTCGATACCTGTACCTGAGCCGATGGGGTGGAGCGGCGCTTCCCGCAAGAATAATCCAGAAACCTCGGCTGTTGGCGTGACACACGTGGCCGCGAGCCATGCGCGGGTCATTGGGCTCCGTCGCAGAGGCACTGATTCACGCTGCAGAGAGCGCCGGGAGGAAATCTCTGCCGCCTGGCATCCAGGGGGCGTGCTAGGATCATCATCACGAACTCCAAAAGCGAGGCCTTCAACGTGCGCTACATTGTGCTTTTTCTTGCTGCTGTTGCCAGCATCTCAAGCAACCTGTATGCCCAGACATCCGCGTGGCAGCCCGCACCAGGCCACATCACGCTCCCGGTCTGGCCGCACGAGGCGCCCGGGGCTCCGCCGAATCCGGCCTTAGAGATCGACACCACGACGGCCAAGGACAATCTGATCGCGGGCAAGCCGCTGATTCGTCTGGGCAACGTCTCTGCACCCACGCTCACGCTCTACTCACCGGCGGTCAACAACACCGGAGCTGCAATTGTTGTGTTTCCCGGAGGCGGGTATCGCATCCTGGCCATCGACCTGGAAGGCACGGAAGTGTGCGAGTGGCTGAAC
>JGI12270J11330_10003611_pt1 | contig 11060 bp, 8 predicted proteins | sample PeaSoiMetSII2010_FD_11330 | JGI IMG/M metagenome (IMG submission 11330)
TCGTTGCAGATGGAATTTTGCCTCGACTGCCATCGCGCTCCGGAAAAATATCTGCGCCCGCGCGAGCAAGTTTTCAACATGCGCTATGAGCCTCCGGTCAGCGACCCGCTAGGCAAGAATGAGGTGGTTTTTGCAGGTAAGGCATACAACGATCAGATCGCGCTTGGCACTGCCCTGAAGGAGGCATACAAGGTGCGCTCGGTCAACGACATTACCAGTTGCAACACCTGCCATCGCTAGGAGCAGGTTTTTCTGAGAGCTGATAGCTGACAGCTGAGAGCCGATTTAAAGATGAGTATGGACGAGCACAAGACAAGAGCAGCCGGAACCGATGTCTGCCCGAGCAAGCGCAAGCAGCGTGATCTGGCGACCGTGAAGGCCCAATTCGAAAAGACGATCGAGGAGACGACCGGCCCCGAGTACTGGCGCAGCCTCGAAGAACTCGCTGGGAGCGAAGAATTTCAGGAAATGCTGCACCGCGAGTTCCCGAAAGGCGCTTCCGAGTGGCTCGACGATTTTTCGCGCCGCGGCTTCCTTAAGACCATGGGCGCATCGCTGGCGCTCGCCGGCCTGACGGGATGCACGCGGATGCCGAACACCGAGATCGTGCCTTATGTGAAGCAGCCGGAAAACGTCGTTCCCGGCCGGCCGATGTTCTACGCGACCGCGTTCACGCTCGGCGGCTACGCTTCGCCGATTCTGGTGGAAAGCCATCTTTTCCGTCCGACGAAAATCGAAGGCAACCCGCAGCACCCCGCGAGTCTCGGCGGCACCGATGTATACGCGCAGGCTTCGATTCTCGACCTCTACGATCCCGACCGGGCGCAAAACATCACTTACATGGGCGATATTCGCTCGTGGAATGCGTTCATGGAAGCGGTTCGCGGCCCCATGAATGTGCAGAAAAGTCTGGCGGGCGGCGGCGTACGGATTCTGACGCAGACCGTTTCGTCGCCCACGCTGGCAAGTCAGATTCGCAGTTATCTCGCCGCGAATCCGCAGGCCAAGTGGCATGTCTACGAACCGATCAGCCGCGACAACGTGGTCGAAGGTGCGAAGCTGGCCTTCGGCGAACCGGTCGAGACACGCTATGACTTGTCGAAAGCCGACGTCATTGTTTCGCTCGACGCCGACTTTCTCTACGCCGGATTCCCCGGCTCGGCGCGCTATACCCGCGATTTCGCCGCGCGGCGAAATCCCGACGCGAGCATGAACCGGCTGTATGTGATCGAGAGCACGCCGACTTCGACGGGGATGAAGGCAGACCATCGGCTGCCCGTTCGCGCGGCTGAAGTCGAGGCGTTTGCCCAGACGTTGGCGGCGCTTGTGGGAATCAAGGTGGGTGAGATCGGGCCTCCAGGAGAGTCTGAGTTCATTAAGGCAGTTGCGGCTGATCTGACTAGGCACCGCGGGTCGAGTGTCGTGATCGCTGCCGATCATCAGCCGCCAGTCGTGCACGCGCTGGCGCATGCGATGAACGATACGCTCGGAAACGTCGGCAAGACTGTCTTCTACACCGACCCGGTTGACGCCAATCCGGTGAATCGCAGCGAGTCGCTGCATGCGCTGGTCGAAGACATGCGCGCGGGCAAAGTTGACTTGCTCTTGATTCTCGGCGGCAATCCTGCCTACGATGCACCTGCTGAGCTTGAATTTGCTTCGGCGCTGAAATCGAATGCCGTCAGTTTGAAGGTTTTTCTTGGTTCGCACCGCAACGAGACTGCCGAGCTTTGTCAGTGGCATGTGCCTGAAGCTCACTACCTGGAATCCTGGAGCGACGCCCGCGCCTACGACGGAACGGTCAGCATCATTCAGCCACTGATCGAGCCTCTGTATGGCGGCAAGAGCGCACACGAAATCATCACGATTCTCGCCGGCCAGTCTGGCCTCACGGGACACGATCTCGTCCAAGCCTACTGGCAGAAGCAGCACCCCGGCGCCGACTTCGACGCGTTCTGGCGCAAATCGCTGCACGATGGATGGATCGAAGGTACCGCCTTCGCCACGAAGCAAGGCAAGTTTGACCTGTCGCGGTTGAATCTGGCAAGAGAGTCAATCTCAATTACCGCCTTCCGTGAAACTGGTGTCTTCGAACTCAACTTCCGCCGCGATCCCTCGATCTATGACGGACGCTTCTCGAATAACGGCTGGTTGCAGGAACTTCCCAAGCCGCTGACCAAGCTGACTTGGGACAACCCCATCATGATCGGCCCCGCGATGGCCGAGCGGCTGAAGCTGAACTTCAAAGACGTTGCCGAGCTCGAATTCAACGGAAAGAAAGTAAAGGGCGCGGTCTGGATTCAGGCTGGCCATCCCGACAACTCGATCACTGTTTTCCTCGGCTACGGACGCACCCGCGCGGGTCGAGTTGGCACCGGCACGGGCTTCGATGTTTATCCGCTGCGCACCAGTCAGACACCATGGTTTGCGGACGGCGCGAAACTCAGACCCACTGGCGAGATCTACCAACTGGCCAGCACGCAGGGCTATCAGACGATGGAAACTCCCGTCGGCGAGCGGCCGCTGGTGCAGGAGCGCAGCCTTGAGGAGTACAAGAAAGAGCCGAACTTCGCGAAGGAAGGCGAACCGCCTGCCGACCTTACGCTCTACAAGCCCTTCGACTATTCGAAAGAGACTTACTCCTGGGGCATGGCGATTGACCTGAATTCCTGTGTCGGATGCAATAACTGCATCGTCGCCTGCCAATCGGAAAACAACATCGCCGTGGTCGGCAAAGAGCAGACACTTAGAGGCCGCCACATGCACTGGCTGCGGGTGGATGCTTACTACAACGGCCCGCGCGAAAATCCCAAGGGTTTTTTCCAGCCCGTGCCCTGCATGCAGTGCGAGAACGCGCCCTGCGAACTGGTTTGTCCGGTGCAGGCAACCGTGCACAGCAGTGAAGGCCTGAACGACATGGTCTATAACCGCTGCGTCGGCACGCGTTACTGCTCGAATAACTGTCCCTACAAAGTGCGGCGATTCAACTTCTTCCTGTTTCAGGACTGGGAGACTCCGCAATTCAAGCTCATGCGCAATCCGGACGTGACAGTCCGCAGCCGCGGCGTGATGGAAAAGTGCACGTACTGTGTACAGCGCATCAGCGAGCGTCGCATCGACGCCGAGCGCGTCGATTCCACCATTAAGGAGAACGATCTGCAGACGGCTTGCCAGCAGTCCTGCCCGGCTAACGCGATTGCCTTCGGCAACCTCAACGATCCGAACAGCCTGGTGAATAAGTGGAAAGCGCAGACGAGGAATTACTCTCTGTTGGGCGAATTGAATACGCGGCCGCGCACAACCTATCTGGCGGAAGTCCGCAATCCTAACCCCGAGTTAGAAGAGTCAAAAGCCGAGTTAAGGACGCCAAGAGCAGAAGCGGAGCGCACGTAAGGCATGGCTACAAACACACAAATCCCCGTGGCGGACAGGCGAGTGCCGGTAATCGCGCCGGGCCATACCTTCTCCACCATCACGGAGAAGATCAGCAACATCGTGCTGAGCCGCCCTGTCTCTCTGGGATGGATCTTTGGCTTCCTCATCGTGTTCTCAATGATGAACATGCTGATGATGGCCCTTGGGTATCTATTTATTAAAGGTACGGGGATCTGGGGCATTAACATTCCCATTGGCTGGGGATTCGCGATCGTCAACTTCGTGTGGTGGATCGGCATTGGCCACGCGGGCACGCTGATTTCAGCGATTCTGTGCCTGCTCCGCCAGACCTGGCGTAACTCGATCAACCGCTTTGCCGAGGCCATGACGCTGTTTGCGGTGGCCTGCGCCGGGATCTTCCCCCTCGCTCACATGGGACGCCCGTGGCTTGCTTACTGGATGTTTCCGTATCCGAATACCATGCGGTACTGGCCGAACTTCCGCAGTCCATTAGTGTGGGACGTGTTCGCGGTTTCGACTTACTTCACAATTTCGTTGGTATTTTGGTTTGTGGGATTGATACCCGACTTCGCCAGCATGCGCGATCGCGCCGAGAGTACCTTGGTCCAGCGCATTTACGGACTGCTCGCCATGGGATGGCGCGGTTCCGCCCGGCACTGGCACCGTTATGAAACGGCTTACTTACTTCTCGCCGGACTTGCTACACCGTTGGTGCTCTCGGTGCACACGGTCGTGAGCTTCGATTTCGCGGTCGGCATCGTCCCGGGCTGGCATACCACAATCTTCCCTCCGTACTTTGTCGTGGGCGCGATTTATTCAGGTTTCGCCATGGTTCTTTGTCTTGCGATTCCCATCCGGGCGATCTACGGACTACAGGACTTCATTACCATGCGGCATCTGGAGAACGCGGCCAAGGTGATGCTGGCCACCGGCCTCATCGTCGCCTACGGCTATGGCATGGAGGCGTTCATGGGCTGGTACAGCGGGAGCCAGTACGATTCGTTCCTGCTCTGGAACCGGCTGCACGGGCCGTATCAGTTGGCGTACGCCGCCTTGCTTGCCTGCAACATTTTCATTCCGCAGGTTCTCTGGCTGAAGAAGTTCCGTGTCTCCACCGGATGGCTTTGGCTCATCTCGTTCATTGTGCTCGTCGGCATGTGGCTGGAGCGCTTCATCATTGTGGTAGTTAGTTTGAGCCGCGACTTTCTGAATTCTTCATGGGGCCAGTACTACCCGACTAAGTGGGACTGGATGACATTCGCCGGCACCATCGGCATGTTCCTAACTGCCATGTGGCTGTTCGTACGCATTCTGCCCATGATCTCCATCTTCGAATTGCGCACCTTATTGCCGGAGGCGCACGTGCACGAGGCGGCGGAGGTGAAGCAATGACAGATTCAGTGACCAATTCTTCGATTTACGGACTGATGGCCGAATTCGACTCCGCGCAAGAACTCGTGGCCGCCGCTCACAAGACGCACGAAGCGGGCTACCAGAAGATCGACGCCTACAGCCCATTCCCCATCGAGGGACTTGCCGAAGCCATTGGCTTTCACAAGAACAGCGTACCGCTGGTCGTCCTTATTGGCGGACTTATTGGTGGGATATCGGCGTACGCGCTGCAGTATTGGGTGGCAGTGATTACGTATCCGGTCAATGTTGGCGGACGCCCGTTTCACTCCTGGCCTTCGTTCATCATCGTGACTTTCGAATTGACGATTCTTTTCGGCGGACTCTCTGCCGCTGTTGGCATGCTCATCCTCAACGGCTTACCCATGCCGTATCACCCGGTGTTCAACGTACCGGAATTTGCCAAGGCCTCTGAAGATAAATTCTTCCTGGTGGTGTTTTCGAGCGACCCAAATTATGACGCCGCACGCACGCGCTCGTTTCTCACGGGCCTCTCCCCACGCATGATCGCGGAGGTGCCGAGCTAGTCATGGGTTCCACTCGCAACCTCCGAAAAGTTTTGCCCGCGCTGCTGGTGCTGATTGCCTTCGCCGCCGGATGCCGCATTGACATGCATATACAGCCCTATTACCGGCCCATGGCGAAGAGCGATTTTTTCGTTGACGATCGCTCGGCCCGCATGCCGGTTGAGGGGACGGTGGCACGCGGCGATCTGCGCGAAGACGCTTACTTCTATACCGGAAAGATCGGCAACAATCCCGGCGATTTTATGCCGTTCCCGGTGACGGCCGAAGTTCTTGACCGCGGACGCGAGCGGTTCAACATCTACTGCACGCCCTGCCACGGACGCGTCGGGGATGGGAATGGCTTCATCCCCACGCGCGGATTCCGGAGGCCGCCGTCGTTTCACATCGACCGTCTGCGGAAAGCGCCGATCGGCTATTTTTACGACGTCGATACCAATGGTTTCGGTGTCATGCCCGATTACGCCTCGCAGATTGCGCCGCGCGATCGATGGTGCATCGCGGCATACATCCGCGCTCTGCAATTGAGCCAGAATGCGACTTCGAGCGATGTGCCGGCTGGACAAAAGATTCCGTCGCCTCCGCCGCAGTTCCGCGACATCGGTAACGGAGCCACGCTGCCCGAAATCGCGACGCCCACTGCCGAAACTAAAGAGGAACCTAAATGACCGCGGCCACAGTGAATAAGTCGGACCTGATGGCCCCGCCCGTGGCCCAGACCATGCAGCAGCGGTCGCTCGTCATTGGAGTGATCGCGGCGATTGCTTCCATCGCCGGTGCTTACCTTGCTCCCAATAGTTTTTATTCCGCCTACCTCATCGCCTTCATGTTCTGGCTTGGCCTTTCGCTTGGATGCATGGCCATCCTGATGCTTTATCATCTGGTCGGTGGCGCGTGGGGCACCGTGATTCGCCGTATTCTGGAATCGGGCATGATGACGCTGCCCCTCATGTTCGTGCTCTTCATTCCGCTCCTGCTGCATTTGCCAAAGCTGTATTCCTGGGCCCGTCCTGACGGATTGACCGATCCGAAGATTGCGGAAATCGCGCACGCCTACCTCAACTTCAACGGTATTCTGCTGCGCTACATCGTCTACTTCGCGATCTGGTACGGGATGGCTTACTTCCTGAATAGGTGGTCGACCGAGCAGGACTCGATTGCGGGCCAGAGCACCTTGCGCTTCCGCGCCGTGAGTTCGATTGGACTCGTCATCTACTCGCTCACGATTTCGTTTGCCGTAATCGACTGGGTGATGTCGCTGCAGGCGCGCTGGATCTCAACTATCTATGGGCTGCTGTTTATCGCGGGTGAAGCTCTCTCCGCCTTCTGTTTTGCGGTGGTGATCGAGAGCATTCTCGGTAAACGCAAGCCAATGTCCGAGTATCTTACCGATACGGAAGTCCACGACCACGGCAAGTTCATGCTCGCTTTTGTCATGGTCTGGGCCTACTTCAATTTCTCACAGTGGCTCATCATCTGGTCGGGTAACCTGCCCGAAGAAATTCCGTGGTACAAGCTCCGCATGAATGGCGGATGGGAGTATGTCGGCCTGTTCCTCGTAGTATTCCACTTCGCCGTTCCGTTCGCGCTCCTGCTCTCGCGCCAGTTGAAACGCAAGGCGCGCACACTGGTCTGGCTTGCTTCCTGGCTTATGGTCATGCGCATCGTCGATATTTTTTGGCATATTGAGCCGGCATCGCATCCTACGTTCCACCTCAGTTGGCTGCATTTCACGATCATCGCCGGGATTGGCGGCCTTTGGATGGCTTACTTTTTTCACAACCTGAGATCGCGTCCGCTGCTGGCTGTCAACGCGCCGCAGACGCTGAGACTACTGGAGCCGTCGCATGAGTGAAGAGATGAAGCATGGTTACTCGAATCCGGGCCACTCCGGCGACGAGGCCNGGTTCGAACGCGAAGACTTGGGCTCGCGTGGCGTCTTCGCCTTCATGATCGGCCTCGCGGTGGTTGGCGTGGTCATCTATTTCATCATCAGCGGCATGTATTCGTTCCTCGATAAGTACGAGCGATCGCAGATGGCGACAGCCAGTCCGCTGGTTACTTCCAAGGGTGCGATGTCGCGTGTGGTCACGCAGGACTACATGGACCAGCGCTTCAAGGAGAATGGTGTTCCCATGCTCGAGACCAACGAGCGCGGCCAGTTTCGGGATTTTCTGGTGAATCAGGAGAACCAACTTAACAGCTACGGCTGGGTCGACGAAAATGCGGGCGTGGCGCACATTCCGATTGAGCGCGCCATGGAGTTGACGGCGCAGCGCGGGTTGCCTGTCTATTCGCAAAGCAGCGCGGGCTTGGCCACGCCGAGTAATGCGCCCGCAAAGAAACGTGCAGCATCGAAGCAGTAGATAGCCAGCCCCAAAAGGGCGTTTGATTGCGCGGGCGGAGACGGGGCAAGCCCCGTCTCTACAGAAAAGCCGCTCCAGCCGGATCGCTGGAAAAGGAAAAAGCAGTGCGCAGCAAAAACAGTTGTGCTAACTCGATCGCCGCCGCAGCTCTCTTGCTCATGCTCTCGGCGGCTCCGCTGTTTGCGCAGGGCGGGCGCGGACCTATGTCGGGCGGCGGCATCATGAGTCCGCCGGTCAACCAGCGTCCCGTCGGACTCGAGTTTGTCGGCATCGAGCAACATCTCAAGGCTGAAGTTCCCGGCAATCTCGAATTCAAGGACGAACTCGGCAACCCGGTCAAGCTTGCCGACTATTTCGGGCACGGACGCCCGGTGATCCTGAACCTGGGCTACTACCAATGCCCCATGCTCTGCAGCGAACTGTTGCAAGGGCTGGTGGGTTCGATGAAGGCGCTGACTTTCAATCTCGGCAAGGATTTTGACGTCCTCACCGTAAGCTTCGATCCGCGGGAAACCACGGAAATGGCCGCCGAGAAAAAGCGGGACATCATGAAGCGGTATGGCCGCCCGAACTCCGATCAAGGCTGGCACTTCCTCACCGGCAAGGCTGACCAGATCGAAGCGCTCACCAAAGCGGTCGGCTTTCAGTTTCAGTTCGATCCGAAGACGGAGCAGTACGCGCACGCCGCCGCCATAGTTATGCTTACGCCCGACCGCCACGTTTCGGGATACTTTTATGGAGTCGAGTTTTCTCCGAAAGATCTACGCCTCGGACTGGTGCAGGCCTCGCAAAACCGGATTGGCAACATCGGCGACCAGGTGTTGCTCTATTGCTATCACTACGATCCGAGGACCGGAAAATACGGCGCTGTCGTCAGCAATATCCTGAAGCTGGCGGCGCTCGGGACCATGCTTATTCTGGGAACATTTATGTTTGTCATGTTCCGCGCCGATCGCAACGCGGCCCATCGTGAAGTGAGAAGAGTTAAGTAACTATGTCGAAATTCCTACCATTGTGGCCCGATCAGGCCTCGACCATGGCACGCCAGGTGGACGCTCTCTACATCTATCTGCTACTGGTCTCGGGGGTCATGACCGCGCTTATCTTTGTCGCTGTCATGCTCCTGGCGATTAAGTATCGCCGCTCCAAAGGCTGCGTTGCCCAGCAGATCGAAGGCTCCACGCTTCTCGAAATTACCTGGTCGATCATCCCGCTCTTTGTGATGATGACCTTCTTTGTCTGGGGCGCGGTCATCTATTTTCAGGAGCGCACGCCTCCCGCCGACGCCACCGAAGTTTACGTCGTCGCCAAGCAGTGGATGTGGAAGATCGAGCACCTGGAAGGCCAGCGCGAGATTAACGAGTTGCACGTCCCCACCGGCCAGAACATCAAGCTCATTATGACTTCGCAGGACGTGATTCACAGCTTCTATGTTCCTGCATTTCGCATCAAGCAGGACGTACTGCCCGGCCGCTACACCACGCTCTGGTTCAAAGCAACCAAACCCGGCCGCTATCACTTATTCTGCGCCGAATATTGCGGAACCCAGCACTCCGGCATGGGCGGCGACATCGTGGTCATGGAGCCGCAGGATTACGCGCAGTGGATGGCGGGCGGACCGTCGGCGCCGTTGCAGGACACGGGCAAGCAGTTATTCAGTTCGCTCGGATGCGCCACCTGCCATCGTTTCGACGTGCAAGGGCGCGGCCCCAATCTGCTGGGCATCTACAACAAGCCGGTCCTGCTGGAAGACGGACGCACCGTGATTGCCGACGAGAACTACGTGCGCGAGTCCATCCTCAATCCCACGGCAAAGATTGTGAATGGTTTCAAACCGGTGATGCCCACCTTCCAGGGCATCGTCAGCGAGGAACAATTGAACGCGCTGGTGGCCTATGTTAAGTCGTTGAGCCAGCCAGCCACAGGAACCGCCGGGCTGCAGAATGCGCCCGCTGCTTCCTCGGGCCAACCCCAGAATATGCAGGTGCAATAGTCATGGTCAGTAAAGCGGCGAGCACAGCAATCCCGGCGAATCAGGTTCCGAAGCTGAACTATCTCAACAACGGGCACACCCTCAAGTCATGGCTGTTGACCACCGACCACAAGCGGATCGCAGTTCTGTATCTGATCTCGGTTACTTTCTTCTTCTTCCTCGGCGGCTTCTTTGCCATGCTCATCCGGCTCGAGTTACTAACGCCACAGGGTGACCTGATGCAGGCTGACACCTATAACAAGGTGTTCACCATGCATGGCATGATCATGGTGTTTTTCTTTCTGATCCCGGTCGTGCCTGCCGTGCTGGGCAACTTCCTGGTGCCGCTCATGATCGGCGCCAAGGATCTTGCCTTCCCGCGCATCAACCTGCTGAGCTGGTATCTCTACGTTGTGGGCGGCCTCCTGATAACACACGTCATGTTGACCGGCGGCGTCGACACGGGCTGGACTTTCTACACCCCATTCAGCACGGACTATACCAACACCAAGATTGTCGAGGCCGGCCTCGCGGTCTTCATTGCAGGTTTTTCGTCCATCTTCACCGGACTCAATTTCATCGTCACCATTCACCGCATGCGCGCACCCGGCCTCACCTGGGACCGCCTGCCGCTGTTCATCTGGGCCAACTACGCCACCAGCCTGATCATGATTCTGGGCACGCCGGTCGTCGCCATCACCATCGTGCTGGTGGCTGTCGAGCGCCTCTTCCACCTCGGCATCTTCGATCCCCGGCTCGGTGGGGACCCGCTCTTGTTCCAGCACCTGTTCTGGTTCTACTCGCACCCCGCCGTCTACATCATGATCCTGCCTTCGATGGGCGTGGTCAGCGAGCTCATTGCCTGTTCGGCACGCAAGCGCATCTTCGGCTACAAGTTTGTCGCTCTGTCAAGCGTTGCCATCGCCGTCTTTGGATTCCTGGTGTGGGCGCATCACATGTTCGTTGCCGGCATTTCGCTTTATGCCGCGATGATCTTTTCCTTTCTGAGTTTCTCCGTGGGCGTGCCTTCCGCCGTCAAAGTCTTCAACTGGACGGCAACCCTCTACAAGGGTTCCATTTCGTACGCGACTCCGATGCTCTATGCCTTTGGCTTTATCGGGCTGTTCACCATGGGCGGACTGACCGGCCTGATGCTGGCAACCATCGGGATCGACGTTCACGTCACCGACACTTACTTCGTCGTCGCTCACTTCCACTACGTCATGGTGGGCGGGGTACTTATGGGGTATCTTGGAGGCCTGCATTTCTGGTGGCCGAAGATGACCGGCCGCATGTACCCGGAAGCCTGGGCCAAGCTGTCGGCGCTGCTCGTCTTTGTCGGCTTCAACCTGACGTTTTTCCCGCAGTTCATTCTCGGCTACGTCGGCATGC
>JGI12270J11330_10003615_pt1 | contig 11046 bp, 8 predicted proteins | sample PeaSoiMetSII2010_FD_11330 | JGI IMG/M metagenome (IMG submission 11330)
TCGCGGATTCCGGCGCGCGCCAGTTCGACCAGGCGGCTCAACTGCGCGTCGTCGAATGGGTGATGCTCGGCGGTGGCCTGCACTTCGACGAATTTGCCCGCGCCGGTCATGACCAGGTTCATGTCGACATCGGCGCGCGAATCCTCTTCATAGTCGAGATCGATCATGGGATCGCCGCCAACAATGCCAACGCTTGTGGCGGCAACTAAATCGACCAGCGGGGATTTCTTCAGTGCGCCGAACTGAACAAGCTGACCGACGGCGATGGCGAGAGCAACGTATGCGCCGGTGATGGAAGCCGTGCGCGTACCGCCATCAGCCTGGATGACGTCGCAATCGACGAGAACGGAGCGCTCGCCGAGGGCGTCGAGATCGACCACGGCACGCAGCGAGCGGCCGATCAGACGCTGGATTTCGTGTGTACGGCCGGACGGTTTGCCTTTTGAGACTTCGCGCGGCGTGCGCTTGAGCGTGGCGCGGGGCAGCATGGCATACTCAGCGGTGACCCAGCCTTTGCCGGTGCCGCGCAGGAACTGCGGCACACCGTCTTCGATGGAGGCGGCGCAGAGGACGCGCGTGTTTCCCACGGTGATGAGCGCGGAGCCTTCCGCCGTTTTCAGATAACCGGTCTGGATCTCAACCGGCCGCATCTGATCGAGCCGCCGGTTATCCGTTCGCATATTTGAGCACCAGGAACATGACGACGAACAGGATCGCGATCCCCACGAAGAGCAGAATGACGCAAGGCAAGCCACCTTGCACCTGGGGAGTTTTCGCCTTTTTCGGTCTGACGGGTTTGAACTTCGCCATAGCAGTGTGCGCGGGCCAATTACGGATGGTAGCAGGTATTTCGAAGACTTCACTGCGGAGGCGCGGAGACGCAGAGTTCAGCGCGCGCGCCACTCGACCGGCTTGAGCTCGCCGACAATCACGGTGAAGGCGAAGGCGCCGATGATCAGGGCTGCGCAGACGGCCACAAACGCTAACAGGAACTGGCCGGTAGCGTCGACTATTTTTCCGGTAAACCAAGGGCCGAAGATGCCGGCGAAATTTCCGAACATGTTCTGCCATCCGGTCCATTTGCCTGCAGCTTCAGGGCCCGCGAGCGTTTGGGTGATGGCCCAGAGGTTGGACGTGAACAAGCCGAAGCATAGGCTGGTTATGACCAGCAGCACCATCGACGTGGTTGCATCATGAACGATCGCCACGGAGAGAATCATAGTGCTGAGCAGCATGCCGGTGGCCATGAAGGTTTTCCGCACGCGCGTAGGGCTTCCACCGCGAGCGATCCAACGGTCGGATGCCCATCCGCACGTCGCCGACGATAGTGCAAGGCCCCAGAATGGCATGGAGCCGAACACCGCCATCATGTTCGCGGTGAAGTGCCGCTCCATCACGAGGTAGGGCGGCAGCCAAAATACCAGAAAGTACCAGGCGTAGTTCACGCAGAAGAGTCCTAAAAACGTTCCCCATGCGCTGCGTTTGGCCAGGATTTCAAGGATGCCGGGGCAATCCCCATTACGCGGTAGTTCCACCGTGGCGGGATGGGGACCCCAGATACCCCAAGGGATCAGCCAGAGCAAGCCTCCGAATCCAAGGACGAGAAACAGCGCCCGCCATCCAAAGTGGCCGACTACCAGACCTCCGATGAACACGCCGAGAGCAGGGCCGCATTTGGAACCGGCATCGATCAGCGCGTTTGCGATGCCGCGCTGGCCCTCGGGAAAGCCACGTGCGAGGATACGCGAATAGGACGGATAGGCGACGGACTCACCCATTCCGAGTAGCAAGCGCAGAACGAAAATGGCGGTGAAGGAATTTGCTAGTCCGGTGAGCAACGTCGCCGCGGACCAGATGAGAAATCCGGCGCCGAGTACAAAGCGCACGTCGTAGCGGTCTACCAGCCATCCGGCAGCCAGCTGAAACGCGGCATATGTCCAGAAAAAAGTGGAGAAGAGAGTACCGAGCTGGGTCTTGGTGAGATGCAGCTCCGCGATCAGGAACGGCGAGGCTACGGCCAGAGTGCCACGGTCGATGTAGTTGACGCCGATGGAAATGACTAGCAGCCCAAGCACGACCCACTGCACGAACGTGAGACGGACTTGCACGGCAGACGAGGCGGTCATGCAGGAGTCTTGATTCTACACAAAGAAGGCTGATGGGACCTACGATGTCCCGAGCCATTTGACGGGCAGGTGTGGCGCGAGAGCGTTGGCGAGGCGCTCGTCGGCAGTCACGAGATGTGTTCGAAGAGAAACGGCGAGTGCAACATATACGCTGTCGTACATGGAACGTTGGAAGCGCGTGGCGATGGCGAAGGCGTCGTGGATCAGCTCGTAGGAAGCAAGCGTCGCCAGTTCTTGCGTCCGCATTTCGGAGATCGACGCAACTGCGGATTCGTGAGAGCAGCGGCCCAGACGCACGGCTTTCCAGAGAATGTTGCCGAATTCCGGCCAGAAGAGATCTGGAACGACTACCCGGAGTTCGCCGGCTGCATTGCGCTGCAGGAGCTCAATGGCGTGCTCTGCGAGCGGCTCTTGCCGAAAGAAACATTTGAACAGCACGCTGGCATCGGCAACCACGGCCGTCACCGGGCCCGGTCCTCTCGCTGCATCTCCTCAGCGGTAGGGAAAGCGCCCGTTTTGGCCGCCTTTCTGATCTGCAGGATCCGGCGAAAGGACGCCTTGCGGCGTTTGAGTTCGGCGGCTGTGGGAACGTTCTCCTCGAGAAGAGATAGCACCTCGGCGGCCATCGATTTGCGATGCTTGTCCGCACGCTCGCGGAGAGCTTGGTAGAGATCGTCCGGGACATTCTCCACGTAAAGTGTAGGCATAGAGATCTCCTAGAATGAGTCTAGCAAATCCCTAGGAACTTGTTGAAATAGCCCGTCCACAGGCATTCCGATTCGAGTTTTCGCGTGGATGGGACATTCTCGCGAGGCCTGGTTGGCTCTCCAAGCTGCGCACTCGGCACCNTCCGCCGCTGTGCACTACGCTCCCGCCGGCCTTAGTCGTGGGATTCGCCATAGATTGTATGCCGCTACCGCGTACTGGAATAACCAACTCACTTTTTCTAGCCCGCGCAGCTTGACCTTCCTCATCCCCGCCACCGTTTTCAGCCACCCAAATACCCGCTCAATGATCGGACGCCGCGATTGACTCATCGCGTAGCCGCAGTGCCGGGTCGTCCGTCCGTCGATGGCGCTGCGACGATTCTTGTTGTTCTGCGCGACATGCGGCGTGACGTTCATCGCTTGCAGGGTCGTGACGAAGTCCCGGCTGTCATACGCCTTGTCCGCTCCCAATGTGAAGCGCTGGCCGCGCCTTTTCTTCCGCATCGCATTCGCCATCAAGATCGCCGCGTCCGCCTCCGCCGTTCCGTCAGCCTGCGTCAGCATCGCCTCCACGATGAACCCGTGCCGGTTCTCCACCATCACATGTCCCAGGTAACTCAACTTCGCTTCGCTGCCGCGTGACTTCTTATACAGCCGCGCATCCGGATCGGTCTTCGAAGCGTGCGTGGCATTGCTGCGCTTGTCCCCGTGGAAGCTCGCTCTACCTGGGCCGTCGTCATCCCCACCATCCTTGCGCTGGAAGCTCTTCTGACTGGCCCAGGCTTCGATCATCGTCCCATCCACCGTGAAGTGCTCCTGCGACAGATGCGGCTTGGCTTGCTCCAGCACTTCGCTAAAGAACTCGCGTGCCACCGTCTCGTTCAGCAGCCGCTCGCGATTTTTGCTGAACACCGCGTGATTCCATACCGGCTCGTCCAGCTCCAGTCCCACGAACCACCGGAACAACAGGTTGTAATCGAGTTGCTCCATCAGCATCCGTTCGCTGCGGATCGAGTAGAACGTCGGCAAAAGCAGCGCCCGCAACAAACGTTCCGGTGGGATCGAAGGCCGGCCATTGTCGGCATACATTTTGTCGAACCGCTTCGACATCCTCGCCAGAATCTGATCCACCAACCGCCGGATCGCCCGCAGCGGGTGGTCGGGTGGCACCCGCTCCTCCATCGACACGTAGCTGAACATCCCGCCTTGCTGTTTCTCGTCTCCGCGCATAGCGACAAGACGCTTCCAATACTTTCTTGGCTACACACCAACTGGCTTTTTCAACAGTTTCCTAGAAGTAATGAACTACAAGGCTCTGTTGTGAGCATTCCAAATGTGGAGCATCGCCCAGAAGAATATCCATTCTGCATCGTGAATGCAACGGTAGAAGAGAACGTGACAGACAGGAATGCCTGTCCTACGAGTTGCAATTGACGCGTGGCTTGGTAATGATGTGAGCCATGACTCCGAACATGCTGGGCGCGTATGGCGAATGGGCGGCGCGTTCGATCGAGGACCCGCCAAGGTTATCTTTCCGGCAGCCGATGTTCGGCAATGTGGACGCGTGGCGCGCCGTGGCACGGGCGCGATTCCGTGAGTCGCTGCTTGGTCCGGGCGGTGCTGCTACGCCGGTCCCCGTACTGCAGCATCAGTTAGAGTTCGATGGGCTTTCGATCGAGCATTTGCAGTGGCAACTACCCTACGGACCTCCGACTGAGGCATTAGTGCTCAAACCGGCCGGCGCGCGCGGGAAGCTGCCCGGTGTCGTGGGCCTACACGATCATGGTGGAAACAAATACTTCGGACTGCGCAAGATTACGCGCATGTCGAAGGATCCGCATCCGGCCACGGTGCGGCATCAGGATCATTACTATGGAGGTGCAGCCTGGGCCAACGAATTGGCGCGGCGCGGATACGTCGTGCTGGTGCACGACACCTTCACATTCGGAAGCCGGCGTATGCGCCTTGCGGATTTGCCCGAGAGCATTCGCGGCAGCCTGACCGAGGTGAACCCGGAGGCCGAAGATGAGATCGAGCGATACAACCAGTTCGCCGCTAATCATGAGCACATAGTTGCCAAGAGCCTGTTCAGCGCGGGTATGACGTGGCCGGGCGTGTTCGCGTTTGACGATCAGCGCGCGGTCGACTACTTGGCCTCGCGGCCCGACGTGGACGCCACGCGCATCGGCTGCGGTGGCCTATCGGGCGGCGGCCTGCGTACGGTGATGCTGACCGGCGCGGATGAGCGGATTCGCTGTTCGTGCTGCGTCGGAATGATGACAACGTGGCGCGACTACCTGTTGAACAAGTGCTATACCCACACCTGGATGTGCTACGTGCCCGGATTGCCGCGCGATCTGGACTATTCCGAGATCCTGGGACTGGGCGTGCCGAATCCTGTGCTCGTATTGAACAATCGCCAGGACCAGTTGTTCGCCATGCCCGAAATGGAACGGGCGGACCGGATTCTCACCGAGGTATACAAGAAAGCTGGCGCACCGGACCGCTACCGGGCGAGCTTCTACGACGGCCCGCATAAGTTCGACCGGGAGATGCAGAAGGAAGCCTTCGCCTGGTTCGATCGTTGGCTGAAATAGCGATTCCCGCCGCACGCGACCAACTTGGACAGGCAGTAATGGGTGTCCTACTGGAGTGGCAGATCGCTCTGGCCGTTGGCGCCGTTCTTGTCGCCGTCGGGTTCAGCCTCAGGGATTACCGATGCCGCCGCGACTCGATCGCCTTCTTCCATGCGAACCACGCGCACGCCTTGCGCGGAGCGGCCCGTTTCGCGGATCTCGCTCGATTCGATGCGAATGATCTTGCCATCCTTGGTGACGATCATCAAATCCGAGTCTTCCTTCACCGAGAGGATCGCGACCACCTTGCCGGTTTTGGCCGTGGTCTTCATGTTGATGACGCCCTTGCCGCCGCGGTGCGTAAGCCGGTAGTCTTCGAGCGGTGTGCGCTTGCCGAAGCCCAGCTCGGAGATGGAAAGGATGAGGCCTTCCTTCTCTACGACCTCGGTGCCGACCAGGTAATCGCCATCTTCGAGGTCCATGGCACGCACACCGCGCGCGGTCCGTCCCATGGGACGCACTTCTTCTTCGTTGAAGCGGATGGCTTGGCCTTCGTGCGAGCCGAGGAAGATGAAATTATCGCCGTTCGTCAGATTAGCGGCGATCAGTTGATCGCCTTCGTCGAGTGTAAGCGCCCGAATGCCGCGCGCCATGGGGTTGTCGAACTCGGTGAGCTCGCATTTCTTGATGACGCCGTCCTTGGTCACCATCACGATGAACTTGCCGGGCTGGAATTCGCGCACCGCGAGAAAGCCCTTTACGGTCTCGCCTGGCTGAAGGTTAATCAGGTTCGAGATGTGCTTTCCCTTGCCGATGGTGGCCGCATCGGGGATCTCGTAAATCTTCAGCCAGAAGACCTGGCCGCGATCGGTAAAGATCAACAGGTAGCTGTGAGTCGAGGCGACCAGGAAGTATTCGACAAAGTCCTCGCTGCGCGTACCCATGCCGATGCGCCCTTTGCCGCCGCGTGACTGCCGGCGATAGGTGTCGACGGCCGTGCGCTTCAGATAGCCGCCGTGCGTGACGGTTACCGCAACGTCTTCCACGGCAACTAGGTCTTCGAGATGGATTTCGCCCGTGTCCTCGATGATCTGGGTGCGCCGCGCATCGCCGTATTCCTTTTGTACCTCTTTCAGTTCTTTAACAATCAGCTCGCGCAGGATTTTTTCCGAGCCGAGGATCGCCAGATATTCGGCGATGCGGCGCTGGATATCCGCCAGCTCATTGAGGATGTTCTGGCGCTCCATGCCGGTGAGGCGCTGCAACTGCAGCTCGATGATGGCCTGCGCCTGCTTGTCACTGAACTCGAACCGCTTCATCAGGGAATCGCGCGCCTCGCGCGGCGAGCCGGAGGCGCGAATCAGCTTGATCACCTCGTCGAGATTGTCGAGCGCTTTCTGGAATCCGAGCAGGATATGCTCGCGGGCACGTGCCTTGCGCAGCTCAAAATCGGTGCGGCGCCTCACCACCTCGACGCGGTGGTCGATGAAGTAGCGGATGCAATCGATCAGTCCCAGCTCTCGCGGCTGCCCGTTGACGATGGACAGCATGATCACGCCGAAGCCGATCTGAAGCTGGGTGTGCTTATACAAATTGTTGAGAATGACTTCTGCCTGTTCGCCGCGCTTCAACTCGAAGACGATGCGCAGACCTTCCCGGTCGCTCTCGTCACGGATCTCGGAAATGCCTTCAATCTTCTTGTCGTTGACCAAAGCGGCCGCATGCTCGATCAATCGGGATTTGTTCACCTGGTAAGGGATCTCGGTCACCACGATCTGCTCGCGGTCCTTCCCCATGCGCTCGATGGCGGCTTTCGCCCGCAGCTTGAGCTGACCCCGGCCCTTGGTGTACGCATCAATGATGCCCTGCCGTCCCAGGATGAAGCCGGCGGTGGGGAAATCCGGTCCCGGAACCATTTCGAGAATGTGCGCCAAGGGCGTGGCGGGATTCTGAATCAAGGCGATTGTCGCATTGATGATCTCGGTGAGGTTGTGCGGAGGGAAATTGGTCGCCATCCCCACGGCGATGCCGGAAGATCCGTTGATGAGCAGGTTCGGAACGCGCGTGGGCAGCACTTCCGGCTCGACTCGCCGATCGTCGAAGTTGGGCTTGAAATCGACGGTTTCTTTGTCGATGTCCTCCAGCAACGCGGTGTCGATGGGAGATAGCCGCGCCTCGGTATACCGGTAAGCGGCCGGCGGATCGCCGTCGATGGAGCCGAAGTTACCCTGCCCGTTAATCAGCGGGTAACGGAGGGAGAAATCCTGCGCCATGCGGACCAGGGCGTCATAGACCGCCGTATCTCCGTGCGGATGGTAGTTGCCGAGCACCTCGCCCACGATGCCCGCGCACTTGCGGTAGGCCCGAGTGGGAGTCAGGCCCATCTCCGACATGGCGTAAAGGATGCGGCGGTGCACCGGTTTCAGCCCGTCGCGAACGTCTGGTAGGGCGCGACCGACGATCACGCTCATCGAATAGTCGAGATACGACCGGCGCATCTCGTCTTCGATATTGATGGGGACTATGTCGCGGCCGCCGCTGTCACCACCCAGAGGTAGTTGGGGCGGCGGCGGGGGGCCTTGTGGTGGGTTTCCCTGGTCTGCCAAGCGTACTCCTTAATGGGATGTAAACCCCATTTTAACATGAACATACGCTGGCGACGGTTTCTAATTGNACGGGGTNAATTGCGGGGGTGCGAACCGTTCGACTTTCTCTAACAAATCGGCCCGGTGGATGGGNTTGGAAATGAAGTCATCCATGCCGGCCGCGTAGCACTTCTCCTGGTCGGTCTTCATGGCATGGGCGGTCAAAGCGATGATGGGAACGTGCCCGCCGTTTTGGCGCTCGCTCTCGCGAATCGCCGCGGTGGCTTCGTATCCGTCCATATGCGGCATCTGGATGTCCATGAGGATAAGATCGAAAGTTTGGCGAAGGACCATGGCTACCGCTTCATTGCCGTCTGCCACCACGGTAACGCTGTGCCCGCGCTTCTCCAGCACTTTCGCTGAGACCCTCTGGTTCACTGGGTTGTCCTCCGCCAAAAGGACGCGGAGGCCGGGGCCACGCCATTCCGGAATTGCCGGCGCGCCGTTATCCGCCTGCTGGGAACTGGTGTCGAGGGTGGGCAACGCTCGCAGAATGGCTTCGAGCAGGTCGTTTTGGAAAACGGGTTTCACCAGATAGAGTTCGACCCCAGCCGCCCGGCACTTCTCCGCGTCTTCCACATGGTGAGCGGAGCTGAGCATCATCACCACGGCGCCGTTGCGGTCGTACTGTTCGCGGATCCGGCGCGCCAGCTCGAAGCCATCCATTTGTGGCATGTGCACATCGAGCAGGATCAGGCGGAACTGTTGGCCGGCCAGGCGGGCGCGATCGATGGCTGCTAGCGCTGCCGCGCCATCCGGTGCCGTCACCGGGCGCATGTGCCAACTCTCCAGGAGCTTTTCGAGAATCTTGCGGTTTACGTCATTGTCATCCACCACGAGAACAGGCGTGCCGCGCAACGAGGCCAGGCTGGGAGCATGGCTCCCCGTTGCCTCGGCCGGCGCCACTTCAAGCTCGATGTCGAATTGGAAGGTACTGCCCGCAGCGGGCTCGCTTGCCACCGTAAGGCTGGAGCCCATGAGCTTCAAAAGCTGTTGTGAAATTGCCAAGCCTAGTCCGGTGCCCCCATAGCGGCGCGTAGCCGAGCCATCAACCTGGGAGAACAGTTCGAAGATGTAGTCCTGTTTGTCCTTGGGAATGCCGATCCCGGTGTCGCGCACGCTCCAGCGAAGCCGCACGGCATGCTCCTGTATCGATTCCGCGTCAACGCGCAGCGCAATGTCGCCGTGATCGGTAAATTTGACGGCGTTCCCTAGGAGGTTCAGCAGAATTTGCCGCAATCGCGCGGCGTCGCCCACCAGCCGATCCGGAACATCCTGGGCCACGTCGCAAGTCAGCTCCAAACCCTTTTCGTCGGCGTGCAATGCCAGGGTTTTGGCAGCCTCCCGCACCAACCGGCGCAGGGAAAATGGGGCCGGCAGCAGCGCCATCTTGCCCGCCTCGATCTTCGAGAAATCCAGGATGTCATTGATCACCGAAAGCAGGGCATCCGCGGAAGTCTTCACGACTGTCATGCACTCATGCTGTTCCGCGGTGAGCTGGGTTTCGAGCGCCAGTTCGGTCATACCGACAATTCCGTTCATGGGCGTGCGAATTTCATGGCTCATGTTGGCCAGAAACTCGCTTTTCACTCGTGCCAGGCTCTCCGCCCGCTCTTTGGCGGCGGCCAGCTCCTGGTTGGCGAGCGTCAGCTCGCGTGTGCGCTCGGCCACCTGGTGCTCGAGCCGCTCGCGATGGCTCTCCAGCTCCGCGTCCCGCAATTGGATCTGCGCCAGCATGTCGTTGAAGGCGTCGATCAGCTCGCCGGTCTCGTCGCGGCCATGCGGCGCTGCGCGGACGGAATAATTTCTGCCCGCGGAGACTTCTCGTGCCGTTCTCGCCAACGCCAGCAGGGGGCCGGAGATGGTTTGCTGTAATCTTTGGGCGAACAGCATGGAGCCCAGAAGCGAGACGGCGATCACGATTAAGAGGACTACAAAGTTCCGCCTCATGCGACCATAGGCCTCCTGCAGGCTGCACCGGATGAGGATGCTGCCAATGGATTCCCCGTCGAGAAGGATGGGCCGCACCACCAGTAGAGTGGCGCCTTCGAAGTAGAACCCGGTACGCCGCTTTTCGGGGCCATCGCTCGGAACGCCAGGTTGCGCATACTGTGCGAATTGCGCGCCGTCTTTCGCGAATACCGCCGCCAACAAGATCCGCCGGTCTGTCCGCAAACCCGCAAGAATCTCCTTCGCCGCGTGAGGGTCCTGGAAGGTGAGGGCCGCCGTCACGTTGGAGCCAAACGCGTCCGCCAGCGTTGAGATTTCTCTTGCCGTCTGCGCGCGCAGGTCTATAGTCGTGAAAACGGTCAGCGCCGCTGAGGCCAGCGTGAGGGCGACGCAACCGGTCATGAAGATCACCAGGTTCAGTTTGCGCCGGATAGGCAGGTTCTGGAACCAGCGGCTCATGGTTTGCTCCGGGCCAGTTGGGCGGGGGCCTTACTGGAAAGCTGCAACAATTTGGCACTAATGCGGAGCCCACTCCGGCTGACAGCCTCGACGTTTATGGCGAAGCGGAACTTGTTTTCGTCTTTGATGAGCTGGATCATCCCACCCCGCTCCGCGAACCGCTCGCAATCACTCACGGTCAGCGCCCCACTTGCCGTTGCAGCCTCCAGGATGTCGGCAAAATGTTCCTTGTCTCCGCCGATGAATACTACGTTGCAATGCTGATCAACGGCCCGATTCTCGCTGCGGCGAACAATAACGGGGCGACCCGCAATCGTCTTTCCCCTCACGCTCTGCTTGAGCTCGTCATACAACGGTTCCACGCCAATCACGCAAAAAGAGAGGCTGTCATCGCTGGAAGAACCCGGGCCGGGCCACTCCACGAACTTCGCAAAATTGTAGACGAACGCCACTTTTACTTGTAGCTCCAGGCTTGCTTCCGGCGGCTCCGCGGCGCAGCAGGCCACCGCCGCTCCGGCCAGGAGCAGACGCAGAGCGCGTTCCATGGGCCAGGACATCAGAAGCTCCAGGAAACCTTTCCGAA
>JGI12270J11330_10003616_pt1 | contig 11046 bp, 10 predicted proteins | sample PeaSoiMetSII2010_FD_11330 | JGI IMG/M metagenome (IMG submission 11330)
CTGGAGACCGGAAGTTCATCGGCGGACTACATAGCGCTCTGGCACGGAGACGCCAGTCTCCTGCGCGAGAGCTTGGAAGCCGTTCAGCAAACCGCTGCCGTGATTCTCGGGGGGATCGCCCCCGAGCCTCCGGCGGCGACCGCAGCCGCATAACCGCAAACCACCAGAGATTCCGGCGCATACGCGCAACGTGTGCGCCGGTCACCCCCAACCAGAAATACAACCCAATGAGAGGAGAAGAAGTCATGCAAGCTACGCACAACGCAGTTACGAACAACGAATATCGCAACATCTCAATCGCCGCATTGGTCGAGTCGGGCACGAATCCACGCAAACGGTTCGATCAGGCTGCCTTGGAAGAACTGGCCGCTTATGTGCCTGGGCACATAAAATGCCTTTTGTGTCGTTGGTCATTTTGTGGCGGAGGGCGCCAAACGGCGCGTGGGAATGGGCGGTTCACGTTTCAAAAGGGCACATAACGTGTAATAGCCGAGACTTGATGTACATACGCTGCTGTGAGAACCCGTCGAGGCTGTCAGACTCGGCTAAACCTCAATTTCTGGTTTGCTCGTTACACGTCAAATGAGAAACACGGTTTGCACGGAAGCCAGGTTCCTTCGACATTCTTTCGCAAGGCTCGAAATATACTTTTCTCTCTTATCTCTCCGGCGGTGGTTCAGAGATCGAGATGGTCTTCGCCCTAGGGCGACACCGACACCAAACGAACGCGTATCCCCTTTACTGCCGGAACCCCCAACCGTTCAAGTCATGGTGTCACCAGTTCGCCCTCAAAGACTTCGGCCCACCCGCTGTCGCGTCGCAGCAGCGTGGCCTTCACGTTGCCCAGTCGCTGACCGCGTGCGTGCCGTGCGGCAATATAACGGACCAGCCCGCTGCGGGCGATGCGAAATACGCGCACCGGCGCAAGCTGGCCCAAGTCGCGACAATACCGGTAATGTACGTTCTCCTGCAACGCCGCTTCCAGCTTCCTGCCGAGCGCCGCGAGTTCGGCGTCAGATTTGCCAGCAGCCTCGACATACAATGTGTACGCATGATCTTCGCAGGCCACTAGCAGGAACTCTGCATTTGCGCCCTCCAAAGCCGCACGAACATGGGCCTCGTTGACCTTCTCACCAAAGCGATCGGATACGTTGTCTTCCTTGCCGACGAACCGCAGAAGCGGACACTCTCCTACGAATCCGGTCACTCGCACACAGTCACGCAGACGGTAGCGGTACAGCCCAGCACCGGTCGTTAGCACCACCGAATATTCGCCTCCGTCGACCAATTCATGCGCCAGTTGGGGGCGGCTGCTTTTGTCGAGGAACTCGAAAAAATGCGAGCGGATCGCCAATGCTGCGCCGTCACGATTCCACAGCGGCAGCGAGACGAAGCCTTCGGTTGCGATCAGTCCTTTTGGCTGGATCCGTGCCTGCGGGAACAACCGCGCCAGTTCCGCCGCCGGCTGCGCCGCTTCCGCGTCGGCCCAACAGCTAATCACGCGCAGATTCGGCCACAACTCGGGCAGATCTTCGCGACGCAGCGGTTCGACCAGCAACATCAAAAACGTCGGATTCCACACCGAGATGAATGTCAAGTCCCGGCACGCCACCAGATGCCGCAGCGTAGCGCGCCGCCACTCCTCGATGTTGGCGATGTGCCGCACGCTGGCAGGCACAGCGAGCGTGGATGCGACCAACCGCCGGGCTCGCCCAACATATTCGGTGTCGTCCTCAAATTCATCGCCGGTCTGCCCGACCGGCGAGATAGCCCAATAGGATCGACCGCGTAGCATGCCCTTGTTGTGCTGGAACAGATCCACAATCCACGGTGCGATGCCGCGTTGAAATTCCCGCTGAAGCACCGCCGTGTATGGGATCCATTTCGTTGCCGCGGTCGTGCCACTGGTCGGCACGCACCGCAGCACGGGATCGCGGGTTTCCTGCGGTGCGTCCGACAACGGTACTCGCTCTTGAAATTCAGGGATGCTCCGGATGTCCTCGTACTCCCGGTTGAGCTTCAGAATCTCCTGCAACACCTGCCACTGCGTCCAGGCCACGCGGCTCCAGCCGTGCCGAAATGCCAGTGCTTCAGGCAAGCACCACGCAAACCAGAGCGAATTGGCGATGAGCGGGTTCACAATGCCACCAGTTTGCGCCCGGCCGAGGTCTGGTTCGCGCGCGTCAACGGACACAGACATACAAGTTCGTCGCCGCGCGCGTGACCGGGGTTGACCCGCGCAAAGAAGTCCACGTGGGGATTGCCGAGACGGCTTGGCGTGATTTCTCCAAATCCGTTGCGCAGCACTTGGGGCGCGGCGAACCGCACAATACCAGTGGCCGGGTCGTACCGCCCGCCGAATCGTTCACGGGCCAGCGCAATGAGCATGGCCGGTAACGCCGGCGAGTCGTGCCGCGGGCAGAATTCCTTCCAAAATACGGGGAGGAATCGGTATGTGCGGAAACCCGAAGTGATGAGCAGCCAATACAACGGCACGTCGCTCTGCCATCTGCGCACCGCCTCCAGCCAGGTACGCGCCAACGCATTGCTGCCCCATGCGGTGCGATGGACAATGGTGTCGCCGGAGTAAACGACGCGCACGTGTTCTCCGTCCACTTCCGTCGCATACAGCAGCAGCGTCGAGAAGCCTCGCACTTGCCCCCGCTCGTCCTCCAGCAGGATCACCCAGTTCTTCTCGGCGAGGTCGCGGTAAAACCGTTCCGCGGTCACGCCGAGAAAATTCTCCTGCATCAATGCGAGCATGAGGGCGCGCTGAGCGCTGGTGAGATCGGTTTGCGGCAACAGGCGGCCAGTCACAATAGCGCCACCTCCGGATGCGGGATGCGGCAATCGAGTGCTGGCGGCTTGTCCCAATGAACTGCGTAGAGGATGCTCACGTATTCCCGGCAGCGGTAACATCGGCGCACGACTTCGCTAAGCGGATGCCGGGCGGCAAACCCGATGGTCACGTAATCCAGTCTGGCACGGCGAGCGTCCTCCATCACGGCGGCTAGCAAGGCAGCGAGCACGTGGGGATTGTCATCATCGACCGCGACGTGGCTGAGGTGCGCTTGGGCCAGCGGCTCGCCGACCGGCGGCAGGCAAGCGCCGCACAAGTTCAGCACTGGCCGGCACCATGTCAGCGTCCTATTGTAGCCGCGGATAACCACCTGCTTGAATGTGCGTTGGTCCCAAAGCGCCAAACAACCGGCGATGTGGTTGCCGCCAAGTGCAACGTAGAATCGTTCCGGCGATAGGGTGTTCGTCGTAGTCCAATGCCAAGCAAACTGGTGGCGGCGACCGAAGCGTTCCAAACACTCGAAGATAGCGGGCAGCGACAACGCCGATCCGGTTGCGACATGGATCCTGCGCCTGCCGGCAAGGACACGACGACGCACCGGCAACAAGAACGTCACGAGCTCTTCCAGTCTTTGATAGCGCGGTAGACCCGGCAGGCCGGCTTCGAGAATGCGGCGGGCGGCTTCGTTGCCAGCGACGATGGTGGTGATGTCGAAGGAAGCTTCGCCTTCGGCGTGCGTCTGATGGAGCAGGTCGAAGCCGAGGCGCAACAGTTGCCGGCCGGGGCGGCGGTGCTCAGGGGAGATGCGCAACTGGCTGAGGTAGCCGACGCGCTGCGGTTGGCCGTCGATGAACAACTCGTGGACCGAGCGGCTGCCCATCGCCGCCAGACGACCGGTCAGACGGTCGCGAATGGCTACGGTGTCATGCCGCCCCCCTTCGTGCCGCGCTGCCGCGAAGAACTCAGGTTCGCGCTCCAGCGAGACCTCGATCTTTCCTGGCATCGGCGTTTCGCGGAGGAGCCGGCGCAGATCGGCGTCGTCCTCTGCGGTGGCGAGGCCGATGACGTACCGGCTGTCGGTCAGCGCGCGCGCAGTAACGGCTGTGTCCATGTTTGATCTCCCAACGGATGACCATCGCGCAAGCCCAGCTCCGCGCGATGGAGGAGGTTGACCATCCAAAAGTCGCGTTGCTGTGGGCCAGCGGCCAAACTGCGCCGCAACATGTTCGACACTGAGAAGAACGCCCGGCGCGCGGCGAGGCACTGGCGCCGCAATTCCTCGGGGCTCAGATGGCGAGGCTGAAACGCAACCGTGTTGTAAGCGTAGCGCGGGTCGAGCCACCAACGTTCGTGCAGGAGACGGTGCTCTTGGGCCAAACGGCGGTAAAGTGGCGTGCCGGGAAACGGCATCAGATGGGCGAACGCGGCCAACAGGAATCCGTTTACGACGCTGAACTTCACGGTGCGCTGAAAATCGTCAGATGTGTCGGCGTCGCACCCGAACACGAACGTGCCATACACCGGCACGCGGAATCGGCGCAGTTCACCCACGGCCCGTTCGATGCCGCCGTGGGCTTCGTTGATCGGTTTGCCCATCTCGCGCAGGTTGGCGGGCTGGAGACTCTCGAAGCCGATGAGGAGGCAGCGGCAACCACTCCGCACGATCAGGTCGAGCAGTTCGGGATCGTGCGCGACGTTGATGGCGGCCTGGCCGACCCAGCGCACCCGCAATGGGATCAGCGCCCGCAGGAATTCTTTCAGGCGGTTCGTTTCGCAGGCGAGGTTGTCGTCCACGAAGAAGATGAGCCTCGCGCGGTCGCTGTTGATAGCCGTTGTGACCAACTCGCCGATCACCTCGTCCACAGGCCGTTGCAGGTAGGCACTGTGAGACGCGGCCTGAACCGCACAAAACTCGCAGGTCAGCCGACAACCACGTCCGAACTCGATCAGTTTGATTGGCAGATAGCGTTTGCCGTGGAAAACGCCCCGGTCGTAACGCCAGCGTTGCAGCGGCGCGCCAGCACACGACCGGTAGAATTTCTCTAGCTGACCGTGCCGGAAGTCGTCCAGCAATCGCGGCCACGTTTGCTCTGCATCTCCGGTAACAACGCACTCGGCATAGTCGGCGACTTCATTCGGGCAAAGCGTTGCGTGTATTCCGCCCATCACCACGGGTACGCCGCGACGCCGGTATTCGCTCGCGATCTGGTACGCGCGACGCGCCGTGTAGGTCTCGACGCTGATGCCGACGAGATCAGCCGGTTCATCGAACGGAATTTTCTCTAACCGATCATCGTAGAAACGGAGTTCGACATTGCCCGGAGTCAAGGCCGCGAGCGCGGCGACCCAAAGGGGTTGCATCTGCCAAGTGCGCAGCCCGCGACGCTCGCCGACGCGCCGGCCGAGAGTGGGGTGAATGAGCGTCACACGGAGCACAGGTCCTCCTCCAATTCAGCCGGCACCTGCCAGTGATGCAGAGCGGGTGGTTGACCTGGATCCTGCAATGAGTACGGCTGCGCAAACCGTGGCTCATGATAGAGGCGGCGGACAAAGATGCGGTAGCACATGTTGCCGACAAAGTTGATCACGCAACGGATGTCCGAGTGACCGACCCGTTTAACAATCCGCGGCAGGCGGAACGTTTCCCGGTAGGCCCACTTGAAGCCGCGGTAGAGCTCATCGGGGGTCATTTGCGCCGGTTGGATGACGACGTGCATTGTGTCGTAGTCGTCCCAATTGAAACTGAGGATGCGCCGCTCGTCCATCATCCGCTGGAACAGAGCGGTGCCCGGATACGGGGTGTATAGAGAGTAGCGCGGGATGTCCACGCCGAGGTCCTGGACGAGTTGGACGGTGGACGCGAAGACGCTCTCGTCGTCGTGATCGAATCCGAACACGAAGCAACCTTGGATTGTGATGCCGCGCCGTTGAAGGGAGGCGATTAGGTCTTTGTAACGGAGCGTCTGGTTGAAGTTTTTGCGGATCCCGCGCAGCGTGGTCTGGTCGCCGGACTCGAACCCGACGAGCAGATAGACGCAGCCGCTGGCCGCCATGAGTTCAAGCAACTCGGTGTCTTGCAAGCTGTCGACCGTTACCAGTCCGCCCCATTGTTTTCGCAGCGGGACCAGCGCAGTGAACAGTTCCTTGGCGTACTCGGCGTCGTCCACAAGGCTGACGTCGTTGAATGCGATGATCCGTCCGGGAATGTTGCGGATGTCGCGCAACACATCCGCGACCGGGCGTTTCAGGAAATGAGGCCACACGGCGGGCACGGTGCAGAAATCGCACGCGCGCCGGCAACCGCGAGTGGCTTGGACAGTGTTGGGCATCATGTAACCACTGCGTCGTTGCAGATCGCGGCGCGGCGCGGGAACGTCCGCCAGAACGTCGTCTGGCAGCTGGAGCTCCCGGTACACGCGCTTCATCCGGCCACGCTGGAAATCCCCGAAAAGCTGCGGCCAAGCGGTTTCGCCGCGCCCCACGACGATGCTGTCGGCATGCGCGATGGCCTCGCCCGGCAGAATGGAGACATGCACGCCGCCGAGCACGACCGGGATGCCGCGTTGCCGGAAATGCCGCGCGATATCGTACGCGGGGCGGGCACAACCGGTAATGACGCTGATACCGACGAGGTCGGCCGGGTAATCGAGCGGGATGCGGTCCACGCTGCCGTCCACGAGTTTCACCTCGATGCCCGGCGCGTCGGGCAGAAGTGCCGCCAAGGTGGTCAACGTCAATGGGGCTTCGCGCATCGAGCGCACGAACGGCCCGAGGCGCAGCTTATGCATGTGCGCATCCGGCATTATCAAGAGGATTCGCACGGGCAACCTCGGGGTTCGACGTTGTCGGCCCCCCTGGCGGCAATGCCGCCGCAGGGCCGGCGCGTCGAGCTATTTGGAGAGATTAGGGCAATCTTCATGTGGCAGACCTTCGTGGCAGGAATGTCCGCCGGTAGTGACGAAATCCCACATTCACCGCCAAATCAAGAAACGGCAGCGGTGTCTTACCGATCACTCGCTTGAAGATGGATCGGAATCCATAGGTTTGTTTCCAGGAGTAATAAAGTCCATTTTGCAGTTCCTCGACAGTCATCCCCTCGGGCTGGAAGACAACGTGGCGGCCATCGTAGCGGCCCCAGTTAGTGGTAAGGATTCGGCCCTGAGAGTGTAGCCGCGTCCAAGCGCTGGTACCCGGAAAGGGCGTGTACACGCTATAGAGCACGACGTCCAAGTGGTGCTGGTCAACGAATTCAACGGTGCGCTCGAATACCGACGGATTTTCGCCGTCGAATCCAAAGACAAAACAGCCGAGGATGATGATGCCTTCGTCATGGAGCATCCGGCATGTCTCGCCGTAGCGGTGCACGTCGTTGAATGACTTGCCGGCGTTGGCCAGCAAGACGGGGTCGAGCGATTCAAAGCCGATAACAAGGCCCCGGCAACCGCTGGCGCGAGCCGCCTTCACCCACCGCCTGTCTGCCGCAGACTTATAGGAAGCGCTGGCAAACCACGTGCGGCCCGTGGGCCTGAGTACGGGAAATAGGTTCGCGGCGTATGCGTCGTTCTCCATGGGATTGGCATCGAGAATAGCCAACTGACCGTCTGGCATGCTGTCAATCTCAGCGACGATTCGGTCTATGCGACGCTGGACATATCGTCGTTCGTGCATGGGCGGAACGATGCAGAAGGAACACTGATTGGGGCAGCCGCGCGAGGTCTCCATAGTATTTGGAAGCGTGTACGCTCTACGATTCAGGAGGTCGCGCCGTGGAACCGGCAAGCTGGACGTAAAGGCCTCTTGCCAATCGGCCTCATACATTCGCCTCATTGAACCGCGCACAAAATCGCGTAGCAATTGAGGCCAGGCGACTTCGGCGAACCCTTTGACGACGGCATCCGCATGTTCGCCCGCTTCTTGAGGCATGAAAGTCGGATGATATCCCCCCAGTACCACCGTGATTCCCTTGCTCCTGGCCATGTCGGCAAGCTGGTAAGCCCGCTGGACATCGCAAGTCATGGCGCTGATTGCCACCAAATCCGCGCCGCAAAAATCGCCGGGAACCGGATCGACGGCTTCGTCAATCAATGCGACGCCCGCATTCAGTTCCGGCGGGACGAGCGCGGCGAGCGTGGTCAGCGTGGTTGCAGCATAGGCGTACTTGGAGTGTGTCTCGTGCCACCGTTTGCCGTCGTCGAGGCGAAGGGCGTTGGCGGCAATCAACAGAATCTGCATGGCCGCCGCCTCACCGGCCCAGATATTCCGTGGAGCGGAACACCCACGCCCGTTCCTTGGTTAAGTACTGCAACGCCGCCACACCCATGATGGCAAGCCCCATGACCAGCAACAGCACAAATCTCCGCATATCTGAAATGGTCCACAAGACAATTATGCAATAGGCGATCAAACAACTTTCGGCAAAAGAAGCGCCGACCAGCCCAAAGCCAACCACTCCGCAGTCAGTGACAATCTCCACCGGACTTAGTTTGAGCCTGGCAGATGTGTTGTCCATCTCAATCAAGCCGGTGCTGACACCGCAAATATCGTGGTGGCAGGACACGACGCATTGAATAAACGCGCTGCAAAGCACGATCCGGATGACGTTTCCCCAAGTGAGCGGTGTGCCCGGAGCAAACGCTAGATAAAAGACCAGCGCAAGGTACGGTGCGTACATGAAGCCATCGTGAACGTAGTAGTTCTTCACGCGAAACGGACCGTTGAACCTCCAGAGATGTAGGACATTGGTCGCGATGCCGGGATAGATGTACACAAACAGCAGGCCCAATGTCAGAACATAGATGGCGAACAACACGCACCCGGTCCGCCGGTACCAAAGGTCAAACATCAGCGCCGTCAAGGGCAGCGGCAGCACGAAGTCTATCAGCATCAGATAGGCCCGCCTCATATCGCGGCAGGGCGTGGAGATTTCTTCCTATTCCAAAGGCCGCCAACCAGGAATCCAAGAACCAATCCCGCCACCAATCCGGATGCTCCGACGGTGATCCTGGCGCGCCTGACAATTTCAGTGATGATCGCGTTGTCCATCGGATTGAGCGTCCCTTGAACGCGGTAGATCTTCCATTCCCCATTTTGCCGTCGAGTGATTGCGGTCCATCGCGGCCGGAAAGCGAACTCCTTGCCGGCTGCGGTATGGAACACGTCTTCTGAGTACCCGCGGGAAACAGCAACATCGCCGAAGAAGTCGGTCTGTTCCGTGACCACCTTCACGTGATAGCTGCCCCCTGCACCAACCAAATCCCAAGTCCTCTTCCAAAAGGCCTGCATGTCCTCGAAGCTCTTGACTTCCTCGCCAGAAATCATCACGCCGGTGAAACCATCGGCGAGCACGGGTTTGAGCTTGGCCAGATCGTTGTTATTGAGAGCGTCTTCGTAAGTCGAACTAATTTTGCGCAGAGCGTTGCGATCGGCCTCTTCGTCAGCCCGAAGCACTGATGAGAAAACGAGAAGGATTGCGAACACGAACAAACTCCGCCACATGGAACGATGCCGCATGAACATGACTGTCTCCTTTCATCCTTGTAGTGATTTATTTGCATCCGACTGCTGGAACGAGCTTGCATTTCAGACCCATTGGCAACGGGCGTCCGTTGGTCGTGACTCATCAAGATTGGCTTAGACCCAACGGGAACCCTTGTTTTTCCCGTACTTCCTTACGAACGAGGAAATTCAGCGCTAACGACTCCACCAACCGTTGCCGGTTGGCGGGCAAAGTCACGCGGCGAAGGATGTTCGCCGGTTGATAGAATCTGAGTCGGTTCAAGCGGCAGCCATCCGCCAGATCGTCTGCGGAGAAGTGTTTCGGCTCGAACACGGTGTCGCCCCAGCGAAAACCCGGCGCCAGCCACCAACAGGGGTACTTGAGACGTTGTTGCGCCTGCATCTCGCGGTACAGCGGCGTGCCGGGAAATAGCGTTAGATGATTGAATAGCGCCAACAAAAACTTATGCTCGTTGGCGAACGCCAGCGTGACCGGGAAGGCCTCCGGTGTGTCGTGATCGTAGCCAAACAGGAAGGATGCGCAGATTCTGATTCCCCGGGCGTGAATCTTCTTGATGGCAGCCGCAAACCGGTCCGCGCTGCAGCGGGCCGACTTGCCCATCTGGCGCAGGCTCTCGTTATTTAGCGACTCGAACCCAATCAACAGCCCGGCGCAACCGCTGGCCACCGCCAATTCCAACAGTTTGTCATCGAACGCGATCTCAATGCCGGCCTGCGCAATCCAGCGGACATGCAACGGAATCAACGCGCGGAACAACTCCTTCGCGCGCTCGACGTCGCCAATCAAATTGTCGTCCACAAAGTTCAGGTTATGAGGGGGCAGCGTCCGGATTTCCTCCACCACCTCGCCGACCGGGCGGCAGTCTTTCCGGTTTCCAAAGTACTCACCGACTGAGCAGAAACCGCAGGCGTACGGACAACCGCGCCCAAACTCAACTAAGCTCAACGGCAGATAACGCTTTCCCCTGAAGATGTCCCGACGATAGCGCAAACCCCGAAGCGATGGCCGCCGATCCGTCCGGTAGACGCGCTTCATCCGGCCGGCTCGTGCATCTTCCAACACGCGCGGCCACAAGTCCTCAGCCTGTCCGACCACGACCGCATCCGCGTGCTGTGCCGCCTCGTCGGGGACTGACGTCACGTGAAAACCACCCAGCACCACCGGCACGTTTCGACGACGAAACTCCGCGGCGATTTCGTAGGCGCGTCTCGCGGTGAAAGTTTGCACCGAGATGCCGACAAGGTGCGTCGGCGCATCGTAGCATACATTCTCCAGGCGATCATCGTAGAAACTGATCGTGACGCCGTCCGGTGTCAGCCCCGCCAACGCCGCCATCGTTAGCGGCTGCATCTGCACCGCCCGCACTCGTCCGCCAATTGAGGGATAAACCAATGTAACGCGCATCTGTCCTTCCTACAAAAATGCGGCTCAGGCATTCCCGTCACCTTAGAAACGATGCGTATTCCGACTCGGGCGGCAACGCCATCACACTCAAGCCAGAATCATACACACAACTTTCAGGGACAATCCCCTAATTTGCACAGTTGCCAGACCCCGGATGGTCGGCAACACTGAAGTTGAGTTTCTGCAAACGGGTTGTCGCACAAGTCGAGAGGAATTCAATCTGTCCGGTAGCTGAAGTGCAGACTATTTCACATAACGGGTGCGGTTAGGCGGATCATGGACCTCCATCGGAGATTTCCGAATGGAGGTTGTTCATGCTCGAAGA
>JGI12270J11330_10003624_pt1 | contig 11039 bp, 9 predicted proteins | sample PeaSoiMetSII2010_FD_11330 | JGI IMG/M metagenome (IMG submission 11330)
CAGATTCCGGTTTTGCATGCCAGCCTGGGACGCGCGTTCCTGCACGAAAAGAACGAACCCGAGCAGGCTCTGACTGTATTTCAGGAAGGCCTGCGGACAGACCCGGCGAATGTGGACCTCTACACCGGCATGGATCAGACACTGAGCATTTTGGGCCGTCCTGCCCGGGAACGAGCGGCTGCCCTTGACCGCTATCCCGATCGCGCCAACATGCCGACGCGTTTTGTTTACGAACTGATACTCAATCTGTCGGAAGCAGGGGAATACGAAAAGGCGGTGGCCTTATTCCACAATCGCTTCTTCCAGCGTGAGGAATTAGGCACAAACGTTCGACAGGTGTGGCTCGAGGTGCAATTGCAGCGTGCGATATCGCTCGCTGCCCGGGGGCAGTGCTCTGAAGCAGTTTCCTTGGTCGATCGCCTCGGAGATCCGGTCCCCGATCTTGCGTTTACACACGATGGTCTGGCTCCGCTGCTACGCTCAGCCCGGTTCAACTATCTTCTCGGGAGTCTGTACCGGACGTGCAACTTCCCCGACAAAGCACAGGCGAGGCTCAAGGACGCAGCCGGACAAACCGCTCTCGAAGACGGAATCTGGGCGTGGAAAGCCTCGCAACAATTGCCCGGTTTTCAATCTGATTCGGCGAAGCAGAAACTGGAGAGCATCTTGGAGGGCATCCGTAGTGCCGCCGAAACCAGTTCAAGAACTGGATGGTGGTTGTACAACGCTGCGATGCTGGATCGCGCTCTGGGACATGCAGAAAAGGCAGCGTCCGAATTCCGACAAGTTCTTCTTTTCCCGGATCAGATGCTTACCTATCACCTGACCCGTCTGGCACTCTCGGAGAGCAGCCCGTAATGTCATGACTACTGTTGGAGGTTCACAGCTATTTAGGTGCTTACACTAATCCGCCATGCCTATGAACGTACTGGTTTCTGCAGGTCGGTCTCTTTTCGAATCCTTCTTCTCTTCGGGCGCGCGGTCTCGTCTGGCATGCATGTGTGGATGGCAGAGAGACTCCGCTCGCACTCCTACTGCACTCTTCCGTCGCAAGCTCACTTGCGCCGACGCACTCATCACAACCTGGGACAGTCCTCGCTTCGGGGACAATCTCATCGAGATGGCTCCGAAGTTACGCTTTATCGGGCACTGCGGCGGAGAGGTGAAATCCCGGTTCGCTGCATCGCTATTCGATAGATTGACGATCACGAACGCGGCAGATCCGATGGCTCGCGCGACGGCAGAACTCGGCGCGGCCTTCCTTACGTATTGCGCCCGAGATATCGATCATTACCGCACGACAATTCGCCGATCCAACCGGATTTTCTCGGACATTCACGAGCATGGTACGCCGGAATTCCTCTATGGCCGGGAAGTGGCGTTGATCGGCTTCGGACGCATAGGTCGCGCTCTCGTGGACCTGATGCGAGGTTTCGATCTGCGCTGGATTGTGTACGATCCCTTTGTGCCGCGTTCTCTGGTTGAGAGTTATCCGATCGTTTTTTGCGAACTCGAGCCGCTGCTGCGGAAGGCTCATTTGCTGGTCCTCACTGCAGCGCTGACCGACCAAACCCGAGGTCTGCTGAACCGTAAAACACTGGCGTTGCTTCCTAAGGGAGCGACTGTGATCAACATCGCGCGCGGCGGGCTGATCGATTTGGACGCGCTGACTGCCGAAGTTCGGCGGAAGCGCCTCCGCTGCGCACTGGATGTTACCGATCCGGAAGAACCGCTGAGGGTGGCTCACCCCATACGCAAATTGCCGGGAGTAATCCTGACCCCGCACATCGGCGGCGGCGGCCGTCAGGTGCGGCAGCAGATCGCCGAGACGGTTATGAATGATCTCGAAAGTTTCTTCGCCGGAAAGCCCGTACAAAACCGCGTCACCAGAGCGATGCTCGAAAGGATGACTTAGCCGTGAAGATCTGCTTTTCAAGCCTGGCGTGTCCCGCCTGGACACTGGACCAGGTCGTCAACATCGCCGCCAGCTCAGGCTATGACGGCATCGAGTTGCGGTTCCTGGAAGGTGAAGACTCCATCTGGAAGCTGCCAGCATTTCAAGGTACGTCCCTGAAGACTTCGATACAGAAGATATCGGATCGTGGACTTTCAGTTGCCTGCGTGGGCACGAGTTGCCGTTTTCACTCGCCCGATCCGCAGGAAAGAGCAGGCTGGGGCGACGAGGGAGTGCGGATGGCCGAACTCGCGTCGTCGCTAGGCGCACCTGGCATTCGGGTTTTCGGCGATAAGATTCAACCGGGTGCCGACCGCGCCTCCACACGACACTGGATTGCCGAAGGCGTTCGACAATTGGCGGAGAAAACAGTTCTCCATGGTGTGGGCGTCTGGCTGGAAACTCACGGGGATTTCGCCTCCTCGACGGAGACGATGGCAATCCTTGAAGAATCGGGCCGCAAGGAAGCCGGCGTTGTGTGGGATGCTGCGAACGCCTTCGCCGACGGCAAAGAACAACCCCTGGATGGCATTCACAACTTTGGCAACAAACTCCAGCACGTGCACCTGAAAGACCTGGAATGCCGAGAGGGGCGATGGCAACCAGTCCTCAGCGGAGAAGGACAGTTTCCCATGCGGGAGATTGTGGCCGAGTTAGAACGGCAGAAATACGATCGCTTTGTCTCTTTCGAGTGGGAGAAGAAGTGGCATCCTCATTTGGCGGAGCCCGAAATCTCGATCCCGCATTTCGCTCGCTGGTTTCGGCAGATTTCGCAGAGTTAACCATGCCAAGGCAGAGTTCCACGACCGCAGTGCGGCTGCTGCGCCCGACTGATGTGGCCACTGCGCTCGAACTCTCGACCATCGCAGGATGGAACCAGACGGAACACGACTGGCGCATGCTGATGGACTTGGCGCCTCAAGGGTGCTTTGGAATTGACGCGGATGGCGAGCTGGTTGCGACTACAACTTTGCTCTCTTATGGAAAGCAGTTGGCATGGATCGGAATGGTGCTGACGAGACCGGAATATCGAGGCCACGGCCTCGCGCGGACGCTCGTTACGCACGCACTAGAATCTGCCGATTCTCAGGGGATCAGGACTGTAAAGCTGGATGCTACCGAGTACGGACGACACCTTTACGAGCGTGCTGGGTTCGAGGCAGAGGGATTAGTCGAGCGGTGGTCACGGCCCGGAACCTCAAATCTGCGTGTTGCCGGACGAGAGTTCTCCTCCGATCAACTGTTGGCTTTGGACCTCGCTGCCTTCGGGGCCGACCGTTCCGTTATGCTGGAGAAATTGGCAAAGCATAGCCACGTGTATGCCGGGACCAACGCCTATCTGTTTGCCCGGGCGGGGCGCGTAACTGCTTATCTCGGACCGTGCGTGGCAAATGACCCTGCCTCGGCGCAGGCGCTCATCACGAGCACATTGCAGGCACGCTCATCTGTCTCTTGGTCATGGGACTTGTTGCCACAAAATCGGAACGCCGTTGCGCTGGCTTCAGAACTGGGTTTCACCAGTCAGCGTGTTTTGATGCGCATGGGACGGGGCGAGTCTTTGCGAGGCCGCGACGACATGGTCTATGCCATTGCAGGTTTTGAACTGGGGTGATGAGTATCGCAACGATCGAGGAACTCGAGGAACAGCTCTCGCGTCCAACCGAAGCCGATGTCGTAGCGCTGGCCAAGTTGGATGGCGATCTGCTCATTCTAGGGGCAGGCGGGAAGATGGGCCCCAGCCTTTCTCGGTTGGCGCGCCGCGCTGCAGACCAGGCTCAGGTGAGCAAGAGGATCATCGCTGTCTCACGATTTGCAGATGAGAATTTGCGCCGTCAGTTCTCAACCCATCACATCGAGACCATCGCCTGCGATTTATTGGAGCCCGGCGCGCTGAGCAAACTTCCCGATGCTAATAACGTAATCTTCATGGCTGCACGTAAGTTCGGGACCTCCGGCGCGGCGCATTTGACCTGGGCTATGAACACGTTCTTACCCGGCCTCGTTGCGGAACGCTACCGGGATTCGCGCATCGTGACTTTTTCGACCGGAAATGTTTATCCGCTCAAGCGTATTAGCGAAGGAGGGTCTGTAGAATCGGATCCCGTGGATGCTCAAGGAGAATACGCCCAGTCAGCACTCGGCCGCGAGCGCATGTTCGAGTACGGCTCGCATCGCTGGGGAACCCCGGTCGCGATTCTGCGTTTGAATTATGCTGTCGAACTGCGTTATGGGGTGCTGGTCGACGTTGCCCTGGCGGTTTTCGAGCAGCGCCCGATCGATCTGCGCATGGGACACGTGAATGTCATCTGGCAGCGGGACGCCAATTCCTATTGTCTTCGCTCATTCCCCTACTGCCAGTCGCCGCCGTTTGTTCTGAACATCACAGGACCTGAGATTCTTTCTGTGCGGGTGCTCGCCGAGGAATTCGGCCAGCGCTTCGGTTTGAAGCCCATGTTTTCGGGCCAAGAAAATGACACTGCTCTTCTAAGTAATGCAGGTAAAGCTCAGGAATTGTTCGGTCGCCCCACAGTGAGCGCCACACAAGCTATCGACTGGGTGGCGGACTGGATTAGCCGTGGTGGTCCGCGGTTTAATAAACCGACTCACTTCGCCACGCGGGATGGAAAGTTTTGATGAACACGCGCGACAAGTTGCTTTCCGGCCTCGTGATTCCCGCGCACCCGCTGGCTCTGACGGCGGAACGCAAGTTGGACGAGCGACGGCAACGCGCTTTGACCCGCTACTACCTCGCTGCGGGAGCGGGCGGTATTGCCATAGGTGTGCACACTACGCAATTCGCTATAAGAGATCCGCAGTACGCGCTGCTCCGCCCTGTGCTGGAACTTGCCATGGAAGAAACCAGCGACAAGAGCGTCGTGAAGATCGCGGGAGTCTGCGGAAAACGGCCCCAGGCATTACAAGAGGCCGAACTGGCCGCCAGTCTGGGTTACGACGTCGCGCTTCTGAGTCTGGCTGATTTGCGAGGCGAGCCAATATCGCAGCTTCTGGAGCACGCCCGCGCGGTCGCCTCAGTCATCCCCATCATGGGGTTTTATTTGCAAAGCAGCGTTGGAGGTTGCGTTCTGCCCTACGAATTCTGGTGCGGATTGGCGGAAATTGAAAACCTTGTCGCAATCAAGGTTGCTGCGTTCAATCGATATCACACGCTCGATGTCGCTCGCGCCGTGGCTGCATCCGGGCGCGCTCGAGAGATCGCGCTCTACACAGGAAATGACGACCACATTCTTCTTGATCTTCTGACCGAATTTGATTTTGGTGGAAATAGAATTCGCTTTGCAGGCGGCCTCCTCGGCCAGTGGGCAGTGTGGACCAAAACAGCGGTGGATCATCTTAACCTGATTAAGAACAGATCAGGCCCTATTGCTCCGGATTTATTGACGCTCGCGGAGCAGTTGACCGACGCAAACTCCGCGATCTTTGATCCAGCACATGCCTTTCGCGGCTGCATTCCCGGGATTCATGAGATCTTGCGCCGGCAGCGTTTACTTAACGGACGCTGGTGTCTTGATCCCAACGAAGACCTCTCTCCTGGGCAGATTGAAGAGATCGACCGCGTCTCGAAGACCTACCCGCATCTGCAGGACAACTTTTTTGTGAAGGAACATCTCGATGAGTGGCTTTCTTAGATCTCTGGTTATCGTAATCATGTGCACCTCTAGTGTGTTTGGGTCGAGCCCGACCATCAAAAGCATCTGGGCAGAACACGATGTCGCTCTCGATACCAATCCGTCCTCTGCATTCTGGCAAGGCGCTGTTCCCGTGTACATGGACAACAATGCCCACGGCAAGCCCGATCCCAGGTATCGAACTGAGATCCGTATTCGGTGGACGAATCAGAATCTCTATCTTCTTTATGTCTGCCCGTATGAAGAGCTGAACTTGAAACCGAATCCGGAGACGTCCGCCGAGACGAATGAGCTTTGGAACTGGGATGTGGCGGAGGCCTTTATCGGCAGCGATTTTAACGACATCCGCCGCTACAAAGAATTTGAGATCTCCCCGCAAGGGGAGTGGGTCGATCTTGACATCGATCTTCACAAACCTCATCACGAAGATGGCTGGACGTGGAACTCTGGCATGGGGGTCTCGGCGCGAATCGACCGGGCCGCCCACGTCTGGTATGGAGCCATGCGGATTCCCTACTCTGCGATCGATTCGCGGCCTGCGGCGGCCGGCAACGTTCTACGGATCAATCTATTTCGCAGCCAAGGTCCTGCTTCGGCTCGGCACGAAATCGCGTGGCAGGCACCGATGAGTAACACTTTTCACGTTCCGGAGCGATTCGGTCTGCTGGAACTCGTGAAGAAGTAGGGTGCGTTTGGGGATCTAACGCTCGCTTCGCTCGCGGGGCGGACGAGGGCGTCCGCCCCTACACGAACCGTGGAGCCCCGGACGCCCTCGTCCGGGGAAAATGCAGCTCAGTGAGAGTCTCGAACGTGGTTGCTGAGGCGAGCGCGGACTGCCATTCCGTTCATTTCTTCTTGACCTTCTTCAGCACCGCCGCCGCTTCCGACTCTTTGTAATAACTGTCCAGGGGATAGCAACCTGAAGGCAATCCATTTCTCGGCGCACTTGTGCAATCACTGAAGGTTCTGCAGATCCGTCTGCGGTCCAAGGGGCGTCCTTCGGTCGCATCCCATAGAAGCTCCGGATAAGTCAGCACCATGCGGCCCACGCCGACGGAATCGGTCCATCCCCTGCTCACGGCCGCTTGGGCCACGTTCGGCAGGAATTCCTGAAGGTAGCTGTAGGCTGATCCCACAAAGATCAAATTCGGAAATTTCTGCTTCAGACAGTGAGTCACTTCCATTTGTCGCGCGACGCCTACCAGCGGATCTTCGGGTGGCGCATAGCCATCCGAGGGAGGATAGAACGCGGGCCTCTGAATGTGAGGATTGTAGTAAGGACTCCCGCCGGTGACGTTTACCAGCGAAATCCCCAGCCGCTCCAAGAGCGACAGAAGCTCAAAGGTCTCGGTCAGATCAATCTGGAGCGGATTCAGCGGATTGACGCCGAACCCATACCGGTACGGCAGCATGTCCTGAAAAGCTTCGGGGACTCCGGGCCCGTGCTTGGTATCTGAGGAGCGGACAGGATCGGTCCGGAAGGGGATCATGTCAAACGCGGAGATTCTGACGCCGATTTCAAGGCCGGGCGCGCCAGCGCGAATTCCTGCAATGAGATTCCGCAGAAAACGAGTCCGATTCTCGAAGCTCCCGCCGTAGCGCCCCTCCCGGGTCTGCGCCCCTAGCAGTTCGTGGCCGAGATAGCCGTGGCAGTGCTTGATGTCCACAAAATCGAAGCCCAGTCTCTGAGCTGTGGCCCCGGCAGCGCAAAACTTATCGATGATCGCATCGATATCCGAGTCTGAAAGAAGAGCCGATTTGTCGGACAGTCCCACTCGCTTGTCCAGGATCGGATGATGATAGGCGATGTATGGCTCAGCGAGATCGTAACGATGCGGTCGACTGAACCGTCCGGAGTGCGTTATTTGCAGGCCAATCAATAGTCCATCGTCGGAGCCGGTTGTGAGCCGGTGTTCTTCGACCAATGCCGCTCTTAGCGCTGCCAGGCCCTTTTCGGTGTGAGGTGCGATCAGCAACTGGTTGGGATTGGCTCGTCCCTCTTCCGTTACCGCAACGGCTTCCCCGCCCCAGATCAGTTTTCCGCCGCTCCGGCCGAAGTGGCGCCAGCGCCGCAAGGTAGGCTCGGTGGGATTGCCATCGCTCGTGCCGTCCCAGCCTTCCATCGGCTGCACGGCGATACCGTTTCCGATCTTGAGTGCGCCGCGTTGAATCGGAGTGCGCAATGGCGACTTATTGCCTGTCAAGATCTCCGTGTCGCAGGGGATCGTCAGGTGACACGATTTCACCAGCTCCTGGAACTGAGAGACATCCTTGAGTGCGCCCAGGCGCAAGACCGAATCTGAGTTCATGAGTTTGAAGGTACTTTAATATGACGTGAGTTTTGCTACCCTCCGTGGCAGCGTTTTTTCGATTGCTTTCGATTACTTTCCTATAGTATCGTAACGGTGTCCTTCCCAGACATGTCAATTACGGGGTTGTTCCATGCGCAACAGCCCATCCTCGATCGACGCGAAAGAGCCTCTCGTAGAGCGTCAAGTGCGCCTTCTGGCAGAGCGATTCGGCACAACGATTCTCATCGGCTTAGCCGTATGTCTTTTCGCGAGCGCATCAGGCCCATTCTTTCCGTTCGCTTCCAAGGAGCAGCGGGCAACTCCCGATCTCAGTGCTTTCTCTGCCCTGGCTCCCATTGATGCGCATGCCCATGTCTTCAAGAACGATCCCGCCTTTGCGGCTATGTTGGAGCGTCTCAACCTGCGCATCTTGGATATTTGTGTCGTCGATAAACACGATCGCGGATTCGAGGAGGCTGCCCCTCAGAACCAGAAGGCCCGCGAGATCATGCACAGCACTCATGGCCGCTCGGCATGGTGTTCCACATTTGATCCGCAGGATTTTGAGAGTCCCGATTTCTCGTCTCGATCCAACCAGTTGCTAAACGAGACGTTTGTTCAAGGGGCGGTCGCGGTCAAGATTTACAAGAACATTGGAATGGAACTGAAGAAGCACGACGGCTCCTACCTTATGCCCGACGATCCCGTGTTCGATCCGATCTTTGCTGACATCGCCGCCCACAATCGCACCGTCGTGGCCCACATTGCCGAGCCAACTTCCAGTTGGCGTCCGCTCGATCCGGCCAATCCCGACTACAGCTACTACAAGGATAATCCGGGATGGTTCATGTATTTGCATCCCGAGCGGCCGTCGAAGGAGACAATCCTGGCCGCGCGCGACCGCATGCTGGCCAACAATCCCAAGCTGCGCGTAGTTGGCTGCCATCTAGGGAGCATGGAAGTCGATGTCGATGACATTGCACGCCGTTTCGACCGTTATCCAAATTTCGCAGTCGATACGGCCGGGCGCGTCATTTATCTCATGATGCAGCCACCTGAGAAGGTTCGCGCTTTCCTCTTCAAATATCAGGACCGTGTTCTTTACGGCACCGACTTGGAACTGATGCCTTGGTCCGACACGCCAGCCGTCCTCTCACACTGGCAACAAGAATATCTCCGTGACTGGAAGTACTTTGCGACCGACGAGTGGGTGGATTACGAAGGCAGGAAATACCGGGGACTGAAACTGCCCGAACCCGTTCTGAGAAAGCTATATCACGATAACGCTGTTCGCTGGATCGACGGCATCGACCGAGGTTACTGACGTTCACTGTCTCCTCAGTTGCTCTTTGACCCTCATGTGGAAAAAGCGATTGCAGATCGAGAAGTGGGCACCATCACGTTGCAAACATGAAAACAAAATCCATCGTGTGAAGTTCTGATGTTAACCGGTTATTTTCTACGGAGTTTTGAGAATAATGGCTTGGCAATCTTCGCGAATCCTCCTTCTTCTTGCGGGAATCCAACTTGCAATTCCCATTGGCTGTGTGTTTGCGCAATCAGCTGCTCAGCCTGTTCCTGAGCAATCCGGACATATTCAACACCCCAGGCTGCTGTTGAACCGCTCAGACTTGTTGCGTCTCAGATCAGAAATCAAAACAACTCACTCATTCTTGTGGCAGCGATATTTGCAGGACGTTCCACACATGATCGGCGTTGCAAATGGAACTCTGCCGTTGGAGGACGTGCGGTACGCCGGCGATCTCGTCCCGGAACTGGCTTTTACCTTTACTCAGGCGGGTAGAGAAGTTTCTGATCTCCACGCCCTGATCACCTGTGCTATGGAGCGATTATGAAAAACACTCTCATTATTCTCATCGTCGTTTTGGGCTGTGCCGTCATTTTGACCCTCGTTGCCTGCAACCAATCCAAACATTATTCCGACCGATGGTTTTATGTCTCGACTGACCTCGGGAGCGACCAGGAACTCGGGCGGGTGGAAGGCCTGGCGAAGACAGCTTCCGAACACGGCCTGAATGGGATGCTCTTGTCCGCAGGATTCGACGCCCTGGATTTGGCGTCTCCCGAATTTCTGGGCGGCCTGCAACGGCTGAAGCAGACTTGCGACAGTTTGCGAATAGAAATCGTTCCCGCCGGTTTCGGAGTTGGCTACGGCGGCGGCGTGCTGGCTCACGATAAGAATCTGGCCGCGGGTTTGCCGGTGCACGGCGCGCTCTTTGTGGCAGGGCAACACGAAGCGCGTTTTGTACCGGACTCCCCGGCGAAACTGCTGAATGGCGATTTCGAGCGCATCCAGGGAGACTTGCCCGCAGACTTCACGCTGCACGGGGCGCGGGCCATGGTCGATAGGCAGATCTATCACTCAGGGAAAGCGTCTGTACGTTTCGAAGACTTTGCCCACAGCCCTGGGGGCACCGTGTATTTGGCTCAGACCCTTCATGTTCAACCATACCGTAGCTATCGCATCCGCTGCTGGGTGAAGACCGAAGATGTGGCGCCGCGTGAAGTTTTCTACCTGTGGGCCATTGCCCAGGATGGCCGCGACCTCGCTTACCTGGAACCGTGGATGACGCCCACGAGCGATTGGCACGAGTTGGTGTGGGCATTCAACAGTTGGAATTCAAACCAAATTGATTTCAGGGTCGGCGTTTCCGATGGTCAGAAGGGAAAAGTCTGGGTGGACGACGTTCAAGTGCAGGAAGTGGGACTTACCAACGTCATCCGCCGTCCAGGAACGCCGGTCATAGTTGCGAACGAGAAGACCGGCCAGGTTTACGAAGAAGGCCGCGATTTCTCTCCAATATCGGATCCCCAGCTGAATTTCAAATGGGACCACGACGGACCCGTGATCAGACTTTTGCCGGGGAGCCGGATCCACACCGGCGACCGGCTGAGGGTCGACTACTTTCACGGTACAACCATCTATCGAGATCAAGTTCCCATCGATATGTCGGAACCTGCGGTGTATGAAATCTGGCAGCGGCAGATTCCGCTTATCGAGCGCTATCTCGCGCCAAAGAAATACTTCCTAAGCATGGATGAGGTGCGCATTGGCGGGTTTTGTGAGGCCTGCAAGGGGCGCCATCTGACCATGGCACAGATCCTGGGCGACAGCGTCACCCGCCA
>JGI12270J11330_10003649_pt1 | contig 10988 bp, 14 predicted proteins | sample PeaSoiMetSII2010_FD_11330 | JGI IMG/M metagenome (IMG submission 11330)
TGCCTCGCAATCGCTTGGTTCGCCAGGTTGGTAGTACCATGCTTACAGTCAAATGGTGACCGCACGATCACGGGATCAGAGTGACCGGGAAGACGCGTGCGCCAAGCCCAATGACAAAGATTGAAATGTCGGCCTGTTTGTTTTAGCGTGCAAGTGCCTTAGTAAGATATCGAGGCTTATTCAGCGTGCATTCTGTAGAAATACAGTCCGACCACGACTGAGATCGTCTGGGCGAAGGTGCCCAGGGGTCTTCGGTAATCGGTGTGCATGATCCTCCAGGTCTTGAAGTTCGCTATGGCCCGCTCGACGACATAGCGGATTCTGTTCACGGCCGTGTTGAATTCCTTTTCCCAGGCCAGCAGGTCGCGGTGGGCTGGCTTCCTGATAGGCGTGATCATTCCGGACCCGATGTAGCCTTTGTCGGCTATCCAGGAGCCAGGAGTCACTCCGGAAAGAATGCCTGATTCGCTGATGCAATGCATGTCGTGGCGGCTCCCGTCGACCGGATCGGAAATCCAGGCGATCTCGCCTTCGAGAGAGCAGGCGACCTGCACATTCATTCCCGTTGTTTTGTGCTTCCCGGAGTAAAGGCCCGGAGCGGAAGCCCAGGACCAGCACGGCAGCAGGGTTCCGTCCACGATGAGCTGGGATTGCGGGCCAAATTCATCAGCCGTCGGCACGATGCCTGCGAGTGCTTTCTCCAGGAGCGGGCTGATAGCTGAGATCGCGCGGCTGATTGTCGGCTGGGATACGCCGAAGGATTCGGCGATCTCCGCTTGAACGCGATTGCGGCGCAGGTAGGAGAGTGTCACGACAACGGACTTGTAAAGGCCGAGACTGGGAGGCCAGGCCGCCTTTCCTTCTTCGGCTGCGGCCTGCCAGATGATGGCGCAGAGATCCGCGATCTCGTCCCGGGACAATCCAGTGGTATGATACATGTGACGGCCTGCGTTCTTGAGAATTGTGTTGTGGTAACTCAATTCTCCCGGAAAGCGGGCCGTCTTTTCGTTTTGACACGCCCTTGTGACGAGTCGGTTTGTCCCCTCCCTGAATAAGCTTCAATCTCTATTGCGACCGACGCTGGTGCTCGATCGCTAACCATCGTCTCACCAATAGGACAGTCGCATTGGCTGAGAGCGCTTTCAATCTGCACTCGTAAAACAAGCGCCGAACGGCAGATCCTGCTCGCTGCAGCTGAAGCTGTCTCCAGTGTTGGCCATATCGACCTGCCAGGCCCAATAGTCTCCTCGCGGAGTCGTATCCTGAAGATGGCATTGGGCCCGGTTAGTATCCGACTGGAAGCAACTTTCTACCGCAATGCCTGATGAATTGTACTCATTAAGTAGTACGTCTACCGTGAGATCGGTCCTGCAAGTATTCACGGCCTCGACTTCGTGCTTGGGCGGGCTGCCGGTACCAATGATGAGGCCAGCATGCAAGCACTCGTCGGGATATGTACTAGTCGTGCCTGGCCACTTCAGTGCTCCCCAATCGTCCGCCGATGCGTGGGGCATGCTAAGCAGAATCAGCGCGCTGGCCGTTAGGATCGCTGTCGCAAGCCTCATGGTGATAGTGCGCAACAGAGATCACTTCCGTTCAGTTAACTTGTAGCACTGCTACGAAGGTGGGGGGTGCACCCCGGAGCTGCATTACGTATGTTCCTCGCGGCAGATCACGAACGGACATCGTTATGGTGGCCGGTGCCATGGCAGGCCGACTTACAAACACCGCCTTGGACATTATTCCAACGAACATGCCCGGCCGATTTTTGACCGGCGAAATCGCGGGATCATCCGCTCGGGATATAATTAGCGACAATGATATGCCCGCCTTAGACAACTCAGTAGTGGCATTGGTAAAGTGAATGGTAAGGCTCTGGCCTGCGGGCGCGTAATAGCACTCGTGAGCGAAAGTCGGCTGGTCGGGCGACTTCGTGGATACCGAGATTGTCCGCGGGAAGTGTCTCGTTGCCGGAGGAGGGCACTTGGGCAGCCGGAGAGCGGTCGTCGGGATACTGCGGTTATTCTGGACGGAGGTACTAGTGGAGGGTGGGCTGAAAGACTTCGGTGATCGTGAATTAGCCACGACCTCAAGAGAGAGAATAATCGCTGCCACTGCCATTGCGGCCATCGCAGCTATTACCGGCGTGCGCCATCTTCTCGTCATCTTAACTCCATAGCGATGGCATATTCGGTTGGGAAAACTAGTCTAGGCTTGTGAAACAGGTGCTAAATGATAGACCTTGATTGTCACAGAAGAAGTTGTCGCCAGTACTATCCATTTCTGAGGTCCATACCCAGTAATCTCCGCTTCCGGATGTGTCCTGCAGTTGGCACTGCGCATAGGAAGTAGCGTCCAGGGCGCAGATATGCAGCAACGTGCCGGACGAGTTGAATTCATCAAGCTCGATGCGTACTGTCTGAGGAGTTGTACAGGAACTGGATGATACCGCGTTATGCTTGTAGGGTGTTGAACCGGTACCGATATTTGCGCCGACGACGAGGCAATCATCTGGATATGTGCCGGCACCGGGCCACTTCAGCGCTCCCCAATAGTCAGCGCTTGCCGACTGCGAGCTTACAAGGAGAAGTGGGGCTAACAATGTGATAATGGCTACCGCTCGTAGAAGAACCAGCTTCATAGGCGGAACTTTCTGGGTATACGCAGAGCCATGAGGGCGATGCTGCCGCACCGCTAGCAATGTAACGCTAGTGGATGCTGCCGTCAAGGCTGCTCGTCCCGGTCAGTCGTGATCGGTTCAGCCCAGGCAGTGAGGTGATGCGCCGCAGATGCGTCAGATCCGGCCAACGTGACCTGAGCATCTCGTGTTGCTGCTCTGCTGCGCCGTTATGGTAGGTGCCAAGATCCTTCGGAGCGGGCGGTGGGTCAAGGCTGGCAAGGCCGGGCCAGCGGTGCCCGTCGTGGCGCCGCCTTGATCTAATACGGCTCAATTCGGCACTGAGCAGAGACGGGCGCAGTAGACGGGCGCGGGCACGGGTGGACCACCGCCATTGACCACCATGGCCAGCGGGAGCCGAGTCCGCGTGGTGAGGGATCGGAGGAGCGGCACCTTCCGACACTGGCAGGTGCCACCCTTCCCGTGATGACTTCTCTCAAGCGACGGAGTCGACCGCGCGTTTGACCTTGCGGCGGTCGATGTGGAGTTCGCGGGCAATGGCGCGCTGGCTGTGACCGGCGCTGTGCCAGTCTCGGATCGTCTTTTCCAGGTTGGGAGCCTCCGTCAACGCCTGTGGTGCATCATTGCCAATCGCCGACGGTGGTTGTCGCATATAGCTGGCGAGCGATGATCCGGTGGATGCCCGCTGGTCGGTCCTGATCAGCGTCATGAGCAGTTCGAAGGAACCAGCCAACGCCAGGGCTGGCCACGCGCTGACCATGGCACCGATCGGGCCGTGGCCGATGCCGTGCGCCAGGTTGGCGCCAGTGGTGGCCGCGATACCAGCGCCGAGGCACCAGCGCGCCAGCGCCGGTACGGGCTGGTTCCGCCGACTAGCGTCGAGGATCAGCATGCTGGCCGCCAAGATCAAGCCGTCGACGGTGAAGGGCACGAGCCGGGCTGTTACGCCGCTTTCTCCATGTGTGCTGACTAATTCGTAAGCGTGGCGGTAGGAGATGATCGCTGCAACCGCCGCGACCGTGGCCACGGCCACGGCGGTGGTGATCCTGATGAGCCGGTCGGTCATCGCAGGTCCTCACGCAGTGCCTTCACGAGCGGATCGTCCGTGCCGCAGCCCAGCGCCAGCAGCTCCGTAACCGTCAGGGCAATGATCGCCTGAATCCGGTCGAAGAATCTCGGCCAGTGGCTGACCTCCCACCAGCCGTCAGCGCGTTGCCTGGCGGTCGCGATGACCGCGCCGCCGATCTCCAGCGCCATGTCGTTTTCGTTGATCTTGATCGTCATGGGTAGCCCCTCTCTCGATGGGGGCCACGGGGAGCCACGACGGGAGCCAGCGTGTTCCGGCTGCCCCTGACTCAACGCGACCCGCTCAGAGCGTTTGCGCAGGTGAGAGGCTCCCCGTTCGACTCAATCAGATCATGGCAGATGCGCCGAATTTGCTTCGGGACGAAGAGGCCGCCGGTTCAAATCCGGCCACCCCGACCAGGTCAGAGGCAAGTGTCAGCCCTTGTTGCCGTACACAGTCTCGGAATGAGCGACTAATTGAGCGACTACGGTCAACCCGTGGAGGTGATCGAAGCGTGGCAAGTAGCAACGATGAGTCGGCGCAAGCTCCGCAGGTCGAGGAGGCCGAGCGGAGTCAGAAGGTCTTCACCGTACTACCCGACGGCATCGCCAAGGGGCAGCGCCCCGACGCTGGAACGAAGGAGAGCCCGGGTCCTGAGTCGGGGCCTCCCCTGACTGGGATGCCCCCGACTCAGCAGCAGAGTAAGGAATACCAGCCTCCGGCACAGGAGGAATGAGGCGCCATCGTGGCGACAGCGGGCTCAGCCACGATCACCGCCATGAGGCTGGAGCGGACCGGCCGTATCAAGGGGCCAACTGTCGTGGGTGCTTTGCGGCCAAGTGCTGCCCCGCGCGCAGGGGAGGCCCTATCCGCTCAGTTCGGCCCTGGTGCTGCTTGATTACCGGCTCTGTCCGGACCGCCCAGCAAGTCATACCAGACCGGAGTTGGGAGCTGACCGGTTGAGATCCCGATCCGGGGAATCATCTGCTGAGGTATTGAACGAGCCAAACTGACCCCGCACACAGGATCTATCATCAAGCATGCAGACAAGTTCGAGATTTCGAGTCCCAGCCCATCTATCGAACAAGATCCACCATGCCGACACTGTCGATTCATGCGGATACGGTCCGGTCAACCACTCCAATTGACGCCTAATCTTTGGGCTTGTCGAGAAATAGGCCAAGGCTACGGCGGCGGCCAGCAGACCCATGCCCCAGATGGCAACGGCACCGTATTTGCTGTGATGACCCGAACTACCGCCTAGGTAAACGGCTGCGTGGCGAATGAGCGCACCTACATCCGGTGCAATTGATGGCCACAGCGCGCGTATGGCCGCAAATATTGCAAGGACAACGAGCTCCGAGGTGCGAAAGCGCATGGTCCGCCTGCTCATCGACGACGTCACCTTGACCCGCCAGGACCGCATCACCGCGGCAGTCCGGCTGCGCGGCGGCCAGACCGCGACACTGCAGGTGCCCATCCGGCTGCCCGCCCCAGAGGCCCGGCGCACCCCAGCCCAGGTCATCGCCAAGATCGATCAGCTCCTCGACGGCCATACCGAGGCCGGGGTCGCCGAACACCTCAACCAGGCCGGGATCCTCTCCGGCACCGGGCAGGCGTTCCACGCCGGGATCGTCCACCATCTGCGGGTCAAGCACGGGCTCGCGTCCAGGGAACAGCGGCTGCTCGCGCGGGGACTGCTCGGGCTCGAAGCCGCCGCCGCGCAGCTCGGCGTGTGCACCCAGACCGTCAAACGCTGGCACCACGAAGGCCTCATCGGCGGCGAGCTCGTCAACGACAAGGGCTCCCATCTCTACCGGGTTCCCGAACGCGCGCCCCGCAAGCGCACCGGGCGGCCACCCAAAGGCGCCGCCAGGCCAGCGCCGGCGCCCGTCCCCGACCGCGACGTCTCCCCAGCCCGGCGCGCCCCGCGAGCCAGGAGGCCCCGATGAGCAACGACAGCCGCGAACGAGACCCGTCGCGTCACGATGGCGTCACGATCCCCTGCCCGGCCTGCGGACGGGCCTTCACCGCCGTGGGCCGCCAGCGGTGGTGCTCCGGCGCCTGCCGGGCGGTGGGCTACCGGCGCCGCAAGCAGACCGCCGCGCCACCCGTCGCGCTGGCCGCGCCGACCCCCCTCCGGCCCCGCACCGTCTACGAATGCGACAGCTGCTCTACCCGCTCGATCGGCAGCCAGCGCTGCGAGGACTGCGGTGCCTTCACCCGCCGGGTCGGCATCGGCGGATGCTGCCCGCACTGCGACGAGCCTGTCGCCGTCGCCGACCTCGTCGGGCCAGAGCTGGCGCGGCTCACATGACCACAGCCCGCACGGCGCGCCACAATTGGTCCGCCCGCAAACCCGCCCGGCCGTCCCTTTGTATCCAAACCAGCCCAGGAGGTGCAGTGTGAAACCAAGCCTTTATCCTGAGGCCGGCGGATCCGGGCCGGGTCCACCACGAACCCCCGGTCCTGGGCGTACTCGGCGAACGCCCGGTTCAGCCGCGGCTCGGTCGGGTGGGCCTTGTCCACGATGGCGGCCATGTTGTCCGGGATGATCACGGCGAACACCCCGCCGAAGAACGCCCACGCCGCCTCGCAGCCAGCGATCACCGCGGCCAGGTCCTGGCGGAAGCTCAGCCAGACAAAGCAGTGCCGGCTGTAGACAGCGGTGAAGATCAGCGCGTGCACCACGCGGCGGCGCCCGGCCTGCGGGTCATCCAGCAGGCCCATCCTGCCGAAGTCGACCTGGCATTCGGCGCCCGGCTCGCAGTCGGTCACCGGCACCGTCGCCCTCCGGGCGCCGCGGCCATGGCCGAGCACCTCAAGGGCGTACCGGTGCAGCGTCCGCTCCGGCACCACGATGCCCTGCCGGCCAGCAGCTCGCCGGCCTTCACCACCGTCAGTCCCTGATCATCCAGCATGTCCTTGAACTGGTCGTGATGCGCCGCGAGCAGCGCCCAGCTGTCCCCGTGCCCGCCGGCCCGGTGCGGGCGGACCCGTTCAGCCACCGCGCTGAGCAGCTCATCGCCGAGCTGCCCCTCCTCACCGGCGGCCCGGTCAAGGCCGCAGGCCCGCGCCGCCTCCACATACCGGCGGACCGTCTTACGGTCCACGTGAGCCAGCCGCGCCGCTGAGCGAAGCCCCTCACCCCGCAGCCACAGCCGCAGAACTTCCCTGATCTCGTGCACCCCGACCTCCCGGAACGCCACCGCTGCCTCCAGATCCGCTGAAACCGGTTCTGGCAGCGAGTGTGAACCCGGTCAGCGGCAAGCCCCGCTGACCCCGATCCGGGTGGTCCCCTAACTGGCGGACGAGTGGTCCCATCCTGCTGGCGAAACCCAGCTCAGCCTGGTCCCATGCCACTGGCGAAACTCAGCCGAAGGCGGTCCCATGCTGCTGGCGGGTGACATCGAGCAGGCCTGCAGCTCTGCAGGAGCCTGAGTGACCAACTGAGTGACGATAACCCCAAACAGCCACGGACGCTGACACACGGTCCCCCATCGCCGTAGCACGCGGACGCCAGGGCGTGGCGAGGATGCCGAGGCGTGGTGATGCTTCGGGACGAAGAGACCGCCGGTTCAAATCCGGCCACCCCGACCACGTTCCACCAGGTCAGACGTCATCTCGGCGAGCACGGTCGACTAGGTCGCCGTCACGACGGCCGATTCTGGGAGCAGATTGGGGAGCCTTCTTGACAGGGAGCCTTCATGGCTGGCTGCCGGGAAAATCGCGTCCATGACAGCAGCGCCCTGGACTAGGACGGGGCGAATCTGCTTGCGGCAGATCGTCTCTGTGGTCGTCGTTCCACTGTGCGCAAGCGTTCGGCGTGATCTTCTGGTCTTCGTATCTCCACCCGCCCGGACAGACCGCCACACCATCACCGCTGGTGGCTCACCATCCAGGTCAACATGCGCCCATGTGAGCACGCGCAGCTCCTCAGTCCGGGCGCGCGTCAGCAGTGACAGCACGATATAGGCGTGGAGGTCACCTTCCTGCGAGCCGCGATTCGCGCCTACCTGGACTTGCACCAGCTGACCGAGCACGTCGCCCTGGTCCTCGGCCGCCACGGCGAAGACCCGGAGGGAAAGAGTCACCGCATGTGACGTGACCGCAGAGTTGGGATGGAACCGAGGCTTGCCTGTCCAGTAAATGATTGGCGTAGCAAGGCTGCGCGCCTTAGGTTGTCGGTCCGTGGATGATCCAGACGGGTACTTCGGGGAACGGGTCGCAGCGAGTTACGACGAACCGTCCGATCGCATGTTCCAGCCGGAGGCTATCGACCCGGCGGTCAGACTGCTCGCCGAGCTGGCGGGCAGCGGCCGCGCGCTGGAGCTCGCCATCGGCACCGGCCGCATCGGATTGCCGCTGTCGCAGCGCGGCGTACCGGTGCACGGCATCGAGCTGTCCCGGGCGATGGCGGCCAAGCTCCGCAGCAAGCCAGGCGGCGAGGCTATGTCCGTAACCATCGGCGACATGGCCACGACCAGGGTAGACGGCGCCTTCACGGTGGCCTACCTGGTGTACAACACCATCAACAATCTCACCACCCAGGAGGCGCAGGTAGCCTGCTTCCGCAACGTCGCCGAGCATCTGGCCCCGGGTGGCTGTTTCGTCATCGAGACCGGCGTCCCGAACTTGCGTTATCTGCCGCCCGGACAGGACATCTTGGCATACCGCGCAGGCCCCGGCCAGATCGTCTCCTACACCTTTGACCACGCCACCCAGCAATACCGCGGCCATTACGTCGAGTTCACCGACGGGACCGGGGAATACCGGACAATCCCGTTCCGCTACGTGTGGCCATCCGAGCTCGACCTGATGGCCCAGCTCGCCGGACTCCGACTGCGTGACCGCTGGGCTGGCTGGAACCACGAGTCTTTCACCACCGACAGCCGCTCGCACGTCTCGGTCTGGGAAAAGCCGGTCAACAGCAGGCAGCCGTAACGGTAGGCACAGCTGCTCGCTAGGCGCTTGACCGCCTGGAGGGACTTGGCGTCGGAGACCTGACCGTGAATTTCCACACCTCCGTCGATTCCGGAAGCCGATCGTCCGCCGCGGACCTTACCGTGGCAGCCATGACCGATACCGAGCTCTCTGCGAGTGAGAACATCAGCGGCCGGTTGACTGCCGCGCAATTCTCAGCCTCCCCCGGCGTCACTGACTGGCGAGTGCTGTGGGGCGGCGGGTATGCGGCGGCCCGCTTCCTGACCGGCTCTTTCGCAGCCGGGCTGGCCCTGGTCGCCGCCATCGGCGAGCTGGCGGCCGCTTCCGGCCACGACCCGGACGTCGATGTGCGGCCCGGGAGCGTGACCGTCCGGTTGTGCACGGCCGAGGTTCAGGGCCTCACCAGCCGGGACGCCGGCCTGGCCAGGGAGATCTCGGCCGCCGCAGCCCGGCTGCAGGCGCCGGCCGACCCGGCGGCCGCTCAGCATGTGCAGGTCGCGATCGACGCCCTGGACATCGCCAAGGTTCGGCCGTTCTGGCGGGCGGTGCTCGGCTACGCCGTAGCCGGCGAAGATGACCTCCTTGATGCGCACCGCCAGGGGCCGACCTTCTGGTTCCAGCAGATGGAGTCGCCGAGGACCGGGCGCAACCGCTTCCATATCGACATCTACGTGCCGCACGACCAGGTGCAGGCCCGAATTGACGCCGTGCTCGCGGCCGGCGGCAGGATCGTCAGCGACGCCCACGCGCCCGACTGGTGGACTCTCGCCGATCCGGAGGGCAACGAAGCTGACCTGGCGATCTGGGGATAGGCGACCGCAATGACCGACCGTGAAACGCACCGAGTCCCCCAACTGCTGCCGCCGATCGAAATCGCCTGGCTCGTGCTGACCGCAGGCCTGGCTAGCGGCTAACATCCGTCGCCATGGCCAGGATCACGACCGACGCTGCCAAGCTCCGCATCGTGCCAGCGAACGAGGTGTCGTGGGACGACCTCCGGGCAGTTGTCGGCGCCGCACGCTGCTTCGATTCACTGTGCTTCTGCCAGCGATTCAAGATCTTGAAGGGATGGCGCTCGGTGTCCGAAGAGGAACGCGCGCACCGGCTGCGGACCCAGGCCGAGTGCGGATATCCGGATTCGGACACGACAAGCGGGCTTGTGGGCTACCTCGACCACGAGCCGGTGGCATGGTGCGCGGTCGAGCCGCGGACCGCCTACATCCGGCTCACTAGGCAGGTCACCTGGGCCGGACGGAACGAGGACAAGACCGACGAAGGCGTGTGGGCCGTCACCTGCCTGGTCACCCGCACTCCCTACCGCTGGCAAGGGTTCACCTACCAGATGATCGCCGCGGCCGTCGAGTTCGCACGGGAGCGTGGCGCGCATGCCGTGGAGGGATACGGGATGCCCACCGAGCCAGGAAAGGTGATCACCTGGGGGGAACTCCACGTGGGCAGCAGGAACGCTTTCGCCGCTGCCGGGTTCAGGGAAATGACCAGGCCTACCAAGCGGCGGGTCGTGATGCGGATCGACCTGTAGGACATGCGACCTGCCTCGTACGCTGACCAGGTGCTCAATTCAGCTGCGGGCGAGCGCTTTGCGTCTATCGTCTCGACCAGAGTTGGAAAATGCGCGGGCCGGAGATAAGGGTCCGCGGATCGGCGGTGAAGTGCTCGAGGGTCGCGAGCGCGGCTGTCACTTCATCCTCGGAGGCAAGGCCCTCTGACAAGATCGCGTCTGCGGATGCTTCGAGAGTCGACCACGGCAGCGTCTTCCCCTCTCCGTCGATCTGCACCGGCTGGACCAGGGCCACCTGAGGGTCGGCAATGCCCGCGGCCAGGAAGCAGCCATACAGCTTGCGCCCGACCGCATGATCTCCGCCGCGCCGCTGGAGCACCTGGCTGTAGCTGCGCAAGAAGAAGTCGAACCCTTCGTTGGGCGGGTGACAGCACCAGCCGTCGAAATCGGCATCTTCGACGATGAGGACGCCTCCGGGCCGGACACCGGCCCACATGCGGCGGAGCAGGTCGACAGGCTGGCTCAGGTGCTGGAGCAGGAACCGGCAATACACGGCGTCGTAACCGGCGGGCTCATCCCAGTCCCTGACGTTCAGCGGCCGGAACTCCACATTGTCCAGCCCGCGCTTCGCGGCCGCCCGGCGGCCCAGGTCAAGCTTGATCTCGTCCAGGTCGACGCCGGTAACCGATCCACCCGGAGCGACCAGCCCGGCGATCTCGAGCGTGACCTCGCCACCACCGCAGCCGAGATCGATGCAACGCATCCCCTTGGACAGGCCCGCCCGTTCGAACAGCGCTGCGGTGTCGGGCCACCGGTCGCGG
>JGI12270J11330_10003652_pt1 | contig 10984 bp, 10 predicted proteins | sample PeaSoiMetSII2010_FD_11330 | JGI IMG/M metagenome (IMG submission 11330)
GGCCTGCCCCTGACCCGCTCCGAACGAAGGCGGGCCGTCGAGATCAAGCTCAAGCTCCATCACGACTGGTCCGACCGGCGGATGTCCGAAGAGCTGGCCGTCAGCCGAGAGCTCGTGGCCAAGATTCGCCGCCAGTTGATCGACGGCAACCAGATTCCCAACAACCCGGGCCGCGTGGGCTCCGATGGCAAGCTCTACACCTCGGCGGGCATCCCGCGGGAACAACCTGAGCGGCCCAAGGGCAAGCCGGGAGACGAGGACGACGCCGAGCGCGGCCGTCGCGGAATGGGCACGGCAGCCGCGGCTCCTCCCTGGGAGGAGACCGCACCTGCCAAGGCCAAAGGCAAGGGCGCCGCGGCCGACGAGATCCACTGGCAAGGTGGACCCGATCCGAGGACAGTCGCTGCAGAAGGTCCCGTCCCTGTCACGGCGCCCACGATCGACGAACTGCTCGAGCTGATGTCCCGACAGATCATGCAAGTGATCACCTGGACCCAGGCGGATGGGTTCGTGGATAGCTATCGCTCGGCCAGTCCCAACGCTCGCGGTCTGTTCCACGCCGCGGTGATCAAGCTGGCCGCCCGGGCCGATCAATTGCGGCGCAGTTGAACCGGCCGGAGCGGCCCTCACAGAGCCGGTCAAACCAGCTCGCACAGGACGCGGTCGGCGAGGAACGTTCCTTCCCGGCTGAACCTCAGCCGCTGACCGTCATCCTCGAGCAGTCCCTGATCCACGAATCGCGCGAGCCCCGATCCGAGCAGCCTATCCAGGCTGTATCCGGTGCGGAGCTCATAATCGTTGCGATCGATTCCGAGCACCGTGCGGCGGAGCATCAGCATGGCCGTTTCCCGCGCCCGCGCCTCGGCGTCGAGCCGCTCGGTCGGCCCCGTTGCCGGTTCACCCGCCTCGATCCTCCGGAGGTAAGCCGCCAGGTCGCGAGTGTTCACCGAGCGGACCCCCTCGACATAACTCGCGGCACCCAGACCGACCCCGAAGTAGGCATCGTTGGCCCAGTACACGAGGTTGTGCCGCGATTCGTGTCCGGGACGGGCGTAGTTGGAGATCTCGTACATCGCCAGCCCGGACAGCGCGAGCCGGTCGATCACGGTTTCGTACATCGCCCGCTCGGTCTCCTCGTCCACCGGCACGACCTGGCCGGCCTGCCATTGTTTCCAGAGCTTGGTTCCCTTCTCATAGACCAGGCCGTAACACGAGAGATGTGACGGGCCCAGCGCAAGGGCCGCTGCGATATCCGCCTCGCAATCCGCCAGGGTCGAGCCCGGAATGCCGAAAATGAGATCGAGCGACCAGCGGGGAAATCGCGCCCGGACCAGTTCCACCGCGCGCTCGACCTCCTCCGGAGCATGGTTGCGTTCCAGAGCAGCGAGCAGGGCCGGCCGGAAAGACTGTGCTCCCAGGCTCACCCGGTTCACCCCCGCTGCCACCAGAAGCTCCACCTTGGCAACGTCCAGGGTGCCTGGATTGGCCTCGACCGTCCACTCACCGCCTTGTGTCAGCGGAAACCAATGGGCAATCATCGCCATCAGCCCCTCGAGCTGGTGTGGACCCAGGCGGGTCGGCGTTCCACCGCCCACAAAGATCGTGTCCACGACCGCGGGCTGCCCCAGAGTCATGGCCATCTCTCGTTCGAGTGCTGACAGGTACCGGTCAGCCAGGTGGTCGACACCGGCCAGTGACGCGAAGTCGCAATACCCACACTTGTGAGCGCAGAAGGGAACATGAACATAGGCTGCGCGCGGCCAGAGCCAGGAAGGAAGATCGGTGCGCAAGGCAATGGGCACTGGATGCCATCCAGTCGCTATGTCTGGGAACGGCTAGAACAGCCGGCCGGCGATCAAGCCGATTGAGGATCCTGTGCTGGCCGGCCGGAACGACCGAGCATTAGCCGGGGATCATCTCAATAATCGCGGTCGTAACCACCACGTCTGTAGCCACCGCCGCCACCTTGGGTCCGAAGCTTGGCTTCGTTCACGGTGAGTCGACGTCCATCATGATCCCGGCCATCCAGTGTCTCGATCGCTACATGCGCCTGGTCGTCATTGGGCATCTCGACGAAGCCGAATCCTCGACTACGGCCCGTGTCACGGTCGATCAGGACCTCTGCCGAGCTCACGGAGCCGAATTGCGCGAACAACTCCTCGAGTTGCTCGGAAGTGACAGTATACTTGAGGTTCCCGACGTAAAGCCTCTTGGCCATCGCAATCGCCCACTACAGGCTCTCCTGCGGCAGTCGATCGTTGCCACGAATCGCCGCAGGCATGGTTTCCAGGATAATTGACTATATAAATTTCGTTCACTCTTTTCAACGAGAAAAAAGACCGCCGATGCCTTCGATCGCTACGGCGAGCCTCCCGCGATCGATGTGACGGCGGGCTGATTCGGTGTGCAGGCTCACGTCCGGTCGATGATTCGCCGCGGCGTGGCGACGCCGTCGATCGGGACATCGTGCGGCTCGATCGGAAGTTCCGGGGCGATCTGGCAGTCAAAGCCCAGGGCCCAGCACGACGCGTCCGGCCGCATCCCGGGCAAAAGCCGGTCGTAGTGGCCGCCGCCGCGTCCCAGGCGATAACACCGGCAGTCAAACGCGAGGCCAGGGATCAACGCCCAGTCCACTTCCGCGGCTTCGACAAGGGCGCAACCGTCGCGTGGCTCTGGAATTCCCAGGAAACCTGGCTCCAGGTTCGCGCTCAGCGACGTGATCTGGAACAGCCGCATGCGGTTCTCTTCGCGCTGGACTCGGGGGCAGAGAACCCGCTTGCCTGCCGCCAAGGCATGCAGAAAGAATGAGCGCGTGTTTATTTCTTCCGCGAAGGCACTGACGTAAAGCAAGACGGTACTTGCGGCGGCATAGCCCGGAAGCGCGGGAAACTGCGCGATCAGCTCAGCTTCCGCGGCGGCCCGAACGCCGGGATCAAGCCCCAGGATCGACTCCTTGATCGATCGCCGCAGCGCTTTCTTGAGGTGCCGTATCTGGCGGTCCCGCTCCATGGAGAGGTTCCAGGGACACGAAACAGAGGGAAAAGAGGATGTGCATCCAAAAACAAACCCGTGTCATCCCTCGCAAGAGAGCTGGCACGGGCCATTCACCTCCACCGCAATGCCGTTGGAGCGCTTTTGAGAACCCGCAGTTCAGGTGGGAGCCTCAGACCTGCGAGAAACCGGAGCTTCAAGAGGCCGATGTCGGGTCCCTACGGGTCGCATGTTGGTTCGCCAAAAGGACAGCTCCCTGTCGAACATGGCAGAGGCTAGATCGGCCTAAACCGAACAACTTTATCGTAGCTTTCTCTCCGAGTTCTGGCAAGGGGATGGATTGCGAAAAGAGCGACTGACAGATCCCCTCGAGCAGGCAATAGCCGTCATCGGCCGGCTCGACGTGGCGGCCCATGACCTCCGGATGAGACCTCATGATTCCACGAGCCTGGATATCTGCTTCCGTGCATCCGCCGCGACGACCTGTCGGTCAGGAACGGCGGCTCTCTTCGATCGTCGATCCCTTGAGCTGCTTGATCTGGTCGCGCAGGCGGGCGGCCTCTTCGTAATCCTCGAGGGAGACAGCCAGCTCGAGCTGCTGCTGGATCCGCTCGACCCGGCCGGTGGGTCGCTCCTGCACGACCTCGCGCCGCCAGCGGACCAGGAAGGAGAGTTCCGCGCAATCGGTCTCGTGGTCCTCCTGGTGGTACTCGCGGAGGAACGCGCGAATGCGGCTGATTCCCTCGTCGATCTCCCAGAGGGCCCGGGTGAAATCTCCCCCGGCCAGTGCCTCGAGGGCTGTCGCCCTCGCCCGCATCATGTGCACGTAGGGTCGGTACTGGTCAAATTCGATCTTGTCGCGCTGGCGAGACGCGTGTTGAACGACGAACGCAAACAACCGCAGGTTGCGCTCGGTGTCTCGCGACACCAGATCATACTTCTGGAGGTGGAAGGCGGAGAGGTAGCGGTGATAGTACTGAAGTCCCTCGCGCATCAGGTTGCCGCAGGCGCGTTGATCGAGAGCGAACTCCTTGCCCGCGGCCACCGCACTTTTCTCGCGAGCCTCGTAGAACTCGAGGAGAGATTCAAACCCGTGCGGTTTCTGGCCGTCCGGCCGTCCGGCCAGCTCCATCTGAAGGACACCCAGGTCGAGCCTCATCTGGATCCGTTCTCTGCCGTCATCACCAGGGATAATGCGAACCTGAAGTTCGTCGGGATTGAAGTCCCAGCCCGCAAGAATGTTGGTGATGTCCTTACTCACGCGATCTCTCCCGACATCCGGACGGCATTCTGAACGAGACCTCGTGACCGAGTCTGCTCGCCGCCTGAATCGACGTATCTCAGTCTAAGCTGAGGGCGAAACCCTGGCAACATGCAACAGGAAAACGCCGCGCGAAGGTCGGGAAAAAACCTCAACGCGGCGTTTTCATGGAGCGGCCTGGTCGCTGTCTGGCTCTTGGCCTTGACCTCGCTCGGGCGACGAGCGATGGAAAAACCTCGCTGCGATTCGGGTGGCCCTCAGAGCTCGTTGTTATCGTGGATCATCGGCTCGAGTTCCTTGGTGTTGCGTTCGACGGCCAGCACGATTGTCCGTTCCTCGGTGCCATCGCAACTCGACGCGACCGCGGGGATAATCTGCCGGGAATCGGGCAAGCTGAAACGGACCGTGAACGTTCCGTCGGAGCGGAGATGAACCGGTTCGCCCTGCAAGGTCACATGGGCATTCGGTTCGGTGGTGCCGTAAACGATCAGCTCGGCATCGATCTCGAAGTGGAAATCCCGGCCCAGGCTGGGCAGCCCGCCAACCGACAGGTTCTGCATCGAAGCGCTCGAGAGCGGGCGACGGAGCCGTTCCTCGAACAGGTCGCGCAAATCGAGCACGGAGTTGACCCGGGTACAGCCGATGGAAGAGGGATTCTGGACCCGCTCGAACTGCTGCTGGACATCGGACCAGTTCTCGTCGAGTGCGTCGGTAACTCCCGCCTTGGGAGTGGAGACGATGTTCGACCGCGCCAGGACATAGAACTTACTACGGCGCGACAGGTAGCCGATGTCGATGCGAAACGCCCGGGGCGGCTCCAGAACATCGATGTACCAGTTGTTGACGCCACCGTGGATGGGGATGTCGCGGACCTGCCGCTCTGCCGACGTCGTCGTATCGTCGCTCGTCACGTCCATGACCCGCAAGATCGGTTGGGCGCTGTGCCATTCCTGGCCTAAAGCGGCCTGGGCACGCGCCAGCGTGGTCCGGCTCAACTCCCAGTATGCATGCAGCCAGTAGGGGTCGCGGGCCAGAACGATGATCCGGTCTTTCTGACACGCATGATCCAGGGTGTGGGGTAAAGCCAGCGCCGCACCAGCGCTGGCGGCCGACGGGCGTGGACGGCGGGCTGCGACGGCCGTCTCGGCGGCACTGGCCGATTGCTTCCTGGGTGCGAGCGCCTTGGTTCGCGCCGCGGGCAGTTTCTTCGCGGATCGAGTCAGTTTCTTGGAGCGGGACGATGGCGATGAGCGGGTCACCGTCAGGGCCCGGATCAACTGATCCTTACGCATGGCGTGCCACCCCGAGATCCCCTGCTCCTTTGCCATCTGGGCGAGATTCTGCTTATTATAGTCCTTGAGCGTATCGGCAGTCATACGGAGCCACTCCAAGGTAACGCACGCGCGGCAACAGCGGACGCATGCGATGGATGAGAAGGTGCATGATTCATCCGTGAGTGGGCCGATCCGGAAAACTCCCTGTATCCCGGACAAAGGGGCACGACACCCTGTCAAGCTCTCAAGATCTCAGGTGCCCAGCCACGAGAGAAACCCACAGGAGGGTGCTAGACCAAAAAAAAACGGCCATCAGCCCGTATTCAGGGGGGGCTGAGGCCGTCGGGTGGATTCGCTCGCGTCGGACTCTCCGAGCCTGGGTGACAACATGGCGAGTCCCCACACGGGTCGAACCGGAAGTTACGGATAGCGGATTGCGTGATCACCGTCCGTTAACTCGATCGTAGACTAGCACATACCACAATGACATGACGATTGTCAATGATCTAGTCACCTCGCGTGTTCGAAAACGGACATTCCGGTTCGCGACTTGGTTCCGCTTCGATACGGCCTTGCTCCGGGTCGCCTCCGGATGCAAGTTCTCGTGCGATCCTCTGCAACGAACGAAGGTTCGGATACGGTCGATCGGGCCAAGCCGCGAGACATCGGCATGCTGGAAATGGGGAGCATGCTGGGTGCACTCGCCGGGCAAAAAGTGCGATCACAAGTCGGGCTTCGCCTTGGCTGCCGAGAAGTGGCCGATGGCGTGCATCACGGCCCTGGGGACTTTGTGAAAAATTTCTCGAAGCGGGTTGGTGGGTGGTTGACAGCCGGGATTGGGCCTGTATAAAAGATTCAACGTGCGGAGGTTCCCGCCTCGAGTAGTTTCTTCGTTTCCACGGTTTTCCTGCCTGGCGACGGCCACGGTGAGCGGTCGCTGCCTAGCGAGTCGTGACGACTCTTCCCGATTCGATGGCGAGCGTGGGAAAACTCGGAGACGTCTGTGAGTCAGAAACCCGACGGCCGGTCGGCTCTCTCTATCGGGATGGACTGGGGCACTCGAGTCACGGCCATCGGGCTTGAGTTCGCCCTCCCGGCGTGCCTCGGTTTCGGCCTCGACCGCTGGTGGGGCACGGCTCCCTGGATGACCATCCTCGGCGCTTTACTAGGAGTGGGGATGGGAATGGTGCATGTGATTCGGCTGGCCTCGGAACTGTCGGCTTCCACCGAAAAAAGACAAAGTACTCGACCGGGCTCCTCCGGTGACGGCAAGCCTACCGCGTGATTCAGCATCCAGGCCATCGGACGCATTGGCTCGTAGCCTATCCCATGGCGTCATGACTCGGTGACCCGGTCTCCTTTTGCAAGATGTGAGCAGACATGCCTGGGCATGGCGCGAACCCCCTGGAACACGTGCTCGATCACCGCGAACTCGAGATCCCCTGGGTGACCCCGCCCACGTTCGAGTACAAGGTACATCTGCCTCAGATCTTGGGGGTGCAGATTACCCGTTTCATGGTCATGGAATTGATTGCCGCGGCTCTGGTGATCGCAGTGATTGTCCCGGTAGTCCGGCACATTTCCCGCAATTATGTCAGCCGCGGCCGGTTCGCCAACATGATCGAAGCAATGCTCCTGTTCATTCGCGACGACGTGGCCCGGCCGGCGATCGGCGGGCATGGCGCCGACCGGTTCCTGCCGTTTCTTTGGACGGTCTTTTTCTTCGTATTGTTTAACAACCTGCTGGGAATGATTCCCGGGGGAGCGTCGGCCACCGGCAACATCAACGTCACTGCGGCGCTGGCATTGATGACTCTGGCCACCGTGCTCATGGCGGGTGTCAGGGAACTGGGCTTCGTGGGCTACTGGGTGGGGATTGTCCCGCATCTGGATGTGCCCGCACTGCTGAAGCCCTTCCTCTGGGGGCTGATGTTCTTCATCGAAGTGGCGGGGCTCTTGATCCGGCACATCGTGCTCGCGGTCCGGCTCTTCGCCAACATGTTCGCCGGCCACGTGGTGCTGGCCGTGATCCTCGGCTTCATTCTGATGGCCTACAGCAACTTGTGGATATTCGGACTGGTCATGCCCGCGAGTATCGTCGGCGTGATCTGCCTCAGTCTGCTCGAGCTCTTTGTTGCATTTTTACAGGCGTATATTTTCACTTTCCTCTCGGCGCTTTTCATCGGTGCCGCGGTTCATCCGCACTGAGCGTAGCGGCGTGAGGGGAGTGACCGATCGAGGCTGCTCTTGAGGTTCGTGTCCGTCGTACAGAGCGCTCGCCAGACGACCGCGCGGGCAGGTCGAACAACGTTCGAGGCGAGGCCACGGGGGTTTGGGTCTTCTACTGCGGGGCGTCGTGAAGCCCCATATGTCTCACTCTTTCGCGTTCCAACTAGGAGTCAAGGTTCCGATGAAAGTCTTCAAGTCTGCCGCCCTGGCGTTCGGGATGCTGCTCTTCGCTCATGGTGCGACTTACGCCCAGACGCAAGCCCCGGCGGTACACGCGCCGTTCTCCGATCTCAAGGCGATCGGCGCCGGCCTGGTGATCGTGGGCGCTGCCCTGGGGATCGGCAACCTGGCCAAGGCCGCGGTCGACAGCATGGCCCGCCAGCCGGAGATCGCCGGCAACATCCAGACGGCAATGATCATCGCTGCCGCGCTCATCGAAGGTGTGACGTTCTTCGCGCTGATCATCATCTTGCTACAGGTTCTCTTCGCTGGCTGACGGCCGCAACGGCGCCCTGGTCCCGCAGAGCGGACCTTGATCGCCCGGGCCGTCGTCTCGTAACCACGGTCCCGGTTCGACGTTCGCGTGGAGCCGGGCCGGGCGAGTGAGCTCCGGCTCGTGACATTCTTCAATCCGCTAACCTCGGCGAGAATCAACTCATGCTGCGGCGTTCGATCTTGATTTTGGGCATCGGGTTCCTGTTCGCGGCACTCATGCTGTCACTTGCGTCGTCGCCTGGCCATGCCCAAGGGCCGGCGGAGGCAACCGCGCATGAGAACCAGCTCAAGGCCGAGGCGGAACTTGGCCATGAGGCTGCTGTTGCGAGCCATGCCGCCGAGGGTGGAGGCAAGTCCAATCCGATGGAACCTCAGCCCTCCCTGGCCATCTGGACGGTAGTGGTCTTTCTCGGCCTCTTTTGGGTGCTGCGGCGGTATGCCTGGAAGCCGCTTGCCGAGGCCTTGCATCAGCGCGAGGAGCATCTCGAACACACGCTGCTGCAGACCGAGAAGGTTCGCAACGAGAGCGAGCAACTCCTCGCCGAGCATCGCCGGTTGATGGCCCAGGCCGACGAACGGGTCAAGTCCATCTTCGATAAGGCCCAGAAGGAGGCCCAGGCCAGCGGCGAGGAGATCATCAAGTTGGCCCGGGCCGAGGCCGAGGCCGCCCGTGACCGGGCCCAACGCGAAATCGCGACGGCTCGCGACCAGGCCCTGGCCGACATCTGGAGCCAGACTGCCAATATCGCGGTCTCGGTCGCCGGCCGCGTGCTCTCCAAGCAACTCGGTGAGGACGAGCATCGCCGGTTGCTCGACCTGGCCATCAACGAATTGCCCGCCGCGCCCGTCTCCACCAACGGCCACGGAGGTTCGCACGCATGACAGCGCCTGCCGCGGCGGTTCCGCTCGAAAGTGCTGACCGGTCCTTGCTCTCCGGCGACGATGCGGTCGTGGTCCGCCATTACGCCGAGGCCCTCGTGGATGCGGCGGTCGCCGAGAACCAGGCCGAAGCCGCACTCGAGGACCTCGAGGCCATCGACCGCGAGGTGTTGCGAGAGTATCCCAAGTTCAGGCAAGTACTCGGAACCTCGCAAGTTTCCGGAACCGAGAAGGACCGGATCCTGGTCGACGTCTTCGGCGACCGCGTTTCCAGCGTGGTCCTGCGGTTTCTCCGAGTACTGAACCGGCACGGCCGGCTGGGCCTGCTCTCCTCCCTGCCCCGCGAGGCCCGCCAGATCTGGGACCGGCGGCACAAGCGGGTGCCGGTCTTCGTGCGCACGGCCGTGCCGCTTGACCAAGGCCAGGAACAGGCCCTGCGCGAGCGGGTGGCAGGGATGATCGCGGCGACTCCGATCATGCAGATCACCACCGACCCCTCGTTGATTGGCGGCCTGATCGTCCAGTTCGGCGACCAGGTTTGTGACGCCTCCGTACAAAACCGTCTCGAGAAGCTACGCCAGAGACTGATCGAAGGAAAGACGCATGAAATTCAGAGCCGACGAGATCAGTTCAGTAATCCAGCGTGAGATCGCGCAGTTCACGCCCGAGATCACGCGCACCGAGGTGGGGTTCGTGCTCGAGGTCGGCGACGGCATCGCGCGGATTTACGGGCTCTCCGGGGTCATGGCCGGCGAAATGGTCGCCTTCAAGAACGGCATCAAGGGTATCGCGCTGAACCTGGAAGAGTCGTCCGTGGGCGTGATCGTGCTGGGCGACTACACCCAGATCGAGGAGGGCGACACGGTCACCGCGACCGGCGAACTCTTGCGAGTGCCTGTCGGCGACGCCCTGGTCGGCCGGGTTGTCAACCCGCTGGGCGAGCCGATCGACGAGCAAGGGCCGATCCTCACCAGCCTGACCCGGGCCCTCGAGTCGACGGCTCCCGGCATTGCCGGGCGGCAGCCCGTGGACGAGCCGCTGCAGACCGGTATCAAGGCCATCGACACCATGATCCCCATCGGCCGCGGCCAGCGCGAGCTGATCATCGGCGACCGCAAGACCGGCAAGACCGCCATTGCCATCGACACCATCCTCAACCAGAAGGGGACGGGCGTCATCTGCGTCTACGTGGCAATCGCCCAGAAGGAATCGACGACCGCGGGGCTGGTCGATATCCTCCGCCGCCACGGCGCCATGGATTACACGATCGTGGTGGCCGCCGGCGCCAGCGATCCGGCCCCCATGCAGTACATCGCACCTTATGCCGGTTGCGCGATGGCCGAGTATTTCATGTACGAGCAGGGTAAGCCCACTCTCTGCATCTACGACGACCTCTCGAAGCAGGCCGTTGCTTATCGCGAGGTCTCACTCTTGCTCCGTCGCCCGCCCGGACGAGAGGCCTTCCCGGGCGACATCTTCTATGCGCACTCCCGCCTGCTGGAGCGGTCGGCGAAACTGGCCAACCGCTACGTGATCCTCCCCGACTCGGCGTCTGAAGATCACATCACGGAGGAGATGGGGGTCAACAAGAAGGTCTATATCGGCGTTCCCGGCCTGGAGGAAGCCAATCACGAGCTCAAGCACAGCTTCCCCCAGGGTCACAAGGTGGTGAAGACGACGCTTTCGGGCGGGTCGCTCACGGCCTTGCCCATCGTCGAGACCCTGGAAGGCGAGGTCTCGGCATACATCCCGACCAACGTGATCTCGATCACGGACGGTCAGATTTACCTTCAGCCCGACCTTTTCTTCGCGGGTGTCCGGCCGGCGATCGACGTGGGCATCAGCGTTTCCCGCG